>Ga0136614_10000502_pt1 | contig 19603 bp, 29 predicted proteins | sample AntDrymUQ2792106_2_FD_106643 | JGI IMG/M metagenome (GOLD analysis project Ga0136614, IMG submission 106643) | Polar desert sand microbial communities from Dry Valleys, Antarctica - metaG UQ279 (21.06) | ecosystem: Environmental > Terrestrial > Soil > Desert | place: Antarctica: Dry Valley... | reverse complement strand
TTGACCCGCTCCTTGTTCCCGAACGGATTGCCGGGTTCGGCGTCCGGGACGGTAGCGCTCTGGCCGTCGTCGGCGAATATCTCGGCGAGGGTGTCCCGGGCCAGAAAGGCGGCGTTCGCGGCGGCCGCGGTTGGCAAGGCGACGCCCAGGCTGAGCGCCGCCATCAGCACAGCACCGACGACGCGCTGCCCGGTGCGCAGCCCTCTCGGTCGCAGCAGCAGGTGCCCGGTCATGATCACCGCGATCCAGCCCAGACCGAGGGCCACGACTGCGACCCCGAGCAGGGCCAGGGCATTGCCGTCGACGAGCAGCCGGAGCAGCCTGCGCTGGTCGCCTCGAACCAGCCAGACGGCAGCGGCGAACACACTGACGAACACCGTCAGGGTAAAGAGCCCGAGTGCGCGCCGGCCCGCTACCAGATAGGCCAGTCCGGGAATCAGCGCTCCGAGCACGCTGAGAATCAAGAATCGACCGATGCCCGGTTGTTCGCGGAGCCGATGCCGGGGACCCGATGAGCCGCCGCGAGGGTCGAGGCGGGCAGGTAGCGGACGGGTACCGATGGGCGCCGAGCGCCGGGCGCCTTCCGACGCCGGTCCTCGACCCGGCCGGCTCGGCTGACGACTGCCGGCGGCAGATGGTCTTTGGCCCGGGGAGGCCGGCATCTGCCCCGAGGAGGCCGGTCTTTGGCCTGGAGGGGCCGGTCTCTGTCCCGAGGACGGCGGCGGTCTCTGGCCGGAGGACGGCGGCGGTCGCGGGTGATGCGCACCGGTCCACGGCAACGGAGCGGTGTCCCTACCCATGACTCACCCCCCTTCTCCGATCCCGTCTCACTCGTCGTCTGGTTCAGTGACTGACCATCGTGGCACTGGACTGGTGTGGTCGCGCTACGGCGGTAGTGCAGCTCGATCCGGCAGTTACGTCCACCATGCCTGCTGCCTGCTCCTGATCTGCCGGAGAAACGCAGGCCTCGACCTTAGGCCGTGCCGATGAGGGTCCGAGGGCATAACCGCGCGGGCCGACCGAGTCGACGCCTGGCCGAATAGGTGGGGTACCCGACATTGACGCCAGCACTCGGGCGCTAGAACTCTGGGTACGTGCCCATCCACCGTGTCGTCATCCCGGTCTTTGCCGGGTTCCAATCGCTTGATGTCACCGGCCCGTACGAGGTGCTGATCGGCGCCACCACGCTGCTGGACGTTCGCGCCTCCGGCACCGGATCGCGCACGGTATCGAGCAACGGCTACTGCGTTTCGCTGGTGGCGGTGACCCCAGGACCGGTCCTGGCCGAGAGCGGATTGCGCCTGCTAGCTGACAAGCGACTGCCCGAGACCGGCGAGATCGGCACGCTGCTGGTTCCCGGCGGGCCCGGCGCCAGGACGCTGAGCCGCGACGATGTTTTCCTCGACTGGTTGCGCGAGGCCGCCGCTCGGTCCAGCCGGGTTGTGTCGGTGTGCACCGGAGCGTTCCTGCTGGCCGCCGCCGGGCTGCTCGACGGGCTGGCCGCTACCACGCACTGGCGACACACCACGGCTCTGGCCCGCGACTTCCCGACCGTCGACGTACGCAGTGACCCGATCTACCTGCGGCAGGGCCGGATCTGGACATCGGCAGGCGTGACCGCAGGGATCGACCTTGCGCTGGCGCTGGTCGAGGCCGATCACGGTGTAGATGTGGCCCAGCGGATCGCCCGCGAACTCGTCGTGTTTCTGCGCCGGCCGGGTGGGCAGAGTCAGTTCGCCGGCCCGGTCTGGTCACCGCCTGCTGCCCGGCCGTCCGTACGAGCGGCACAAGATCTGATCCATGCCGAACCGGCCGCAGACCTGCGCGTGCCAACGCTGGCCGCACGGGTCGGAATGAGCGAACGGCACCTCAGCCGCGAGTTTCTCCGCCTGCTCGGGTGTCCGCCCGGCGACTACGTGGAGCAGGTCCGGGTCGACACCGCCCGACGGCTGCTGGAGTCCGAGCCGGTGTTGGTCACCGTCGCGGCCGCCCGAGCCGGGTTCGGCTCCGCTGAGACGATGCGACGGGCCTTCGTACGGCGCCTCGGCGTGCCCCCCGACCATTACCGCCGGCGCTTCTCCGCCGTACCCGACGGCTCCTCCGCCGTACCCAACCGCTCCTCCCCCGTACCCGACGGTGTCCCCGCCGTACCCGACGAAAGGTTATGACATGCAGGTCGCTATCCCCCTGTTTCCCCGGTTGACCGCGCTCGACGCGATCGGACCGTACGAAGTGCTGCAACAGGTTCCGTCGCTCGACGTGGTGTTCGCCGGCGAAGCGCGCGGCGAGGTACGTACCGAGAGCGGCCGGCTCGGACTCACCGTCGACGCAACCTTTGACGAGGTACCGGCGCCCGATGTGATCGTCGTACCGGGCGGCATCGGTACCCGGGCGGTTCTCGACGGTGGCCCGCTCCTCGATTGGCTGCGGCGCGCACACGAGGGCACCCGGTTCACGACCTCGGTGTGCAGCGGTTCACTGATCCTCGCCGCGGCCGGACTACTCGCTGGGCTGACCGCCACCACGCACTGGAGCGTGCTGGACTACCTCGACAAGCTCGGTGCGGTGCCGGTCACCCAGCGGGTGGTCGAGCACCTACCTGAGCGGATCATCACCGCGGCCGGGGTCTCCGCCGGGATCGACATGGCGATCCGGCTCGTCGAACTGCTGGTCGACGACGTGGCGGCCCAGGCCGCGCAGGTCTATATCGAGTACGACCCGCAGCCGCCCTTCGACGCTGGGCACCCGAGCAAGGTCAGCGCCGAGGTGATGGACCGAGTGCGCGCGTACGCCGAATCGCAGCCCTGAGCCGGAGCTCGAGTTGATCTGTGATTGTGCGGGGTACGGCGGGCAGAGCTAGCCGGCGCTCACCGATCGCAGCGCACCTGGCCGACGACCGGCGAGCCGATTGAGGCCGGCTTCCGTCGCCGCGTCGGCGGGCAGGTAGACCACGAGGCGCTGGCGGTCGGCATCGGGCAGTTCCAGCGTTTCGAAAGCCAGCCGCAGGACACCCACGGCCGGGTGCGAGATCGCCTTGATCCCGGTGCGTTTCCTCCCGACCGGACGGCGCTCCCATCGGTCGGTGAACTCCGACCCTGCTGCCTGTGCAAGCCGGGCGGCCAGCGTGTCGGTGTTGTTGTCGCACTGGCGCAGCTCGTGCAGGTTCGCGACCTGCTCGTCGGCGATGTCGTCCCAGTCGGGGTAGGCAGCCCGCGCTCGATCGTCGGCGAAGGTGAACCAGACGAGATTGGGCTCCGCGCTATCGAGAATGCCGAGGGGGCGCGCCAGCCGGTCGTAGCCGTCGGTCCAGGCCAGTAGGTCGGCCAGGTGGTTGAGGACGAAGGCAGGCGCCGGCTCGAACTGGTCGAGCATGGCTTGGACAGTGGGCCGCACCGTCCTCGCGGCCGCAATCGGCTCGGGACAGAGCTCCGCGCCGCTCGTGATAGCGGCAAGGATTCGGAGATGGTCGCGATCGTCCTCGCTGAGCTGCAACGCCGCGGCCAGCGCCCCGAGTACCTGCGTCGAGGGGTGCACGTCTCGACCCTGCTCGAGCCGGATCAGATAGTCGACGCTGACCCCGGCCAAGGTGGCGAGTTCAGCGCGTCGTAAGCCGGGGGTACGTCGACGGGTTCCGATCGGCAGGCCGACGTCGGCGGGGCTCACCCCCTCGCGCCGGCTACGTAGGAACGAGCCGAGCTCTCCCTCGATCACTCCTACAGTGTGCTCGCTCACAGCGCCGCCATGGTGGCCCCGTCAAGGCCAGCCTGGAGGAGGCCAGCCTGGGCAAGGCCGGTCTCGGCCGTGCCAGCTACAGCGCGGTCTCCCTGGGATCGCATCCGGCGCACAGGATCGATTCCATGACGACAACGACCGCACAGACAATAAGGACGCTTCTCCCACTCGCCCAGGGCCGTTGGGCCTTGGACACTGACCACACCACCGTCGGCTTCACCATCCGCCACCTGGGCGTCGCCAAGGTCCGCGGCCGATTCGGTACTGTTTCCGCCGAACTGGTGATCGGTGCAACCCTCGACGACTCGATGGTCACGGCCGGCGTCGACCTGGCATCGATCGACACGGGCAACGAGACCCGCGATGCGCACCTGCGTTCGGCCGAACTCCTCGACGTAGCGAACCGAACGACGATGTCCTACCGGTCGACGCGGATTCGCGGCGAGGGCACCGACTGGACGCTGGACGGTGAGCTGACGATCGGCGACGTCACCCGGCCGCTCAGCCTGGCGACCGAGTTCGGCGGCGTCGAGGCGTTCTTCGACGGGACCCGGCACGCCGGGTTCGAGGCGACCGGTGAGATCCGCCGCAAGGACTTCGGGCTCGGCTTCGGCCCGGTCGGTGCGATGCTCGGCGACGTGGTCAAGGTCGAACTCGATCTGCAGTTCATCGAACCGAAGGTGGCCGCACACTCGAGTGATCCGCGTTCATCGAGGTGATCGTCGCTGATGGGGTTGATGGGGTTGATCGTGAGCGCCCTGGGTGCAGCCGGACTCAACCCTGGGCGCTCCTGATCTTGCCCGGTTTCCGCGGCACAAACGATCGGGCGGGTCAGTTGGGCGTCGAGGCCAGCTTCACGTTGCCCTTGAGCAGATTGCGGGCGATCGACTGACGCTGGATCTCGTCGGTGCCCTCATAGATCCGCAGTAACCGCAACTCGCGGTACCACCGCTCGATCGGCAATTCCCGGGTGTAGCCCATCCCGCCGTGAATCTGCAGGACCCGGTCGACGACCTCGTTGGCCTTGACGCCGGCGTACAGCTTGGCCATCGAGGACGTGTGCCGGTTGTCCTGGCCCTGCTGCATCTGCCAGGCGGCATGCAGGGTCAGCCACTTCATCGCCTCGATCTCCACGGCGGAGTCGGCGATCATCCACTGGATAGCCTGGCGTTGGGCCAGCGGGTGGCCAAAGGTCGAGCGGGTGTTGGCGTAGTCCAAGGCGAACTGGAGCAGACGCTCGCAGGCGCCCACGGCCCGCGCCGGGAGGATGAACCGTCCGGCGTTGATCCACTCCATCGCGAGGGTGAAGCCCTGACCGATCTCGCCGAGGATGTTCTGCTCCGGTACGGCGACATCGTCGAAGACCAGCGCGGCCGGCCCCCACTCTCCCATCGTGTCGATCGGCTCGGACTTCCAGCCCATGTCTCGGTCGACCAGGAACGCGGTCACGCCACCGTCGGCGCCCAACTCTCTGTCCGTGACCGCGAAGACCATCGTGAAGTCGGCGTCGTTGCCGCGGGTGATGAACGTCTTCTCGCCACGGATGATCCAGGCATCGCCCTCCTTCCGGGCCGACGTGGTGATCGCCTTGGCATCCGACCCGGCGCCGGGCTCAGTGATCGCGAAGCAGGAGATCTTGTCCCCGGCGATGACCGGCAGGAGGTAGCTCTCGGCCTGCTCGGGCGTGCAGTGATAGAGGATGTTGTCGGCGTACCCACCGAGATAGAACGGTACGAACGTCCGCGCCAGCTCCAGGCTGATCAGCGCAGTCATCACCGGGCCCAAGCCCATACCGCCGTACTCCTCGGGCGTGTTGATCCCCCAGAAGCCGACCTGCTTCGCCTTGTGCTGCAACGCTTTCAGAGTGGCCCGGTCGACCCCGACCCGGCCGGCGCGCTCGTTGCGCAGGCAGTCCGCTTCCAGCGGCATTACCTCACGCTTGACGAAATCCCGCACCGTGTCGCGGATCGCCCGCTCTTCCTCGGTCAGTCCGAAGTCCATGCGCCGACGTTACCGCCCGTCGGCATCGAAGTCCTCGACCAGCCGCGTCGGCGCCCGAGACCGCCAAGCCGCCGTCAACAGGTCCAGGAGTTCCTCACCGTCGATGCGATCCAGCCGGACGAGGACGCTGCTGTACCCGTCGTAATGCGGTGTGGTGAAGAACTTCTCCGGTTCCGAGGCGATCAGCGCCTCCTTCTCGCCGACGTCGGCGCACCACAGCATCAAGACCCCGGGCTGTTCGTGCAAGCGTGCGAATCCCTTGGTACGCGCCCGAAATCCCGGCATGCCGTACGAGGACTTCTCGTTGGTCTCGGGCAACGACAGCGCCGCCGTACGGACGTCGTCCTCGGAGACCATGCCGTCATTGTGGCCGGTCTCTCACAGCATCGGCGGCGGGTTGCGGGGCGGTGATGTGATCGACTGCCCTGGTGGCTGCACCGACTCGGCGCACGCTGGCTGTTGCCAGCACTCCGGCGGTCTTCGTGCTGTTGTGGAGCACCGGGTTCATCGGGGCGAAGTACGGCCTTCCGTACGCCGAGCCGTTCACCTTCCTCGCCCTTCGGCTGATGATCGCCAGCGCGTTGCTGTGGCTGATCGTCGCGGTCACCCGCTCGGAACGGCCGCGTACCAGGGTGCAATGGGGCCGCTCCGCGGTGACCGGTGTCCTGCTGCACGCCGGCTATCTCGGTGGGGTCTTCTGGTCGATCGACAACGGACTGCCCTCCGGGGTATCGGCGGTGATCGTCAGCCTGCAGCCGGTTGTGGTTGCTGCGCTGGCGAATCGGCTGCTCGGCGAACGGCTGAGCCGGTGGCAGTGGGTCGGGTTGGTGCTCGGTGTGATCGGTGTGGTGCTCGTTCTCGCACCGGGCCTGTTCGATGCCGGCCGGTCAGCTGACTTCCCGATCCTGGGCATCGTGGCGTGCCTGGTCGCGTTGGCCGCCGGTACAGCCGGGACGATTCATCAAAAGCGGCACGGCGACGGCATTCCGTTGGCCAGCGGTACGGCGGTGCAGTACCTCGCCGCCGCGGCGTTGGTCGCGGTCCTGTCGCTGAGTTTCGAGACGCAGACCATCGACTGGACACTCGAGTTCAGCCTGGCGATGGTCTGGCTGGTCTTCGCCCTGTCCCTCGGTGCGGTCCTGCTCCTGCTGTTCTTGCTCAAGCGGGGCAGCGCATCTGGGGTGTCGAGCCTGTTCTACCTGGTGCCGCCGGCCACGGCGATCGAGGCGTACCTGCTCTTCGGTGAGGATCTGGCGCTTGTGAGCATCATTGGCGTGGTCATCACCGCCGCCGGAGTCGCCCTCGCTTTGCGCAAGCCGCGCGCCGATCAGCCCGACTCAGGGACGGCCTGAGTCACTCTGCTCCGGATCAGGGCGATGGAGCGGGGCTCAGCGGTCCCAGGGTGGGTCGTCGCCCATCTTGTCGTAGTAACGGGCCAGGTGTCCGCGGACGCGTGGGCTCTCGTCGTCGGGTAGATCGACCCCACCGCGCGAGCCCTGGATCACCGCCGCAGCTGCCATCACACCGCGTGGCATGGCGGTCAGCCGGCCGTTGATGACGTCGGCGATGAGCAACTTGTAGCTGCCGAAGTTGTCCGGGGCCGACCCGTCGTACCAGACGTGGGCGTCTCGGTAGCTGGTGTTGGGCTCCTCCTTGGCCGAGGCCCACTTCCGTACCCGGTTATCCGCCGCGTCGCCGTCCCAGGCCTTTTTGCGGTCTCCGAGCGGAAGATCCTGAGAGCGCACGACGGTCATGCCCTCAGCCATACCCAGTTCGCTGGCCCGCATGCCAAGCCGCGTACCTATACGTCTCCGACCGTCCTGATGTCGTAGGTAAGCAGGGGACACGCCGGGTGTGTCACCTGCAAACCTGCGACATCAATGGGTACGGGCTCGTGACGTCCGCACAACGTCATGTCAGGGTGGGGGCATGAGCCAGAGCGACGACACCACGCCGTACAACACCTACAGCGTCGACGAGGAGACCCAGCTTCAGTCCGAGGACACCCTTGTGGACCGCAACGTCGACGACGTGCTGGACGAGGGCTACACCGCCCCGGAGAAGTGGTCGCCCGGTCAAGGATTCGGCACCACCGCGGAGGAAGAGGAACACGGGGAGTCCCTCGATCAGCGGCTGGTCCAGGAGGAGCCTGATCCGGTTCTGGCCGAGGTCGAGCAGGCCGCCGCAGCCAGCACGGACGGCGAGGACCCGGTCGACGCCGAGATCGACACTGACCTCGACGCTGAGCTCGACGGTGCCGGCGCCTTGGTCGACGACCAGGTCGGCGAACTGATCGACGACCAGGTGGGTGCGGACCGAGCCGGACGGCTGGTGGCACCCGACGAGGGCGCGCACACCGATGTCGAGGGTCAGCTCAACGCTGACGACGTCGGAATCGACAGCGCTGGGGCCAGCGCCGAAGAGGCAGCCATGCACGTCGTACCCGACGACGCCTGACACCAGCCCACGGCGGATAGGCGTGTGTCACACTAGGGATATGAGTGGGACGTACGCCGTTGAGATGGGTGAGCGCGGGCGGCTGGTGATCCCCGCCGAACTGCGCGAACGCTTGGGACTGCGCGCGGGGTCACCTCTGGTCATGCTCGACACCCCGCAGGGAATCGTGCTGGCGACCAGGGAGCAGGCCAAATCCCTGCTCAGGGAGAAGCTGCGCGGCCTCGATCTCGTCGCCGAGCTTCTCGCCGACCGTCGCAAGCAAGCAGCCACTGAAGATGCCGCTTGAGGCTGGCCGGGTGAACCTCTTCGACGCATCGGCCCTGCTGTGTTTTCTGCAAGGTGAGCCGGGCGCTGATGTTGTGGAGCAAGAACTCCTGGTGGGCGGGGCATGCAGCGCGGCGAACTGGTCAGAGGTTGCCCAGAAGCTCTATGCGCACGACCAGGACTGGGAGCTGGCTCGCGGTCTGCTCATGAGTTACGGACTTCGCGTGGAGCCGGTGACAGCCACCGATGCCGAACGCGGCGCCCGCTTGTGGCGTGCCTCAAGCGGACTGTCTTTGGCCGATCGGCTGTGCCTTGCCACCGGCGAGCGACTCGGGGCCTCGGTCTGGACCGCCGACTCGGCGTGGGGAAGCACCGAAGCCATCCACCAGATCCGTTGAGGCAGCGGCGTTTGGGCGTTGGTCCTGTCGCGTCAGGAGCGGGCCTTCGCGGTCTCCCGGTTGTTGGCCTTCTGGATCGCATCGACCAGTTCGCCCTTGGTCATCCGGGACCGACCCGGTACGTCGAGCCTCTTCGCGATGTCCTGCAGGTGCTTCTTGGATGCGTTGGCATCGACCCCACCTGCGGTTTCGCGTGAGGTGTTGACCCCACCTTCGGCCTGCTTGTCCGACGGGCCCTTCTTGCCGCCCTCCTTGGGTTCCCAATGGTCGCCGACCTTTTCGTGGGTGTGCTTGAGGGCGGAGAACGCGACCCGGTGTGCGCGCTCGGCATCGCCGTACTGATCGGCTGCCGAGTCGTGCGCCTTCGCGAAGGTCTGTTGGGCGTGGACGTCCGAGCGCTGCAGCGTGCTGGGCAGCTCGCCCTTCTTCGCTTTACCGCTCTTCGTTGTCTTGGGCATGTGGTGGCCATACCCTGCGGGCTGGCGGCGTACACATTCGAGCGACGTCTTCACGCTATGGGGAGATCCGTGACCTATTCCGCCGATCCACGCGTTGACAGCTACATCGACGCCCTGCCCGAGTGGCAGCAGGCCATCTGCCGCGAGGTCCGCGATCTGGTCCACGCCACCGATGACGAGGTCACCGAGACCATCAAGCGCAGGGTTCAGCCGTACTTCGTCTTGCAGGGCAACATCTGCGCCCTGCTGGCGGCCAAGGACCACGTCAACGTCTTCCTGTACGACGGCGCGATCGTCCCCGATCCGGAGCGCATCATCACCGGCGGACACGACAACCAGACCGCCCGTACGGTGGCTGTACGGAAAGGCGAAACGATCAACGCGCCAGCACTGCGCGCAATGTTCCAGCAGATCATCGCCAACAACCGCGCGGGTGGCTGGCGCAAGCTGAAGGGCGAGGGCTAGCCGATGAGTTCGTGGCCGAGTGGGATCAGCGCCATCACCCTGTTCACCGAGGACTTGGCGGCAACGAAACATTTCTATCGGGATGTCTTCGGGCTCCCCGTTTCCTACGAAGACGATGCATCAGCGGTGTTCAACTTCGGCAATACGATCGTCAATCTGCTGACGGTCACAGCGGCACCCGAACTCATCGAGCCTGCGGTGGTAGGCGATCCCGCGGCCGAATCCCACTCCCAGTTCACCATCGAGGTCGATGATGTGGACGCCATGTGCGCGGAGTTGACCGCTCGCGGAGTGGAACTGCTGAACGGACCGATGAATCGGCCGTGGGGTGTGCGTACCGCGAGCTTCCGCGATCCCGGCGGCCACATCTGGGAGATCGCGCACTGACTCCAGCCGTCTGGTAAGCCGTACTGCGCCGTTCGAGGTCAGCGCATCGCCCTGGTACGTGCGGGCTCGCACCCAACTCCACCTGGAACGTGGCGGCTCAGTCGTCGAGGGCGGCCAGGTCAAGGGCGGCCAAGCGTTCTGGGTCGAGGAGCACGTCGATGGCAACGATCCTCCCGTGCGCGACGGCGAAGCCCATCACCGACAGGACCCGCTCGCCTGCGACGACGACGACTCCAGCGGTGCCGTTGATCAACGCCGGTCGCACGAACGGCGCGAAGCGGGTGGCGAGAACCGCTTGGGCGGCCACGTCCCCGGCACCGTGAATCACGACGGTCTGGCGGGCGCGCGCCGTGCCGCCGTCGGCCCGGAGCACGATGTCGGGGTCGAGCACGGCGACGAGCGCGTCGAAGTCACCGTCGCGGGCTGCTGCGAAGAACGCTTCGACAACGGCGCGCTGACGGCCGAGATCAGGGTCGGGAGCGGGGGCGGCGCCCTGGACCCGGCGGCGGCCGCGGCTGGCGAGCTGTCTGGCCGCGGCCGGAAAGCTCGATCATCGGGGCGATCTCCTCGAACGGCACGGCGAACATGTCGTGCAGCACGAAGGCCAGCCGCTGGGCCGGCGTCAGCGTGTCGAGCACGACGAGCAGCGCCAACCCGACCGAAGTCGGCCAGCAAGGCTTCGTGCTCGGGGTCGCCTCCGTCCGCGTGGCTGATGATCGGGTCGGGGATGTGTACGCCGAGGGGCTCCTCGCGCCGTGCCTCGCGCGTGCGCAGCATGTTCAGACACACCCGCGCCACTACCGTGGTCAACCACGCAGCGAGGTTCTCGACCCCCCTCGTGTCAGCGCGACTCAGGCGCAGCCAGGATTCCTGGACGGCGTCATCGGCCTCGCTGAGCGAGCCGAGCATCCGGTAGGCCACCGCCCGGAGCCGAGTCCGGTCTGCCTCGAAACGCTCGGTCAGCCAGGCGTGCTCGTCCACCAGGTCACATTCCTTCGTCGCGGGGTGTCGTACCAGTAGACCCGCGAACCCCACCCGATGTGACTCAGGAGATCGACTCCCGACGAACGACATGGAGATGACCATGACCTCACCACTTCTGATCACCGGCGGCACGGGCACGCTCGGGCGCCTCGTTGTGGCTCGCTTGCGGGTGACCGACTGCTCCGTACGGGTACTCAGTCGCCGCAGCCACGAGCCCGGCGACGGCATCGAGTTCATGGTCGGCGATCTGGCCACCGGCGAGGGGGTCGACGCCGCGGTGCACGGCGTCGGGACCATCGTGCATTGCGCGGGCAGCACCAAGGGCGACGAGGACAAGGCCCGCAACCTGGTACGAGCGGCGGCGCGCGCCGGTACCCAGCACCTGGTCTACATCTCGGTGGTCGGCGCCGAACGGATTCCGGTCGTCAGCGGGATCGACCGCGCCATGTTCGGCTACTTCGCGGCCAAGCGGGCGGCAGAAGAAGTGGTCACCGACTCCGGACTGCCGTGGACGACGCTGCGCGCCACCCAATTCCACGATCTGATGTTCACCGTCGTCCAGCAACTGGCGAAGCTCCCCGTGATCCCGGTCCCGGCCGGAGTCCGATTCCAGCCGGTCGAGGCGGAGGAGGTGGCGGCCCGCCTCGTCGAGCTCTCGCTGGGCAAGCCGTCCGGCCTGGTGCCCGATATCGGCGGGCCACTCGTGTACGAGTTGACCGAACTGGTGCGCAGCTACCTGCGGGCCAGTCACCGACTCCGGGTGCTCATGCCGGTCCACCTACCCGGCAAGGCGGCCCTCGCAATCCGAGCCGGGGCCAACCTCGCCCCCGAACACGCCGTTGGCCACCGATCCTGGGAAGAGTTCCTAGCCGGACGGCTGCACGAAGTGGTCAGTTACCGACATGCGTCGTGACTCATAAACTGTTGTTACTGACCACTGCGGGTCAGTTCGGTGCCGTGGGCGGTCATCGACGTCGTGAGGCCGTCAAGGATCAGGTTGAGCCCGAACCCGAACTCGGCGCCGAAGTCGTAACCGGGCTTGAGGATGTGCTCAGTGGTGAATTCGAGAAGAGCGGGATAGGCCTCGGCCAAGTACTGCAGCCTCATCGATTCGGCAACTCGGCCACCGTCTCCGGGTCGTTGATGGGCAGTGCATTCTCGGAGAGCGCGAAGCCGAACACGTAGCTGTCGATCAAGGCGAAGGCGTGGGGTCATCGCAAGGAGGTCTAGCCCGCCGAGCCGGCTCGGGTCAGTCGCTGGCCGAGATCGCGGGCGGCGTCGCGCAGCTCGCGAGGCGACACGATGCGGTACGGCGCCTCGATCGCGGTGAGGTGCCGGGCGTACCAGAACGGCTCGTCGGTGGTGCCCACGAGTCGGGTGCGACCAGCATCAGTCGGCCTTCAGCCGCCCGAGGCTGCGGGGCAGCCACCCCGCGACCGCGTCCACGGGCGCGTCGATGACGACCTCCACGTCGTACCGCCAACCCGTGCTCAGGTACTCCTCGATCGTCGCGATCGGGTCGAGGTCGTCGGGCGGGGTGAACGCCATGTCCAGTACGACGATGGAGGTGATCCGGTCGACCCGGAGCACCCGTCGGGCGGCCTTGTTGTGGGACCAGCCCAGCAGGTACCACCGCCCCCGCCACACCGACACCGCCCAGGGGTCGACCTCCATGACGCGCTCCTGGGTCAGCAGGTAGGTGACGCGCACCCGGCGCTGGGCCTCGGCCGCCCGCACCAGGGTCGCGGTGGTCTCCGGGTCCGGGGCCTCAGACACCAAGCCCGTCTGGGCCGTGGTCACCTGGCGGGTCACTGCGACCGACTCCGCGACCGAGGTTGGCAGCAGCCGGACGATCTTGTCGATCGCACTGCCCGCCGGGTCAGCAGCGTCGGCGGCGCCGGACCGGCCCTCCAGCACCGCCATCACGAGGCCGAGCGCCTCGGCCGCAGACAGCATCAGCGGCGGTAGCCGGTTGCCGCGGCCGAGGCGGTAGCCGCCGTACCGTCCTGTCGTGGACTCGATGGGGATCCCGGCGTCGCGGAGCCGGGCGCAGTTCGCCTGGAAGTGCGGCGGAAACTAGGCGCCGCCGGGCTCAATCAGGCGCATCCGCCGTCGGCCATGACCTTGGGCGGGCTGCTGAAGCACAGCACATGGCTCTCAACGAAGACAGGTTCACCGCCGAGTGGCTCACTGATGGGCCGATCGCACCGCCGTGGCGGGCTAGCGATTTCGAGACCGATCCCGAGTGGGACTGGCATTCGGCGGCGGACGATTTCCTCGAGGAGCTCTACGCGCTCTGGCGCGGTGCGGTGGAGCGCTTGGACGGCGCGCTCGCCGCGATGCTCGCCGACGGCGGCGTGGACCAGCCGACGAAGTTCACCATCAGCACCGGGGAGTCACCTAACCTCCGAGGGATGCTGGTCGACCTGCACGACGAGTACGCCCGTCACGTCGGCCACGCCGACCTCTTCCGCGAGTCGGTTGACGGGCTGGTGGGCGAGGACCCGCCGCAACCATGATGTCGGCTATGCCGGCACCCATCCAGGCCGAGCAGCTGACCATCGTCCCGGCCAACGAGGCGTCGTGGGACGACCTCGCCGCAGTCTTCGGCACCGCCGACTACCCGGCCCGATGCCAGTGCCAGCGGTTCAAGGTCCTCGGTTGGATTTGGCGCGATACCACGCAGGAGGAGCGGACCGCGAGGCTCCGGGCGCAGACCGCCTGTGGCAACCCGGACGCCGCGGCAACCAGCGGGCTGGTGGCCTACGTCGACGACGAGCCCGCGGGCTGGGTGGCGGTCGAGCCGCGGACGGCGTACCCAAAGCTCCTCTCCTTGCGAATGCCCTGGAGCGGTCGGGACGAGGACAAGGACGACGACGGCATCTGGGCGGTGACCTGCTTCGCAGTTCGCAAGGGCTACCGCAAGCGCGGTCTCACCTACGCGCTGGCCATGGCGGCCGTCGACTTCGCGCGAAGACGCGGCGCTCGCGCGCTGGAGGGCTACGCGATGCGCACCGAACCGGGCAAGGAGATCACCTGGGGAGAACTCCATGTTGGCGCGCTCGGGGTGTTCGAGGAAGCGGGGCTGCGCGAGGTCAGCTACCCGTCCAAGCGGCGGGTCGTCATGCGGATCGATTTCTGAAGGGACAGTGCGACGATGCCGGAGTGGAGCGGAGCGGCCGGAAGCCGACAACTGCATTGGCGGGGGTGAGGCAGTACACGCACACCGATGCGTTCCGCGGTGCCACCTTCATCGACGCCGACTTCACTGGCGCGACATTCCGTGATTGCGATCTGAGTCAGGTCACAATCGTCGCTTCAGAGGTCGCCGACTTTCGGGTCTCCGGATTGCACGGAAGCATCGGCACGGTCGTGGTCAACGACGTCGACGTCACCGCATTCGTGGCTGCCGAGCTAGATCGGCGACATTCCGAGCGCGTCCAGCTCCGAGCGATGCGAACAGCTGAGGACCACCGCGCGATGTGGGACACCGTCGAAGCCCTCTGGTCAGAGACCCTCGCTCGCGCCGAGCGGCTGCCCGAGACCGCGCGCCACGAACGGGTCGACAACGAGTGGTCGCTGGTCGAGACGCTGCGCCATCTGGTCTTCGCTGACGACGTGTGGGTGGGCCGGATGATCCGCGACGAGCCGACCTACCACCGGCTCGGCCTGCCGCCCACGGATTATCCCGCTGCGCGCGTGCCGGAGCTGGGGATCGACCGCGACGCCCGTCCGTCGTACGCCGAGGTGCCGGCGCTGCACACCGAGCGCAGGGTACGGATGCGCGGTGTACTCGAGGACCTGACCGACAACGAGCTTGAACAGATCCGCACCGCCGTACCGGCGCCCGCGTGGGGCGTGGAGTCGCACTCGGTCGGAGCGTGCCTCCGCGTGCTGATGAGAAAACACTGCGAACACCGCCGCTACGCGGTGCGCGATCTCGCGCAGCTCGAATCCCGCTAGGCGGCACCTTCCGCTCCAGGTCTTCGCGGTCGTCCGTCAGCCGCCCATGGTGCCCTCGAGGGCACCCAGGAGGTAGATCACCAGCACGAGAGCGGCGAGGCAGAGTAGGAGGACAACAACGGTAGGAACGACGACCCACCGACGCTTGAAGCGCCACCTCGGCCGCTGTGGTGCAGCCTGTGCAGGCTGACCGTTCGACGCCTTCTGCGTCGGCGGATTCGCCGGCCCGCTCGAGTTGGATTTGGGACGCCCGTGCGTTGCAGCCGAGGCGGTCTCGGCAGCTTTCTGCGCGGCCTTGCTGGCCAACGAGCGCGTCGCCTTGGCCAGGGCAGACAGGTCAGCGACGTCCAGGCGCTCCATCTTGGTCGGTTCGCGAGGGACGTACGAAGTCGGCGGCGGTGCGGCCGGCCGGACCATCGCAGGGGCAGGTCCCAGCAGCACCCGGTTCAGGCCAGCCTGGACCTGGTCGACGGTCATCCGTTGAGCCGGGTCCTTGGTCAGGCAGCCCAGCAGAACCGGCGTCAGTGGTCCGGCGGCCAGAATCGGAGCCGGCGGCTCGGTGACCACCGCAAGCAGGGTTGCCATCGCGTCGCCGCGGCCGAACGGCGGCCGCCCCTCGACTGCGGTGAACAGGGTCGCCCCGAGCGACCACACATCCGCCGCCGGTGAGGGAACTTCGTTGCGAGCCCGCTCCGGTGACATGTACGACGGCGATCCCAGGAGGATGCCCGCCTCGGTGAGGCCGGATTCCCCGCTGGAAGTGGCGATGCCGAAGTCGGTGAGCCACGCCCGCCACTCCGCACCAATCAGCACGTTGTCGGGCTTCACGTCGCGGTGCACGATGCCGGCCCGGTGGGCTGCCTGCAGCGCTCCGAGCAGATCAATCCCGATCCGGGACACCAGGTCCGGGGGCATCGGGCCCTGCTCCTGGAGCACCTGGGCGAGGGTGCGTGAGGGGATGTGCTCCATCACGATCCACGGCTTACCGTCCTCCTCGACGACGTCGTGGACGGTGGTCACCCGCGGGTGCGCGAACCGCGCGGCGGCTCGCGCCTCACGCAGCGTCCGCTCGCGCAGCAGGCGTCGTTCCTCCACGGCGGCGGCCTCGAAGGTGACTTCTTTGATCGCTACCTGCCGGCCCAGGACGGAGTCGGTGGCCAGCCAGACCGTACCCATTCCGCCGCGCCCCAAGGGCGTACGCAATGTGTACCGACCGGCCAAGACCCGGCCCACGCCGACCGGATCGGCCATCATGAGTGGAAGTTACCCGGTGCAGAACCGACGAAACTGTCAGCGCGGTCGACCGCCGCGGTCCGACTACTGGCCCCGATGCGGCGACGCGATCCGCGGTACTTCCGTGAAGCCCATGAACAGACGGCTGACCAGTTCCTGGCTTCCGGCGTGAACGCCCCGCGTTCTCCTGAATCTTGGAACTGACTTGTGAGCCGCTGCGAGACAGGGCAGCCGAAGTTCAGGGGTCTATCGACCGAGGCGAGCTCGAGTATCCCTGGAGGTCAGACAGTGGACGCACGCTGCCGCGAGGCGGCAGACGATGGGGGAGAAGTCGGACTGGCCCTCGCTGAGTCCTTGCAAGCGAATCCGTCCTGCATGCAAATTTGCTATCCTCAAAGCATGCAAAGCACGAGCGTACGCATCGACGTGGCCACGCATCGTGAGCTGAAGAGGCTGGCGGCTTCCCTCGGCACGAGCGTCGGAGACACCGTGGCGCTGGCCGTCCGCCGGCTGCGGCAAGACCAGATCGGCGCCGACCTTCGAAACGAGCTGACCACATCTGAGGTTGTCTGGCTCGATGCTGACCTCGGGTGACGTCGTCGCCGTGGATTTCGGCTTTCCGGTCGGACGCGAGGCCGGATACAGACATCCCGCAGTCGTGGTGACAGCACAGCGCCTACTCGATGCCTCGCCCTCGGTCGTCCAGGTGGTTCCGCTGACCTCGACCGTGCGAGGGTTCGCCTCCGAGATCCAGATCGAGGCCGATTCCTCGAACGGCCTGCACCACACGTCTTCCGCCCAATGCCAACACGTTCGTGCAGTCGCCGTCAGTCGCCTCGGGAACCCCCGTGGCAACGTCGGCACCGCCGATCTCGCTCAGATTCGCGAGGTGCTCGGTCTGATCCTCGACGTGCCGGGTTGATCAATATCACCGGCCGGCCAGTTCACCGTACGGCGGGTGCTCCTGACTCGGTGGGCAGGCCGGCCTCCGCCGATTCTGGATTTCCCGCGCCTGCTCCTGCACGAGTCGGCGCCATGCTTGGCGTTTGGATGCTCCGTGCTGCGCTCGCCGCCTTGCGGGCGTGGCTCAACCAACCAGTCGCGCAGTGCCTCCCGCTGCTCGACGAGGCGATCGCGTACGGGCTGCTCGACCGGGTGGGCGAAGCCGGCTAGTTCCGATTCGTGCACGGCGGCGACCGTCCGCGTCGAGCTGCGCGAGGGCTGCTTGTACGTGAAGGTGACCAACGACGGTCGCGGTGGGGCGGACGCAGACGCCCGGGCATGCAGGGCCTGGCCGACCGCATCGCCGCGTTGGGCGGGCGGTTCGACCTGCGCAGTCCACCGGGTGAGGGCACCACCATGACCGCTCGACTACCGCACATCTGAGCCGCACCTGCCAGCCCGCGAACAGTTCCGCCGTGACAGGCTGGCCGCCCGGTTGTCGAATTGCCGGCGCCATTCGGGCTGATCACACGCCTATCTGCCAGGACCGGCCGACCAGGGTGTCATCGGGCGCTCTACGCGGGTCCGGTCCAGCACGACGTCCACGCGTTCGTCGAAGCAAGACACGAGTCCGCGGACCTCCGACGCCTCGCGCTGCGGATCCGGGTAGGTCCAGGCGAGGTCCGGGACTGGTTGGTCGCCAACGGTCGGGGACAGATAGGACGCTTGGCCCTTGTAGGCGCAGACGGTCCGGGTCGGGCTCGGGATCAGCTCGGCGCGGACGTCCTCGCGTGGCAGGTAGTACCGCGTCGGCAGCATCGTCTCGAACAACAGCATCGGCCGGGACGAGTCCCCTAGCAGCGCACCGTCGAGCTCCAGCCGGATGTGGCGGGAGCTGGCGAGGATGTCGATCCGGTGGAACGGATCCCGCGGATGCCCCAGATTGACCTCGTCCTCCTCGTGCCAGGTGTCGAAGGCGTCGAAGTCGAGGACCACGTACCCGTTCAACGCCGGGTCGCTCGGCGGAACCCGGCGGCCGCGAGGGTCTGCCCAGTTACCTGTACGTCGACGACCTCTCCGTCGGCGGTGTGCACGCCGAACGGAATCGACGGGTCGAGCACGGGACGCGAGGACAGCCCGGGAATGGAAAACCCAACCTCCTCGGTGTCCGCCGGCGCTGCGCCGGCGGGGGTCAACTCAGCCCGAACATCCTCGACCGGGACGGCATACGTGGGTACAACCCGACGCGGCTCCCAGACCAGAGCCGCCCGGGTGCTGTCCACGACCGTTGCCTCTCCTAGCTGGGCGCGGATCCGCTTCGCGGTCGGCTCATGCCGCAGCTCCCCAAGCCCGCTCATCAACGACTCACGTACTCGAATACTCACGGCACTGTCCTCTCCAGGCTGATGGCAACGAGCATTGCTCACTTCAGGGACTGGCGGCACCCGATCGAGACGCTTCCAGCTTCGCCTAGTCCCGTCTTGGTTGACCGTGCCATTTACTCACCCCTTGCGGAAGTGGATATGGCACGTCCGAGCGGGATGAAGGTCAGGCTCCACAGGGTTAGCGCCAGCATTCGGAGCACCAGGTCGCCGGAGATGATCGCCGGTGTGACGAGCAGGATCATGACCACCCCCGAGGCGAGCACCATCCAGCGGCCGAGACCGTGCCAAACGTTTCGCCGCACGATGACAACACCTGCGACCACTGATCCGACCGCGGTCAGGAGCGACGCCACGCCGAATGCGCTCCCGAGGTTGACCGCCGCGGACGAGGAGTTTGCCTCGGCGCCGATCGCTGCGCTGATCAGCTCACAGATGCTGAGCACGGCGTACCCCAGCACCACTACCCACAGGCCGACGATTGCCGCACGGCTGCGTCGATGTGGGTCGGCGGCCAGCACGCCGAGGAACCCGGCCAGCGTCAACGCATGCGTTACGGCCAAGGCGACACCGATCGCCCACTGCACGCCAACCGGAAACGGGTAGCTCCATTGGTCATCTGGCACGGCGGGCGGGTACGCAAGTGTGGTGGCGCCGGCCAACACGCCGAAGACGCCCGAAGCAGCGCACGCCAAGCCGAGTCGACGAACGGTGTCGCCGGCTGCAACAGTCGATGGCGGCGCAGTCTCACGAATGCTCATAACGTGTCCTAAAGTAGGCACCGGGTTAGTAAGGCAGGCTTAATGTAAGGTTACCTTAAGGGATGGTGTGACGGAAAATCAAGAGCCGGAACTGGCCCGGTTCAACACGATCGCGATGCTCGGGCAGGCCTACAGCCTGCTCGGGTTTCAGATCGTCGAGGGCGTGGTCGGCGCCG
>Ga0136614_10000500_pt1 | contig 19642 bp, 19 predicted proteins | sample AntDrymUQ2792106_2_FD_106643 | JGI IMG/M metagenome (GOLD analysis project Ga0136614, IMG submission 106643) | Polar desert sand microbial communities from Dry Valleys, Antarctica - metaG UQ279 (21.06) | ecosystem: Environmental > Terrestrial > Soil > Desert | place: Antarctica: Dry Valley... | reverse complement strand
GATCGATTCGATCATCGCCCCGGACCCGTCCCAGCCGGCGGTCCCCGCCGATGTGATCACCGGTGCCGCTTCGCCGAGCCGTTCCACGAAGGCCGCACGGAGGAACCCCTCGGCCATCGGAGAGCGGCAGATGTTGCCCGTACAGACCACAAGGATCCCGCTCATGACGAAGGGCGCGAGTCTAGCAACGACGACTCCTCCGGCAGGAGCTCGGCGAGCACCTCGCGAGGAAGGGAGCCTTCCCGGATGATCGTCGCCGGCCCGTGGGCGAGGTCGATGACGGTCGATGCGACCCCGTCGAGCGGCCCGTCCTGGCACAGGTAGACGGCGACGGCGTCACCGAACAGCGTCTGCAGTTCGCCGCAGGTCTCGGCGGGCGGGAGGGAGGAGAGGTTCGCGCTCGTGACGGCCAGAGGACCGGTCTCCGCGAGGAGGGCGAGCGCGAGTGGGTGACGGGGGGCGCGGACGCCGACGGTGGTGGCGTCGCCTCCGAGGTCCCAGCTCGAGGCATCCGCGGCCCTGGGCAGCACCAGGGTGATCGGACCCGGCCACAGCGCCGCCGCCAGGCGCTCGGCCCGCTCGTCGAAGACCGCCAGGACCCGCGCGGCCGTCACCGTGGCGACCAACACCGGGAGCTCGATGTCTCGGGGCCGACGCTTCGCCTCGAAGACCCTCGCGGTCGCCGCGGGATCGTCCGGGCGCGTCCCGATCCCGTAGACGGTATCCGTCGGGAAGACGATCAGCTGACCGCCGAGGGCGGCGGCCGCCGCGTCACGCAGTGGACCACTGAGGGAGGTCATCGCGGCGGCGTCATGAGAGGCGGCCGCCGCCCGCACACCACGCGATCCCGGCCGGCCAGGTCTCGACGTACGGAGAGATCCTGGACGCCCGCCCGTTCGGCTGCCTCCGAGACCGACGCCGCCGTGCTCTCCTCGATCTCGACGGCCACGAACCCGCCGGGTCGGAGACAGGCCATCGCCTGCGCGAAGAGCCGTTCGTAGAGGTCGATCCTCCCGAACACCGCAAGCTCCGGCTCGGCTCGCACGTCGGGGGGCAGCGAGTCACGTTGCGCCGAGGCCACGTACGGCGGGTTGCAGGCGATCACGTCCACCTCGCCACGGAGGTCGGGCGGCAAGGGATCCAACAGGCTCCCCTCGACAACCGTCATCTCGAGGCCGAGGGCCGCCGCGTTCTCCCGAGCCAGCATCACGGCCTCGGGCGAGAGGTCAACGGCGAACACCGCCGCGTCGGGCCGCTCGTCCTTGATCGCCAGCGCCACGGCCCCGCTCCCCGTGCATACGTCGACCACCACCGGCGACGCCACCTCCGCCGCGGCGTCGAGCACCACCTGGACGAGGACCTCGGTCTCGGGTCGGGGCACGAACACGCCGGGTCGGACGCCGATCCGGAGCCGTCGGAACCCTTGCTCGCCGGTCACGTGCTGGAGCGGCTCACCGGCGCACCGGCGGCAGAGCGCCCGTCCGAAGAGCTTCGCCTCTTGCGACGTCAATCCTTCCCGGGCGTAGGTCTCCGTCCGATCCGTGCCGAGAACGTGCGAGAGGAGCCGCTCGGCGGTGGGAACCGGACTCTCCTCGCCGTGCCGCTCCAGGTACTCGGCCGCGCGCCGGACGACCTGTGCGGGGCGCACGTCAGCTCTTGGTGCCGGGCCGCGCCGGCACCACTTCCTCGACCTCTGCGAGCTGCGCCGACCGCTCCGCAGCGTTCAGTCGTTCGGTGAAGCCGTCCAGGTCCTCCCCGCCCGCCAGCACGTTCGCCAGCTGATGGGAAGTGTGCTTGATGCGATGGTCCGTCACCCGTCCCTCGGGGAAGTTGTAGGTTCGGATCTTCTCGGAGCGCTCGCCCGTGCCGACCATCGACCGGCGTGCCGCGGCCTCCTTCGCTTGCTGTTCGTCGAGCGCCTTCTGGTACAGCCGGGCGCGCAGGTATCGCATCGCCTTCTCACGGTTCTGCAGCTGCGAGCGCTCCTCCTGCACCTCCACCTTGATGCCGGTGGGCTTGTGGACGATCCGCACCGCCGAGTCGGTGGTGTTGACCGACTGCCCGCCAGGACCGCTCGATCGGTAGACGTCGATGTCGAGGTCCTCCGGACGGATCTCGACCTCGACATCCTCAGCCTCGGGCATCACGGCGACGGTAGCGGTCGAAGTGTGGATCCGACCCTGCGACTCGGTGACCGGCACGCGCTGCACCCGGTGCACACCAGATTCATGCTTCAAGCGTCCGTATGCGTCGCGTCCCCGGATCCCGAGCACGACGTCCTTGAAGCCGCCCATCTCCGCAGGCGCCGACGCCAGCACCTCGGACTTCCACTTCCGCCGGTCCGCGAGATGCTGGTACATCTCGAACAGGTCCCCCGCCCACAGGGCCGCTTCCTGACCGCCGGCCCCCGCCCGGATCTCCACGATCAGGTCCTTCCCTTCGTTGGGATCCTTCGGCACCAACAGCTGTTCGAGGCGGGCGCGAAGCTTCTCCGCTCGCACCGACGCGGCGCGGGCCTCCTCGTCGAACGCCTCCGCCATCTCGGGGTCGGCCTCCGCGGCTGCCAGCTCGCGCGCTTCCGACGCGTCGGCCGTCGCCTGTCGGAACTCGCGGTAGGGCCCCACGATCTGGTCGAGCTCGGCGAAGAGCTGGCCGAGCGTCCGCATCCGATCGTGATCGGTCGCGGCTTCGACCGAGGCCATCTCGGCCTGGATCTGCTCGAAGCGGGCTTCGATCTCCTTGAGGCGATCCTCGACGTCCATGACGTCGATTCTCCCAGGCGCGGTGCGGCTGCCTGGGACCGCTACTCGTCGGGCTCGTCGAACTCCAGGTCGATGGACGCGAGGTCCGGGATCTGCAGCGATTCGTCCTTGTTCACCCAGAGATCCTCGTATCGAGGGTCGACGGACGTGTCCGCGTCGCCTTCGGTGTCGGTGGTCGTCTCCGTCGCGAGATCGCTGTCCTGCGCATCGGCTCGCGCGGCCTCCTCGATCGGGTCGGCGAGATCCTCCGCCACCTGGATGAGCTTCCCGCGCATCTCTTCCAGCTGGGTGACGAGTCCCCTTCGGCGTTCCGCGAGACCCATGAGGAGCCGATCGGATTCGGTCTTGGCTCGCCCAGCAGATCCGTGCCTTCCTGACGAGCCTCTTCCGCCTGCGCCTGCGCGTCGACCTTGATGCGATCGGCCTCACTCCTCGCCTCGTCGAGCGCTCGCGCCGATTCGGACCTGGCGTTCTCGAGGATCCTCTCCGCTTCCTGATCCGCCATCTCGATCAGGTTGGCGAACCGCTTGGACAACGCGTCGTACGGATCTGCGGACGGGGCCGCGCCGGGCGCGGCGGACTCGGCCATAGCCGGTTCGGCCATCTGTTCGCTCTTCGCGGCTGCCGACGATCCCACCTCGAGGCGAAGCTTGCTGAGCTCTCGCTCCAAGGTCCCGACCTGGTTCGCGATCGAGGTCAGGTAGGCGCGCACCTGCTGCGGATCGTAGCCGCGACGAACGGTCGCGAACTCTCGCCGGCGGATCTGCTCCGCGCTCGGCAGCAACGGCATATCCAGGTCGCTGGTCGGCATGGGGAAACCTCCCGAGTTGTGGGGAACCGCATCATCTTCGCGCAAGAAACGAGCGATGCAACGACCTCCGCGAACTGCGACCTCGGGCGTGCTCCCCGGGCGCTACCGCTCGGGCGCGGTTGCCTCCGCCTCGCGGCGGAGCAGCTCCTGGAACGAGGTGACGGCGATCTCGATCTGGGAGTGATCAGGTTGCTGGGTGGTGATCTTCTGAAGCCAGATCCCCGGTGTCATCAGCGTTCGCATCAGGAGGGACCCGGGGTGTTTCGCACCGAACCGCAACACCTCGTAGGAGATCGCGGCGATGAGCGGGATCGCGATCACCCGGGAGACGATCCGCCATACGAGCGCCGGCGTCCCGAAGAGCGTGAACACGAAGATCGTGATGATCATCACGATGATGAGGAAGTTGGTCCCGCAGCGGACGTGCTCCTTCGGGTATCGATCGATGAGATCCACCTGCAGCTCCTCGCCGTGTTCGAAAGCGGCGATCGTCTTGTGCTCGGCCCCGTGATACTCGAACACCCGATGGATGTCCTTCGTCTTCCCGATCAACCACAGGTACGCGACGAAGAGCGCGACGCGGAATACCCCCTCGCCCATCAGCGTGAGGACGCTGCCGCCGCCCGTGCGATTCTCGAACCACGCGAAGAGCGTGGTCGGCCCGATGATGAAGATCCCGATGAACAGCGCCAGCGCGAGGACGATCGAGAGCGCGACCTGTCGTGGCGTGAGCCGCTCCTCCTCCTCCAGCGACTGGTTGGCCGAGATCATCAACGCGCGCATGCCGATCGCCAGCGACTGCCCGAGCACGATGACGCCGCGCAGGAAGGGCTTGCCGAGGAGCGGGTACCGCAGAACGATCGAGTCGATCTCGTGCGACTCGACGTGGATCGTGGCATCCGGCCGGCGAACGGCGATCGCCCAGAACCCGGCGCCGCGCATCATCACGCCCTCGACGACCGCCTGACCTCCATACAGGTGGCTGCGCGGGGACGCCGCTTTGGGGGCTGCTGCCTCCGCCACGGGTCGATTAACCCTGCTGCGCCTGCTGGGCCGCCTGGGTCTTCGCGTACCGGCGCTGGAACCGCTCGACCCGGCCCCCCGCGTCCACGAACTTCTGCTTGCCGGTGTAGAAGGGGTGGCAGTTCGAGCAGAGCTCGGCGCGGATCTCACTCACGGTGGAGCGGGTCTGGAACGTGTTGCCGCACGAGCAGTGCACGTCGGCGATCTGGTATTCGGGGTGGATGCCCTGTTTCATCTCTCTCCTTCGCCCTCCCAGGGTAACCGAGGCCGGGACCTTCTCCGGTCGGCGGCCGCTAGCCCCCGGACGGCGCCTTCGCGATCTCCTTGAGGAACTGCTCGTTGGACTTGGTCGCCCGGACCTTGTCGACCAGCAGCTCCAGAGCGGCTCCCACGTCGAGCGCATGGAGCACCCGCCGCAGCTTGATCACCAGCGCGAGCTCCTCGGCCGGCATCAGCAGCTCTTCCTTGCGGGTTCCCGAGGCGTCGACGTTGATCGCCGGGAACAGCCGCTTCTCTGACAGAGAACGATCGAGCCGGAGCTCCATGTTCCCGGTTCCCTTGAACTCCTCGAAGATGCCGTCGTCCATACGGGATCCGGTCTCGACCAGCGCGCTCGCGATGATCGTGAGGGATCCGCCCTCCTCGATGTTGCGCGCGGCGCCGAAGAACCGCCTCGGCGGGTAGAGGGCACCCGAGTCGATACCGCCCGACAGGATCTTGCCCGAGGACGGCGCCGCCAGGTTGTAGGCACGGGCCAGACGGGTGATCGAGTCGAGGATGACCGCCACATCCCTGCCGGACTCGGCGAGACGCCGGGCGCGCTCGAGGACGAGCTCCGTCACCTGGATGTGCTGGTCGGTCGGCTTGTCGAACGTGGAGTAGACGACCTCGGCCGCCTCGACCGTCCGCTGCCAGTCCGTGACCTCCTCCGGCCGCTCGTCCACGAGCAGCACGATCACGTGCGTGTCCGGGCTCGAGTTGATGATCCCGTTCGCGATCTGCTTGAGGACCGTGGTCTTCCCGGCCTTCGGCGGTGACACGACCATCCCGCGCTGGCCCTTGCCGATCGGCGCGATCATGTCGATGATCCGCTCGGTCACAGCCGTCGGACCGGATTCCAGCCGGAACCGCTCGTCGGGGAACAACGGCGTGAGCTTGTCGAAGTTCCTCCGCTCCTGCACGTCGTCGACGCCGACGTCGTTGACCTTCTCGACCTCGAGGAGCGCCCAGTACTTCTCGCTGTCCTTCGGCTGGCGCACCTTGCCCGTGACGACGTCCCCCTTGCGGAGCTGGTGCTTGCGCACTTGGGACATCGAGACGTAGATGTCGTCGGGACCGGGAAGGTAGCCCGATGTTCGCATGAAGCCGTAGCCATCGGGGAGTAGGTCGAGGATGCCTGCTGCCGACGGGGCGGTCTTCAGCGCTTCGACCCGCTCCTGCTCCTCGCGTTCCCGGCGCTCTTCCCGCTGTTGCCTCCGCTCCTCACGGGTCGGACGGCGCCGCCGGTTTCGAGGGTCGTTCCGGTCACCCTGCTCACCGCGGTCAGCGCGGTCCTGGGGGCCGCGATCCTGGTTCCGCTCGCCGCGGTCCTGGGGGTGCGAGCCACCGGGACCACCCGAGCGATCGTCCGGCTGGCGGTCGTCGCCGCCCGGACGACGGTCCGAAGGCTGCCGCTCCTCGGACGCCTCGGAGCGTGAGCCCGCGTCTTCGTGTGCCTCCCCGTCCTCGTCGGACTGGCCCGACGAGACGGTGGTCGTCGCGCCGTCGCCTGTCGCGCCGTCGATCGACGCGACGGTCGTCTCACGGGGCGGACGGGTCGACGCTTCGCCGTTGTCCGGTCGTTCGCCGTTGGACGAGGCCTCGACGATCGCGTCGATCAGGCCTGCCTTGCGCAGACGCTGCGATCCTTCGATCCCCATCGTCTGCGCGATCTGCTGCAGCTCCGGGAGGAGCTTTCCCTCCAACGTGCTGCGATCCATGGTGTCCATGTGCCCTGCCTTTCTTCTTTCGCTAGGGCTGTTCGTCCTGAAGCGTTCGCCAGTCGGCGAGGAACCGCTCCAGTCCGGAGTCAGTCAATGGGTGCTTCACGAGCTTCGTGAAGACGTCGTACGGCATCGTGGCGATGTCCGCGCCCGCGAGCGCGGACTCCACCACGTGCATCGGATGGCGGAGTGAGGCCGCCAGCACGTTCGAGGCGTAGCCCTGCACCGCATAGATCTCGCAGATGTCGTGCAGGAGCTTCATCCCGTCCGAGCCGACGTCGTCCAGACGACCGAGGAACGGTGAGACGCAGTACGCCCCCGATCTCGGCGGCCAGGATCGCCTGCGCCGCCGAGAACACGAGTGTCACGTTGACCCGGATCCCCTCACCGGCCAGCCGCTTCCCGGCCTCCAAACCCGCAGGGGTCATCGGGACCTTCACGACCGCGTTCGGCGCCATGCCCGCGAGCCGCTGCCCTTGCTCGTACATGGGCCCCGCCCCCAGCTCGGTGGTCTCCAGCGAGATGTCGCCGTCTACCTCTGCGAGGATCTCCTTCCAGACCGCTTCCGGATCGCCACCCTCCTTCGCGACGAGCGACGGGTTGGTCGTGACGCCGGAGAGCACGCCCCACCGGTTGATCTCGCGGATCTCGTCGATGCTGGCCGTGTCCAGGAACAGTCTCACGCGGTCCTCCCCTGTCGTCCGAGCTCTTCCGCGTGCTGCGCCGCCCGCGCGGTCGCACGCTCCATCACCAGATCGAGCACGGCCGAGATCGACTGATCGAAGCTGTGGTTCGGCACGATCGGCACGCCGTGGGAGAGCGCCTGGCTCTTGATGTAGCGCTGGAGCTTCCTGATGTTCTCGAAGTTCTGCGCATACCGCTCGGCAGGACGAACGCCCGTTTCGCGCACCGCGAAGTGATTCAGATGCCGGCTCTCGTCGTCGACCTCGAGGATGAGTGGCACGGCCACGATCCGGTCTCTGTACGTGTCGACGTCGAAGAACCCGGGGACCACGTGCACGCCTTCGATCACGATGCTGGTGCCCTCGGTGAGCGAGCGCTTGATCATCGCCTCGATGCCCACCGAGACCGCGAGCGTCTGCTCCCGGAACCCGGCGACGAGCGCGTCGGACCGCCGGGTCGGCTCGCGGACGGCCTGGTCGGTCTGGAACGACGACACGTGGAGCGCCGGCATGAGCTCTGCAGACAACATGGCGCGCATCACCTCGCGGATCGATCCGTCGGTGGCGACCACCCGAACGATGCCGAGCCGGTGCGCGAGGTGCGTCGCGATCGTCGACTTGCCCACACCGACCGCGCCGCCGATCAGGATCACGAGCGGCACATCCAGTCGCTGCACGTCCTGCCAGCGGGCGAAGTTGGTCGCGTACCGATCCCCGGCGAGCTCCCGGATGATGGCCAGGGCGAAATCGGAGAGCTCGATGCTGTTGATCGAGGACCTGCCCTCGTCCAGCAGCCGGATCTCGATCGTCTCCGCTACCTCATAGGCCCGATAGGCGGAGAGCCCCGTGACCATGACCTGGGAGGCCATCAGACCCTTGGAGTAGGGCAGGCCGGGATCCTGGTCGGAGATCGTGATGTGTGGATGTGGGTGCGTGTCTCTCGTCATAAGCGGTCTTCTGCCCGGCCGAGCGCGATATCGATCGCGCCGCCGAGCGCGGTGTCGAGGTCCGCGGATCCCTCCACGGCCTCTGCGCGGTTGTCCACGAACACGACCTCCGCCCCTCGGTCGAGGGCTCTGGCGACCGCCGTATCGACAGCCGCCGCCTTCAGCTCCGTGAGGAGGACGTCGTATCCCTGGACGGCATCGAGGTCTTCGACCAGACCGGCGCGATCCGCCAGCCGAGCGCTCCATCCGACGACCGTGCACCCATGGTCGGCTTCGAGGCGTCGGATCAGCCTCTCGACCACCATGGGAGGAGCAGTCGTGGCGTAGAACGCTTCCTTGCCCCGGATGTCTTCCAGCGCTACCGGAACGAAGTCCGTCAGGATGAACGCCGCATCGTCCAGGTAGCGCCGAACAGGGGTACGGAGCGCGGAAAGGTTTTCGGACCCGGATGGGTCGCCTGCCATGGTAACAACCACCAGATCGGACCGCAAGAGCCGGTATGGGCCGAGGTAACCGCCGAGGTATTCGGGGGGGGCGGTGGCGGGCACCACCAGGATGCCTGCATCCCACGGCACCGGCGGGATCGCCGCGCCGCTCCCCTCGAGGATCACCAGCCCTGGGTGGAGGGAGGCCGCCAGCGCGGCGGCCTCCCGGACGTTGGACACGTACGGCGCGCCGGCGAGCCCGCCGCCGGCGCGCCGGGCACCCACCGTCGTGACCCCGGTCGTGATGGCGTCCTCCAGATAGTCCGACGCCGCATGCTGCCCGTCGGCGACCAGCCGAACGAGCCGATCGAGGTCGACGGAACCGGCCATCGCGAGGGTCGGCTCCGGCGGCCCACCGCGGCCCATCGCGACGACGACCGGCTCGAGCCCACGGCGGGCCGCCAGGCGGGCGACCGCCCCGGCGATCGCGGTCTTGCCCGTCCGCTTCCCGGTGCCGATGACCGCGAGCGTCGGGACCCCGAGCGGGGCTGCGAACTCCGGCGGGTCGATCCGGAAGTCGGGACCGAGGTAGGGAACCCCCGCCACGAGCGCGACGGCCACGAGCTCCATCCGCTCGCGGTAGCCGAGCACCGGCTCGTCGGAGAGATCGAGGACGACCTCGGGCGACAACTCGGCGATCGCCGTCCGCAACGCATGCATGCGTCCGCCGGCAGTGACGAGGACGGGGACGCCCAGGTCGGGTGGCGCGTCGCCGGCAGCAAGCTTCTCGGTCCCACCGACGAGGAGCGCGGCCAAGATCTCGTGGCCGCGCAGCCCCGCTGCCTCCAGGGCGGCACGCGTCACGGGCGGGTAGTGCTCACCGTCCACGAGGGCGAGCGTTCGCATGTGCGTTCTCCTGGTGGTGGCCGGTCGATGAGGTTGCACGCGTCCCGGGTCAGTCGCCAGGGACAGGATCGGCCACCTGGTCGGAAACCTGATCCGACACGGGGGCGGACTCCTGGATGAAGCCTTCGTCCTCGCGCTGCATCTGGGTCCCCGTGGCGATCGCGACCTGCGCCATCTGCTGGCGCTCGCCGAACGGGAACTTCCGGAAGATCGTGACCTTCCCGCCCTCGATCTCCAGCACGTTGTAGCAGGGCTTGGTGTGCCCGCGCACGCGAAGGGAGGAACATGTGCCGGCACTCGCCAGGTACATGTCCTCGAGCCGCCACACGTAGGGCACGTGCTTGTGCCCGGCGAGCACCACGTGCACGCCCGAGTGGACGAGCACCTCGAGCAGGTCTCCCGCGTCCATCACGGTGCTGCGTTCACGTCCGGTCCCGGGGATCGGGATCAGGTGGTGGTGCAGCACGAACACCTTGAGGTCGGCGGGCTCGGCGAACTGCTTCCGGATCCACGAGTAGTGGCCCCGACCCACCATCCCTTCGTTCAGGTCGGGCTCGCTGGAATCGACACCCACGATCCGGATCCCCTCCACGTCCACGGACCAGTTGCGTGCACCGATCAGCTCCTCGAAGTGCAGATAGCCGACGTTCCGCGAGTCGTGGTTGCCCGGGATCGTGTGCAGGGGCGCCTGGATCCGCTCCGCGTACGAGAGCCACGCCTGGTACTCCTGCCGATACCCGTCGGTGGTGAGGTCCCCACTGCAGATCACCGCGGTGGGTTGCAGCTCGTTGATCTCCTCGATCACCCGATGCAGGAGGTTCGGCACGAAGTGGGGGGAACCGACGTGCGGATCGGAGATGTGGGCGATCGTGACCATTTCGGCAGTGTAGGGGGCGTCGACATCCGTCGACGAGACGGCCTGGGGACACGGAGTGGCATGGGACGATAGCGACCCGTGACCGTCCTGGACGTCGTCCTCCTCCTGCTGCTGGTGCTGTCGGCCTGGGGCGGCTATCGACGGGGCGCGCTGCTGCAGGTCGCGGGGCTCGTGGGACTCGGGATCGGGTTCATCGTCGGCGTCCGGCTCGCGCCTCTCACGGCTGACCTCGTCCGGTCCGACCCGGCGAGGGCGGGTGTGGCCCTCGGGACCGTCCTGCTCCTCGGTGCGATCGGCGACGCGGTCGGGTCGGTCCTGGGGCTCAAGCTCCGTCGACGAGCCCGGGGAACTCGGCTCAAAGCGGCGGATGCGGTGGGAGGGGGTGCGCTCTCCGTGAGCGCTCTCATCCTCGCCATCTGGTTCCTCGGCCTCAACCTGGCGGCGGGCCCGTTCCCGTCGATCGCTCGGTCGCTCCAGCGCTCGGCCGTGGTCCGCGTCGTCGACACGGTGCTCCCGCCGCCACCGGCGCTCGCCGCGCAGCTCGGGAACGTGCTCGACATCATCGGGTTCCCCGATGTCTTCTCAGGCCTGCCTCCGCTGCCTGCCGATCCGGTTCCGCAGCCGGAACAGGGTCTCGCGGAGCGAGCAGCGAGGAGGGCGCGCCCGTCGGTGGTCTTGGTCGCCGGACCGGCGTGCGACCGGATCCTCCAGGGCACGGGGTTCGTGGTCGAGGACGATCTCGTCTTGACGAACGCTCACGTGATCGCCGGGAGCAGCCCTAGGGTGGAGCGGGAGGGCCAGGTCTTCGACGCGGTGCCGGTGCTCTTCGACGAGGACCTCGACGCCGCCGTCCTCCGGGTGGAGGGCCTCGATGCGCCCCCGCTCGATCTGCTCGCCGAAGAGGTCGCTCGAGGCACCGGTGGGGCCGTCGTCGGATACCCCCACGGAAGCTACATCGAGCTCGGGGCCGCGGTCCGACGCGCGCTGGATGCGGTCGGTCGAGACATCTACTCGGAAGACGAGGCACGCCGGCGGATCTACGAGCTCCAGACGACGGTGGAACCCGGGAACAGCGGCGGGCCGTTCGTCCTTCCCGGTGGGGAGGTCGCGGGCCTGATCTTCGGCGCATCAGTCACGAACGAGGACGTGGGCTACGCGATCACGTCCCCGAGGTTGATCCCGCTGGTCGATCGGGCCATGGCTCGTACCGACGAGGTCGGTACGGGCCGCTGCGTTCGCTGAGATCAGTCCTCGACCCTCACCTCGACGCCCTTCGACCGCACACCGGGCCGGATCGCCCGCCAACCGTGCGGGAGCTCGCCGACCGCATGTCCCTCCCGCTCGAAGGCGATCAGCGACGGGCCGGCGCCGGAGAGACAGGTCGGGATCTGCCGGTCGCGGAGATCGTGGAGGAGCGACGCCGACTCGGGGACGAGCCCGGCTCGGGCATCTTCATGGAGGCGGTCCTGCAGCGCGACGAGGAGGAGGCCGGGATCCCGAGTGAACCCCACGACCGCCAGGGCACCGTGGCTCACGTTGAACACCGCATCCTCTCTGCCGACATCGGACGGGAGCGCGCTCCTCGCATCTCCCGTCGGCAGGCGAAGGTGCTCGGGTACGAGCACCAACGGGTCGAGATCAGGGTGGGGATCGAGCCTGCGAACGACCCGGTCGGCGACGATGGTGAAACCACCGTAAGTCGCCGCCGCGGCGTTGTCCGGATGCCCCTCCAGCTCCGCCGCGTACGCGAAGGTCATGGACGGATCGTCCTCGCCGTCCGCCTGGCGCAGCAGGGCTCGACAGAGCGCGACTCCCGCAACCGCGGCAGCCGACGACGACCCCAGCCCGCGCTCCAGTGGGATCCGGTTGAGGCCGTGCATCGAGAAGGACGGGAGCTCCGCTCGTTGATGGAGCAGGAGCTGCTGCTCGAGCGCGAACGCGACCGCGCGGCTCACCATGTCGGAGCCGTCCGTGGCGAGCTCGTCGGCACCCTCGCCCTCCCACGAGACACCGGGCTCGGCCTCGGTGTCGACCGTGACCTCGTTGCAAAGGTCCAGCGCCAGCCCGAAGCAGTCGAACCCCGGGCCGAGGTTCGCCGACGTAGCCGGCACCCGGACGGTGATGCGCATCTACAGACCCAGTTCGGCGGCGACGCCCGCGGGATCGGCTGGCACGGTCTCCGGCCTCGCCGCCCCCGCGATCGCCCACTCAGGATCCTTCAGTCCGTGACCGGTGAGGACGCACACGACCGTCGCGTCGGCCGTGAGCTTGCCCTCGGCATGCAGGTGCAGCAGCCCGGCCACGCTCGCGGCCGACGCGGGCTCCGCGAACAGCCCCTCCCTGGCGACGCGCCGGTACGCGGCCAAGATCTCGCGATCGCTGACCGCGAGGATCGCGCCCTCGGACTCCCTCGCCGCCGCGACCGCCTTCTCCCATGAGGCCGGGTTCCCGATCCGGATCGCGGTCGCGATCGTCTGCGGGTCCTTCACCGCCTCGCCGAGCACGATCGGCGCCGCGCCCTGAGCCTGGAACCCGAAGAGGCGTGGCGGGTCGTGGATCACACCGGCCTCCAGGTACTCCGTGTAGCCGAGCCAGTGGCTGGAGATGTTGCCCGCGTTCCCGACGGGGACGAGGTGCAGGTCGGGCGGACGACCGAGCGCGTCGCAGATCTCGAACGCAGCCGTCTTCTGACCCTCCAGGCGGTACCGGTTCACGCTGTTGACCAACGTCACCGGATAACGGTCCGCGAGCACCTTCGCGAGCTCGAGCGACGCATCGAAGTTGCCGTCGACCTCCAGCACTCGAGCCCCGTGCACGAGGGTCTGCGCCATCTTGCCGAGCGCGACCTTCCCCTTCGGCACGAGCACGGCGCACGTCAGACCTGCTTTCGCGGCGTAGGCGGCGGCGCTCGCGCTCGTGTTGCCTGTGGACGCGCAGACAACGGCCTTCGCCCCTTCTTCGAGAGCCTTCGAGATGGCGAGGGTCATCCCCCGATCCTTGAAGGAACCGGTCGGGTTCGCGCCGTCGTACTTCAGCCAGACGTCGCATCCGGTCTCGGCCGACAAGACGTCGGAGCGAACGAGCGGCGTGCCGCCTTCACAGAGCGTGATGGCGGGTGTGTCGGCCGAGACCGGCAATCTCGCGCGGTACTCCTCGATGATGCCTCGCCATTGCGACGCCCCGTCGATGGAAGTCACTCCTCGCCCTCCACCCGGATGACGCTCGCGACCGCGTGGACGGCGTCCAGCTCGCGGAGCTCCTGCATCGTCTTCTGGAAGGCGCCCTCTTGGGCGCGGTGCGTGATGAACGAGAGCGTGGCTTCGTCACCGGAGCCTTCCTGCCAGACGCGCTCGAGCGAGATGCCGTTCCGCCCGAAGCGGTCGGCGATCTCCGCCAGCACGCCGGGTCGATCGTCGACGCGGAGCTTGAGGTAGTACTGATCGCGTGTGTCGTCCATCGGGCGAACGCGACGCGCGTTGATCGGCGCCGAGCTGGGACCTCGCGCACCCTGCAGGAGGTTCCTCGACACGCTCACTAGGTCGCCGACGACGGCGGTCGCGGTCGGGTCCCCGCCCGCACCGGCGCCGTAGAACATCAACTGTCCGATCTTCGGGCCCTCGACGAAGACCGCGTTGGACCCGCCGCGGACGGCTGCCAGCGGGTGCTCCATCGGGATCATCGAGGGATGGACGCGCACCGAGATCTCCTCGTCATCGAGCTCTGCGATCGCGAGCAACTTGATCACGTAGCCGAGCCGAGCGGCGTCCTCGAAGTCCTGCGGCGTGACATCCGAGATGCCCTCCCGGTAGACGTCATCGGCGACCACACGCGCCCCGAACGCCACCGATGCCAGGATCGCGCACTTCGCGGCCGCGTCGTATCCGTCGACGTCCGCGGTGGGATCGGCCTCGGCGAAACCGAGCCCCTGTGCCTCGGCGATCGCCTCCTCGGAGGTCCAGCCGTGCTCCGACATCTGCGTCAGGATGAAGTTGGTCGTCCCGTTCACGATCCCGAGGATGCGATGGACCCGTTCCCCCGCGAGGGACTCACGCAACGGTCGGATCAGCGGGATCCCCCCCGCCACCGCCGCTTCGAAATAGAGATCCCCGCCGGCCCGGTCCGCCGCGGTGAAGAGCTCCTCCCCGTGCGTCGCCAAGAGCTCCTTGTTGGCGGTGACGACCGACTTCCCGCTCGCCAACGCGCGCAAGAGCAGCTCGCGCGCGGGCTCCACGCCTCCCATCAACTCGCAGACGATGTCGATCCCGGGGTCGTCGACGACGGCGCCGGGATCGTCGGTGAAACGGTCCGGTGGCAGAGGCACGCCCCGATCACGGCCGGGATCGCGCACGGCAACCCGGGTGACATCCAGATGGATACCCGCCCGGCGGGCCACGTCATCCCCGTGCTCGTGCAGCAAGCGGATCACGGCCGCGCCCACGTTGCCGCTCCCGAGGAGGCCGATGCGCACCGTTCGCTCGACCGTTTCGTTCGATCCGTCCACCGTCACCCGTCGCTCCCGATCCAGGCCGCCATGAGTATCTCGTCCTCGTAACCGTAGGACTTGCGCGAGTGCCTCGCGAGCCTCCCCTCCTCGACGAAGCCGAATCTCCGGTACAGGGAGATCGCGGCGTCGTTGTGCGGATAGACGGAGAGAACGAGCTTCTCGACGCCCGCCTGCGTGGACCACTCGACCGCCTCCACCATCAACCGGCTTCCGATCCCCCGTCCGCGGGCGTCGGCGGCCACCGCGATCGCGAGCGACGCGACATGCCGCGTGACCGGATGGCGCTCGCGCTGCACCGTGACATGTCCGACCAGGCGTCCTCCTTCGAACGCGAGCAGGTTCGTTTCGAGATCCGACCGCTGGCGGAAGCGCCGACGATAGCCGCGGGCCGACACCTGCACCTCCTCGCTCCTGACGAACCGTTCCTCCTCGACGATCGCGGTCCAATGCTCGAGGAAAGCACGAGCGTCGCGAGGCTCGGCGGTTCGGATCTCGAGGGCCTCACTCATCTGGCGGCGTGTCGTCCATCTTCTCCATGGACTCGGGGGCCGAGACGCCGAGGAGCCCGAGGAGGTTCGAAAGGACCTGCTTCGCGGCCGAGGAGAGCCAGAGCCGCGCCTGTGTCAGGGCGGCGTCGTCGGAGACCACTCGGCACTCGGTGTAGAAGCGATGGAACGTGGCCGCGAGATCCTGCGTCGCGTGGGTCAGCCGGTGCGGCGCTCGTTGCTCCGCAGCCGTCCCGATCAGGCCCGGGACGTCGGCAAGGGCCCGGAGCAGCTCCTGCTCCGGCTCGGATACGAGCAACGTCAGGTCAGCATCCTCGATCGGTCCGAGCTCGATCCCCTCCGCGGCCGCCTTCCGGAGGATCGACGCGATCCGCGCATGCCCGTACTGCACGTAGTAGACGGGATTGTCGAGCGTCTGCCGGGCAACCTCGGCGATGTCGAAGTTCATCGGACGGTCGTTGGAGAACAGAAGCAGCTGGAACCGCGCGGCGTCGGTGCCCACCTCGTCGATCAACTCGTCCAGCGAGACGAACGTCCCGGCCCGCTTGCTCATCTTCACGGGCTGGCCTCCGCGCAGGAACGAGACGAATTGATACATGACGATCTCGACGCGATCGGGGTCGAAGCCGAGTGCCGTCGCGGCTCCCTTCACCCTCGCGATGTCGCCGTGGTGATCGGCGCCCCACACGTACACCAGATGATCGAAACCGCGCGAGAACTTGTCGAGGACGTAGGCGATGTCGGCACCGAAGTACGTGTGCGTCCCGTCCGACCGCACGACGACGCGATCCTTGTCGTCGCCGAACGCGGTCGAGCGGAACCAGGTGGCGCCCTCCGCGTCGTAGGCGTCGCCGGCCCCCCGCAACGTGTCGATCGCCTTCGCGATCTCGCGCTTCTCCACGAGCGACGCCTCGAGGAAGTACGAATCGAAGGTGACGCCGAACCGCTCGAGGGTGGCGCGGATCTGCTCCATCGCGCGTCGCGCGCCCTCCCCCCGGAGCCGCACGAGCCGCTCCTCCGGCGGGAGATCCGCGAGACGGGACCCCTCGGTGTCCGGGATGTCTCGCGCGAGCTCGATGATGTAGTCGCCGTGGTAGCCGTCCTCGGGCACCTTCGCTTCACGGCCGAGGAGTTGCAGATACCGGGCTTCGATGGAGGCTCCGAAGCGGTCCATCTGGCCGCCGGCATCGTTGAAGTAGTACTCCCGTTCCACCTCGTGACCGGCGAACGTCAACAGTCGGGCCAGCGCATCGCCGATCGCAGCGTTCCGGGCGTGGCCGATCGTGAGCGGGCCGGTCGGATTCGCGGAGACGAACTCCACCTGGATCCTCCGGCCGGTCGATGGACCGGCGCCGTATCGGTCGCTCTCTTGAACGATCTGCCGCAGGACGTCGTGGAGCCACTCGTCGGTGGTCCACAGGTTGATGAAGCCCGGCCCCGCCACCTCGGCCTTCTGGAGGAACGGTGCGGGGGGCAGCGCGTTCACGATCGCGGTCGCCGTCGCCCGTGGATCCACGCCGGCCTGGGACGCCACGACCATCGCGAGGTTGGTGGTGAAGTCGCCGAACTCCTTCTGGCGCGGCCGCTGGAGCTCGGGCTCGGGCAAAGGGGGCTCGAGTCCGAGCGCGGGAGCGGCAACCGCGACGGCTGCGTTGAGCACGTCCTTCAGCCGATCCTCGATCACCCGGTCACCCCGATCGCCTCGCACACGATCTTCACGAGCTCTGTGGGGTCGAACGGCTTCGTCACGACCCTCACGTGCTCCCCCGCGTACGCCTCGAACTCCTCGGCGCCTCGCCCTGTGAGGAAGATCACCGGGAGCGAGGCGAGGGCCGGTTCCTCCCGGAGTCGCTGGTAGACCTCGTGGCCGTCCAGCCCCGGCATCGTCGCGTCCAAGACGAGGGCGTCGGGCGGCGCGGCGACGACGCGCACGAGCGCGTCGTCGCCGCGCCCCACCGAGTCGATCGTGATCCCGACAGCGCGGAAGTTGACCTGGAGAAGCCGGTGCAGGATCGGATCGTCGTCTGCGAACAGGACGCGAGGTGAACCGGGCGGGGACACGGGCCGAGGATAGCCCCACCGACGTTCGCCGAAAGCGTCGAAAGGACGGTTGTTAGACTTGCCGACCCGAGCCCCCGTAGCTCAGGGGATAGAGCACCGGCCTCCGGAGCCGGGGGCGCAGGTTCGAATCCTGCCGGGGGCGCGCAGTGGGCGCCGAGCACGACCAGCCGCTGGAGCTCGAGAGCCTCCCGTCCGAACCGGTCGTGCTGTTCCGGCGCTGGTACGAGGATGCGGAGCGCGCGGGCATCCATCTCCCCGATGCGATGGCTCTCGCGACGGCCGGGGCCGACGGACGCCCCTCCATCCGTCACGTCCTGCTGCGCGAGATCGAGGACCCAGGGTTCGTCTTCTACACGAACCACGGGAGTCGGAAGGGGACCGAGCTCGACGAGAACCCGCGCGCGGCTTTCTCGATCTACTGGCGCGAGCTCGACCGCCAGATCTCCGTCACGGGCGACGTGTCGCGGGTGCCCGCGGAGGAGTCCGACGCCTACTTCGCCACCCGGCCGCGCGAGGCGCGCATCGGAGCGTGGGCCTCGCGACAGAGCGCCGAGCTCGCCTCCCGAGACGAGCTGATGGAGCGGTTCGCCGACTTCGATGCCCGGTATCCGGGCGACCAGGTGCCGCGACCCGCCTTCTGGGGTGGCTACCGGATCGAGCCGATCACGGTGGAGTTCTGGCAGGGCCGTCGGCACCGGCTCCACGACCGCTTCCTGTACGAACGGGCGGACGCGGGTTGGTCGACCCGGCGGCTCTCGCCCTAGCCGGTAGGCTTCGCTGCTCATGAGCGACGACGACGAGCTTCGCGAGCGGATCGCCGCGGACATGCCGCGCACGGTCGCCGAGCTCGATCGGCTCGTGCGCATCCCGTCGATGGGCTACCCGGGCTACGACCCGGCCGACGTCCGGGCCTCGGCGGAGGCGACCAGGGAGATCCTGAAGGAGGCCGGTGTGGAGAACGCCCGCCTGCTTGAGCTGGAAGGCGGACACCCGGCGGTCTTCGGCGAGATCCGCGGACCGGAGGACGCGCCCACCGTCCTGCTCTACGCGCACCACGATGTGCAGCCCGAGGGTCCGGTCGACCAGTGGGACACGCCACCGTTCGAACCGGTCGTGAAAGACGGACGGATGTACGGGCGCGGTGCCGCGGACGACAAGAGCGGCATCGTCGTGCACGCGGCGGCGATCCGCGCCCTGCTCGTCGACGGCGACCCTCAGGTGACGATCAAGGTCGTCGTCGAAGGCGAAGAGGAGTGCTCGACCGAGCATCTGCCCGAGCTCGTCCAGGGCCACGCCGACCTGCTCAGGGCCGATGTCGCCGTGATCGCCGACGGCGGCAACTACCGCACCGGCGTCCCGACGATGAACACCTCGATCCGAGGCGTGACCGACATCGTGGTGCAGGTCCGGGTGCTCCCGAGTGCCCAGCACTCGGGTGCGTACGGAGGACCGATCCCGGATGCGATCACGGCGCTCGCGCGGATGATCGCCTCGCTGCACACCGACGAGGGAGACGTCGCGATCGAGGGTCTGAAGCGGTTCGAGTGGGAGGGAGCGGAGATCCCGGAAGGCGAGTTCCGCGACGAGTCGGGGGTCCTCGACTCCGTCGAGATGATCGGGTCGGGGACGATCGCGGACCGCCTGCTGTCCTCCCCCGCCGTCGCCGTGCTGGGTGTCGACGCGCCGGCGATCGCCGGCTCGTCGAACCAGATCGTGCCGGTCGCTCGCGCTCGCGTGAGCCTCCGGCTCGCGCCCGGCGACGACCCGTCGGCCGCCCGCCAGGCACTCGTGGAGCATCTCCGGAGCCACGCGCCATGGGGGGTCGAGGTGACCTTCGACGGCGACTCCGGTTTCGAGGCCGGACACGGCTACCTGGTCGACACCTCGACGCCGGCGAGTCGCGCGGCGATGGATGCCCTCGCGCGGGCATACGGTCGCGACCCGATCGAGGTGGGCTCGGGAGGATCGATCCCTCTGGTCCCTATGCTCACCGAGACGTTCCCCGGCATCGAGGTCCTGATCTGGGGCGCGATGGACGAGCGCTCGTTCATCCATTCCGTGAACGAGAGCGTCGACCTGTCCGAGATCGAGCACATCGCGCTCGCCGAAGCGCTCTTCGTCCGGAACCTCGCTGAGGGAACAGGCGAGCCGGATG
>Ga0136614_10000498_pt1 | contig 19679 bp, 19 predicted proteins | sample AntDrymUQ2792106_2_FD_106643 | JGI IMG/M metagenome (GOLD analysis project Ga0136614, IMG submission 106643) | Polar desert sand microbial communities from Dry Valleys, Antarctica - metaG UQ279 (21.06) | ecosystem: Environmental > Terrestrial > Soil > Desert | place: Antarctica: Dry Valley... | reverse complement strand
CCGCCACCGGGCCGGTGTGATCGAGCAGCTGGCCGAGCTCATCGACCGAGTTGCAAACGTCGGCACGCAGCATGTTCTCACCGAAAAACTGGTGGAACATGCGCCCGACCGGACTCTTTAGAAACGCGACCCCGCCCGAATGGCCGGGGCAGTGCCACGAGTAAGAACCGTCCTGCGCGTAGTGCGTAAGCGCACGGAAAAACGGCGGCGCCAATGCGTCCAGGTACACGCGCGCTTCGCGAATGATGTAGCGCGCGACGAACTCCGGCGTGTCTTCGAACATGTGAATGAAGCCGTGCAGCTCGCGCAGCAGATCGTTGGGCATGTGGTGCGTGGTGCGCGTCTCGCCGTACAGGAAGATCGGGATGTCGGCGTTGCGGCGCCGGATCTCGCGCACGAACGCGGCCAGCTTCGCGATCGTCTCCTCGTTGGCATTGCCCTCGGCAAGCTCTTCATCATCGACCGACAGAACGAACGCCGACGCGTGGCTCTGCTGCTGCGCAAAGCTCGAGACGTCGCTGAAAGTCGTAACGCCGAGAATCTCGACGCCTTCAGCCTCGATCGCCTTGGCCAGAGCTCGAATTCCGAGCCCGCTCGCGTTCTCGGAGCGAAAATCCTCGTCGATGATGACAATCGGGAAGCGAAAGCGCATTTGGGCGGTTCCAGCAGGCGAGGCTGCAAGCGAAAGAACGGCGGATTATCGGCGCTCGCTGAAGTAGCCAGCAAGCTGCTCGTTTCTGGCACCGGATGTGCTTGCTGTTACACGGTGTTACAGCCCGCGTCTGCGAGCTGAGGTACGGTGGGTCAACACAGTGAACCTTCGTACGTTAGCCGTATCACACCGATCTAGTCGGAGACTTCCATGAACCGCTTTCTGACGCTGTTCCTTGTTGTGCTCATCGCCGGTTGCGCGACAGCGCCCGCGACTGCGCAATTGCAGTCGAATGACAGTCCGCCGTTGATTGCGGGCCGGATTGCAGCGGCCGAAGGCGACGTGCAAATCTGGCGCGCGGAAGAAGACACTGATGGCGATTGGGATCTGGCTCAGGTCAACGACGTGGTCACTGTCGGCACCGGTTTGTATACCGGCGCCAATGGCCGCACCGAATTCAGGGTCGGTCCGAATACGTTTCGCTTGTCGGCGGGCAGCCGCGGCGGCTTCAATCAACTCGACTACACCGGAGCGGTGTTCAATCTTGAGCACGGCGCGCTTAACGTGTGGTTGGCGCGGCCGCAGAACGGCGAATACTCAGCCGTCACGGTAGACGGCATTCGCATCGATCTCGCGGGCCCGGGCCGTTATCGCATCGACTCAGCCGGCAACGGCGGGCAAGCGCGCATAACCGTTTTCAACGGCCGTGCGAGCGTGGCTACCAGCGGCAATGCGATCAACGTGGCAAGCGGCCAGGCGCTGATCGTCGGCCCCGGCTTGTCGAGCGTCAATTACGAACAGGCGGTTACCACCGCTTTCGATCAATGGGCGCTTGAGCGCGACGAGCGCTATCGCGACTCGCCCTCGGCGCGCTACGTATCGCCGTACATGACCGGCCATGAAGAGCTCGATTTTCATGGCGACTGGATTCCGGACGGGACCTACGGCAACGTATGGGTGCCGCGCGTGGTGCCCACCGGCTGGGCGCCGTATCGCTCGGGCCAGTGGCGCTGGGTGCGCCCGTGGGGCTGGAGCTGGGTGGATCACGCCCCGTGGGGATACGCGCCGTTCCACTATGGGCGCTGGGTCACGATCGGAAACCGCTGGTGCTGGTGGCCGGGCGGCTACGTCGCGCGGCCCGTGTGGGCACCGGCGCTGGTGGGGTTCGTCGGCGGCGGCAATGTCAGTGTCTCCGTGGGATACGGCAGTCCGGTGGTCGGCTGGTATCCGCTCGCACCGTGGCATCGCTACCGCCCGCACTATCCGCACAACAACACCTACGTGACGATCATCAATCAGACGATCATCAACAATCCGCCGCGCGGCGTTCCGCCGCATCGCAATCACGAAGGCGCGACGATGGTGCCGGGCCCGCGCTTCCGCGATCCGGTGATGAAGGTGGCGTTGCCCGTCAGGACGAATATTGCTGACTTGCAGCCGATGGCGCCGCCGCCGAAGAACACCGGATTTATTCGTAAGGTGGCGGAAGATAACAACATGGTGCGCCGTCCGAATCAGGTGCAACCGTCGCCGCAAGCGGCTGCGACTGCGCCCGCCGCTGGCGCCAACGCGGTGCCGACGCCGTCGATGGTGCCCGCGCCGACACACAAGGTACCGGTGCCGACACGCGTGATGCCGTCGATCGTGGCCGAGCCGATTCCCAATCGTGGAGTCGCGCCGCAACCGCCGCTGCCGGGCAACGATCCGGCACCCATGGCGCAGCCGCCGAAGTTCAATCGCGTTCCGCCGACGTCATTGCAGACCACGCCGCTGCCGCCGCGGGCCGCGCCTGATATCGCCCGTCCGCAGCCGCGCGCACGCTCGCCACAGGAGCTGCTGCCGCAAGCCGAACAAAATCCGCGCGTGGCGCCGGCAGAACCCGCGCGCTTCCCGCCGGGCGCACCGCCGACGATCAAGCAACCGAAAGCGCCGATCGTGCAGGCCGCGCCACCTGCCGCCGCGCCGCCAACGGTTCTGCGCGCCGCGCCAACACCGCCTGCCGCCGCACCACCGATGGTTCAGCGCGTGGCGCCGACACCGCCGGCGCCGCAGCCCGCGCCGAGAGCCGAAGCGCCGCGTGCGAAGGAGCAGGTCGTGCGCGAGGTGTCGCGGCCTAAGCAAATGATGCAGTAACTGCGCGCCTAAGTCTTGGGCAGCGTGACACCACGCTGCCCTTGATATTTCCCGCCGCGATCCTTGTACGACGTCTCACACACTTCATCGGATTCGATGAAGATCACCTGCGCGCAACCCTCGTTCGCATAAATCTTCGCCGGCAGCGGCGTCGTATTCGAGAACTCGAGCGTCACATGCCCCTCCCACTCGGGCTCCAACGGCGTTACGTTCACGATAATTCCGCAGCGCGCGTAGGTGGATTTTCCGAGGCACAGTGTCAGAACGCTGCGCGGAATACGAAAGTATTCGACCGTGCGCGCAAGCGCGAATGAATTTGGCGGGATGATGCAGACGTCGCTCTTGATATCGACAAACGAGTTCGGATCGAAGGCCTTCGGATCAACAATCGTGCTGTTGATGTTGGTGAAGATCTTGAATTCATCGGCGCAGCGGATGTCATAACCGTAACTCGACGTGCCGTAGCTGACGATGCGCTGGCCGTTGACGTGCCGAATCTGTTCGGCTTCGAAGGGCTCGATCATGCCCTGCGCCGCCATGCGTCGAATCCATTTGTCGCTCTTGATGCTCATCTACGATCGCGCCGAAATAGTTGAACGCGCGATTCTACGATCGCAACTCTCGATAAACTGCGCGGCATGGGCACGGACTGGACCCCCGCTCGCGCGGGCGACTCGCTGGCGGATGTCGACACCCCCGCGCTGATCCTCGATCTCGACAAGTTCGAAGCGAATCTCGCGCGGCTGATGAGTGCGGTACAGGGCCGCGGTGTGCGCGTACGCCCGCACGCGAAGAGCCACAAGTGTGTCGAGATTGCGCGCCGGCAGATCGCGGCGGGCGCGGTCGGCATTTGCTGCCAGAAAACGTCGGAGGCCGAACCGTTCTTGGCCGGCGGCATCGCCGACGTGTTGATTAGCAACGAGGTGGTCGGGCATCGCAAGACTTCGCAGCTGGCTCGGCTGGCCGCGCGTTATCCCGGCGCGAAGGTAGGAGTGTGCGTCGACGATGCGCGTGCGGTTGCCGAACTTGCGCGAGCCTGCGACGAGGCGCACGCGCGGATCGATGTGTACGTTGAACTCGACGTCGGTCACGACCGCGCAGGTGTGCCGGAGGTCACTACCGTCGTTGCACTTGGAAAGGCGATTGCGTCGCACAGGCAACTCTCACTGCGGGGTTTGCACGCCTACTTCGGCAACGCGCAGCACCGGCGCAGCATCGCTGAGCGCCGGCAAGCAATTTCAACTGCGACCAAGCTGGCGCGAGATGCGAAGGAAGGATTGCTTGCGGCCGGGTTGCCATGCGACATCGTCACCGGGGCCGGCACCGGCACGTTCATGCTCGAAGCTGCCAGCGGCGTCTACAACGAAATCCAGCCCGGCTCCTATCCGCTGATGGACGTCGATTACGCGAAGAACGATCGCGAACCCGGTTGGCCCGTGTTCGAACAGTCTCTCTTCATCCTGGCAACGGTGATGAGCCGGCGCAAAGACGCGCGGTCCGATCGCGCCACGCTGGATGCCGGGTTGAAGAGCTTCTCCACCGACTGCGGTCCGGCGCAGCCGGCATTTGCCGGCTGGAAGGTGCGCAACGTTTCCGACGAACACACCGTGCTCGAGCACTACGGCGCTGGGGCAGATCTTGCGCTGGGCGACCGGCCGCTGCTGATTCCGGGCCACATCGATCCCACCGTTAATCTGCACGACTGGATCGTGGCAGTGCGAGACGATCGAGTCGAAGCTGTGTGGCCGGTCGACGCGCGCGGCGCCATGTTCTAACGCACCACGATACTGGCCATATTTAACAGAGGAGGCAGTCCGATGTCTTTCATCCGCCAACTTGCGCTCGCGCTTTGCCTCGCACCCCTCGCCGCTCCTTGCGTCGCGCAGTCCTGGCCCACCAAGCCCGTGCGGCTGGTCGCCGTATTTCCACCGGGAGGTTCGGTCGATCAGGTCGCGCGCGTTCTCGGGCAGCAGTTAACGAAGCAAATCGGCCAGAGCGTCATCGTTGAAAACGTGGGGGGTGCCTCGGGGTCGATCGGCACAAACACCGTGACTAAAGCGGCGCCGGATGGCTACACGTTCGGCGTGGTGTTCGACACGCACGGCACCAATGCGAGCCTGGTACCGAACATCGCGTACGACACGCTGAAAGACCTGGAGCACGTGACCTTGATCGGCACCTCGCCGATGGCGCTGGTAGCGTCGGCGAAGTCGCCGTATTCGAAGGTTGCCGACGTGATGGCCGAGGCGCGCACCGTTAAGGGAATTTCAATCGGCTCGATCGGCACCGGCAGTCTGGGCCATCTTGCAATGATTCAGGCCGGTCAGCAAGGCGGTTGGTCGTGGACGCACGTACCTTATCGCGGTGGCGGCCCGCTGATGAACGACACCGTGGCCGGCCATATGCCGCTCGCCATTGGCACCGTGTTCCTCGCGTTGCCGCACGTGAAGGCAGGCACGGTCAAACCCATCGCGGTCACCGGCGCCAAGCGCCATCCGAGCCTGCCCGATACGCCGACGCTGGCCGAAGCCGGCATCAAGAACTTCGAAGCGCTCGCCTACTGGGGTGTGATCGCACCGGCGAAGACGCCGCCCGCCCTGGTGGAGCGCATGAATGCGGAAGTGCAGAAAGCGCTGAAAGATCCGATGGTCGCCGAGCGGCTGGCCGCGCAAGGCATGACGGTCACCGGACAAGGACCCGCCGAGTTCAAGTCATTCATGCAGAAAGAGCTCGATCGCTGGGGCAAGATCGTCAAGCAGAACCGCATCACCGCGGGCGGTTGACGCTAGCGTTCGGGCTTGACCTCAAGCGCCACCAGCAACCGCGCGACCATGTTGTAGGCCGCGGTCACTGCCGTGAGCTCGACCATTTCCTGTGGCGACAATTGCTGCTTCAGCGAATCGAACACCGTGTCGGGAATTTGCACCTGAAGCGTGCTCGCGATCGCGAATCGGATCACCGCGCGTTGTTGGTCGTCAAACGAGTCACTCGCCGCTGCTGAATCCGGATCGCCGAGCGCGGCAAGCTGCGCGTCGGTCGCGCCGGCTTTTTTCAGCTCCGGCGCGTGATGGTGAAATTCGTACTCGGCGCCGGTGAGCCGCGCGACGACACAGATGGCGAGTTCGCGCACGAACGGCGACAACGACAGTTCCTGCCGCAGCGCGCGTAGATAGACGTTCCATCCACGCGCGAGCGGCTCGGACCACAGCAGCATGCGGTCCAGATTCAGCAGCGCGCCACCGCGGCGCGCTTCGATCGCTGCCACCAATTCGGTGTCGCGCGGCGCCAGCGCGCGTGTCCAGGGTGTAATCCGCATGGTCTGCTGTTTATCCTTATCGACGCCGAGATCTTACCGGCGCCTCAAGAACAATCCGGACAATCCGCATGAAACGCTCAGACGTGATCAGCGACGCCGAGCAGCACCTTGAGATTCGGAGCCAGACGCCCTATTCCCCGAGCGACTCCGCGATGTAGCGCGTGACCTTCGGCGGCTCGGCGCCGATGTGAAACGCATAACGCCGCTCGCGCAGGTCAGCGTCGGCCGCAGTAAAGCGATCGAAGCGCCGCAGATGATCGGCCCACGATTCGTCGAGAAAATATTCGATGTAGTGGCCAAGCTCGCTGGTGTCGTGAAACAGTCCCCACGACAGCGCGCCCATCTGCAGCCGGTTGGCGCGGCTTTCGCGCATCACTGTGGTGAACTCGGTTGCTCTGGCCGGATCGATTTGATAATCGATCGTCACCATTACAGGCCCCATCTGGTGCTCGACCGGAAACGCAGGCACTGGCTCCTTCAGGATTCGCGCCGGTGTCAGATCCTGCGGTTCGGTCGAGTCGGCTTGCAAGCGCCCGATTGAGAGCCAAGACGCAAGTCCCGTTGCCGCCGCGGCAACAAATGTCCACGGCACATCGATCATGCTGGCCACCTGCCCCCAAACCGCGGCACTGACCGACGTGGCCGCCATCATCGTCATCATGTAGATCGACATTCCTCGCGCACGCACCCAGTCGGGCAAGGAGACCATCGAGGCGACCGTCAGAGTGTTGACGACCGCCAGCCATGCGGCGCCGGCCAGCATCATCGCCGGCATCGCGCTCCACACATTGGGTGCGAAACCGGCTGCCACCATCGCCAAGGCTTGCAGCAGCGTGCCGTCGCGCAGTAACCGGTCGCGCGTGATCAGCACGCGCAAGCGCGGCAACCAGAACGCGGTGGCGATCGCGCCTAGGCCCAACGACGCCAGCAGCAACGTATAGACCCAAGCACCTCCGTCGGGCATGTCCTTCGCAACCAGCGGCAGCAGCGCCAACAACGCAGTCGATTGCAGGAAGAAGATTGCAATGCGCAGCAGCACCGCACGCATCAAGCGCGACTGCGCGACATACTGAAATCCAACGCGCATCGCCCCGAGAAACCGCTCTCCGGGGAGCACGCTCGCCTTCGGTTCCAACCGCCAGCGCATGATGACGAAGCCGGTCGCTAGCGAAAGTGCCGCATTCAACAAGAACACGTAACCGGTACCCAAGCTCGCGATCAGTGCACCAGCGACGACCGGTCCGACGATCCGCGAAGTGTTCATCGCAATGCCGTTGAGTGCGACTGCCGTCGGCAATTCCGCACGCGGCACGAGCTCCGGCACGATCGCCGCATAAACGGGCCAGCGCATCGCAAGGCCGATGCCGTTGGCGAACGTCAGCGCCAGCAGCAGCGGCGCCGTCATCGCGCCGGCGGCAAGCACAATGCACAGAATTAGCCCATTAGCCGCCACCCAGAATTGCGTGAACATGAACCAGCGCCGCCGATTCAAAATATCGGCGAGCGCGCCGCTTGGCAATCCAAACAAGACCACCGGCAACACCGACGCCGACTGCACCAGCGCGACCATCACCGGCGACGTGGTCAACGTCGTCATCAGCCACGCTGACGCGACTTCATTCATCCACATGCAGATGTTTGCGGTCAGCCACGCGCCCCACAGCAGGCGGAACACCGGCCGGCGCAGCGGCGCCCAGGGCGATTGCAGTGCTTCGGTAGGAACGACTTCTGGTTCGATAAGCGGTTGCACGCGCCGATTGTATTGACGCAGCGCGGGCGCTGATTCGAAGCAGCGCTTTCTAAAAAATCACCACCACCGATTCAGCGGATCTTTGCGCGGGCCCGTGATAAACCGCTTCGATGTTGTTGCCGTCCGGATCGATTACGAATGCGCCGTAGTAGCCGGCGTGATATTGCTCACGAATGCCCGGCTTGCCGTGATCTGTGCCGCCGGCAGCTAACGCGGCCGTGTAGAAGCGATCCACCGTTGCGCGGTCCGGCGCCTGAAACCCGAGGTGTACGTGTGTGGGGCCGGTGGTCGCCATCGCATCGGTGCTGACGAAGATCTCATCCGACCAGAAGTAGCCTTCGCCCTCACCTTCGATCTTGCGGCCGAGCGCACCGAGCGCGGCGACATAGAAGCGCTTGGTCGCTTCGATGTCGCGCGCGATCAAGTGCACGTGATCGATCAACCGGCCGCGGTGCAGTTTCCCTGCTTCCATGCGTGCTACGCGGCCGAAGGTTGGCTGAACTCGGCTTCCATTCGTCGCTGCGCTTCCGCTTCCGACACTTCTTCGATGCGCGTCGACAAGGTCCACTGATAGCCATAAGGGTCTTTCAGCGTTCCGGAGCGGTCGCCGTAAAACTGGTCCTTGACCGCTTGCACCTCGGTTGCCCCGGCGGCGATCGCTTTCCTGAACGCTGCATCGACATCGGGCGCGTAGATCATCAGGAACATCGGCGAACCGCCGAGCGTCGCCGGGCTTTTGTTGCCCCACTCCTTGTTCTCTTCGGACAACATCACGGTGGAATCGCCGATGCGGATCTCGGCATGCGCGATTGTGCCGTCCGGCATGGTGAGCTGCATCGTCTTTTCAGCGCCGAAAGCGCGCCGGTAGAACTCGATCGCCGCGACGCAGTCCCGCACTGACATGTAGGGGGTGACGGTGTGGTAGCCCTTCGGTGTTGCGTTCGCATCGGTCGTCATTTGGTTCTCCTCGGAAAAATTCGAGATTACGCGCGAGCCGCTCGGCGTTGCAAGCGCGTCCGTATGACATTTGTTATCAATTGCCTGCGAACCGGGCCGGCGGCTAGTAAGTCATCGACGCCGCGTTCAGAATGCCGAGCGCGATCGCTACCGCACCCAGGAAAATCCCGCTCGACACCTGCCCTTCGCTCACGTGCCGGCCGATCGCCGGCACCATCAGCCGCACTCCGGCGAACGCGACCAGCTGCACGAATAGCGCAATCGCCGACCACAACAGCATGTCGAGCAGCGACACGCTGTTGACCACGACGCTCGCGAGCGGCAGCGCAAAGCCGATGATGGCGCCGCCGAGACTCGCCGCCGCCGCCGCGTTGCCTTCGCGAATCAACTTTATTTCCGGATACGGCGTGATGAAGACGTAAAGCGCGAGGCATATCGTCAGCAACAACAGCGAGACGCCGAAGAACGCCGCGAAGTACGGCAGGCCGGCGAGCGTTTCGAACGCGGTGTTTCTCATCGCTTCTCCTAATTCTTACTACTCAAAATAGTGCGGCACAAAGCGGCTCGTGTTGCGTGTAATCGGCGATACATCTTCACGGACGCCGATCCCGGCCGGCTTGTCGCCGACAATCCATGAGCCGATCAACGCAAAGTCTTCTTCAAAACGCGGCAACGGTGCAACCGCCTGATAAACGAAGCCTTCCGCGCCGTAGTCGCCGTCAGTGGCTTGCACCTCAGGCCCGTCGACCACCGAAATGTTCGCGCCTTCGCGCGCCAGCTTCGGCTTCTTGACGTACTTCGAACCCAGCGGCGCCGGCTCGTAATACGCCGGCAACAAATTCGGGTGCTCCGGATAGAGCTCCCACAGCACGACCAGAATCGCCTTGTTCGACAGCAGCATCTTCCACGCCGGCTCGACCACCTGCATCGTGCTCGTGGGCAAGGCCGCTCCGAAATCCTCGCGCACCAGCCACTCCCATGGATAAAGTTTGACCAGCCGTTCGATCGGCACGTTGAATTCATCGACGAACTTGGTGCCGTTCCAGCCGATGCGCTCGACCGGCAGTGCGAACGTTTGCCATCCTGCCTGAATGGCCGTGTCACGCAGATAGTCGAGGTTGCCCCAGTCTTCCTGGCTCTCTGAAACTGCAGCGAAATGCAATCGCGTTTCTTCCGACGCCGCTCGTAGTGTTCGCCACGCATCTATCAGCTTCTCGTGCAGCGAATTGAATTGATCGGCGTCACGCCGCGCCGCTTGCAGCCATTGCCATTGCGCAACGCTGGCCTCCAGACACGCGGTGGGCGTGTCGGCGTTGTATTCGAGCAGCTTCGGTGGCGAGGCGCCGTCGTACGACAAATCCATTCGGCCGAACAGTGTGAACCCGCCGGGCTGATCGCTGCGATAAGCGTTCCAGCTCTGCTCGATCGCCGGCACCCACTCGGCGGGTATCGCAAACTCCTCGTAGCGTTGGCTACCGACGACTTGCTGCGCGGCATTCAGCGCCATCTGGTGCAACTCGGCCGTCGCGCTTTCGAGTTGGTCGATTTCAGACTCAGAGAATGCATAGCAGCGCGATTCATCCCAGTATGTGCCGTCGATCGAGTGGTAGTGAAAACCGATCGACTCCATTTCGCTTTGCCAGCCGGATCGAGGCGTCAGGAGCTCGCGCCGCATCAGCCGCCGGAGGTGTAAGACCGCGACGACGATCCGAAGCCACCGCGCGAGGTCGGCGCCTTCGAAGAGCCGATGGCGCGATTTTGTCGCGCCGGATCGACGAAGTTGGGAGTGGCGTTGCGCCGCGCATCGTTCAGCGCATTGTTGCGAGCATTGGCCGCATACAGCGGGCCCCAGAACAAGAACCCGCCCGGATAGCCTGAGCTTTGCACGCGCTCGCAGCTTTCCGGCCGGCCCCAGTCGGCGGCGCAATCTTCCAGCGACGCGTAGTGATCGCGCGCCGACGGCGCCGATTGCTGGCTGCAACCCACCAGGGTCACAGTGCCGATCAACACTAATGTGATCTGAGTCGAAGAACGTCGGCGAGCCATTTGGAGAGTGCCGCCGTGCTGCTTTCAGGTGTTGGACACTTTGATTGTCGGCATCTTCAGCGACATGTCTTTTGCTCTTTCGGCAATACGCACGGCGACCTTGCGCGCGATCTCTTTGTAGCTGAGCGCGACTGCGCTGTCGGGCTCCGCGATCACGGTGGGCCGGCCCGAGTCTGCCTGTTCGCGAATGCGAATGTCGAGCGGCAGGCTGCCGAGGAAATCAACGCCGTATTCACTCGCCATTTTCTGGCCGCCCTCAGAGCCGAAGATATGTTCGGCATGGCCGCAACTGCTGCACACATGCACGGCCATGTTTTCGACGATGCCGAGGATCGGCACGCCGACCTTCTCGAACATCTTCAAGCCTTTTTTTGCATCCATTAGCGCGATGTCCTGCGGGGTGGTGACAATCACGACGCCGGTCACCGGCACCTGTTGCGCGAGTGTTAGCTGAATGTCGCCGGTGCCCGGCGGCATGTCGACCACCAGATAATCGAGGTCGCGCCAGTTCGTTTGCGTCAGCAACTGCTGCAGCGCTTGCGTGACCATCGGGCCGCGCCACACCATCGGCTGATCGGCGTCGATCAGCAAACCGATCGAGGCGACCTGCAAGCCGTGGTTTTCCATCGGCTCGAGGGTGCGATTGTCGACCGTCGTCGGGCGGCCGGTGATGCCGAGCATAGTGGGCTGGCTCGGACCGTAGATATCCGCATCGAGCACGCCGACCTTCGCGCCTTCGGACGACAGCGCGAGTGCGAGGTTGGCCGCGACGGTGCTTTTGCCGACGCCGCCTTTGCCGGACGCCACCGCCACGATGTTCTTGATGTTCGGCATCACTTTCAAGCCGCGCTGCACCGTGTGCGCAACGATCTTCATCGTGACGTTGGCGCTAACGTTGGCCGCGCCGGCAGCCTTCAGTGCATCGATCACGGCGCGGCGGATCGGTTCGATCTGGCTCGCCGCCGGATACCCAAGTTCGACATCGACGCTGACATCGCCACCGTCGACGCGAACGTTGCGCGCCGAGCGCGATGCCGTCAGGTCCTTGCCGGTGTTCGGGTCGATGACCCCTTTGAGCGCTTCATTGGCGCGTTCGACGGTGATGCTCATGGATGCGCACTTCGGAGGGTTGATAGGGACGGCAATTCTTGCACGATTCGCCTATCGTTCCGGCGCTACGCACGTACGCCGTGTCGCACCCGTGCGCGCCACCTGCGCAAGGCGATCACAGCCCAGATCGCCTCGACAACCCCGAAGGGCCATGCACCCTGGAGAAATCCATAGATGGAACCCAAAACGCATGCAACAGCGAAGCCGAAAACGAACCATGCGCTGCGCGCCTCCAGCGCGTAGCACACCAGCATCGCGGTAACCGCCAACAATCCGAAGAGATCGAGCACTCCACCTACCTGCGCCTTAACGCGCAGATGATCTCATCCTCAAAACTTCTTCGAACAGGTTCTTTTCGTTGATGCCCACCCCTGAATGCCTTGCTGCTCGCCTGACGCTGGGCGCCTTGAAACGGAATGACGCCGATTCATCGGCGGCGCACGCGGCACTTACAATGCCGCGCTCAATGAAGCGACGCCTCTTCGTCACCACCGCGCTGCCGTACGCGAACGGCCGCCCGCACATCGGCCACATCATGGAGTACATCCAGGCCGACATCTGGGTGCGGTTCCAGAAGATGCGCGGCCACGAAGTGCACTTTGTGTGCGCCGAAGACGCGCACGGCGCGGCGATCATGATCGCCGCGGAAAACGCCGGCAAAACGCCGCGCCAGTTTATCGACGAGACGCGCGATGCGCGCCAGCAGTATCTCGACGGCTTCAACATCGCGTTCGATCACTGGCATACGACCGACTCGCCGGAAAACGTCGAGCTGTCGCAGTCGATTTATTCTGCGCTGAAGGCGAACGATTTCATTTCGACGCGCACGATCGAGCAGTTCTTCGATCCCGTCAAAGGCATGTTTCTGCCGGACCGCTACATCAAGGGCACGTGCCCGGTGTGCGGCGCGAAGGACCAGTACGGTGACAACTGTGAAGTATGCGGTTCCACCTACTCGCCTACCGATCTGATCGATCCGCATTCGGTGTTGACCGGCGCGCGACCCGAGCTGAAGTCGTCGGAGCATTTTTTCTTTCGGCTATCGGATCCGCGCTGCGTCGCCTTCCTGCGTGAGTGGACGGCACAGACCAATCACCACGGTGAGCCGCGCCTGCAGCCCGAGGTCTATGCCAAGACGCAGGAGTGGCTGGGTGCCGCTGGCAAAGGCCTGGCCGACTGGGACATCTCGCGCGATGCGCCGTACTTTGGCATTCCGATTCCCGACGCGGCGGGAAAATATTTCTACGTGTGGCTCGACGCGCCGATCGGTTACCTCGCTTCACTGAAAGCCTACTTCGATCAAGGCAAGTCGCGCGCGAACGGCGAGCTGCGCAGCTTCGACGAGTTTCTTGCGGCCGACGACGTCGAGCAGATTCATTTCATTGGCAAGGACATCATTTATTTCCACACACTGTTCTGGCCGGCCATGCTGAAGTTTTCCGGCCGCAAGGTGCCGGACTCGATCTACGTTCACGGTTTTCTGACGCTGAACGCAGAAAAGCTGAGCAAGAGCCGCGGGATCAGCATCGATCCGCTGCGTTATCTCGAAGTCGGCATGAATCCGGAGTGGTTTCGCTATTTTGTCGCGGCGAAGCTGAACGGCCGGGTTGAAGACATCGACTTCAATCCCGACGACTTCATGTTGCGGGTCAATAGCGACCTGATCGGCAAGTACGTCAACATCGCGAGCCGCGCCGCCAGTTTCATCGGCAAACACTTTGACGGGCAGCTGGCTTACAGAGACGAACCATCGCTCGTCGACGCGGCGCGCGCGACCTCGACGCTGGTTGCCGAGGCGCTCGAGGCGCGCGAGTTCGGCAAAGCGTTGCGCGACGTGATGGCTGCCGCGGACCGCATCAACGAAGCGTTCGATGCCGCCGAGCCGTGGAAGCTTGCGAAGGAGCCGGTTCGGCATTCCGATTTGCAGCACATCTGCTCAAGCGCACTGCATGGGTTCAAGGTGCTCTCGGTCTACCTCGCACCGGTGCTTCCGGACACCGCGAAGCACATCGCGCGAGATTTTTTCGGCCTTGATCGCGATTTCGTCTGGGCCGACGCGGAGGCACTGCCGCGGAAAATCAATCACTACAAACATCTGATGACTCGCGTGGATCCGAAACAGCTGGATGCGCTTTTTGAACCGCCGGCCGCTCCGTTGGAAGCCAAACCGGCACCCGGCGGAGTCGCGATTGCTGACGCGATCTCGATCGACGACTTCGCGAAGATCGACCTGCGCATCGCGAAGATCGTCAGCGCCGAACACGTCGAAGGCTCCGACAAGCTGCTGCGCCTGACGCTAGATGCCGGCGAAGGCCGTCATCGCAACGTTTTCTCCGGCATTAAGTCGGCTTACAAGCCGGAAGACCTGGTGGGCAGGCTCACGGTCCTGGTCGCAAACCTGGCGCCGCGCAAGATGAAGTTCGGCGTCAGCGAAGGCATGGTGCTCGCTGCCGGCCACGGCGACGAGAAGCAGCATCCGGGGTTGTACCTGCTCGAGCCCGATTCCGGCGCGCAACCCGGCGTGCGCGTCAAATAGAGAGTCAATGGCGGCGACGGAAGCCTTGTTTGCGCAATGGCGCGCGCGGCTGGCCCGTTTGCAGCTCGCGCCGTTCCGGCCCTACCTGCTCGATTCACTGCGCGGTTACGACCGCGCTCGTTTCGTCAAGGATCTGTCGGCCGGTGCGACGGTGGGCATCGTTGCGCTGCCGCTGGCGATGGCGTTCGGTATCGCGAGCGGCGCCAAGCCCGAGCAGGGGCTGTTCACTGCAATCATCGCGGGATTCCTGATCTCCGCACTCGGCGGCTCGCGCGTGCAGATTGGCGGGCCGGCCGGTGCATTTCGTCGTCATCATCTACGGAATCATCGCGAAGTACGGGTTAGCCAACCTGTTGATCTCCACAATGTGCGCCGGCGTGCTGCTGTTCGCGATGGGCTTGACCCGCCCTGGGCTGCTGGTCCGCTTCGTTCCCGTTTCGATCGTCATCGGCTTCACCAACGGCATTGCGGTGTTGATCATCTTGTCGCAGCTAAAAGACTTTCTGGGCCTGTCGATCGAGCGCATGCCGGCAGACTTCTTTCAGCAAACGCAGCTGATCGGCCGCTCGCTCGGCACGATCAATTCGTACGCCCTCGCGACTGCCGCCGCGTCTCTGGCGTTGATGCTGTTGTGGCCGAAGGTTTCATTGGCTCGCGCGTCGCCGCGGGGACAGCGCTTTGTCAGGCACGTTCCGGGGGACCATCGTGGCGCTGTTGCTCGCCACCGCGGCGGTATCACTGTTCGATCTTCCGGTTGAAACCATCGGCAGCAAGTTCGGCGGCATTCCCCAGGAGTTGCCGTCGCTTGCCCTGCCGGCGTTCTCGTGGGAGCTCGTCAAGCAATTGGTGGCGCCGACGTTGACCATTGCGTTGCTCGGTGCGGTCGAGTCGCTGCTGTGCGCGCGTATTGCCGACAAGCTGATCGACGATCGCCACGATCCCAATCAGGAATTGATGGCGCAAGGAATTGCCAACTTCATCACGCCGCTTTTCGGCGGCATCCCCGCGACCGGCACCATGACGCGCACGGTCACCAACGTGAAGAGCGGCGCGGTCAGTCCGATCGCGGGAATCGTGCACGCCATCACTCTGTTGGCAATCGTGCTGATCGCCGCACCGCTCGCTTCGAGCATTCCGCTCGCGGTCCTGGCGGCGATCCTGATGCTGGTCGCGTGGAACATGGGCGAGTGGCACGAGTTTGTACGCCTGAAGAACTTTCCGGTCACGTACCGCACGATTCTGCTCGCGACCTTTTTTCTGACGGTTATTTTCGACATCACCGTGGCCGTCGAAGTCGGCTTGGTGCTCGCCAGCCTGTTTTTTATTTACCGGATCTCGCAGATCACGCGCATCGAACCGATCGCGCTGCCACCTGCGAAGACACCCGCGGGTGTGGAGGCCTACCGCTTGTTCGGTTCTCTATTCTTCGGTGCGGTCTCGAAGCTGGAGGCGGTCAGCGATCCCACCCGCTACGCCGGTGCGCACGCGCCGCGCGTGATCGTGTTCGACCTGGCACTGCTAATCTCAATCGACACGACAGGAGTCGATGCCCTCGACACCCTGCGCAGGCAACTTGCCCGGCAAGGCGGTACGCTGATCCTCGCCGGCCCGCACGAGCAGCCGCTGTCGATGCTGACGCGCTCCGGCTTCATTCAACGCGTCGGAGCCGACAACGTTGTTGCCGATATGGCGGCTGCCCTGTCTCGCGCCAGCGCGCTAGCCGCTGGTGTCGGTCACAGCGCCTAAAATCCGCGTTGCGGTGCAAAAAGGACATTTACGTTATGCGTAGCGGTTACGAATCGGACATCACGCGCTTTCTGCGCGAGCTCAAGCGAAAAAATCCGGAGATCGAGCGCGGGCAGCGCGAAGGCCGCGCGATTTTTTGGGACAAGGATATCGATGCCGATCTTTACAAGCGCTACGAAGCGTCCGACGTTCCGCAGCCAGCCTACGTGTACGGATCGAAGCTGCCCGCGGGCGAGGCGAAATAGTTGAACACCGGCATCTCTGACTTGTTCGAGGCGGCTTCAGTGGCCACGCTCGAACCTGCGGCCGCACGCGTCACACCGGATGCGGTCGATGCGGTCGCGCTCGCGAGGCTGTATGGCGAGCCGCTGTTCGCGCTGCCCGACGACCTGTATATCCCGCCCGACGCGCTCGAAATATTTCTGGAAGCGTTCGAAGGCCCGCTTGACCTGCTGCTTTATCTGATCCGCAAGCAGCACTTCAATGTGCTCGACATTCCGATGGCGCCGCTGACGCTGCAGTATCTGACCTACATTGATCAGATTCGCGCGAAGAACCTGGAGCTGGCGGCCGAGTATCTGCTGATGGCAGCGCTGCTGATCGAGATCAAGTCGCGCATGCTGCTGCCGGTTCGCAAGGCTGACAGCGGCGACGAGGTCGAGGATCCGCGCGCCGAACTCGTGCGCCGCCTGCTTGAGTACGAGCGCATCAAGCTCGCCGCGCAGCGTCTCGACGAGATGCCGCGCGCCGGGCGCGATTTCCTGCGCGCGGCGGTCGTCATCGAACAATCAATCGAAAAGCGCTTCCCCGACGTCAACCCAATCGATCTGCGCGACGCCTGGGCCGAAGCGCTGAAGCGTGCCGCGCTGACTGCACGGCATCGCATCAGCCGCGAAGAATTGTCGGTGCGCGAGCACATGAGCATGATCCTGAAGAAGCTGCAGGGCACAAAGTTCGTCGAGTTCGGCGATTTGTTCGACGCCGCGCGCGGCGCCCCGGTCGCGATCGTGCATTTTCTTGCCTTGCTGGAACTTGCGCGCGAAGCGTTGATCGATATCACGCAAGCGGCGCCGTTTGCGCCGATTTATATCCGGCTTGCCTACACGCCTAGCTGATTTCACATCCCATGACACTGCTCAGACTTCTCGCCGGTTCTACGTTGCTCGCTGCGGCTGCGGTATCCGCACAAATGAAACCGTTGCAGCCGCCTTCTTCGACCGGCTCGGTCACCTTGCCAGGCAGCGATTCGTCGAATGCGTTCAAGGAAATTGCCGCGCAGGCGGCCGCCGACAAGTGGCTCGCGATGATCGATCGCGGCGAATACGGCCAGGCTTGGGACGACTGTGCACAGTTGTTTCGGCAGCGCGTTACGCGCCAGCAGTGGATCGATTCGCTGCCGACTACGCGCGCGCCATTTGGCCCGATGAGGGCGCGCAAGGTTGAGCTGGCGGCGTACCGCGCGTCGCTGCCCGGCGCGCCCGACGGCCAGTACGTCACGGTGCGCTTTCGCACCCAGTTCGAGAAAAAGGAAGACGCCGAAGAGCTCGTGACGCTGAGCCTTGAAGACGGGCTCTGGCGGCCGACGGGTTACGGTATTCGCTGAGCTCGCGTGATCGCTCAACAAGAAGCGGTTGTACTCGGCGCGCTTTTTTTCGCGGCGTCGATCCTGTATTCATCGGTCGGACACGGCGGCGCGTCGGGGTATCTGGCGGCCATGGGCGTGGTCGGTGTCGCGCCGGCGATCATGCGGCCCACCGCGCTCGTGATGAACATCGCGGTTGCATCGATCTCGCTTTACAAATTTTCGCGCGCTAGCGGCTTTCATTGGCGGCTATTTTGGCCGTTTGCTTTGACGGCCGTTCCGATGGCATTTGTCGGCGGCAGAATTCAGCTTCCCATACTCTGGTTCGGCGTGTTGGTGGGCTGCGTGTTGCTGTTCTCGGCGGTCCGGCTGTTTATCGAAACACTCACTACCGGTGGAAAAGCGCGCACGATCAAAGGTCCGCCGCCGATCGCATTTGCATTAGCACTCGGTGCTGCTATCGGATTGTTGTCGGGCTTGACTGGCGTCGGCGGCGGGATCTTCTTGAGCCCTCTTCTGGTCCTAACCGGGTGGGCCACCGTGCGCGACAGTGCGGCACCGACGGCCGCATTCGTACTGGTCAATTCGATCTCGGGCCTGCTCGGATTGCTTAGCCGACAACCGGTGCTGCCCGAAGCGCTTCCCTATTGGGTAGCAGCCGTCATTGTGGGCGGTCTGATCGGTGCGACCTATGGGTCGCGTCGGTTGGGCAATAACGCGATGCGACAAGCGCTCGCAGCGGTGCTCGTGATCGCGGGCGCAAAGATGATCTTGTAGTTCTGGCCGCGGTTCGCCTACTCCGCGGTAAAGAAACCCTTCATCTTGTCGACAAAGCTCTTCGAGCGCGGCGAGTGCTTCTCTCCACCCTCGGTAAGCGAAGAATCGAACTCGCGCAGTAGTTTCTTCTGCTTGTCGGTCAGGCGCACCGGAGTTTCTACGACGATGTGGCAATACAAATCGCCCGGGTAACTTGCGCGCACGCCCTTGATACCTTTGCCGCGCAACCGGAACGTCTTGCCAGTCTGTGTGCCTTCGGTGATGTTGATGCTTGCCTTGCCGCCCAATGTCGGCACTTCGATGTCGCCGCCCAACGTGGCGGCGGGAAACCCGATCGGAACTTCGCAGTGCAGATCGTCACCGTCGCGCTGGAACACGTCGTGCGGCTGGATGTGAATCTCGACGTACAAGTCGCCCGGCGGGCCGCTGTTCATGCCCGGCTCGCCCTTGCCGCTCAACCGAATGCGCTGCCCCTCGTCGATACCCGCCGGGATGCTGACTTCGAGCACTTTGTTTTGCTTGATGCGGCCGGCACCGCTGCATGCAGTGCAGGGATCGGGGATGACTTTGCCCGCGCCACGGCACGTCGGGCAGGTCTGCTGAATCGAGAAAAATCCCTGTGACATGCGCACGTTGCCCGAGCCGTTGCACGTACCGCACGTCTTGCTACTGGTGCCAGGTTTAGCGCCTGCACCTTTGCATGTCTCGCACGTCTCCCAGCTCGGCACACGAATCTCAGTGGCGAAACCGTTGGCTGCCTGCTCGAGCGTGAGGTCCATGCTGTAGCGCAGATCGGCGCCGCGATACACCGCACTGCGCCCGCCCGCGCGCCCCGCGGCACCGGCGCCGAAGATGTCGCCGAAAATATCGCCGAACGCATCGGCAAAGCCGCCGAATCCCTCGGTGCCCGCTCCGCGACCGAAGCCGCCCATGTTGGGATCTACTCCCGCGTGGCCGAAGCGGTCGTACGCCGCTTTCTTCTGCGGGTCGGACAGCATCTCGTAGGCTTCCTTGGCTTCCTTGAATTTTTCTTCGGACGCCTTGGACGCTTTTTCATCACCCTTACCCTGATTG
>Ga0136614_10000496_pt1 | contig 19696 bp, 14 predicted proteins | sample AntDrymUQ2792106_2_FD_106643 | JGI IMG/M metagenome (GOLD analysis project Ga0136614, IMG submission 106643) | Polar desert sand microbial communities from Dry Valleys, Antarctica - metaG UQ279 (21.06) | ecosystem: Environmental > Terrestrial > Soil > Desert | place: Antarctica: Dry Valley... | reverse complement strand
TTTCGGTTTCCCTCCAGCCTGCCATCCAAGCTACAAGGTTTCTGACTGTTACCTTGGCGGGGCTCACCTCCCGCTGAACACGCCAGCCTTCGCTGGACGCACGTCACATACTGTCTATTACACATGAAGTATCGTTTCGAGAACGGTTCGGCACTCACTTGTCTTCTCATAATGTTTGCACCAGAACCCTTCGCAAGTGGTGTCTGACTCACTAGCGGCTGAGACACGAGTTTTCGACAACTGCTCACACCTAAAGGAGCGCACGGTTCACAGGAAACGCGCGCTCCTTTGGTTCACCTGGTAAGATCGAGTCACAGATGACCTTGCGCGCTGTGCGCTGCCTTCCTGCGCGAACGTCGGGCCGCAAGCCCCGCGAGGCCCGTGCTGAGCAGAATCATCGTGGTCGGCTCAGGTATCGGATTCACAGTCAGGTTGTCCAACGCGAAGCGTCGCGGGAAAGCCAGCGCGCCTTCATTGAAGTTGAGTACCGCGCGGCTGATTGGAGTGCCCGCGTAACTGAACGTCCCTTCCGAAAGTGGTGAAGTTGAAATTCGGTTGGTGTTAATTGAGTTTACGCCGAGAGACTGGAGCGCCGAATCGAAAAGCTCGACGGTCAGTCCGGGCGCGAGGTTATTCGGACTGGTCAGCCCGATGCCGAACTGAAACTGCGACGTGGGCACCACGAAATTAAGTGTCAGGATGCCCGCCGCGTCGCCTTCCAATACGTTCCCCTGGACGAAGGTGAAGGCACCAGGACCGTTGGCGCCGTAGCGAGCGTCGGCTGAAAGCAGCCCGCCGACTCGGAACTCGAACGTGATTCCCCTGGTAGTTAAGAACGGGCTGGTCCCCATCGGGGCTGTCGGGTTCGTCACCGACACCAGACCGGGCGGCACCTCGTCAAAGGTCAATGTAATCGGGTCAGCTGATGCGGTCACGTGGCTGAACACGATGACGAGCGTGATGCACAGTAACATCATTAAATTTTTCATCTGATTCGCTCCTCTCTTAAGGCTCGGTAAACGCGCGACGCGGCGCGTTCAAATCTCATGATGAGAACGGTCGAGGGCAAGTCTGAATTCGTCATGACCTCTACCGTCTGAAGATTTCGTAAATCGTGTTCCGCGACAGAGACACAACGTACAGGTTGCCGTTGGGTCCGGTCTGAACATCTGTGCCGACTCCGAAGCCGGTGCCGATGCGGAGGCTGCTGCTCTCTGTCACGTCGTTCTTCGCGGTGTTGTCGGCGACACGATCTTCAAGAAGCGGGTCGGCCACGGCAATGTTGCGGCGGTCGGCTGTCAGGTTGAAGCGGAATAGGTAACCGCCGTCGAGTATCGGGGTCGCTGCGCCGACGAACATATTTCCTTCGAACTCCGCGCCGAGCGCAGTGCTGTTCAGAAAGCCGATGCCTCCGGGCGAGACCGCGTATCTCCAACTGAACTCCGGATCGCTGTAGCTCGATCCGGGAGGCAGAAACAATCTCGACAAAGCCTCTGCGGGCGTGGTGGCGATACGGTCAGCGGGCCAGCGTATCTGTTGAAGGGTTGCACCGGGGACGCCCCCAGAAGGAGGCAGTGTCATTTCAATCGACCTCATCTCGGCGATGCGCGCCACTGGCCCCATGAACTGCACCCACCCGCCGTTCATGCCCGGCTCCCAGCGGTTGATCTCGTCAAACGAATCGTCGCTGTTCTCCTGCGTCCACAGACCGCCGCCGACGGGGTCGAAGGCCATGCCGAAGCTGTTGCGAATGCCGTGAACGAAAAGCTTTTGCAGGTTCGCGCCAACTTCGCCGCCCACGCTCGCGCCAATTGCGTAATAAGGATTATCAGCCGGGGCGGTGCCGTCGTCGTTGAGCCGGACGATGACCCCGGTGAAGTGCGCGTTGTCGGGTTCGGGTCCGCCGAACTGATCATCGGGGACGACATTGCCGAGGCCGGTCAGCGTCGGCCCCGACGGGAGGTTCTGCATCTGACCGCGCCGGCCCGTATCACCGACGATGACGTAAAGCTTGCCGTCCGGCCCGAACTTTATGATGCCGCCATCGTGGTTGCCGCGTAGCGGTTGCCCGGCATCGGCCTGATAGTGCCGAAAGCGCGTGATTGGTTGGTCAAACGTCAAGGTCGAGCCGTTCCAACGGAAGCGGTCGACGCGGTTCGACAGCAGCGGGTCGAGGCTAAACCAGATCGAACCGAGGTCCAACAGGCTATCCGTGTCCTCACCGGTCGCGCTCTCCGTCCAGTAAAGATAGACGAAGCCGTTGATAGCGAAGTCCGGGTGCAGAGCGATACCTAACAATCCGCGCTCGGAGCCGGAGTTAACCGGCAAGTCGAGCACTGTGCTCTGGATCGCACCGCTCACCACGCGCTGCACTCTGCCTGTGGCCTTTTCCAACACCAGGATGTCGTTAGCGCCGATGAACGCCATCGTGGTCGGCTGGTTTAAACCAGTCACCACAGTTCTGACGCCGAGTCGTGCGTCGAGCATCACCGGGCCGGTCCCTTGCGCGTGAACCTGATTGGTTTGACCGACGACGATCATGGCGCAAAAGCATGCGACCAGCAGCATCAAATTTCTCTTCAGGTCGCGGTCTGGTTTTCGCTCATTGAAATAGTCGTGTGCGCGTTTAAGCGAGATTTGAAGGAGCTTTAATTCTGGCATCTACTTTCATCTCCTTTGCTGTTCAACTTTGGTGGTAGCACCGGTCATTGTTAAGCTACAGGCTCGACCAAACTCTTCGCCCGTTCTTCATCATCAGACGAACATCTTGACGACGAAGCGACGTACGGTTTGTGTCTGAAGCGGGCGGCTCTGCCATGACCTCAGTATTGACATTTTCAAACGGTCGAGAATGCGAAAGTTATCTGTTTTGATTATGTTTTAGTTTCGAGATCGCCACTCTACGCTTCCCGGTTGCTGGGGAGCGTGGCATTTTTTACTTTCCGAGAATGCCACGCTGGACGCGATGCGGAGTGGTGTAAAATTCGCCGTTTGATTCGGAATCAAGTCCGGGCGCGGGAAGTCGACCTACCACTGATTTCTCTGTTTAGGATTATGGTTAACAGCCTTGCAGACGTTGACGAAACTTTGAACACGGCTTTCCTGCTCGCCTACTTTATTCACGGCAGCAGGGAGACAGCAGTGCGAATCGTCACCGGGGCAATGGCTAAGCTTGAAGTGACGGCTTCCGCCCAGGGCAAGCGACTTTACTACCATCCGGTCGGGCGTTTGCTGCCGCACCGTTCGAGATCAAACGCCTTTAGAAACAAAGTCTCATTCAGCGAATTACACCTGCTGCAACGCCTCATCTATGCCGAATCGGAACCCTACGAAAAGCAGCAAGAGCAGGTTGACGGCGCGGTCTTAATCAATGAAGAAGAGATGATCGTTCGTTTCGTCAAGCATCTCGTGCGAGTGACCGTTAGGCGAAACTCTTTCTACGTCACACTCGGCATCAGCCGCCTGCTCTATAACTACAGCACAGCCAACACAATGCAGATTTACAACGTGATTATTCAAGACCCTGAGCGCGTGAAGGACGATTATTACTTCCGCTCGCGCAAGGCTGTGCTGATGCAGGAACTGAAAGAGCGCTTCGGTGATTTCGTCAATGTGTGCCGCGGGCCGCGCGGCGAGGAAAGATTCGAATCTTCCGACCACACAGGCCGGCATCATGCATTGGTCACACAAAGCCTGAATCTTTTCGCGCCCTGGCATACGCCCTGTCTGGTGCCCGCCGGCTTTGATCCTCTCATTGATGAAATACCGGGCTTGTCATTTCGCGGGCCTGACGCTGAGGACCACATCGAAGTTAACCGCATGCACGCGACACTGCACCCCGCCTGTTACCAGCGACTGACTAATGCGCTCGGCTTCGATTCGCCCGACCGGCGTTTGGAAATCCCGCGCTTCTTCTTCTCGAAGAGCGCGAAGGAAGGAAGCACGCGGCACAGTGAAGGTGGTCATCAAGGTGGCAGTGGTCATGACGGTGGCGGCAATGATGACGGGGACGGTCGGGATGGTGATGGAAATGATCGGCATCAACCACCGGAATTGGGCGCGGAAGATTTGAATGCCGTCAAGCGACACCTTGCCGAACAGTCGGTGCGCCGCAAGCGGGCCTCCGCGGGTCAACTGCGGGTCGTCGTCGATGGTGTTGAGCGCGCTCGCCTCGACCTGATGGGCGCGCGCCAGGTGCGTTTCGAATTAGATGGTAGTGCTGAGTTGATCGAAGTCCGCGCGGTTCAGCGGCGAGGCGGCGACGACGACGAGGTGCTGTTGGCAACACACCTCCTCGCACACGACGAGGACGCAGACGGCGCACGACCCTCCAATGTTTCCATCACTTTAGAGGGCGGGCAGAAACTGTCAATCGCGACCACTGCCGCGGGCAGCGCCGGCACCTCAATTATCGAATTAACCTATCGTGAAACGAACCTACTCAGAGCGGCGGCGCTCTTCTCCCGCCAACTGTTTGATGTGGCGGCGAACGGTGGCGAGCGATGGCCGGCGATTAACAACAGCTCACGGCGAAACAAAGGCGTCGCTGCAAAAGTGGTCGTCCCTGTCGTCGCTCTGCTGATCTGTGTGGCGTGCGCTGTGGGCGTGATGCGGTACGTTCAAAACAGAAGCAGCAGAGCCGCGCCGCCATTTATTGCAGGCGACAATATTGCAGGCGACAAACGCGCGGGACCGTCGGTTCAAACAAGCGACCCCGCGACGCTCACCGCGCCCGAGACGGACGCCGCACCCGCGACGGTTAATAATTCGCAGTCACACGTCGAACCCTCGCGTAATCAAAATGCATTCGAAAAGCGAGAGCGTCTTGAGTCGCGCTTGCCGCGCATCAGCAAGACCCAAAACTCACGTGAGCGCGGTAGCACCATTGATCGAAATAAACTTTCGATGCCGCATCCCGACGTTGTGGAGCCTGACAGGGTGGCGCCGGAAGAAACTTCCGCTGCGGTCGAGTCGACCAGAAGTCTTGAAGGCAAAGCGCCGCCGACGTCTCTGCGTGCGGTCAGGAAAATTTACGTTGAGTTCCTCGGTGATGAATCTCTGAATGAAGAGATTCTCAGGATATTGATTGATCGTCTGCGGACCGACGGGCGACTCACGCTCGCTTCTAGTCGGGACGATGCGGACGCCCTTCTGAAAGTCTCGACCGAGCAAGCGCGTCGAAGCAGTAGCGTCGACTTGAATTGGGCCTCTGTTTCCGTCAGGCTTGTCAACGCCGCCGGCGATGTGATGTGGCCGGCGCGACAGAACAACTCCCGCAGCAGTTATACCGGCGCGCCCGCGCGAGTCGCGGCTGAGATCGTGCAGGATTTGCTCGTCGAAGTTCGAAAGGCGGATCAACAGTAAGGCAAAAGTGAACGCCACCGAGGAACAGATATGAGAGGTGAGATGCTGGATATTAGTCCAGGCACGCAGGTGTGCTGACCAACATCTGACATCCAACATCTCACATCTATTTCATTCATCCTTCATCCAGAATAACTTTCGCTCAGTTGCTTAAATGATGTTTGATCGTCGTCAACGCCGTGTGGTTCTCTATCGAACCCAAATGACGGCTTTGATGACGTTCATCCCGGCTCACCCTGGAGCACGAAGGCAGCCCAATAATACGGAGCATGCCAGCGCGTCTCGTTCAAAATTTTTATCTGCGCCGCTCTGAAGGCTGCCGCCGGTCGCAGTCGATCATTGCCGAGCATACCTTCGTAAAATCGCGCCATCAATTCAGCGGAAGCTTCGTCGGACACGTCCCATAAACTGACGAGGACGCGCGCCGCACCGGCGTACATGAAACCGCGCGTAAGCCCGATTAGTCCCTCACCCCGAATCTCTTTGCCAAGCCCCGTCCGGCAACCGCTGAGCACGATCAATTCGGCGGGAATGTGCAGATTGAAGATTTCATGCACGCGCAGAAAGCCGTCCTGCTCGGCACCATATCGGTCGACCAGAGACAGCACGAGGCCGGATAATTCCGGATGCGCGCTGTTGATGAAGCCGTGCGTGGCGAAATGTACGAAGCGGTAGCGTCCGAGCTCCGCGCTGGTCACAGTCGCCCGACTCGCGGCGAAGTCGAGCGCCGCGAAGCGATCCGCTTTTGGGACAAGGGAAAGTATCTTGTCAGCCTCGCGTCGCGTGAACGGCAGTCGCTGAACACGCAGTTCTTCACTCACTACTTCTTTCGTTCCATCATCGAGACCTTCGTCCACACTTTCATGCACCGCGCCGGCCTGTTGCGCCGAGCTTGTTTCGCCGATCCTCGAAAAGATTTGCGGGACGTCTGGCTCAACAAATCCCCTGCGCCGTCGCTCTCTGCTCTGTTTAATTTTCGGCCCCGTGACTCGCTCGTCCGTTCTTTCGAACACCGGGTCGGCCACGATGGCGAGCGTTTTCGGCGGCCGTGTGCGCCCCGACAATTCACGCCGCAGCACGGTCAGCATGGACGCCGAAGGCAAACTGACAATCTCGTGGTCGACAATTAAGGGGAGTCTGGAGTCTGGAGTCTGAAGTCGGGAGTCAGATGGTCCACGCTTTTGATTGTTCATTCCGGCTTTTGACTTTCGACTCCAGACTCCGGACTCCAGAGTTTGCGGCACCGGCAGCGCCGCGAATGGCACGTAATTCAACGCGCCATCACTGACAATCAGCAGACGTTTTCCAGCTGACTGTCCTCGTAACTCCGCCGCCACCGGGTTCAGTAATATCTGACTTAAGGCTTCTGCTGCCTTCGGAAACTCCGCGTCGGCGCGGGCGATGCGCGCTTGTCGTTCATCTGTTGCCTCAAACTTGATACGTCGATTGCGCGCCGTCAGTAGTTGATGAACGCGCCGCGTTGCCGCTTCGATTTCGCCGCGCGGAGGCAGTTCAAAACTCTTCATCGAAGAAGAGGTGACGGCCCACAGGTAGCTTTTCTCGTCGCCGAGCGCGTATTCCAAAAGCAGCGTGTCGGCGTCCAGCGTCTGTTGCTGAATCTCTTCGAGGCTTGACGGTGTGGGCTGCGTCAGTGCGGCGTAATGCGGGCTGTGAATTCGGATCTGTGTCTCTACCTCTTGAAACTGTTCGATGAGTTCCGCGACCTCCTTTCGTAACTCCACGAGTTGATCGCCGCCGGGGTTGAGATTGACGAGCCGCATCTGAGCCGCTGCCCTCGCGTTGAGTGTCTGCTGCAATGTGCGCCGCCGCTCAAGCAGCGCGGGATCGACGCCTTGACGGATGTCGACGTGGGCTTCAGTCAACATCTCCAGCAGTTCCCGCGCACGCGCTCGCTCGCTCGCCGCGAACGCCGCGCGGTCGTGCCCCGCATCCGGGCGCGCTTGGTGAAGCCGCATCAAAACGTCGATGTACGTCTCGAAATACTGATTCACGGACGCGAAGTAAGACGCGCGCAATTCCGGGCTGACGATTCTGGTTCGCAGGGACTCGATGATGGATATAGCGGCTTCAATGCGCACGCGCGCCGCGGAGTGATTGCCGCGCCCGCGCTCTAGCTGCGCGATGCCACGCAGAATCGACGCTTCGACCGTGCGCTCGCCAACCATCCGGCTGAGCGACAGGGCCTGTTCATAATCATCGAGCGCACGGTCATAATTTCCCGCTGAAGCGTGGACGTGTGCGATGTCACTTAGCGTGATGGCTTCGCCGGAGCGGTCACCGACGGCGCGGCGCAGTTGCAGTGACCGCCAGAAGTAGTCGAGCGCCTTCTCTCTTTCGCCGAGCGACCTGTGAATCAAGCCGATGTTGTTGAGCGTGACGGCCTCCGTTCTTCGATCACCAGCCGCCCGCAAGATCAGGAGCGCTTGGTGATAGTAACGAAGCGCGTGCTGCTTTCCGCCGAGCGAATCGTGGACATACCCGATGTTATTAAGCGTCACGGCCTCGACCCGCGCGTCACCGACGGAGCGTAGAGCGGGGAGCGCCTGGTTGAAGTAATCAAGCGCCTTCTGCTTTTCGCCGAGCGTATCGTAGACGTGCCCGATGTTGTTGAGCGCGATTGATTCGCCGCGTCGATCCTTGACCGTCCGCAGAATCGCGAGCGCCTGTTTGTAATAGTCAAGGGACTTCTGCTTTTCGCCGAGCGCATCGTAGGCGAGGCCGATGTTGCTCAGGGCGTAGGCCCGCACTTGCTCGTCGCCGACGGCTTGCAGAAGGGAGAGCGCGAGGTTGTAGGAGTCGAGGGCTTTTCGTTTCTCGCCGAGCGAGTCGTGGAGCAGGCCGATGTTGTTGAGCGTGGCAGCTTCGCTAGAGCGATCCCCCACGGTCCGCAGAATTGTCAAAGCCCGGTTGTAATAGTCGAGAGCGCGGCCCGTTTCGCTCAACAGGTCGTACGCCTTGCCGATGTTACTGAGGGCGACGGCTTCTGCCCGTTGGTCGCCCGCGGCGCGCCAGAGTGGCAGGCTCTCCTCGAACTTCTCGATTGATTGGCGCAGTGATTGGGCCGTTCCTTCGGCGAGCAGCTTTAATCCCTCGGCAACAAATCCTTGCGCCGCACTTCGAGAGTTGTCCTGAGTGGCGACCTCACTTTGTTCTTCGATCTTCACACCGCGGTGTCCGGTGGTGGCAGTCATTGAACCCGGAGCCGGATGAAGAGTGAGAAGTAATGTCAGCGCGCAACGCACCACACGTCTCAAAGACAATCCAGGAATCGCGCGCGGATAGATTTGCCAACTCATAGTTTCATCTTTTCGAGAACACGCAGTCCGGGATATTTCGGCCACGCTCAAGTGTCGGCAGACGGATGGCCGCAGTCAAGACACCTCCGTGCGTGACGATTCTGCAGCCGCGAATCGAAACCTTTCCGTCAGATTCACAATCACATACAATCTGGTTCCCGACCACCCGACATTATGGCAACAGTGCGGAGAAAGACATGTTGATTAAGCGCCTTTTTTTCGCGGCTCAACAATTCCTGACGTTGATCGGGGCATTTCTCTTCGTGCTTTCCTTCGTTGCTCCGTTCGGCTTCGCGCGGGACAGGGAATCATCCGGGAGAGTGCCCGCGTCTTTCACTGCTGCCGCCGCTGACCCGCCGTCGCCGACAGCCACGCTCGGCGGCACGGTCGTTGACGAGCATGACGCGGTCATTCCCGACGCCAGTGTGTCGGTGATCGACAACGGGGGGAGTTTGAAGCAGCAGGCGACGACGGGCGACGACGGGTGCTTTACGATTTCGCTCATCGCGCCCGGCAACTACAAATTGGCCGTCCGGCGTCAGGGATTTGTGACGGCCGAAGTCAGGGATGTGGTGCTGAAGGTCAACGATCAACTGAAGCTCAGGATTCAATTAAGCGTCGGCGACATTGGCGAAAGTGTGACCGTCGAAGCCGAGCAGGCAATCGTCAAAACTCCGACGCCGGTCGCGACAACAATCAATCGTCAACTCGCCGAGAATCTGCCAACCAACCTGCGGAGCATTCAGACGCTACTGTCGCTGACCCCCGGTCTCGTCATGACCACCTCGATGCACAGCGAGCAAGGTCAGTTGAGTGTCAACGGACAACGCGCTAACGCTAATTATTTTATGGTCGACGGCGTCAGTGCGAATATCGGCGTTGCCGCCAGTCCCGCCCTCGGCCAGTCTGGCGCCGGCTCGCTGCCGGGCCTCAGCGTGTACGGCGGCACGAACAACCTTTTCGCGGCGGACGCGATGCAGGAGTTAAAGATTCAGACCTCGTCTTACGCGCCGGAATTCGGGCGCATGCCCGGCGCGCAAGTGTCGATCACCACACGCCCCGGCGGCAATCAATTTCGCGCCACACTCTTTGAGCATTTTCGTCACCACGCGCTGGGCGCCAACGATTGGTTCGCTAACCGCGACAACTTGAGGAAGACTCCCTTCAGTCATCACAATTTCGGCGGCATCCTCAGCGGGCCGGTCATCAGGGAACAGACTTTCTATTTCTTCTCGTACGAAGGCGTGCGTTCGCGTCAACCTCGAACGACGACTGTCGATGTTCCTTCGATGGATGCGCGAAGCATCGCTCCGGCTTCGGTGCGCCACTTGTTGAATGCGTTCCCTGTGCCAAACGGCGGTGATACAGTTGGTGGACTGGCGAAATTTTCGGCGGGCTACACAGATTCGTCGAAGTTGAACGCGGCCAGTCTCCGCGTCGATCACAAGACGGGAGCGGGGCTGACGCTCTTCGCTCGATACAACTATGCGCCATCTCACAGTGTCCGACGCGGCGCGGACGGCGGAGGAAGCCTCAACTCGTTGTTGTCTACATCGTTCATCACTCAGACATTAACCGCTGGCGTCACGCAGGTCATAACTGCGGGCTTCATCAACGACGTGCGCATCAACTACAGCCGCACCGTCGGGCGGACGGGGTTCGAGCTTGATGACTTCGGCGGGTCTATTGTCCCTACCGACTTGATGCTTTTCCCGTCTTTCGCGACACGACAGGATTCGGTCTACAGCTTCAAACTCGGCGGCGCGACGGCTTTTTCCGTGGGTCGCGATGTGGACAATCTACAACGCCAAGTGAATTTAGTTGACCAACTGACAATCGTCGCGGGCGCGCATCAAGTCAAACTCGGTGTCGACTTCAGACGGCTCTCACCGATTTACGGCCAACGGAGATTCAATCAGGCTGTGAACTTCGACGGGGTCGCGGGGGCGCTGACTGGCATCGCGTCGTCAGTTTCGATTCTCACGCAGGATCGTGTCGCGTCGATCTTTAATAACTTCTCGGCTTATGCGCAAGACACTTGGAATGTCGTGCCCCGTTTGACTGTGACGTACGGGCTACGTTTCGAACTCAATCCCGCCCCTTCAGGCAGAGATGGTCAGGAGTTGTTCACGGTGCAAGGCGTAGACGATCCGGCGACGATGTCGCTTGCGCCACCCGGGACACCGCTCTACCGGACCACCTTCGATAATTTCGCGCCGCGCGTCGGGGTAGCTTATCAACTTCACCAGAGCCGAAGCATGGAGACCATTCTGCGTGCGGGGTTCGGAATCTTCTACGATCTCGGCGCCGGACCCGTCGCCAACTCGGCGAGCTACTTCCCGCACGTCCGACGGAAAATACTCTCGAACGTCGCGTACCCGCTGGATGCCGCTTCGATTGAGCCGCGCCCGTTCAACCGCGACCTGCCGTTCGGCACGATTCGCGCTTTCGATCCTGATTTCACGCTGCCCTTGACGGCACAGTGGAACGTCGGCGTCGAGCAGTCGCTAGGTGCTAAACAGAACTTGTCCGCTTCGTACGTGGGCGCGGCGGGCCGCCGTCTGTTTCGCTCCGAAGTCTTCTTCAACCCAAACCCAAACTTCTCTCAGGTCTTCGTCGCCACCAACCGAGCCGCGTCCGACTATCGCGCACTTCAGCTTCAATACCAATGTCGCTTTGCGAAAAATCTGCAAGCCCTCAGTTCCTACGTGTGGTCGCACTCGACGGACATCTCTTCGAACGACTCGTCATACAATTTTCCTTCCGGCATCAGCGACCCGCGGGTGGATTGGGGACCGTCCGATTTTGACCTACGTCACTCGCTCACTGCTGCGGCCAGCTACAACATCCCGGTTGCTTCGGGAGTTGCGACCCGGCACGCCATGCTGCGTAACTGGTCGGTGGATGCGATATTCTCGGCGCGCACGGCACGACCGGTGGACGTGTTCGCATCACGTGACACGGGTTTCGGCCCGTTTAATTCACGCCCCGATGTGGTCGCGGGAGTTCCTCTCTATGCAAACAGTACATTGGAGCCGGGCAGTAGAGTCATCAATCGATTCGCGTTCGTCCTCCCCACGACCGAACGGCAGGGCACGCTCAGACGCAACAGCTTCCGAGGGTTTCCTTTCTCTCAGTTGGACGTGGCGCTACGCCGCCAGTTCACGCTGACAGAACAATCCGGTATTCAATTGAGAATCGAGTTCTTCAATGTCCTCAACCGTCCGAATTTCGGAGACCCGATTGGCGACCTCGGCAGTGGTCTCTTCGGACGCTCAACGTCGATGTTGGGAAGAAGCCTGGGGAGCGGCGGAGCAGGCGGAGGAGTCGATCCGTTATATCAGGTCGGCGGCCCGCGCTCCGTTCAGCTTGCAATCAAATTGTTGTTTTGAGGTCTTTGTCGCAGAGAAGATTGGTATCAAAATATGCAAACATTCGAGGTCGGGTGCGGCGGTGTCCATCCTGACATCCTCGACTCGAATCTGACACCGCGTTTTGTCAGGTCACGTTCTGACTATTCCACCTTATCAAGCGGGGGTGGTCCTGCCTTTCTCACCGACTGCCTCCGCCTTGTGTTTCGCTGCCTCGTAGGTGTTAAGCGCCGACAGTGTCACACTGCTAAATCGGCTTAAACGTTACGCCTAGAGTAGTCTTAACGTTCACTTTGTGCCTCCTTTCTTCTTGCTGCCCCAAACTCACTTCGGCGAGTGTAGCCACTCAACTTCTTGGCGATAAGATTTTCCGAAAATGATACGCTGGTCTTGAGGACTAATGATTAATAATTGCCGCTACTGCCATCGCAGGTGCTCGACTAATAGCGGTGACAATGGGCGAGGAACATTGCTATCAAACGGCTGTTCAGGTGCGCGGTGGTTTCATTTTCTGTGCGGAGGCTTCCACACGGATCGCAGAAGTAGCAGCGAAAGTTCGTAAACATCGTGAAACCAGAGTCAGCGAAGAAGTGAAATCCCGAAAATAGTTGTCCAAGCGCGAAGCTTGTAGATTCAAGAGAGATGTTGCTGGTGCTTTCTAAGCGGGTCGCGAGTCGTGCCAACCGCTGGTAGATGAAGATGTCTCTTGCCCACGGCGCGCATCAATCATCCTCGTCTCAAGGGCGCTAAATCCGCCAACTCCGGGCGTTGCACGATGCACGCTTGTTTGGGGTACGGCATATCTTTCTCGCAACACATTGCTCAACTTTGCCGGTCGATACTTTCTCACTCTTTGATAAAAAGAGTTTAATTAGCCGCTGCCAGCACGGCACAGCCATTTGGAGGTCGAAGGATGAAAGCAATTCTCAAATCTTTGCTGATTATTTCGGGGCTTACTCTCTTGATCGCCTCGTCCGCACGCGCCGATTCTCTCACATTAGATCCTGCCGGTGATTTCATTCCTGTTTACGCCGGTCCTCAGAACGGGGACTTGGATGTGATTAGCACAAACGTTTCACTGATCGGAAGCAACTTCGTTTTTTCCGCCACGATGAACGCTCCAATCGGTACGACGGCACAGGCATTTTACATCTGGGGAGTTGACCGCGGAACTGGAGCGAGCACGGCAAACTTCGCTTCGATCGGGCTCCCAAATATAGTATTCGACGCCGTTGTCCGCATCAATCCGGACGGGACGGGCCTAGTCACTCTGCTCGCGCCCGGCCCGCCAACTCCAACGAACTTGCCTGGGGGAAGCATTACAATCTTCGGCAACACCTTCCAAGTCGTGGTTCCAGTCTCGCTGTTACCTTCGAGGGGATTTGCGCCTGAGCAGTACGGGCAGAACCTCTGGCCGCGCTGGGGCGGAGCGGTCGGCAATGCCCAGATTTCTGATTTCGCGCCCGATGCCAATAATGCTTCGGTCAGCGCGGTGCCCGAGCCCTCCACCATGATTCTGCTCGGCACAGGCTTGGCGGGGGTTGGTGCCGCTGTCAGGAAGCGGCGTCAAGTTAAAGGTGACTGACAGCACGACTCATCCTGGCGAAAAAAGTGAGATAAAGGGCCGTTCAGAGAGCTAAGGCCCGTCAGAAGCATTGACCATATGGCAAACAGTAAAAGGGCGCGGATTTAATGTCCGCGCCCTTATCTCTTGCCCCGAAGGGGTGTTTTACTGCTTGTTCGCGGAGCAGCACGGGCTGAGTTGCAAAGATTAAATTGAGGCGTGAAGGCTCGTCGATGGCATCTCCTCATGCTGCGATCAGGAAGAGGCTCAAGACAAACTTCTGATGAGCTTGTGAGTCATTACCGTTTAATCTTTTGACCTGCCCCTTGCGTATCATGTTGACGGCTTCGATGCCTTCGATTGTTCGCTCAGCGGTAGAGAATGAGCGGAAGCACTGCGACGCTCGCACATTCTTTTTGATGAAACGATGATCTTGCGAGGGTCACGTTATTCAAGTACTTAACTCGTCGCAAGCGGCAATCCTTCGGCAAGACTTCTTGCTTCTGTGAGTCGGTGAAGGCATCCGGGTACGAGGCGGTCTGATCCACGCTAATCGTGAACGGTAGTCGCCTGTGCTCGGCTTCATCAGCTTCTTGAAGAACCGCTTTGCTGAAGAAACGTCGCGCGCGGCGTTCGATGGCGCGTTCTGTCTAAACACCATTCTTGCTTTGCCCAAACCACCGATCTGGATCAAGCAAATACTCTCGCCATTCTGGCGGCGTCTCCCACTTGTTAACATAGGCGAGTTGCTCTTCCTCGCTTAACCTTTTCCAGAACGGGCGCCAGACCTGCAGGTACCAACCTTCGCTAAAACCCTGCCGCCAACCGCCCCACCAAGGCTCCTGACCCGCGTATGTCACCCATGGCGGCTCGATTTCAGTTCCTGACTCTAGGTCATTAAGCTGAGCTGTCAACCACCGCTCAAACTCATTTTGCCGTTTCTCCCGGCGCCACGGCTTAGATAGTAGTTTCATGGAACGTCGGAACAATATTTACCACCAAATGCACAGCAATTGAACGCACGGCTTAACCGGCGCGGAGCATACTTGAGAGTCAAAAGGCTTCGTGGTTGCGCGCCCGGTTCAAGCCGTTGTTAGATGGCGCGTTTCGCTATCCACTCTTCTGCCAAGATGGCATACAGATACTCTGATCCCCATTTCCCCTTAAACCAGATGTTCTTAATAAAATGGCCTTCTCTCCTCATCCCCAGTCTGTTCAGCAACCCAACAGATCGCTGATTTTCCACATCCGTGAGTGCAATCACCCGATGTAACTTGAGGATATTAAAACTGTAATCCAAGACGCAGACGGCTGCCTCCCGCGCTAATCCTTGACCTTGATACTCTCGTGCGAAGGTGAAACCGACTTCTGCCTGCTGTTCATCTGATTCCTTGACACTCAATGCGATGTGCCCAATCAAAGCTTGCTTCTCTTTCAGCGCAACCGCGAAGGTGAACCATTTCCCCGGCTGACCAGGTGCGAGATTCTTCTGCTGTGCAATCACTTCCATAGCCTGTTGTTCCGTATAAGATTCCCACGTTTGGTAGCGAGCCACTAAGGGGTCATTAAGGTAGGCGAGAAATGTCATCAGATCAGGGTCATTCAAGCGCCGCAGGATTAGTCTCTCTGTTTCAAGAGATATGAAGATTGGCTGTCCGGTTTGCATCACCATCGTACTTTTACAGACGAATTCTAACGCCTCGTTTCACCCGCCGCCCACGAACAGCATCCAGCCTCCGATGACAGAGACATCTGGAGAATCGCACGATCGGGCGGTCAGAGTGCAAGCGGTTTATAGGCGCGGCATGATGATGACGGTCTCATCGTTTTGATACCGTTAACTGGGGTTCCACACAAGACAGTTCCCGCATCATTTCATGAATGTGATGTCCGGCCGCTCCTATCACTGAGCCTGAGCGTCGCTGATGCAGAAAAGATGAGTCTTGCTGCGCAGAAACAATTCGCCTTCTGCTACGACGGGCGAAGCGACGAACATCTGATCTTCGAGCGTATTCGTCGTCAGCACTTCAAATTGCTCGCCCATTTTGACAACCGTCACCACACCGCTCTCGCTCGCCAGATACAGTTTACCGTCCGCACCGACCGGTGATGCTTTGAAACTGTCCGCTTGCGGCAACCGCTTCTGTTGGTAGTAAGGCTCACCCGTCGTCGCGTTCAAGCAACTAAGGACCCCGTTGTCGGTTAGGACGTAGAACTTATTGTCGTACAAGACCGGCGATAACGTATAGGACGTCCCGCGTGTCAGACTCCACAACACAGCATCAGTACCCGTTAGATTACCTTCGCGGCCCAGCCGGATCGCCATCAGCTTAGGATCACGATGACCGCTCATCACCAACACAGTGTTGTTGTGCTGAACCGGATGTGAGATCACGTTGCTCCCCAGCCCGGCGCATTCCCAGATGAGCTTGCCGTTTTCAGGGTGGTAAGACCGCACCTTATTCGTTGCGCTGATGACGACCTGCTTCTGTCCTTTGTGGTCAACCACCAGTGGGGTCGACCACGAACTCATCTCGTCGCGGCTAACGCGCCACACTTCTTTGCCGTTGCGTTTGTCGAGCGCCACGACGAATGAACCGCTCTCTTGATCGTAGTGGTGAATCAGCAGGTTACCGTAGAGCGCCGGGGCCGTGCCCTCGCCGAACTGCAGCCGCATCCGCATCTGCACGCCGAGGTCTTTCTCCCAAACCAGCTTTCCGTTGAGGTCGTAACAGTAAATCCCACGCGAGCCGAATGACGCGTAGATATATCTGCCATCCGTCAACGGCGCATTCGAAGCGAAGCTGCCATAGGTGCGATGATAGCCTTCGTGCGGCGTGGCTACTTTGGCGACGCGTTCCCATAACACTTTGCCGGTTTTACGGTCGAGGCACATGACCACAAACTTATGCTCCTCGCCGCTGCCCGCGCCACCGCCAGCACCGCCTCTGCGTCTACCCAGGGACTGGTTATCGGCACTGGGGACCGTCTCTTCCGGCTTTAAGACTTTGCCCGTCGGCAGAGCAGTGGTCAGAAAAATCCGGCCGCCCCAGATCACCGGGGTCGAAAAGCCGCGTCCCTGAATGGCGACTTTCCATTTGACGTTTTTAGTATCATTGAATTCGGTCGGCGCACCGGTGCGCGCCACTCCATTGAAGAATGGCCCGCGCCATTGCGGCCAATGCGCAGGATCTGCGATTGAAGAGTTGGCGACAAATACGTGTCCGAGCAGCGCCAGCGAAAACAGACAGGCAATGGTAATCCATCTTTTCATGCTTCATTCCAATGCATTGGTGATCAAAGCCCAATCGACGAAGACGAGACTTCCCACAGCGGCTGCGCCAGAGAACCCTTGAATGCTTTGCCATGGAACCATCAGCGCTCCTCAGTATCGATACGTGGCTGGGCTGCCTAGCCATGACGGCTAACAGGCGGGTCAGCGGCTTGTCCTTGGCACGCCGTGGGTGATGCTTGAAGATGTTTTAACCAACCAACGGCACCGAAGCCACCAGCAAGGAGACAAGCCATGCTAAAGAATATCACGCAAGGCAAGCAGCAGAACACAGATTTGTTCGTTGGTCTCGATGTTCACTAAGCGACCATTGACATTGCTACCCCGATGAAGGTCGCACCGCAGAAGTGCGCCACTACGGCCAGATCACCGGCGACCTCGAGGCGCTCGATAGAGTCATTCGCAAGTTGCAGTCAGTAGGGTCGCACGCTGCACGTCGTCTATGAAGCCGGTCCGTGCGGTTATGCCATCTACAGTCACCTCACCGTCAAGAAAAGATGAGGGTAGCGTGTCACTACCCATGAAGGCGAACCGTAGCTTTGAGCAATCTGCGGAGCCATTCGCAAAAACCAAGAAGTCATCTCAAGTAAATCTTACTGCGTCACGCCACACTGCTCTGTTGTCGATGCCACAACAATGCTCGACCTGCGGTTCACCAGCCCGTATCAATCGCTCACCGTGACTCAGCATTGTTTTATTGAAAACTTGTACCGCTGACAGAGCAAACCCGTGTAAGCTGTCATGCCTCATGCCCCTCGAATGACAGACTTCGCCAGCAGTATGTTCGTCAAGCCTGATTATTGAGTCTTCGCCATCGTTATGACAGGTGAGTGGAAGCAATCAACTGAAACGCCGGGGCATCACGGATGCCGCGGTGTCGCACGGCAGATCATGTGGCAACGTCTGCTGACAGTGCTCATCCTCATCTGGCTGCCGGGCATCGCCATACGCTCCGTTGGGCAGCACGCACCACAGCGCGAGACCCTGTCCGGCGGTGCTGGCAGATCGGCTGCAACCACATCGCCACCCCGCCCAGCACTCCGCCTCGTTGGTGAGCGGGCGCTGTTGCACGGCATGCTCATTGAGTGGGCTGGTGGGTGGCACGACCGGCTGCGCGTCGCCGCTGATGGCAGCGTCAGCTTTGAGGTCACAGCACATGAGGTCGCAGCAGATGCCACGGCGCAACTGCTGTTCGACTTTGTCAACGCGCCTGAAACCATTGTGTTCTACGCCGGAGTGGACGGGCAGGCCGTCGCTGAACTGTTCGCCAAGGATTGTAAGTTGTACCCGGCGCGGAAGATCGCACAAACCTTCACCGGGCAAGGATACATCTGGGGCGGCGGGCACGTCAGCGGAGTGAAAGGGCGGGCGCTGGTGCCACAACCCGCCGGCGACTTGTTTGCGGTGATCGCATTCCACACCAGTGTTGTAGCGCGGCAGACCGAGGTAAGCCACCATTTCGCGACTGTAGCCACCGCGGAGCAACACGCCGGGCTAGGTGAGGTCGTCCCGTTGGCGGCGTTGTATCTACACGAAGTGGCGGAGGTGCTGGCATTTGCCGAACAGCGAAGGCGCGGGCAGAAGCTGGACTACCATGTGGCGCACGCGGCGGCGATGCAACGCGAAGCTGAGATCCGTGGTCAAGGTAAGTTGGGCGGCGGGTTTGCGGGCGGCGGGTTGCGGTTCTTGGTGCCGCAAGCAGGGCGCGTGGGGGCGTGGCATCAGGCGCGGCATCACCATCACTCTCGCCTGTCCGCAGTCGGTTCGGCCTTAGCGAGGTTCTTGCTGGGACGGAGCAGCGGGCGGGAACAAGTTGAGTGTCGGCGCGCAGGCAAGTAGGTGGTGTACCGCGAAGACAATCAGCTTCGGCGTTGATATGGCTGACAGTTGTCAAAGGTGTAATATCGTTAAGCCTAACTCACACCTCACTTGTCTGAACAGTCAAACGCCTGGCATAGCCCGCTTGAGCGGTTTCAGCAGAATGACCAGCAGGATGGCCATGCCGATTGCCAGGCTCGCCAGCACTGCGAAAAAGGTCGAGTGGGCCCAGACATCCCAGTAAACTCCGATTGACGTGAGCTTGTTACCTATGGCTGTGGAGATGAACCATCCGCCCATCATCAAGCCACGTACCCTTAAAGGAGCCACCTTGGACACGAGGGACAGGCCCATCGGAGAGACCATCAACTCTCCTAGCGAGATCACGGCATAGGAAATGATGAGCCACCAGGGGGAAACCTTTCCGTAATCCCCGCCCGCCTTTCCTGCGAAGTACATGATGTAAAAAGCCAGGCCGATTAGTAACATCCCGATCGCCATCTTTGCCGGCGTGGATGGCTCCAGGCCTTTCTTGTCGAGCCACTTCCAGAACCAAACCAGGGGAAAGGTCAGCGAGATGATCCAAAACGGGTTAATCGCGTTCGAAATGACACCGGATACTCTCCAATCTGATCAACGTCAACTATATTTATCCATGAACGACAACTAGAACTTTCGTTTGCCCTCAGGCGATCACACGCTTGCGACCGCTTCTTGTGGCGCGCTTTCGTGCGCCAGTGCGTCGTGTTGTTTCTGCGATGCTGCCATCCGGTAGCTCGGCACATTGAGTTCGAGGATCACGCTGTGATGTACCACACGGTCTATCGCGGCGGCGGTCGTCATCGGGTCGTCGATGGCTTCATGATGCCTCCTTTTGAGATTGCTTTATTCGTCTTACTCGCCGAACGTATTCGCATAGTGCCATGATCTGCGCATCCGTCAACGCTATTTTCCATGCCGTCCCTTTCGC
>Ga0136614_10000495_pt1 | contig 19704 bp, 20 predicted proteins | sample AntDrymUQ2792106_2_FD_106643 | JGI IMG/M metagenome (GOLD analysis project Ga0136614, IMG submission 106643) | Polar desert sand microbial communities from Dry Valleys, Antarctica - metaG UQ279 (21.06) | ecosystem: Environmental > Terrestrial > Soil > Desert | place: Antarctica: Dry Valley... | reverse complement strand
TTTACCGCGACACGTCGGGATCATCATGGACGGAAACGGTCGGTGGGCGGCGCGGCGCGGGCAGCCCCGCATCGCCGGCCATCGCGCGGGCGTCGAGGCCGTGCGCGCGGCAGTTGATACGGGTGCGCGACTGGGACTCGGCGCGTTGACGCTCTACGCTTTCTCGACCGAGAACTGGAAACGCCCGCGTCTCGAAGTTGACGCGCTGATGCGAATGCTCAAACGTTATTTGCGGAGCGAGCTAGACACCATCGACCGGCAGCACATTCGTTTTCAGACCATCGGGCGCACCGCCGCGCTGGCCGATAGCGTGCGACGAGAAATCGGTCGCGCTGTCGAACGCACCGGCGCGAATGCCGGCATGGTCTTGAACGTCGCGCTCAACTACGGCGGGCGGGCCGAGATCGTGGACGCTTGCCGCGCCGCGATCACACGGTTGCGCGAGGAAGGACGCCGCCCCGAAGAAATCTCTGAAGCCGACATCGAACGCGAACTCTACACGCGCGACTTGCCCGAACTCGATCTCCTTGTGCGAACCAGCGGCGAAATGCGTATCTCGAACTTCTTGCTGTGGCAAGCCGCCTACAGCGAAATCTACGTCACCGAAACTCTGTGGCCTGACTTCCGACGCCAGCACCTGCTCGAAGCCATCGTCGAATACCAACGCCGCGACCGCCGCTTCGGCGGACTACAATTACAAAATAGGAGACAGGGGCAGGAGGCAGGAGGCAGTCAAAACTAATTTGATTCCTCCTGCCTCCTGCCCCTGCCTCCTGCCTACTTCCCTATGTCTCGTCTCATCACTGCGCTCGTCGCGCTGCCAGTCATCATCGCTTCGATCTTAATTGGTCCCTTGTCATTGCTGTTTGTCGCTGTGGCGTTGGCGGCGATGATGATGGGGTTGCATGAGTTTTGGCTGTTGGCGCGGCGGCGGGAGTTGCAGCCGGAGTTGACGGTCGGCACGGTGGCGGCGGCGGCATTGTTCGCGGCTTTCTATTTCAATGCGCCGTACGCCGATCCGCGTCTGCTGTTGATGACGCTGTGCTTGTTCGTGGTGGCGACGCTCGTGGCGGCGATGCTGCGGGGCGCGCCGTTTGAGAAGATAATGGCTTCCACGGCGGTGACGATCAGCGGTGTGATGTACGTGGCATTTTTGGGCGGCCATCTCGTCGCCGTCAGGACTGGATTCGCGCAGCCGTTGGTCGCCGATCTGTTGTCGTTTTTTTTCCTCGTGCTGATGGGCGCGGACATTGCGGCTTACTACACGGGGCGCGCTCTGGGGAAACATAAGCTCGCGCCGTCGGTCAGTCCCGGCAAAACTTGGGAGGGCGCGGCGGGCGGGCTGCTCGCGAGCCTCTTGGCGGCTGTTGTCGCGCATTACTGGTTTTTCCCGGAGTTGAGTTTGAAGGCCGCGTTGCCGTTGGCGGCGTTGATGAACGTGCTGGGCGTAGCCGGCGATTTGACGGAGAGCGCGCTCAAGCGTGGCGCGGGGGCGAAGGACGCAGCCAACATTCTGCCGGGTCATGGCGGTTTGCTCGACCGGCTCGATAGCTTGCTCTTCAATGCGCCGCTCATCTACTATTTCGCGGTTTATTATTTTGGCGAGGCTTTCATCAACAGATGAATCTTCTGAATGTGACGGGCGAAGGCAAGTTTCACGCTGGAGGTGCAAAGGGCGCAAAGAAACTTGCCGATCTGCTTTGCGCCCTTTGCGCCTCCAGCGTGAGATTGATTGACGCAAGCGTGCGATGAATAAGAAGAAAGCTATCATCGTCATTGTGAGTATTCTAGCGGGGCTGGCGTTGCTGGTCGTGCTGTTTGTCGGTGCGATCACGGGCTTTATTTTTTACACCATCGGGAATAGCGAAGCGGCGCAGACGGCTAAGGCTTTCTTGCAGCAGAATGAGAAACTCAAGAGGGACATCGGCGAGGTCAGGGATTTCGGGACGTTCGTGACGGGCAAGATCAACACGCAGAATGCGGACGGCGATGCGACGATAGGATTAAAAGTGATCGGAGCCAAGCAAACTGTCAGTGCTTCGGTGCAAATGGTTTATCAATACAATCAATCGTGGCGTGTGACCGGCGCTTCATACGTCAATGCGGCGGGCAAGACCGTCGAGTTGATCGACAAGTATGAGTCTGAGCCTGAGCAGGGAATCGAGCCTGAAACGGAAGCGGAGAAATGAAGCACAGAGGGATCGCGATCTTAGGCTCGACCGGCTCCATCGGTTGCAACACTTTGCGCGTGGTTGAGGCGTTCGGCGATACCTTCGCTGTCGTGGCTCTCGCCGCAGGCCGCAACATTGAAAAGCTCGTCGCACAGATCGCGCAGCACGGGCCTGAATTCGTCTCGGTCGAAACGGACGAATGTGCAGCGGAGTTGTGCGCGGCGTTGCGGCGCAAAGGATTGAGCGCGCCCCGCATCGGCGTCGGCGAGGCCGGATTGGTCGAGGCGGCGACGCACGAGCGAGCGTCTTGTGTCGTGAGCGCGACGGTCGGGGCGGTCGGGTTCGTGCCAACATTGCGCGCGCTTGAAGCGGGCAAGCGCGTCGCGCTGGCGAATAAAGAAACGCTCGTGATGGCCGGCGAATTGATGACGCGCGCGGCTGACAAATCAGGCGCGGAGATTTTGCCGGTCGATTCCGAACATAATGCGCTGCATCAATGCCTGCGCGGTGAACAGCGCGCGGAAGTGCGCCGCCTCGTGCTGACCGCTTCCGGCGGGCCGTTCCGCGCGTGTTCGCCCGAAGAGATCGAGCGCGCCACTGTCGATGAAGCGATGCGTCATCCGACTTGGGAGATGGGCGCGAAGATCACCATCGATTCGGCCACGTTGATGAACAAGGGCCTCGAAGTGATCGAAGCGCACTGGCTGTTCGGCTTCGGCGCGGACGACATCTCAATCGTCGTCCATCCTGAATCAATCGTGCATTCGATGATCGAACTTGTTGACGGCTCCGTGATCGCGCAGATGGGCGTCACAGATATGCGCCACGCCATTCAGTACGCGCTGACTTACCCGGAACGGTATCCTTGTCAACTGCCGCCGCTCGATCTGACAAAACTTTCGACGCTCCATTTTGAAACGCCCGACGCGGAACGCTTTCCCTGTGTCGATCTCGCTTATCGCGCCCTGCGCGCAGGCGGCACTTGCCCGGCGGCTTTGAGCGCGGCCAACGAGATCGCGGTCAACGCTTTCCTCGAAGGCCGGATCAATTTGAACGGCATCCCGCGCGTGATCGAAAAAGTCATCGAAGCTCATGAAAGCCGCGCCGTCACAAGCCTCGAAGCTGTCCAAGCGGCGGACAGGGCAGCACGTTCGCTGGCAGCGCGGATAGTTCAAAGTTCAGTGTTCAAAGTTCAAAGTCAACAAGACAAACTCTTAACTTTGGACATTGAACATTGAACATTGAACTTGTCCGGCTTGCCTTGCCAGTTCCGCGCGACGTAAACTCCAATACAACTGAGGGCGGGAGGCGTGCCTCTAAGTTGTTGGTCTTAGTAGCTGTTCGACGAGATAAAAATTTATGAACTCTGTCTTATTTACCATTTTAGCGTTGATTGCTGTTCTCGGCCCGGCTGTGGTCATCCATGAGTTCGGCCACTTCATCGTGGCGAAGCTCTTCGGAATGCGCGTCGAGACTTTCTCGGTTGGCTTCGGCCCGCGCCTTTTCGGGTGGCGTTGGGGGACGACGGATTATCGCTTGAGCCTGATCCCGCTCGGCGGTTATGTGAAACTCGGCGGCGATGAATCGAATGCCCCAATTGAAGGAGCGGGCGAGTCGAACATTCCCGCACGGGAGCGTTTTGATTTGCGTCCGCGCTGGCAAAAATTTTTGGTGATGGTGGCTGGCCCGGTGATGAACATTCTGACGGCCTTAGCCATCGTCTGGGCCGGCGCGATGATGAGCGGCGTCCCTGTCTCGCCGGAGTCGCCCGTCGTCGGCAGCGTCGCTGCTGGTGGGATGGCCGAGAGCGCCGGTTTGCGTGTTGGAGATCGCATCGTCCATTTTGACGGCAAAGATAATCCGACGTGGGACCGCATCCGCAACGATGCGTTGCTGTCGCCCGATAAGCCGCTGCCGCTCGTCGTCGAGCGCGACGGAGGGCGCGTGCCGCTCACCGTCAAGCCCATCAAGCGCACCAGCAATGGCGAGAGCATGGGTGAACTTGATTTCAGCCCGAGCTACGGCGACATGCCGGTGACGATCACGAGAGTCGAAGAAGGATCGGGCGCGGCGGCGGCAGGCTTGCAAGTTAATGATCGGCTCGTCGCGATTAATGGCACGCCCGTCGGCGCTCAACAAGATGTGCAGCAAGCGATCCAAGCCGGGAAAGGCGCTCCGATAAAGTTGACCATTGAGCGTGGCGGTGTTCCGCAAGAAGCGACTGCCAGCGTGCGCCAGATGCCGGACGGCCAAGAACGCCTCGGCATCGGGTACAACGCGGAAGAGCCGGTGCGCGAGGCCGGGCCGATTGACGCGGCGGTTTACGCTGTTGAGAGGAACATCGAAGTGCTGCGGATGACGGGCAACGCCATCGGCCAGATTTTTACCGGCGAGCGTTCGGCCCGCGAATCCCTCTCTGGCCCTATCGGCATCGCACAGGCCGCATCAAACGCTGCCAGCGAATCCGGTTTAGCCGGCCTGATCGGAATGCTCGGCTTCCTCAGCTTGAATCTCGGCGTCGTCAATCTGTTGCCCATTCCGGTGCTTGATGGCGGTGCTATTTTCCTACTCTTCGTCGAAGCGATTCTCGGCTGGATCGGAGTCAAGCTGACGATGAATATGCGCGAGCGCATTCAACAGTTCGGCTTCGTCGTCCTGCTCCTCCTGATGGGATTCGTCATCACCAACGATTTCGTCAAATTAGCTTCCAATTGGCGCAACTCCGACACGGAGCGTCCGGCGGCAACAGCGAAATAAGTTCAAAGTTCAAGGTTCAAAGTTCAAAGTTGCCAGCCCGTTTTGACTTTGAACTTTGAACCTTGAACTTTGAACTCAAACTAATTCTTTATGCGAAAATCCAGAGCCGTCAAAATCGGGGATGTGCAGATCGGGGGCGGCGCGCCGGTCGTGGTGCAGTCGATGACGAAGACTGACACCGTTGATGTGGGCGCGACGGTCGCGCAGATCGAGGAGATGATGCGCGCAGGCTGCGAGGTCGTGCGCGTTGCTGTGCCGGATAAGGATGCGGCCATCGCTCTGAAAGAGATCAGACAGCGTGTGCCGGATGTGCCGCTCGTCGCGGACATTCATTTTCATTACAAGCTGGCGTTGATGTCGCTCGAAGCGGGCGTTGATAAGCTGCGTTTGAATCCGGGCAACATTGGCGCGCACGAGCGCGTGCGGGAAGTGACGCGGGCGGCGCAAGCGCAAGGCGTCCCCATCCGCATCGGCGTCAACGGCGGTTCGCTTGAAAAAGATTTACTGGCGCAGTACGGCACGGCAACGCCGGAAGCGATGGTGGAATCGGCTTTGCGGCACATTCACATTCTCGAAGATTTGAATTTCTTCGACATCGTAGTTTCATTGAAAGCCTCAGACGTGCAGCGCACCGTCGCCGCTTACCGCTTGCTGGCCGGGAAGGTTGATTATCCTCTGCATCTCGGCGTGACCGAAGCGGGGACGGGCTTTAGCGGCTCGATCAAGTCGGCCATCGGCTTAGGGATTCTGTTGCACGAAGGCATCGGCGACACGATCCGCGTCTCGCTCGCCGCCGAACCGCAAGAAGAAGTCCGCGTCGCTTGGGAAATTTTGAAATCCCTCGAACTGAGAAAGCGCGGCGTTACCGTCGTCGCCTGCCCGACCTGCGGGCGGCTTGATGTCGATGACTTCATGGGCATTGTCACAGAGATCGAACGCCGCCTCGCGCACGTCGAAGAGCCGTTGCACCTCTCAATCATGGGCTGCGCCGTCAACGGCCCCGGCGAAGCGCACGATTCCGATCTCGGCGTCACCTTCGGACGCGGCGTCGGCATGATCTACAAGAACGGCGTCCCGATGCGAAAGGTCGCCGGCGCGAATATCGTCGAGGCGTTCGTCGCGGAGACTGAAAAATTATTGAACGAGGGCGCGGCGGCGAAGAGCCTGAATGAGCAAACGCAGTTGGTGACGATCAGGTAGAGCAAGTAAATCGACTAGAGAGACAGAACGGGCGGCCACTTTTTGAGTGAGCCGCCCGTTTTGTCTTTACCAGAAGCCGTGTTTGTCAGCTTGGCTCAGTCGAGCGCGGGTCAGGGGATGAACTCGTCAACCGGGAGACGCCAGCCGGGAAGCGCCGGCTCTGCTTCGGCGGTCTCCCCTTGGCGGTAGATTGTCGGATTGTCGGGATCGCCGATGCGATAGACGCGCACCATCTTTTCCCGCAAAGCGTCCACGTCCCACACCACCAAAGTCCCGCACGCGAAATAATCCGCGCGCTTCTCGGCCATCGCTCTCTCTGCCTGCGGGCCGTAGTCATTCTTACTCCTGACTTCCACCGCAAAAACGGGCGCGCCTTCGAGGAAATCCCCGCCCCGCAATTCTCCGACGTAAAAGGCCGCATCAGGGCTGAACGAATCGCGTTGAGGGAGATTGACCGTGAACCCGACGTTATCCGGGAAGGCATACCCGCCGCCGGTGTTGCGTTCATAATCGTCAAGGCTCCGATATATTCTGCCGCCCGCGCGGCCCGAAACGCCTCCGGTAGGTGGCATCTGCACCAGTTCTCCATGCACAATTTCCGCCTTCCCGTTTTCCGGTATGCGGTACAAATCTTCGACGGTGGCTTTATTGATCACACTCATCTGATATTCCCTGCGTGCATATCCTATTTTAGCCCGCGTCTGAATGGCTTACAACAACGGTTTTATATTGAACGGGAATGCACTGCACTCTTTTCTCGTGTGCATTACAACCTTAGCACTCCAAGCTATCACAAGGCGGGGCGTCCTTTCATATACCGTTAGGCGCGCTGTTCATGGAAACTGTTTTCGCTGCATTAACCACAACACTAGCTGATATGTGAAACCGCCGGCTATCAAGAGCGTAACCCATTTCGCTGTTTCGACCATACCCCTTCCACAATCACCGCCACCTCCGCCATACACCCAAGCCGGTTGAAAAGCTAAGAGTATCAGGCTGAGGACTATGACCGGCAGACCTTTCCTCTTTCTCAGAAAATACAGAGCGATGATTGCTAGGATCATTACGACGGATAGGATTGCGTGTCTCAACGTAATCGCCTTGTTCTGAAAAATTAAAGCCGCCGGACCTTCACTGCTACAAGCATAGGCTGAGGTAGAAAGCAGAAATGGGACGGTCATTATATTGAGTGCCAGTCGCATAAATGATTTTCCAAACGAGAATAGATTTGGCATTTTGGATTTAGAGGCTGATAGTGCCTAACCACTGTATATGCGGAATGCTTCCACATAATATCCTTATCTGCGTACCGCGTATAGGCTGTCATTTTGCCGTAGCCAGCCGCAGACGTTACGTCGCTTCGGCCATCGAAAGGAACAGCGCGTCGGTGGCGATCTTGCGGTTGATGTTGACGGCGAGTTGGGCGTGTAAGTTTTCGATTTGGCCGAGCCAGTGGGCAGGTTGACGGCTCTTGAGTTGGGCGCTGATGCGCGTTAGTTGTTCGCGGATGTCTGCGTTGACGGTGTTGGTTGATTGCGGATCGAGCGAGAGCAGCCATGCGTCGTGGATGAGAAGTTCGAGCGTTTCGAGGCGGGCTTCGTATTCGTCTTTGCGTTTGGGATCGTTCAAGTCTTCGGCGGCGCGCAGGAGGCGTGAGCGGTCGGGTTGGATGGTGAGGGCTTCGAGGACGCCGAGCATTGCGTCGCGTCCTTCGCGGTAGGTGTCGAGATTGATAGTCAACGCTTCGCCTAAGCGACCGCGCGCAAGGCGGGCGACGAGGTGGGCTTCCTCTCCGGCGCGCTTTTTCTCGCGTTGCAGATAAGACTCGATCTCTTCAGCCGCGAGCGGCGCGAAATAAATTGTCTGGCAGCGTGAGCGGATCGTCGTCAGCAGGCTGGCCGGACGTGATGTGAGCAAGATGAAGTGCGTCGTGGCGGGCATCTCTTCGAGCGTTTTCAAGAGAGCGTTGCCGGACGACTCGTTGAGCTTGTCGGCCTCTTCGATGATGAAGACACGCGCCGCGCCTTCGCTGGGACGGAAGTTCGCTTCGCGCTCTAACTCACGCGATTGATCGACGGTGATGAAACGTTTCTCGGCACGGACGAGGCCGACATCCCGATGCTCGCTCCACCGGATCGTTTTGCCCGGCTCCGCTTCGCCATTCGCCTGCGCCGCGAAGCGCGACAGCCGGATACACGAAGAGCATTGATCACATCCTTCGGCCTCACGCGGCGACAGACAGTTGAGAGCCTTCGCCACTTCAATCGCAAACTGCTTTTTCCCGATAGCCTCTTCGCCAGCAAACAGCAACGTGCCCGGCACGCGCCGGCTCCGCAACATGCGCCTGAGCGTTTCTTTAGCGCGGTCGTTTCCGATGAGGCGAGCAAACATAAGAGTCCAAAGTCCAAAGTCCAAAGTCCAAAGTCAACCAGCCTGCTTTCAGACTTTGGACTTTGGACTTTGGACTTTGGACTCTAAAAACGGCATGACGATCTCGGACACGCGCGCATGTGTTTCTTCAACGGAGCCAGCGGCGTCGATGACGCGCACGCGCTCTGGTTCGGCAGCGGCGATCTGTAAGTAGGCTTCGCGGACGCGCGCGTGAAAGTCGATATCTTCGGCGTCGATGCGGTCAAGAGTGGCTCCGTCGCGCTGGCGGCGTTGTGCGCGCGTGCGGCACTCGGCGACCGGGAGATCGAAGAGCAAAGTCAGATCGGGTTTTAAGCCGCCGGTTGCCAACGCCACTACTTCGGCAACGAGCAACGGCGCAAAGCCGCGTCCCGCGCCTTGATAGGCGATGGTCGCATCCGCATAACGATCTGAAAGAACGATGTGGCCGGTCTTGAGCGCGGGCTGAATCAGCGTGCGGACGTGTTGCGCGCGGTCGGCAGCGTAGAGCAATAGTTCGGCGAGCGGATCGACTTGCACTTCGATGTCGAGCAGGGCTTCGCGGAGGCGCACGCCGAGCCGTGTCCCGCCCGGCTCGCGTGTGACGACGACTTCCTTGCCTTGCAGTCGCAACTTGCTCGCCAGCATTCGCAGTTGCGTGGACTTGCCGCACCCGTCGATGCCTTCAAAGGTGATAAAAGCGCCGGCCACTAATTCGCACTCCGTCTGGTTTGGAAATTAAGAGATTGGGCTAAGTGTGCGAGCCGTCCGGCACGTTGGACGGTTCGGCAGACAGCGGCTCGGCAGAGGTATGTGGGCCACGCAATTCGCTAGAACTGTGCCGCCGCGCGTGCAAGATGGTGGAGATAGCGTGCTTGAAAATTAACTGCTCACCAACATTGGAATCGAGCAGCACTGAAAACTTATCGAAACTCTTGATGCGCCCCGACAACTTCGCGCCGTTCATCAGATAAAGCGTGACCGTATCCTTCTCACGTCGTACCGTGTTAAGGAAAGCATCCTGAATGTTTTGGGGAGCAGGCTTCGTGTCCACAGCAGGTCTCCGTACACCTTGATGAAAGAGAATCGCAGTGGCGACAGCTTACACCATGCGAATCTAAAGTCCAACAGTTCAAAGTTCAAAGTTCAAAGTTCAAAGTCGAAAAATTCAATAACAAAAGATTATGTCAAAAATGTCAGCAGCTTAATTTTCAGTCTTCCGACTTTGGACTTTGGACTATTTCCGCGACGCGCGAGATGAGTTGTTGCTGTATTTGCGGATCGTCGCCGAAGCCGGCGAGCCATTCGACGCCGGGTTCGCGGCGGAACCACGTCAACTGTCGCTTGGCATAATGCCGCACGTCAAGTGTGGTCTGCTCGATGGCGTTCTCCAGCTTGCGATCTCCGCGCAAGTATTCGACGACGCGACGGTAGCCATGTGCGCCCAGTGCGTTCGATTCAGCAGGCACGCCTTCGGCCAGCAATGTTTCTACTTCCTCGACCAGCCCGGCGCGAAAGTGCGCGGCGGTGCGTTCGTTAATGCGCCGGTAGAGTTCCGCGCGCGGCGGGGAGAGGGCAAAGACGCAGAGGCGCGCGGCGGCCTCATGCGGCGCGGGGCGGGCGGCTTGCTGTTGCGAGAGCGGTTGGCCGGATTGCAGGCGCACTTCGAGCGCGCGCTGCACACGCGACCAGTCACGCGGTTGGAGCTTTCGCGCCGAATCGGGATCGAGCCGCCACAAAATTTTATGCAGATGTTCCGGCCCGCGTGCGGCACGGAGTTCGGTCAGACGCCGGCGCAGTCGCTCATCAGTCGGCGGGCTGGGGAAGAACGGCGCGCGCAACGCACGCAGATAAAAGCCCGTCCCGCCGACGAGCAGAGCCAGAGAGTCGCGCGCCTCGATCTCTGCGATTTTCTTAATCGCCGCTTCGGCCCATGCGCCCGCCGTGTAGTTGATTTCGGGCGGCACGAAGTCAATCAAGTGATGCGGCACGCCGCACCGCTCGGCGGGCGTCACTTTGGCCGTCGCGATCTCGATCCGCTGATAAACCTGCACGGAATCGCAGTTGATAATCTCGCCGCCGAAGCGGAGCGCAACTTCAATGCCGAGCGCGCTCTTGCCGGAAGCCGTCGGGCCGACGATGGCGATGATGGGGCGTGCTGCCGTTGCGACGTGGGCGTTCAAGGCGTGTTGAAGAAGAGGCGGAAGAGAGCCACCGCCCAGAGCAAGAGCAGCAGCCCGAGCGCGCCGATCAATTGTCCGCGCGAGAAACGCATCAGCTTTGGTCCAGTAACAGCGCGGCCAACTCACGATCAGCCGGGCACACCAACGCCCGTTCGCCGCGCGCGACGACCGGCACAAGATTCTGCCGCGTCAACTTATACATCCGCCTGAGCGCGCCGAAATCGTTTTTCACATTGCGCTCGACGAAATCGATCTCATGTCGCGCCAACCACGCGCGCGCCCGCTCGCACAACGGGCAGCCGGGGACGACGAAGAGAGTTATTTCGTGGCGAGTTGTTTCCGTCATCATAGTTGAGAGACTATCAGACAATTTAACCACGAAGAACACGAAGCGCACGAAGAAGGAATAATAACTGAGGAGCAATGAGTGCTAAATTAAAGACAGCATAACTTTCATTCATCATTTCTCTTCGTGTCCTTCGTGTTATATCACCTGCTGGTAAATCGAAGCGGCAGACGCTCTAAAGAGCTTGCCACGCCAATCCCAGCAGACCGCCAGCCAGCACCACCCACAGAACATCAATTTTGAAACGGGTCAGCGCGACGAAGGCTAAGACGCTCAACACGGCGGCAAAGGAGTTGAAGTCTCCCGCCAGACCGTTCGGGAAGATGACCGCCGCGCCGAAAACGATGGCGAGGTTGAGAATGACGCCGACGATTGCTGCCGTGATGCCGGAGAGCGCGGCGGTCAATTCTTTGTTGCCGCGCAGCACTTCGATGTAGGGCGCGCCGAGAAAGATGAAGATGAAGCAGGGCAGGAAGGTTGCGTAAGTCGAGAGTAGCGCGCCGGCGATAGCGCTCGTCAGCGGCGTCAAGCCTTGCGGGTTGTTCCAGCCGGCCATGAAGCCGACGAACTGTAACACCATGATCAGCGGCCCCGGCGTCGTCTCCGCCAGCGCGAGGCCGTCCACTGCCTGCGCCTGCGTCAGCCATCCGTAAGACCCGACCGCCGCTTGCGTCACATAAGCCAGCACCGCGTAAGCGCCGCCGAACGTGACCAGCGCGGCTTGCGTGAAGAAGCGGTATTCCTGCGCGTGCAAGCTGTCCCAACCGCGCCAAGCGACGACTGCCGCCAACGGCAACGCCCACAAGAGGAGACCAATCGCCAAGACAAGAGCCGTGCGCGCATTCGACGGCAAGGTGTGCGCGGGCGGCGGGGCCTGATCGTCGATGACGGTTGGGGGTTGGGGATGAGGGGTTGAGGGTTGGGGTGAAAGACCGGCTTGATTCGAGGCTTGCTCCGTCGTTTTCGGAAGAGGAACTTTCGGCGGTGTGGCGGAGAATTGAGAGGGGACCAAGCTTGAGCCGGCCAGTCCGATGAGTCCGGCGGCGAGGACGATGAGTGGGAAGGGAACACGCAAGAAAAAGATGGCGACGAAAGCGGCGGCTGCGATCAGCATGTGTGCGCGGCGCTGCACAGCGCGTCGCCCGATCTTGACCACTGCTTCCCCGACGATGGCGACGACGATGGGCTTGAAACCGCTCAAGACACCGGCGACTGCCGGGACGTTGCCGTAGGCCGCATAGACATACGACAGCGCGAGCAGCACGAAGATTGAAGGAAGCACAAAAAACGCGCCCGCCACGATGCCGCCCGCAGTGCGGTGCAGCAGCCAGCCGATGTAGATCGCGAGTTGCTGCGCCTCTGGGCCGGGCAGCAACATGCAATAGTTCAGCGCGTGCAGAAATCGCTCCTCGCTCAACCAACGCCGCCGCTCGACTAACTCGCGGTGCATGATCGCGATCTGTCCCGCCGGCCCGCCGAATGAGATGAAACCAAGTTTGACCCAAAAACGAAACGCCTCGCCGAACGTGACGTGGCGAGCAGGCTGTTGTGAGACGTTGACATTCATTCCGGCTCTATCTGTCGGTCAAAGAATTGGCGGAAGGATTTAACCACGAAGCGCACGAAGGACACGAAGCGCACGAAGAAGAAAATGATGAATGAGGAGCGATGAATGATAAATGAAATGCAAACTCTTTTTATTCAGCATTCCGCACTAATCTTTCAGGCCTATCCATCGTGTGCTTCGTGCGCTTCGTGTTCAATATTCCCCGTTGAGTTGAGCGTCGATTGCTGCTCTAACGCTTGCACGGCGAGAGTGTGAAAAGCGCGCCGCGTGCTGTTGATATTGGCGAAGGGCAGCGGGCGCGCGTGTGTGCGATTGGTCAAGAGGATAAAGACGCGCGCGCGCGCGGCGTCGATCCAACAACTTGTGCCGGAAAAGCCGAGATGGCCGAAGGCGTCCCGCGGGAGCAGGGGACCAGCCGTTGAGTCGGGCGTGGCGGCGAGTTGCCAAGCGAGCGCGCGCGCTTCGTTGAGCATGGCTGTCATGTTCGTGCGAAAGAGCGCACAGGTGTCTGCATGAAGGAGTTGCGTGCGCGTGGCGATGAACTGCTCGGCTAGTCGCAGCGTTTCGCGCGCATCGGCGAAGAGACCGGCGTGTCCTGCCACGCCGCCGAGAAAATAAGCGTTGCCGTCGTGGACTTCGCCCCAGATTAAATCCAGCCGCCACGCCGCCGCCGCGCTTTCATGCTGCAATTCGCGGCACAACTCGCGCTCGTAAGCATTGCCCGCCGATTCGCAAGCCGCCAGCGATTCACGCACTGAGCGCGCCGGATTGAAGAAAGTGCGCTGCAGTTCGAGCGGGCGGAAAATCTCGCGCGCGGCGATCTCGGAAAGCGACACGCCGGAGATTCTTTCGAGCAAGAGGCCCAGCGTGATGAAACCGAGATCGCTATAAATGACGCGCTCGCCGGGCGCGCTGGCGAGTGGTTGTTCGGCGATCACTTGCAGAACATTGTCACGCCGGTCTCTGGCGAGTAGATAAAGCGGGAGCCAAGCGGCCAGCCCCGAAGTGTGCGTTAAAAGTTGACGGGGGGTGATTTCGCTCAACCCGGCGCGGGCGAATTCGTGAAGGTAAACTGAGATGGGAGCGTCGAGTTGTAGTTCACCGCTCTCAATGCACCGCGCGCAGAGCAGACCGGTGACGAGCGGCTTAGTCAGCGAAGCGAGATCATAGATTGTGTCGAGCGTCGCCGCATGTCGCACTGGCTCTCGCACAGCGTCACCCAGCGCATCAGCGAAGACCGCGCTCCCGCCTTCGGCGATGAGGTAAACCGCCGAAGGGAAATCGCCCGCCGTGATGCGCCCAGCGAGCAGAGCTGTGAGTTGCTCAGCGCGTATTGCTTCGTTCACAGAGATTGATCTGTGGCTGTGAAATCCGACCGGCTCAGAAAAACGATCAAGGGTCGTGGTTCACAGTCGGGAGCCGCAATTGAACCACAAATAAATACGCGGGGACATGGATGAAGAAAAAACGGTGGTGGCTCGATCAGGGGAGACCAAGAGTAGCCGCAGATGAGAGGCGGACAGGCGCAGAGCCGCAACATCACTGGTTTTCATCCGCGTCTCTCTGCGTGCATCGGCGGCTCATCTCCCTTGATTGACACATTACCAACTTTTGCTCCATTCTTGCCCCCTGTAGTATTGTACCTCCCGACTCAAATTTTGGCTGCTTGGCTCAGGCTCCTCGTCGGAGCCTGAGCGCAAGCGTTGTTTCTGGCACACGCAGCTTGAGTGGCTGCGCTTCGTTTGCTGATCGATTCTCAGCCGCCCCGCTGAGTTGGACAGACATGCTTAAAAAGATCGCCTTTACACTGCTCCATGCCGCAGGTCTCACTCTCCTTGCTGCATGGTGGAATCGCAAACGGGTCATTTTCCTGTGTTATCACGGCGTTACTGAACGGGCTACACGAAGTTCGCTCGACCCGCGCGGATTACACATTCGTCACCACCGTTTCGCCGCGCAATTGGATCACTTGCAAAAGCGCTATCACGTTATTTCGCTGTCTGCTTATTTAGAGGCGGTGAGGGCAGGGCGGCCACTGCCAGATTATTCTGTTGTCTTAACCTTCGACGACGGGTATCGGAACTTCCTCACGGCAGCCGCTCCGCATTTAGCGCAGCGTGGGTTGCCGGCCACAGTTTTCATCATCACTAATAATGCCTCTGAAGCAGGCGATCCGAATGCTGATGGCCGGTGGTCGCCGAAGGATGACTTGTCGTATTTGTCATGGGCTGAGGTGCAATCCCTCGCACGCGGAAGCGGGTTTGAATTTGGCTCACACACCTGTTCTCATTCACGCCTCCTGACGCTTGCGCCGGAGGACACCGAACGCGAATTGCGCGACTCCTACTCCACACTGATGTCGCACTTGCCACAGCGAGCGCCGGCGCTTTCTTACCCCAAGGGCGAGCATTCGCCTTTGTTGGTTAAACAGGCGCGAGCAATAGGTTACGCCTGCGCGGTCACGACTGATCGCGGGGCGAACACTTTTGACTCTGACCTGTTCGCGTTAGGGCGCACGCTGATCGGTGATGACGATGATGAGGCGGCATTTGCAGTTCGTCTTTCAGGGTTGCGGCGTGGACTCGTGCGGCTCGGATCAATTCTTTTACCGCCCGTGTTCCAAAAGCGGGGGGGGGCGCACCAGAGCGTGCCGCAACACGCCGCCCACGTCGAAGATGCGAACGAGTATGTTGGCAGCGACTAGCTTCCGTGATTACGTATCAAAAGAAATTCATCAGCATCGCGGAAGCATGGTTCGGCGAAGAGCCGACGGCGAGCGGCGTCGATGTCGTTCGCTGTTTTCAACGGGCGGCCCCGATGAGCGACGCCCTGTGTCGAGAATTTCATACGATCTTAATCGAACTCACTCAAGAGCCGGACGAGTTGCTGGCACACATGAAAAGAGACAACCGGTATGAAATCCGCCGCGCCCTGACGACAGACAATTTGATCTATGAATGTTGGGACGCCAATCAATCGGCCATGCTCGCTCAGTTCAGCGACTCGTATGACGAGTTTGCCGCCCTGAAGAGTTTGCCCAAACTTGATCGCAGGTGGCTCTCACTGATGGCGGACACCGGCGGCCTAACTCTGACAACCGTCAAAGAGTCCGCCGGCGATTCCTTGATCTGGCACGTCTATTACCGCAGCGGGAGCCGGGCCACCCTCTTGTACTCAGTCTCGCCGTCGCCCTTCGCCAATAACAGCGCCGAACGGAACCGGCGCGGGCGCGCTAATCGCTTCCACCACTGGCGGGACATGCTGAAATTTAGAGAGGAAGGAGCGACGCTCTATGATTTGGGAGGCTGGTATGCAGGCGTCGAGGATCGACACCGGCTCAACATCAACCGTTTCAAAGAAGAGTTTGGCGGAGACGTGATCACCAACTACATCTGCGAGCGGGCGATGACCCTCAAAGGCAAGCTGTTCTTACGGACGCGGCAACTGCTACTGGGTGACGCTATCTAAGCGGTGACAATTCTACTGATGCGAAAGAGTGACGCCTAAAACTTGAGGAGCGATAAAGAGGTGAACGAGTCGAACATTTTAGATTCCGTCAATAAAGAGGTCTATGCCAGAGCCGATGTGATCGAGAGCTATGAAAATCTGGATATGATGCTGAAGCCGGAAAAACTCCTGCTCGAGCAATTAGCTCCCAGCATCCGGGACCAGAAAATCTTAGACATCGGAATCGGGGGCGGGCGGACGACCAAATACTTGCTTCAGTTAAGTAAAGATTATACGGGCATTGATTACTCGCCGGAGTTTGTCGCGGTCGCGCAAGCCAAATATACGGAAGCCCGAATTTTATGCTGCGATGCCAGAGACCTCACAATTTTCGCGGATCAATCTTTCGCCTTCGTTCTCTTTTCTTTTAATAGCATCGATTACATCCCCCATGAAGATCGAAAGAAAGCATTGCGAGAGATTTACCGGGTACTCAAGCCGGGCGGGGTGTTCATGTTCTCCACGCATAATCGCGATCACGAAGGATTCAACCAGCTCCCTTGGCAAGGAGCTTTCCAGTTCAATCTGAATTATGTGAAAAACTGCCTGTACTGCTTGTACTATCTGCCCAAACATCTGCGAATGAAGAAGCACGAAAATTTTCAGCCGGAGTACGCCGTGATCAATGATAACGCGCACGGCTTCTCTCTGTTAGCCTATTACATCAGTATTCCAGAACAGACTAAACAACTCGCGGAGATCGGATTCTCAAGTGTCGAAGCCTACGACATGGAAGGCCGATTAGTGACCAGCGATACGACTTTCCCTTGGACTTACTATCTGGCGAAGAAGTGATCCGCCCGCTCTGTAGGCGTCGCCGTTGGTCAGGAGCAGTTGGCCTTTAGGCTTGGTTGTCGCCCGCGACCAATCTGGCGGCAGGGTTGATTTTATCGCGGACTGCCCAGATGGCAGCGCCGGCCAGCGTGGCCGCATCGAGAGTGGCAAGAATCGGGAGCAGCAGCAAAAAGCGCAGCGCGTTGCGACCGATGTGCGCCGGATAGCTGCCGTGATTTCGGCGCAAGGCCACCACCGCACGAGCGCCTAACATGACGAGCCACAGCGCGGCGGGCAGGATTAACCAGCGCAGGCCGAAGGGCAGCGCGCACAGCACACACAGCGATAAAAACGCATAGCGCCGGAAAATTGCCATGTGCCATTGCCGCCACAGACCGGCGCGCAAGCTATGTCTTGAGTAGGTAACGAAGCGTCTGAAGGTTAGCCACAGAGTCGGCTGCATCTCCCAATAAATACAAGCGCGCGGCTCATACGCCACAGGAAATTTTGCTGCCGCCACTTTATTCATAAAGAGCAGGTCTTCGCCCGCTCGTAAATGTTCGGGGAACCCGCCCACCGCGCGCCACACTGCGCGTTGCATCAACGAAGAACCAATGCAGGGCGGGGGCATATGTGTCCCGTCAAGGTCGATAGGCGGAGCGTAAGCGTAAGCAATCGCCGCGCACTCTTTGAAAAAGCTGTCTGTTACCGGCGACCACGCGCCGTAAACGACTGTGATTCCCGGCGCGCACTTGGCTTTTTCGGCGAGCGTTTCCAGCCAGTCTTGCGCCGGGTAAGTGCCCGCATCCGCGAAAGCCAGCCACTCGTGCGAGGCTTGCGCCGCCGCGAGATTGCGCCCGCGTCCGGGCCACGCGGCGGTCTCACGGATGAGGTGGATCGGCTCGCCGCGCTTGATATACTCTTCGATGATCTGCGGCGTCGCATCGGTCGAGCCGCCATCCGTGATGACGATCTCATCAGGCCGGCGCGTTTGCCGGAGCGCATGATCGAGCAGCGCGCGGATCGAATTTTCTTCATTCCGCACGGGAACAATGAGGCTGATTTTTAATTCTTGATGTGTCATGCGAGACGATCTTAGTAGAGTTGGAAAAGTTCAGGACGTTTTTCTTGGCAGTCTTTCCTTTGCGCCTCAGCGCCTCCAGCGTGAAATTTCCTTTGAGCAAAAATGTCCCACACTTTCCAACTCTTACTTTGCGGCAACCCCGATAGGAATACCGGCGCGCATTGTATGTTCGTGAATGCGTTCGAGAGCGCGCAACGCGAGCGAGAGGGCGCGGCGTCCTTCCGCGCCGGAGATTGGTGACGGCAAATTGTTGGCGGCAGCGTGAAGAAACGTCTCGATCTCGGCGCGGAGCGGTTCGATGTCTTCGATCTCTAAACGCCGCACGTTGACGCCGGGGCGAGGATCGCCGTCGGGTCGGGGAGCGAGGCTGCTGATCGCGCTGTAGCGCGTGGCGTAATCGACGACGACGTAATCGTGCGGTTGAAAGAAACGCATCTTGCGTATTCGCTCCGTGCCGATGCGTGAGGCCGTGATGTTGGCGACTGCGCCGTTGGCAAATTCGAGGCGCGCGTTGGCTGCGTCCACTTGATCAGTCAAGACCGGAATCCCGACCGCGCGAACGTCCGTCACTTCTACTTCTTCGCCGACCAACCATTGCACGATGTCTAGATCGTGGATCATCAAATCAAGGACGACATCAATATCGAGCGAGCGGGCGGTGAACTCGCCGACGCGGTGAATCTCGAAATAGAGCGGGCCGCGCACGTGCGGACGCAAAGCCACGAGCGCCGGGTTGAAGCGTTCGAGATGCCCGATCATCAGGAGCGACTGGCCGCGCGCAGCCGCCACGATCATTTCGTCGGCTTCGGCGAGCGTGCGCGAGATCGGTTTTTCGACCAGCACGTGAACGCCCGTTTCCAACAACACGCACGCGATCTCGGCGTGCGCTTCGGTCGGGACGGCGAGGCTCACGGCATCGACTTTGCCGATCAAGTCTCGCCAATTCGTCAGCCACTTAGTTTGCCGCTCTTCCGCAATGCGCCGCGCCGTCGCCTCGACGCGATCACAGACGGCGACAAACTCACTGCTCCCTTCCGCCGCCAACGCCGCATGAATGCGCGCGTGCTGCTTGCCCAGATGCCCGGCTCCGATGATGGCGGTTCTCATAAACAGTTTTCAGTTTTCAGTTTTCAGTTCAGAAGGCCGCCGGGTGAAATTTGTGAGCCAGCGAGGTTTGAAGATTACAAACTCTTCAGTGATACTCGTCGGCTTGCGCCGAAGTGCGTTCGAGTTGCTAACTCTTTCTGTAAACTGAAAACTGAAAACTGTCAGGGGACTATACTTGCATCATTCTAAACTTGCCAAGCGGGGTTGGCTGTTGCTCGTCGCGGCGACGGCATTCGTTTATCTCTGTCAATTAGGAGTCGTGCCGTTGGTGGGCGCGGATGAGCCACGTTACGTGCAGGTGGCGCGGGAGATGTTCCTACGCGGGGATTGGGTGACGCCGACGCTCGGCGGGCGGAGATGGTTTGAAAAACCGGCATTGGTTTATTGGACTGAGATCGCGAGCTTCAAATTATTTGGTGTGGCGGAATGGACGGCGCGGTTGGGAGTGGCGTTGAGCGGGTGGCTGACGGCGCTGCTCGTCGGTTGGCTGGCGCGGCGAATTGAAAGGGAAGCCGGGCCGGAGTTGCACGGGTTGGGGCTGGCGGCGGCGGGCGCGTTGGCGTCAAGTTTGGGACTGCTCGTTTTTTCGCGGGCGGTCAACTTCGACATGATGGTAATGA
>Ga0136614_10000494_pt1 | contig 19721 bp, 14 predicted proteins | sample AntDrymUQ2792106_2_FD_106643 | JGI IMG/M metagenome (GOLD analysis project Ga0136614, IMG submission 106643) | Polar desert sand microbial communities from Dry Valleys, Antarctica - metaG UQ279 (21.06) | ecosystem: Environmental > Terrestrial > Soil > Desert | place: Antarctica: Dry Valley... | reverse complement strand
TATTGTACTCCACGGCATCCACGGTGCCGCGATTCACGGCTCGATGGACACGGCCATCTATCTTCTCAAAAGCCTGCCCTTTGGTGAACATTTCCACCTCGCCACATCCATCCTCTACGAGCACCGTGCCACGTTTTACGACATTGTAGACATGCCCAGGATGATAGTGCCAGTCACCCACCTCCCGGGCGGCGTGATGAAATGTCGCGCTGTCACTGTGGCAGGGCCGTCAAAGAGTTCAGAGTGAGCAATGGTGCCAACAGCAAGTATGGTAGAAGTCGCTGCATACGCGATGGCACCGATAAGAACGACGACGCTGAGGCCGACCACCAGCGCCAACTTGTTTCTCAAAGGATTCGTTTTCATGGTTCTCCTTTAGTGGACTGTGAGCTTTCGGCAAGCCGGCCTTGCCGAAAGCTCACCATTAAGGCGATTTCTTCCCTTGATCTTGAGCGCACTCACGCACAGGACGTTATGTCCTATCAGATGGGGGAGAATAATGACTTTTCCCACCCGACTAACGGCGGCAGCGTGGCGTCATCAAGTTCAGAAACACATGGTTGCCGACATTCCTCCCGATCACTTGCCCGGCGTCGCTGTCGAAATCAAAATGAATCCCCCCGTAGATGCGGCTCCTTGCCTGTTCTTCGGCCAACTCCCAGAAGCCAGCATACGAACGGGTCCATCCCGGATTGCCTTCCCAGTGAGCCTCGAAGTTGATGTCCTCGCGCCCGAAGAAAAGCGCCAGGATCGTGGCCGAGGTGGCACCGATGGTGGCCGCGTTGCCCGCATAGGTCGGGTAAGGCGGGTTCACTATCAGCGACGACCAGTCGGGATCAGCAATCGTCTCGGGATTGCCATCTTCCTCGGCCCTGCGAATCGCGGTCACCGGCCGCCACAGCCCGTAATGGTACTTGCTGGCGTGGGAGGTCTGTAAGCCGTCGTGCAAAGCGATGTTGAGCAGTGCGAAGAGGCGGGCGTTCTCGATTAGTGTGTTGCCGCGCGCGAGGGCGACATCCCGCGCGACGTTGTTGGGAATGTTCACCGGGCCGGTCGGGGTGCCGACCGAGGCCCAGAGGCGGGCCACCAACGTCTGATCATCGGTGCGCCTGGTGCTGCCCACGGCCCCGAGTTCTTTGGCTTCATTGAAATCGGCGGTGTACCTGGCGCTGGTTAATGCGGGCGGCGGCGGGGGGCTGAACTGCGCGCTACTGCTCAAGGCAAACGGGACGACATCAGCCCAGTGTGTTAACGTGGGCGGGCTAAAGTTGGGCGGTGTCGGCTGCCAAAGCCCCGGCTCGGGCGGCAAGCTGAAAGGCGGAGGTGTCGCGTCCCAACCGTCCGTGCTGCGCCAGGCGAGGATTCGCTCTGCGACGACCTGCCCGACGGCGATGCCCTTCCTCGCTTGGCCGGGAGGAATGCCTTCGAGCGACGCGGCTAGCTCCGCGTCGAATGTCGCCTGCTGCTGCGGGTAGAGAGCGGTCAAGATGTCGTAGGCGGCCTGGGCTGCGGCGGCTTGGGCCGAGGCTCCGCGCGCCGCCCTCACTTCCACGAAGTAAGGCTTGAAGGCCCGTTCGATTGAGTTGACGGCGTCAAACATCGCGGCGTGCATCATCGCGTAACTGCGTTCGACGCGAATGGTCGGCGGTTGAGCCCCCTGTACGCGGACGGCTCGCTGGAGGACCTGATTCCACTGGAGGACTGCGTCGCCCTGTTGAGTGGTGGAGGTCGCCTCCTGCACACTGGAGCGATCCACTGGGGCGGCGGTCGGGTAGAGGTGTTGCGTTGTAGCAGCCTGGGCTAAGAGGCTGACGAAAACAAGCACGAGAATTGTCGAGGTAATGGTTCGTTTCATGGATTTACTCCTTAATACTTCGCCAGCGAAGTATTAGTTTTGCGGACGAAGTCCGCAGATCACGAGATGGGTGCTCAGGCCTATACTTAGCCTCAGCACTATTTACCGGCCATAGGCTCTGTCCTATAATGTGCAGGACCTCAGACCAGTTGAAGCGGTTAGGCTGATTAGACGTTACTCAAAGAGTGGTTCGGAAGTCCCTACGAAGCGCCAACATTTCTCCAAAAGACTTCCAACGAAACTCCAACTGACCTCTGGAAGGGGCGTATGGTCAGGCAAGCTAGGCACATCTACGAATTCGGTCCCTTTCGACTCATTCCCGCAGAGCGGCAGCTTCTGCGCGACAACCAACCTGTGTCGCTCACTCCCAAAGCCTTCGACCTACTGCTTGTGCTCGTAGAAAACAGCGGCCACCTGCTCGAAAAAGATGAGTTGATGAAGCGAATCTGGCCGGATAGCTTCGTCGAGGAAGCTAACCTGTCGGTGAAGATGTCTGCGTTGAGGCGAGCGCTGGGCGAAGGCCCGAATGAACATCAATACGTAGAAACAGTGCCACGCCGTGGTTATCGCTTTATGGCAGGCGTGAAAGAACGCTGGGATGAGGGCACGGAGTCCTCGACCCGTGAATTAAGTGAAGAAGACGATGACAGCAGGCCCGTTACGAACCGCGAGCGACAGACTTCATCCCCGCCACTGGCGGCCGTCTCACGCCCAAGCGTACTTTTTCGCCGCTGGCCGCTTGTTTTGGTCGGGTTGCTGTTGCTCTCAGCCTCGCTTCTGGGGCTGAATGCAGGCGGATTGCGGGAGCGCCTATTGGGCAAAGGCAACTCGGTTCGCATTCAGTCGCTAGCGGTGCTGCCGCTAGAGAACCTCTCCGGCGATAGTTCACAGGACTACTTCGCCGACGGGATGACCGAGGCGCTGATCACCGACCTGGGCAAGATCGGCGCGCTACGGGTGATCTCACGGCCATCGGTGATGCGGTATAAGGGCGCGCGCCGTGCCCTGCCGGAGATCGGCCGCGAGTTGAATGTGGATGCAGTGCTGACAGGTTCGGTGGTGCGCTCCGGCGAGCGCGTGCGGATCGCCGTCCAGTTGATCCACGTCGCGGCGGACCGGAATTTATGGGCCGACAGCTACGAGCGGGATATGCGTGACGTGCTGGCGTTACAAAGAGAGGTGGCAAGAGACATCGTCGGCGAAATCAAAATCAAGGTTACACCGCCGGAGCAAGTGCAATTCGGGAGTGTCGGTCCGATCAACCCAGAAGCTTACGATCACTATCTCCGCGGTCAGTTTTATCTCCACCGCCAAAACAGAGATGACAATGAGGCCGCCATCGCCGCTTTGGAGCGCGCCGTGGCCACCGAACCGACCTTTGCCGCGGCCCATGCGGAACTGGCCCAGGCATACGTGTGGAAGCTCTTTTTATTCGCCCCAGGGGAGGAGCAGTGGGAGGAGAAGGCTTTTGTGGCGGCGGAGAAAGCACTCGCGTTAGACCCGGATTTAGCCGTCGCCCATCTGGCCCGAGGCCGCCTTCTCTGGACCCCCGCCAACCATTTCCCTCACGAGAAGGCAATTCGGGAGTATCGCCGCGCACTGACTTTGAACCCGAGTTTGGATGAGGCGCGAAATCAGCTCGCACTCGTCTATTGTCACATCGGGGCTTTTGACGAGGCGCTCCAGGAATCGCACAAGGCGGTCACGACCAACCCCAACAATAACCTGGCACAATTCCGAACCGGGCAGACTCTAAATTTCCAGGGGAAGTATGAAGAGGCCTTGTCCGTTCTGCGCGCCATTCCTCAGGAAGTCAATCCGGCGCTGGTCGGACACCAGATTGCTTGGGCTCTCTTCAATCTCGGGAGGAGAGAGGAGGCGGCCGCCACGCTTGAGCAATTATTAAGAGATCACCCGGAGGACAATCGCGGCCTATTTACCAGCCTGCAGGCGCTACTGGCAGCTTCAGCCGGGCAAGAACGCATGTCGGAGGACAAAATTAAGTCGGCCGTAGAAAGGGGGAAGGGATTCGGTCACTTCCATCATACGGCCTATCACATCGCCTGTGCTTATGCGCTCATGAATAAACCTGAGCAGGCAATCAAGTGGTTGGAGGTGGCGGCTGAGGACGGGTTCCCGTGCTACCCGTTGTTCGAGAGGGATACCAATTTGGATAACCTTCGACAAGATGCCCGCTTCGTCACGTTCTTGGCGAAGCTGAGGCAGCAGTGGGAGTATTACAGGACCATTTTGTGATAGGTGCCGCTGAGTACGACCCACAATTAAATGGATAACCCACGTTAGGCTGCTACTGGTTAACTACTTCATCGTTCCTGCCTGTTGAAAGATTCTAAGGAGATGCTGATGAAAGTTACACGAAGAAAGGCTCTGTTATCCGCCAGTGCTTTCGTTGGGGCCTCTGTTCTTCCGCTGAGGGTAATGGAGGGGAGGGCTGCGGCCCAGCAGGTACCGGCAAAAACGGACATTGCCTCTGAGCCAGTGAGTTTATCGGACTTTGAGGTTATGGCGCGGCAGCGGATTCCGCACATGGCCTACGAGTTTGTTGCCGGCGGGGCGGCGGATGAGCATACGATCCGCTGGAACCGGGAAGCGCTAGACAAAATCCGCTTGCGACCGCGTATCCTAATCGACGTTTCTAAAGTTGATACCCGCGTCAGCTTGTTCGGACAGGAAATGCCTTTCCCGATCCTGCTTGCGCCCACGGCCTACCACCGCGCGATTCACCCTGAGGGTGAAGTGGCTACGGCGAAAGGTGCGGGCGCGGTTGCTGCAACTTACGTTGTCAGCTCCGCTACCACCACACCCCTCGAGGAGATCGCCAGAGTCGCAACGCACCCCCTCTGGTTCCAGATGTACGTTCAATCCGACCGCGGCTTTACAAGAGACTTAGTCCACCTGGCTGAGGCCGCCGGATGCCGGGCCTTGTGTATCACTGTAGACACACCAGTTTTAGGCGCTCGCAACCGGCAGCAGCGTGTAAAGTTTGAATTGCCTCCCGGTGTCAAGACGCCCTACCTGTTCGACGTAAACACGGGCCGAGGTGCGATCATGCGACCTCAGCGTGAAATCGTGACATGGAAAGACATTGATTGGCTGCGCTCATTTGCCCGCGTGCCGGTGCTGCTGAAAGGCATACTTAATCCGGATGATGCGGACCAAGCGGTGCGGGCTGGAGCATCTGGAATCATCGTTTCCAACCACGGCGGGCGTAACCTGGACACCGTGCCGGCCACCGCGGACGTGCTGCCACAGGTCGCGGACAAGGTGGCTGGCCGAGTCCCGATCCTGATGGACGGCGGTATCAGGCGGGGCACTGACGTTCTGAAGGCCCTCGCCCTCGGGGCTAAGGCGGTGCTCATCGGGCGTCCCTACTGCTACGGGCTTGGAGTAGCGGGCGCCGAGGGGGTGAGCCGGGTAGTAAGCATACTCAGGACAGAGTTCGAGATGGCAATGGCCTTAACCGGGCGCTCGAGCATCACAAGCATTGATCGTTCAGTGCTCTGGCCGGCTTCGCAGTGATCTCGCAGCGTTAGACAGCCATCTAATGGCGACAAATATGTTCAGTTATAAGATTGACGATGATACGGAACATCCCCTGATTGAGCCGCGACATGCGGAACAATTGAATACCTTAATTGAACAGAATAGAAATCATATCAAAGAGTGGTCGGCATGGCTGAAAGACGACCGCTCAATTGAAGATAGTCGGAGCTTCATCAAACGTAATCTCATGCAGCTTGCCGAAAACAAGGGTTTTGCCATCGCCATCTGGTATCAGGGGGAGATGGCCGGGCAAATTGAGTACAACTATATAGACTGGACTAATCGGTAAACAGAGATCGGTTACTGGCTCGGAGCCTCTTTTCAAAGCAAAGGGATTGTTACAAAGTCCTGTCGGGTGCTTATTGTCCATGCGTTTTTTTGAGTTAAAGTTGAACCGCGTAGAAATGCACTGTGGTATCGAGAATAAAAAAGAGTCGAAAGATAGCTGAGGAGCTAGGCTTCAGAGAGGAGGGGGTTATCCGGCAGGCGGGATGACTGCACAACCATTTTGTTGACTTTGTGATTTATGAAATGCTGGCGAGTGAATGGAATGATAAAAACAGATCCTAAAGGTAGCGAAAAAGCCATACCTATATTTCGTGCAAATTGGATATGACGTGCTTACGCACATTGCCCCTTCTAACTTCACTGCGCGATGTGACAAGACGCGCAGGTCTTGATCTGCGCGAGCCGATTAATGTAGTGGTATTCAGCCCGGTATGGAGACATCTCAGCGTGACACTCTGTGCTACCTTCCCGACGCTCTAATACCACCCGGTGCGCCTTCTCGAAGTGCCAGTAGCCGCGGCGAGGCTTCGCCACCTGCGACGCCACGTCATGACACTTCAGGCAGGACGCGCCGGCACCCGCCGTCGCTACAGATATTCAATGTTTCAGCGGCAACTTGAGAAACTACTGAAAGGGAAGAAAACAGGGGTAGTTATGAAGCTAAACAGATTCGACGAAGTACCTGTTAGAACTAAAATGAGGGCCGCCGAGGTCTCATGGTTTTGTGACCTTTGTGGCGGAGACACCGCTTACCTAGGAACGATAGATGGGGAAAGAAGAAGCAACTTCGAGAACTGCAGCAATATACTGTTTGAAGCTGAGAGATTGGGTTATCAAAACATTCTGTTGCCGACTTCTTACATAGTAGGTCAGGACGCACTGGCGTTCGCTGCGGCGGTCGCCCCGCGAACGTCAAGAATCAATTTACTGGTGGCGACAAGATGCGGGGAAGTTCACCCGCCCATGCTCGCTCGGGCTATCTCTACGCTGGATCACATCCTCGAAGGCCGGCTCACAATCAACATCATCAATTCCGATCTGCCCGGGTATAAAGAAGAAGGTAAATTGAGATATGCCAGGTGTGTCGAGGTGATCGAAATTCTAAAGCAGTCTTGGACCAGCGACCGGATAAAAGTTGACGGGGAGATCTACAAACTAGATCTGCCTACCGACCCCGTTCAGCCTTACCAGCAGAACGGAGGCCCGCTTTTGTATTTCGGTGGAATCTCTGACGAGGCCCGCGAAGTTTGTGCGAAACACTGTGACGTGTTTCTGATGTGGCCGGAGAGGGAAGAAAGCATTTATGCGACAATGAAGGATTTGAGCGCCAGGGCCGCGAGGTATGGGAGAACGATAGATTTCGGTTTAAGGATTCATGTGATCGTCAGAGAGACGGAGGAAGAAGCAAGAGCTTATACCACAAAGCTCATGTCGAAGTTTGATGCGGCGCAAGGATTAAAGTTAAAAAACAGAACTCAGGATGCGCAATCCGTGGGGGTGCTGAGACAAAACGAACTTCGTGTACAAGCGGACGAAGACGGGTTTGTCGAGCCTCTGCTGTGGACGGAAATCGGAAAAGCCAGGTCGGGATGCGGTGGGGCGTTAGTCGGCAACCCGGATCAGATTCTGGAAAAAATTAATTGGTACATGGACATTGGCGTCAGGTCCTTCATCTTTTCGGGATACCCGCTGCTCGACGAGTGCAGATTATTTGCTAAATATTTGTTGCCGAGAATACCTCAGATGTCGATGCCGATGATACAGAACCGAATTCCGAAAGAAACTCCCGTTACCCCGTTGACGACCGGAATACTCAAGTAAGCTCTGACAAACTCCAAGGTAAACAAAGCAGAGTCGGTGGCCGCGAGCGCACACGCCAGACGAGGCCGGTAAGTGTTGACAGCCCAATGTCAGTATACTAGCATTCGCTCCGCTATATTGGAGTATTGGCGGCTCGCTTGGTATTGGACCATGCCGCCGTGTTCTTGCCACCACGCCGCGCGGCGGAGTCAACGCCGCGGTCCCTGGGCGATGACTGCCGCGCCCGCTAGGAAGTCTATCTGCCGGGTCTCCGGCAAGTAGGAGGAGACATGCGACGCAGAGATTTCATCGTCGGTGCCGCCGCGTTTACGGCAATCTCACGCGAGCGTATCCACGGCGCTAACGACCGCATCGGGATGGCTTTGATCGGCGGCGGTCGGCGTGGCCGCGAAGTGATGAAAGCACACCTTTCAACCGGCCGCGTTGAACTAAGCTGCATCTGCGATGTCTATGATGTGCAGCGCGGGCGCGCGAGGGAAGCGCTCGCCAAGGCCGGCGAAAAGCCCTATGAGACAACGGCGATCGAAGATGCTCTCGACCGTCGCGACGTGGATGCGGTGTTGATCGCCTCGCCCGATCATTTACATTTGACGCAAACGGCGGCGGCGCTTCGGGCGGGCAAGCACGTCTACCTTGAAAAGCCAACGACGCATGACTTCGACGACGGCGAGAAGTTTATTGCCGCGGTCAAAGCGAGCGGTCGTGTGCTGCAAACCGGCACGCAGCAGCGCAGCGGGACACATTATAGACAAGCGAAAGAAGATATCTTTGAGCGTTGCAAGCTCGGCCAAGTGATCTTCGCCCGCGCCGTCTGGAGCGACTTTCCGTGGCAGCGCCGCAAGATCGAGCCGCAGCCTAGACCTGCCGGACTCCAGTGGGAGCGTTTCATCGGCCCCGCAAAGAAAGTTCCCTTTGAGTGGGTTCGCTACGACGCGTGGCGCTACTTCCCCGATTACGGCGGCGGGTTGCTGGCCGACATCCTCACGCACTGGGCCGACGTCGCGCAGTGGATGATGGATGAACCTGCGCCGGAGAGCGCCGTTGCGACCGGCGGCATTTATCAACTCAGGGACGGGCGCGTCAACCCCGATACGGTCAACGCCATCCTGCAGTATAAAGGCGGATGGAACCTGACGTTCGAATCAACCGTGCTGCCGATCAAGAACGAGCGGGCGTCGGTCTTCTTCGAAGGCACCGACGGTACTCTCGACATAGCGCGCGACGGCTACATCTTCCGCCCGAATAAAGGTGTATCGCAGGTCGTTAAATCGACTGAGAACCTCGAAGTCGCGCACGCCACGAGTTTCCTCGATGCCGTTAAAAACGGCGCGCTGCCGAGCGCACCTATTCAAATCGGCGTCGAAGCTTGCAACCCCGTGCATCTGGCGAAGGCCGCATATTGGCACAAGAAGCGGATGCGCTTCGACGCGGACGGCAAGAAGATCGTTTCTGAAGAGTGACAAGTGACGAGCAGAGAAAGCAGAAGGCACAAGGCAGATAAAGCAAGGTTCTTCTGCATTCTGCCTTGTGCCTTATTTTGTCGGCCCTCGACCCGCGCGTTTTCCAGTTTGGATTGAAAGCACAGTTCTCAAAGCAGATGTTAGATGTCAGATGTTAGTCAGAGCTTTTTACTATCATCTATCATCTGCTTTTGTGAAGTAGATGGTAGCCCACACACTCGCCCAACCCGCCGGGATACAAGAGCAGATGCCGCCGCTTCACCGGCAAGTTCGATGGTGGATTCTGGCGCTGCTCTTCTCGGTGACGGTAATCAACTTCGTTGACCGGCTGACGCTCTCATATGTCGCGCCCGTCTTGAAAGATGAGTTTAAGCTCTCCAACACGGACTACGGCTTTATCGTTTCGTGCTTCATGTTCGGGATGATGGTGGGCGAACTCCCGATGGGCTGGCTGATGGATCGCAAAGGGCCCAAGTTCGGATTCTCGTTCGCCGTCGTCTGGTGGTCGATCGCCAACGCGCTGCACGTGGTCGGAGGGGCGAAGTGGCATTTCGGCTTGTTCCGTTTCTGGATGGGAACGGGCGAGTGCGGCAACTACTCAGGCGGTGTCAAAGTGATCGGGCAGTGGTTCCCGGCCAGAGAGCGGGCCTTCGCAATGGGCGTGATGAACGCAGCTTCGCTCGTCGGCAATATGATCACGCCGCCGCTCATCGTCCTTATCATGACGAAGTTCAACTGGCACGCGGCATTTCTGATTCCGAGCCTGCTCGGCATAGCTTGGGTCTTGGTGTGGCGCAAGTTCTACCACGCGCCCGAAACTCATCCACACGTTACGCCGGTTGAGTTGCGCTATATCAAAGAAGGCGCGGCGGCAGGGGCGGCAGGGCCGGTACCGACGACCGCACAGCTTTTGCGGCTGCGGCAGACGTGGGCGGTGATGCTCTGCCGCCTGCTGGTCGGGCCGGTGATTCAATTTTATCTCTTCTGGCTGCCGCTCTATTTATCGGAGATGCGCGGCTACGGTATGGCGGCGATCGGATTGCTCGGCATTCTGCCGCCGCTCTTCGGCGACGTCGGCAGTGTCGGCGGCGGGTGGATCACCGGGGCATTCATCAAAGCCGGCGTCAGCGTTGACCGGGCGCGTAAAGCGGTGATGTTCGCGGGTGCGACTCTATGTGCTCTGAGCATCGTCGTCGTTAAGGGCGATCTGCCTATTATCTGGTGGGGCGCAATCTGTTTGGTCTATCTGGGACACTACGCGCTCTCGGCCAACATGTTCGCAACGATCACGGATTATTTTCCCAACAACGCGGCGGCCAGGGTGACGGCGCTGACCGGCATCGCTGGGGGCTTTAGCGGCTGGCTCTTCCCGGTCTTAACCGGGTGGCTGGTTGATAGAGTCTCTTTCGTGCCGATCTTCTTTATGGCAGCACTCATGCCCGCGGCAGGCGTGGCTGTGCTGTTTGCGCTCGGCGGCAAGTTAAAGCCGGTGTCGGTTTAGTGAAACTAGCCCACTAAGGAATTTCCAATTAAAGGAAGAATTAGTCTGTTTCACTTCAATGGTTTGATCTGCGGGTCGAGCGAGCGCGCCGGTAAGCGTCACGGGCTGCCGTTGCGTCTCCTTTCCGCTGGAGCGCTCGAGCGAGACGGTAGTGGGCTTGGGCGTCCATGGGGTCGAGATTGATTTAGTTCTCTGTCCGAGGCCGAAATTGACCCGCAGGTAGTTTTGCGAGTGATAGCTACCGCCGCTGCGAACCTCATCAATCTGAACACCATCTTCGGTGACGCATTTGATCCACGCCCAGATTCCCGTCCTATTTGATTTGACGAATAGGTCGAGCAGCGAGATATTGCTCCGGATGCGGCGTACCCCGCTGCCGGGCTGGATCAGCAGATGCACCATTGGCGGGATGCGCTTCTGAAGAATTCAGGAGTCAGAATTTAGGAGTCAGAAGCCAGAGATTGAAATTCAGGAGCCAGAATTCTGGCTCCTGAATTCTTCGATTAGTATGACAACCGCAACCCAAACTGCATCTGGCGCATCGTCGCCAGTTGGAAGATATTGGTGATGCGGCCTGCCGTGCCCGGACAATCTACGCAAGCGTTCGGGTTAGCAAGGTTGACACGGTTTGGCACATTGAACATTTCGGCGCGGATTTGTGCTGCGAAACGTTCGGTGATGTTGAACGTTTTTTGCAACGACGCATCGAATTGTTGGAAGCTAGGTCCCAGCAAACGATTACGACCAACACTGCCAAATTGGCCACGTTGCGGACGCGCCCACGGCCCAAGCACTTGCCCGTTAGCGGTTAGCGGCGTGACTTGTCCGTTAGCTGCCAGCGGCGTTGTGATGAACCACTGATCGCGTGTCGGGTTATCCGATTTCCAATCGCCGACTAAATCAGGACGACACCAACCCGTATCGCGGTCGGCATTGCAATCACGATAACTCGGCGTAAACGGCAAGCCACTTTGCCACGAGTAGATCACACTAAATTGCCAGCCGCCCAGCACGGCCTGTGTGGCACCGCCCACATCCTTAAGGAACCGGCGACCTGTGCCGAAAGGCAATTCCCAGACGCTGGCCAGCGTGAACACATGGCCGCGAAGGTTGTCGTTCGGGCCGTAAGCTTGTGTCGCGTCAACGTTGTAATACGTGTTCGTGTAATTAAACGCTCGCGACCACGTGTAATGTGTGAGCAACGAATAGCCTTCTGAGAATCGCTTCTCTGCTTTCAATTGCAACGAATGGAAATTGTTGCTTGCATCCGAACCGTAGTAACGGAAGTTTTGTGTCCAACCAAACTTATTGAAGAACGGCTTGCGCTGGTTAGTGGTCAAGTTGGGATAGCCGACCAGCGTCGCTTGGTTGAAATCATAGTCACCACCAAAGCCTGCGAAAACGTGTGTGCCTTTGGTGCCGACGTAAGCGGCTTCGACCGCGATGTCGCCGACGGTCTGGTGTTGCAGGCTCACGTTCCATGAATCGGTCGTCGGCATGCGCAACCGCTCCGGCAGAATGAAGGCCGTCACGCCGTTGGGCAGAAGCGGCCGCCCGTTCGGACCTTTCGGCTGGCGGTCGAGGACCGTCTGGGGGTCGAGCGGCTGTGGCCCTTGGGCCAGATTGAAGACAGCGTCGAAGTTACGCGCCGGTTGCAACGATTGAATGCCCAGCACGGGCAGGTTCTGCGTCACGTTGTGCCCGAAGACCGAACCAAAGACGCCGATGTCGAAGCCGCGCCCATAACCCAGCCGCAACACGGTCTTCTCAGAAAGCTTGTAGGCAATGCCGATGCGCGGCGCGAAAAGGTTGTTGGCCGCCTGCTGATTCAAATCAAGCCCGACGCCCTCTGAACCGGCCACTAACACTTCGCCCGTGTTGATGTCTACGAAACCGCCCTTGCCTGCGCCCGTCACGGTCTGCGGGCGATAGTTCTCGTAGCGCAGACCGTAATTGATGGTGAGCCGTCGCGTCGCGCGCCAGTTGTCCTGCACGTAGGCGAAGTAGCGATTCTGCCGCTCTTCGGCATCGGTGATCGTGCTGACGTAGCGTTGAAAATCGCTGACGTCGCCAAGCAGGAATGAGGCCAGCGCCGAACCTCCGCCAGACTGACCTTGCGTGCGCGCTGCGTTGAATTGCAGCTCACCCGCGCGGTGCCGGTCAGACGGGATGCGCAGGTTCAAAGCGTAGCGGTAATCGAGGCCGAACCGCAGTGAGTGATTGCCGAATTCTTTCGACCAGTTATTGACGAACTGGAACTGCCGCTGGTCCTGGCGCAAAGGGCAGTTGCAACGCGCGAACTGCAGCGCGTAGCCGAAGTTGAATTGATTGCCCGAGTTGCCGCCCGGCCCGTAGCCGTTGAGCAAAAATGCCGGCATGCCGCCCGTAAACGAATCGTTGTTCAAACCTGGAATGCCCGCATCTGTGGCCGGCGTGGTGTCGCCCGCGCCCGGATCCACGTTTACCTTATAGCGGAACCAGCCGAAGCGGAAATCGGTGCGCAACGTGGGGCTCAGCGAATAGTTGAAGCCTGACGAGATGCTCTGGTTGCGCGTGCGCGAGATGCCCGCGAACGGCGCCTGTTCGTCAAAGCCACGCCCCCCCGCAGCGAAGCCGAAGATGCCGGGCGAGTCGAGCCGGTAATCGGCCAAGCTGTAGCGTCCGAAGAATTGCAAGTCTTGGCTGTGGAAGTAATCCCAGCGCGTGTTGGTCAGGTCTTCGTTGAACTTGATCGTGCCAGACCCGACATAGTTGGGAGCATCGCGCGTCACGCCTTCAATGTTCGGCAGCGGAATGAATCTGAGCAAATTAAGCGCCTGTGGACTCAACCGCGCGGTCGGAATTTGGTTGCCTGCGAATTGCGTGCGCGTCGCGGGCGTATCACCGCTGGCCGGATCGAAAATGTTTACGCCAAGACCGCTGAGATCGCCCGCACGCTCAGCCGCCGTCGGCACGCGCAAAAGCGCCGAACCGCCCGTGTTGCGCCGCGTGCCTTGATAATCGGCGAACCAGAACAGCTTGTCCTTAATGACTCGGCCGCCGGCCGCACCGCCGAACTGGTTGAATTGGGTCACGGGGATGAAGCGATCCGTGCCGCGAATCTTTTGAAACTGGGTGAATGGATTGCGCGCGTTGAGCACGCCGTTACGCATGTATTCAAAGCCCACCGCATGAAAATCGTTTGTGCCCGATTTGGTCTGCACGCTGATGACGCCCGCTGTCGCACCGAACTCTGCGTCGTAGGACGCCGTCGTGAGTTTAGCTTCCGACAGCGATTCGAGCGTCGGATTGATGACGATCAGACCGAGCAAAGCGTCATGATTGTCTGTGCCATCCAGCAACTGCGTCGTGCCCGCGAAGCTCTGCCCGTTAACGACTTTGCGGAACGACCCCTGCGGGTCTTCCGACGAAGCCGTCTGCGAAGTCGTTGCCTGCACACCCGGTGTCAGCAATTCAAATTGCGTGAAGCGCCGGTTGATAATTGGCAGATTGGTAACGGTCTTTTCGCTGAACGTGACCGCCACATCGGCACGGTCGGTTTTGAGAATCGGTGCCCCGGAGCTGATTTCGACGACCTCACTGACGTCGCCGATTTCCAGTTTCAATTCCGCGCGGGTCTCCTGATCAACCGAAACTGTGACGTTCTGCACCGCTGCTTTGAAGCCCGTGGCCTCAATGCGGATTTGATACTCGCCAGCGATCAGACCTCGTTGCGTGAAATTTCCGTCATCATTAGTCGCTGTGGTGACGCTGTTTTGCCGCGCAGTGTCAGTGATGGTGACTGTGGCGCTAGCCACCGCTGCTCCTTGCGGATCGGTCACAGTGCCGCCAATATTGCCATATACGGCTTGTCCGAATGCCGCAACGCTCGACAACAACAATAGCAAGATACAGCTGATGAGGGTTGTAGCCTTCCGCATGGTTGATAAGCCTCCTATTTGGCGCATTGCTTTTCACCTCTCCTAGGACATCGGCGATGGTACAGCGCACGAAAGATATGTGCGCAGACGAAAACTGTCAATGAAAATTGTTTGACTTGTTATTGCTCAGCGATTATGTCCGCCTTAACTGCTCAGCGAAAATGTCCGCATACTCTGGTGCACCATGCGCAACGCCAATACGATGCCGTCGATCCGGGGAATCGGCTGGTCGCGCGCGAGTTGGAGAAGCGGTGGAATGACGCGTTGGAAGCGTGGCAGCAGTTAGAGCAGGAGTATGAGATCATGCGGCGCACGGAACTGGCACCGCTCAATGAAGAAGAACAGCTGGCCGTCCGGCGGCTGGCGGCTGATCTCCCTGCGGTCTGGAATGCGCCCACGACACATGCCGTGGATCGGAAACGGCTCTTGCGCACAGTCATGGCAGAAGTGACATTGACGGTTGATCGAGAGACACGTAGCGCCGAGTGCGTCATTGTGTGGAGCGGCGGGGTGGTCACGAAACATCGGGTGCAATGTCCACCGCTGGGATGGTCATGTCAAACTGACCCCGGCGTGATCGAACGGATGCGTGAGTTGGCGCGCTCGCACCCGGACCATCAAATCGCGGCTCTGCTCAACCGCGAAGGTGGAAGAACGCGAACGGGCAAAGAGTGGACTTACCAGAGGGTCTCCGCGATGCGCAAGACGAGTATCAGATTTACCGACTGCGACGAGGCTCAACGCAACGCTTCTACGTCTTGCCAATGAAAGTAAACTCAGCTCAGCTTCAGTAGAAAGGATTACTACTTATGTCGATCGACATTGCTGACGACGCGGGGAGCATCGTTCCGCCGCCAGAAACAGCCGCCCACAAAAGACGCGGAGTATACACGAGCTGAAAGTGGCTCACTTTCCGGGCGCACGCTCGGCTCACTTGCTAAGCGGAAAGAACACGGCGGAGTTTCGTATCAGCCTCGCATCGTTAGCCATAAGGTAGCAATCACAAGGACTTGCTTATGAATAAGATAATAACTGACGTAGCTATCATTGGGGCTGGCCACAACGGTTTAGTGGCAGCCGTATTTTTGGCAAGGCATGGACTGGAAGTGACCGTGTTAGAAGAGAAGGCTATGATCGGCGGCGCTGCAAGGACGGAGTACCTTTTTCCGAAAGCACCTCAGCTAGCCACCTCTTCGGGCGCCTATCTTTTAGGAGTCATGCAGCCGGAACTCATTGCTAAGCTGAAGGCAAAATTCAAGCTAATCCGCCGTAACCCGCACTATTTCCTCCCAACCACCGGCCATCGCTACTTACTGTTCGGCTCCGATGTAAGCGCGATGCGTGAACAATTCCTAAAATTCTTCTCGGAAAGGGACTGGAGGGCCAACGATGCCCTGACGCGAGAAATAGGAAAAATCAGAGATGATCTGGCCCCGAGTTGGCTGGAAGAGCCGCTGTCTTTAGAGAACACGGCTGAACGATATATCCGGCCTTCCTTGCGTGAGACTTTCATCAATCTCGTCACGTGCCCCGTTGAGCATTACCTTGCCAGGTTCGGATTTGAGAGCGAACTACTGATGGCAATGTATGCCGTAACTGATGGCTTCTCCGGATTAAACGGAAGTTTCGGCACCCCCTCTAGCGGTATGAATTTTCTTGTGCATAACATGTGCCGCCTGCCCTGCTCAGACGGTACGTGGATGATCGCGGAGGGCGGGATGGGCAGCATCACCAGAGAGATCGCGCGACTGGCGACAGAAGCAGGGGCGAGGATCTTGACCGAAGTCGGTGTTGAGAAAATCATGACCAGCTGCGGACAGGTGGCCGGTCTTCTGTTGAAGGATGGCCGCGAGATTGAGGCCCAAGTAGTAATCAGCAACGCTGACCCGTTCCGCATGCGCTCGCTCGTCGGTGCCGAGAAGTTCCCGAAGGAGTTCAACGCGAAGTTGGACAACTTCAAGCGCACGGGGACGACATTTAAAGTTAATCTCGCCTTGGACAGGTTGCCCACTTTTAAGTGCTTACCCGAAAACCGTGGTCAGCATAACGCAACCATCCATCTCCTGCCGCAAGAAAAAGACGTGATCAACCACATCCGCAAAGGTTTTGAAAAAGTGCGGGCGGGTGAACTGGCGGACTTCCCGACGATTGAGTGGTACATCCATACGCAAGCTGATCCGACACTCCAGGACGACCGGAGGCGACACAACTCAGCTTTCTTTGTGCAGTGGGTGCCGTACGAACTCAAAGACAAAAGCTGGGAAGATGAAGAGGAGCGCTACGTAAAACATTTGTTCGGCATCGCGGATCAGTTTGCTCCCGGGTTCAGTCAAAGTGTGGTTGACGTGTTCACCTTGACGCCAAAGAAGATTGAGCAACATTTTGGGATCAGCTATGGCCATATACATCATGTGGATAACACATATGGCTTTGACCAAAGAATGCCATATGCGACTCCCATAGCAGGACTCTATTCATGCAGTGCAGGGTGCCACCCCGCAGGCTCGGTGATCGGATCGGCGGGCCATAATTCGGCGATGCGAGTTATCAAGGACTTAAGGGTGAGGCCATGACAACTGCATTCCTGATTGAAAGGCGTATAACGTTGCGTATGCCGCAGCCGCCCGCGTGGCACTACGTGGACTTTCGATCTTGCGGACGGCATCCAACTAAAGCGGAAGGGATATACATAAAAGATAGGATGAAGTAGTCATGTTCAAGCACGACAGTCGACTTCTGACTTCCTCAGCCGCCCGACTGCTCATAGCGCTCCCGCGTAAGCGTCCAGAGCAGCACTCTTCACGATTCTTCGGCCTCGTCTTCGCGGGCGTACATGATCAGGTGCTCGAGCATCATCCGTGATGATTCTGGCAGTTCCAAGAATCTGACGCCGAAGCCCGAGTTCGGTTGATGCTTGACTACTTCGCCGCGTAGCGGCAGCCAGCGACCCGTCGGCAATTGTACGTCGATGGAGATGCGCTTGCCTTCCTGCATGGGCGCGATTGAGTCAATGTAACACCCTTCGGGGCTGATGTCGGCGCACCTTGCCGTATACTTCCCCGTGGCGCTTTGCCACTGCACATTGAGTGAGACGCCCACGCGATTATGCTTTCTCTGGTCTTCTTTTGTCATAACCCTTCGTCAAAGTTCCTTCACCCATGCGTTTAACTCTTCCCGCTTCACCCGCAAGCCCTTGCCGGTGATCCTTGACTGATACAATAGCCTAGATGGGCAACGGCCAAGCCGTTTACACAGCGGCTTTCATTCGGATGCGGCTCGCTGGGAGCGCCAGGCTGTTGCCTGCCATCAGCGCGGAGCGCGAACACAGGTCGCACGCAAGTGCCAGCCGCTTTAGAGGGTAGTGTTCTATGAAAAGGGCGTTTTGTGAAGCAGTCGTCCTACTGCCTGATACAAAAACTTCCATGACTTGCTGACCTTCACACGTCTCATCAATGCAAAAAGAGGTGCCACTCATCTTCAGGTGAGGACGAATCCGTTTATTGATCTCTGATGCATCTCGCTCTCACCGGCTCTGGTGAAAACTCTAAAAACGGTGGAGCCAATGCCAGGGTAGTCTATACATTACACCTCATGCTGCGACCACTGCTTCACAGACCTGCAAGACCAGTGCTCCTGCCTGGTCAACTGCTGATGTATCGAACTGCCCCTTCTTGATCTTCTGCACTATCTCAATCCCGCTCAAGGTCACTGCTGCGTTGCTGAAGCTCTTGAACCCAAGCATCCGATAGTACCGCTGTTTCACTCGTCGCTGGTCTTGGTCGATTGAGTTGTTCAAGTATTTGCTGGTGCGCAGTTCGACACCGAAAGCTAACACGCCTTCTGCCTTCAGTTCAGCCACCGCCTGATGTGATGCCTCATACTTGTCGAGCGTGATCTTCGCTGGAGCATCATTGTTCCCCGTGGCTTTACATGAAGAAGCGTTTGGCTGCTGCCATATCTCGCTTTTCGCTCAGCAGAAAATCGACTGTTCGGCCCTGCTTGTCGACAGCTCGATACAGGTATCTCTAGCGTCCTCTGACCGAGGATGTACGTCTCATCAACACGCCACGATGAGCTTGTGGGTCGGGCATATTTCTTCCACTGTTTCTCGATCACAGGGACGTATCTCTGGACCCACCGCATGACCGTGGTATGCACGACAGTAACGCCGCGCGCTCAGCCATCAGCGAGCACCCGTCGCGGTAGCTAAGTTTATTAGTGATCAAGCAGCGGACAGCGTGGGTGATGAGCAAACGGTCGCGCGTGGCGGCCTTTGAAGAGCGCTGGGGTGTCGGAGGGGAGCCGGGGCATGCTGCTCATTATCGACACTCTTCACCGTTTGCACCAGAGCCAGAAAAAGTAGCTGTCGAGTTAAGTAGCGACAGGCCACTTTTCTGTTCTCAACTACAGTTTGTCAGTTCCGGCTCGGGACGTACACTCCGCAGTCGTGAAAGAGCGGCAGCACTGTGCTGCTCTGACTCTCTTCTTAACGAATCTGTGATCCTGTTCGATAATATGATTGAGGCACTTGAATCGTCTCAACTGACAATCAGGAAAGCGCGCGACCGAACCGCAATCCGAGCGGCCCAATTCATGATTTCCCGGTGGGAAGGAGAGGAGTGGGGGACTTGACGTCCCGCTTTACCCCAAGCCGCTGAGTGTGGCGACTGACCTGCCAGCCTAGTGGTCGCAGCACCGCCCGTTGATCTTGCAGACGGGCGGCACTGGGCCGATGGAGGGTCAGAGTAATTTTCGCCGGGAACCGGGTAAAAAGCGGCCCGACCCATTGTTCCGGGGATGGCACGTGATTTCCGTCGCCGGCAAACACGTCTCCGCCATCAGTTACGCCAGGAATGACAGGTAGTAGTGCGCCGGAAACCTAGCCCAACTGTGTTTCCACTCTCCTAGCCGTGAGACTTAGCGTCAGGTGTTCTGGATAACATTCTCAACTCCTCAACGTGAGCGTCTCGACCGCCGCGCTTTCTTCTTTTCGTCTTCGGCGGCGAAGCGGTGGGTGATCACTCCCGTTACTTTCACGGCCTTACGACCAACCTTCCTGGGCGGGAACTCCGCTCGCCGGGCGGCCGCAACTGCCGCCTCTTGCAACAGCGGGTGTCCGCTCACGGCCCGCGCCGACTCCACCTTGCCTCTTTCATTCACCACGACCTGTACGCTCACCCTGCCTGAGGCGCCGGCGCGCTTGGCTTTCGCCGGGTAGGTCGGTTGAGGTAGCCGGATGGCCTTATCGTTGAGTATTTCCTCGGAGGTAGGTGCTTTCACCGCTGGCTTCAATACGGCTACCGGGGCTGGCG
>Ga0136614_10000493_pt1 | contig 19730 bp, 15 predicted proteins | sample AntDrymUQ2792106_2_FD_106643 | JGI IMG/M metagenome (GOLD analysis project Ga0136614, IMG submission 106643) | Polar desert sand microbial communities from Dry Valleys, Antarctica - metaG UQ279 (21.06) | ecosystem: Environmental > Terrestrial > Soil > Desert | place: Antarctica: Dry Valley... | reverse complement strand
GCATCGGGGGGGAGCTTCTGCTCGAGGATTCTCGCGTAATCTCCGTCGGGGACGAAGCAGATCTCCTGGCTTTCGGCTTTCTCCGCGATCACCTCGAGTCCCATCACGTGCGCGCGGCGCCGCGTCGCGGCCTTGTCGAGATCTCCAACCGGGAGGATCAGACGGCTGAGTACCTCGCGATCGATTCCCCAGAGGAAGTACGTCTGGTCCTTGTTTTCATCGACGCCGCGGAACAGCCCCGTGTTCGACACACGGGCGTAGTGGCCGGTGGCCACCCAGCTGGCGTCGATCGCGTTCGCCTTTCTCACGAAGTCACGGAACTTGGTGAAGGTGTTGCACCGAACGCACGGGATCGGGGTCCGGCCCCGCGAATACTCGGAGACGAAGTCGTCGACTACATCGTGCCCGAAGCGCGTCTCGAGATTCAGGACATAATGCGGGATCCCGAGCTGCTCGCATACGCGTCGCGCATCGTTCACCGAATCGAGCGAGCAGCACGGCCTGTCGGGAACGTCCTCTCCATGACAGAACAGCTTCATCGTGGCGCCCACGACGTCGTAGCCCCGCTCGACGAGGATTCCCGCCGCGACCGACGAATCCACACCGCCTGACATCGCGACCAGCACCCGTTCGCCCTTCATGCGGACTGCGCGGCAAGGGTGCGCGCTTTGGCGACGAGGGAAGGGAACACCTCGAGAACGCGGTCGATGCAGGCTTCGGTGGTGAGGGTTCCAAGGCTCATGCGAATCGCGGCGCCCGCCAGGTCCGGACGGACGCCCAGTGCAGACAGCACATGGGACGGGCTGATGCTTCCGCTCTGACAGGCGGAGCCGCCTGAAGCCGCGATCCCCTTGAGGTCGAGCGCCATCAACAGCGACTCACTGTCGGTTCCGGGTACGGACAGATTGAGAATGTGGGGAGCTCGCCGCGCTCCCCGGCCGTGGATGACGGTGTCGGGGACCCGCTCCAGAATTCCCTCCTCGAGTCGCGCTCGCAGCCGCTCGAGCCTGTCGCAGTGACTCCTGCATTCAGCGACGGCGAGCTCCGCCGCACGGGCGAGACCGATGGCCGCCGCGACGTTCTCGGTACCCGGCCGTCTCCCACGCTCCTGTGTGCCGCCGTGCATCAATGGCTCGAGCGCGCTGCCTCGCCGGATGAAGAGTGCTCCAATTCCCTTTGGAGCTCCGAACTTGTGTCCGGAGATGGTCAGAAAATCAAAATGCTGGGTCCTCGCATCGATGGGGATCTTGCCGAAAGCCTGAACGGCGTCGGTGTGCACCACCGCCCCGCGCTCCTTCGCCCTGACGGCAAGCTCGGGCAGCGGCTGGATCGAGCCTATCTCGTTGTTGACCCACATGATCGAGCAGACCGCTACATCCTCATCCACGAGACTGTCGAACGAGGCCGGATCGATCACTCCCTCTGACGTCATTCCGAGCACGCGCTCTTCCGCTCCTTCGCGGCCGGCCTGGTGGACAGCTCCGAGAATAGCCTTATGCTCGATCGGCGTCGTGACTATCGCGCGCCGACCCTTTGCCTTCATCGCGCGCCACGACCCCAGGATCGCGAGGTTGTCGCCTTCGGTACCGCCCGACGTGAAGGAGATTTCGTCGGGCCGCGCGCCCAGACAGCGACCGACGCGCTCCCTCGCTTCGTCGAGCGCGGCTCGCGCCTCACGGCCCCAGCGGTGAGAGCTGGATGGGTTCCCGAAGCGCTGGTCGTGAAACGGCCGCATCGCCTCGAGGACCTCCTCTCGCACGGGGGTGGTCGCGGCGTGGTCGAGGTACACCAGAGCTGGAGTTGCGGGCGGAGACATACGGGCAATTTAGGGGGGGAGCGCGGACGGAGGGAGGGCGATTGCGTTATGCGTTTACCGTTTATGCGTTCACCGTTGTTGCGTAAAACGCAAACACGCACAACGCAAGAACGGACAACTCACAACGCGAAAGTCCCGTCAGCCCTGAAAGAACTTGCTCCTCACCTCCCAAAGCCTCGGAAAAAACCGTTGCGAGATGGTCCTCTGGAGATACTTCGAGCCGAGCGTCCCTCCCGTCCCGCCAGTCTGTGGGCCGATGATCCGCTCCACCAGCTGGACGTGGAGAAACCTCCACATCGCAAACCCCTGTTCGTACTCGAGCAGGCCCTCCGCAAGCATCTGGAGCGGCCTCTGGTTCGCCTCGGCGTAGATCTGCTCGACTGATACGCCGTGTGTGTCGAGCAGCGTATCGAAGAGCGCCTGAAGCGTCGGCTTCTCCAGCGCCTTCTGCACCAGCGGCGGGACTCCGCCGTGCTGCGCGATAACCTTGAGAAAATGCTCGTCGCGCATTCCGGACATGGCTTCTATCGCGCGAAACTGCGCGCTTTGCGAGCCGCTCGATGTGCCGAGGTAGCCGCGGAATTGAGCGAACCGCTGCGGAGGCAGCGTCTCCAGCGCGGACAGCTGCCCGGTCACGATGCGAACGAGCGCGTTTACCCGCTTTACCGAGGTCAGCGCTCCGAGAGTGTCGCTGCCCTCGAGGAGAGCGACGAGAGCCGAAAGCTCGTGCAGAATCAGCTTGAACCACAGCTCGCTGGCCTGATGGACGATGATGAAGAGGAGCTCGTCGGGGTGTTCGGGCGTCGAGCGCGGCCGCTGGAGCCTCAACAGCTCGTCGAGCGCGAGGTATGACCCGTAGGTGAGCTCTTCCTCCGCCGCGGCCGGCTTCGAAGTCTTCTTCAAAACGTCGACACCTCCAGCATGGTGACATCCTCTACACGCATGGTCTCGGTGGTGTGGAAGGGCTCACCGTAGCGGCAGCGGATCAGCGACCCATAGTGCGCGGCGTGGTGGCGCATCAGATCGGGCAGCGGCTCTCCATTCGGGTAGACTTCTCCCGCCTGCACCGCATCGCCGAACTGCGAAGCGTAGGTGGCGACCGCCTGCAGCTTTTTCTCGAATGCCTCCGAGATGTCCACGACGAAAGTCGGCTTCTGATAGTCTTCGCGAAACGACAATGCGTGGAGGATTTTCCGGGGGCGGTAAACCGGTACTTCCGGGGCGATCTTCTGTAGACCGGCGACGAAGCATGCATCGCGTGCCAGCTGAGCGACGACCGGATGGTCCGGGTGCCGACCATGCAGCGAGTGCGTTATCACCACACTCGGCCTCAGACGCCGGATCACGAGCGCAACCTGTGCGCGCGTCTCCGGAGTGTTCACGATTCCTCCGTCCGGAAGGCCAAGATTCTCACGTACCGAGACACCCATCACCTTCCCGGCGCGCTCGGCTTCCCGTGCTCTGATTTCGGGGGTTCCCCGGCTTCCCAGCTCACCCGCCGAGAGATCGAGGATCCCGGTGCGCCGGCCGAGCATCTGCGCGCGAATCAGCGTACCGCCGCAAATCAGCTCGATGTCGTCGGGGTGGGCGCCGATCGCGAGGATGTCGATGGATGTCATCGGGCGAAACTTAGCCTCGCCGCCATCGGGCGTGCACGCGGCGGGTTATTCGTAGCGCAGAGCGTCGATCGGGTTCAGCTTCGCGGCCCGCTGCGCCGGGAGCATCCCGAAAATCAGCCCGATTGCCACCGAAACCGTTACCGCGATCACCGTCAGCCCGATGGGTACGCCCGCATCAATGTTCATGAGCAGGGTCACGATGCGTCCGAACGTGAGTCCAACGGCGATTCCAATCAGGCCGCCGAATCCAGTGAGAGTGGCCGCCTCGACCAGAAACTGAAAGAGGATCTCTCTTCGGGTGGCACCGACCGCCTTCCGAATCCCGATCTCGCGCGTCCGGCTGGTCACCGACACCATCATGATCGCCATCACTCCGATTCCGCCGACGAGCAGCCCGACGCTCGACAGCACGATCATCACCAGAAAGAACACGCCGGTGATCTTGTTGAAGGTGTCCAGGATCTGATCCTGGCTGATGAAGTCGAAGTTGTTCTTGTCAGCGGGCCTCAGTCCACGCATCTCACGCAGCGCAATTGTGACGGCTTCCTGTGCGTCGGCAGTGGAGATGCCCTTCTTCGGTTTTACGGGGATGAAGAGAGCGTTGGTCTTGTCGATTGCGAAGTGCCGCTCCATCATGTGATACGGCACGATGGCGCCGAGCTGCTGCCCCGGTGGCGAAAAAATGTTGCCCGGCTGGGCGTAGAGCCCGATCACGCGCGAAGGAATCCCTCCCACTCGGATAGTCTTCTCCAGCGCGCTCTCGCGTCCGAAGAGCCGACGCGCGGCGTTCTCTTCCACGACCACCACGCTCGCGCCCGATGCCAGCTCGGCGTGCGTGAACCACCTGCCGTCGAGCAGCTCGCCGCCCTGGATCGCCATGTATCGGTCATCGGCGCCGTACAGCAGCATTTGCTGCGTCCGCTGCGGCCCGAACGACAGGCGCCCGATGGTCTGTGCCCAGATCGCAGCGTAGCCGACTTCGGGCAGCGTCGCGATCCGCGATGCTTCCGCGGTCGCGAGATCGGGCCGGACGCGGATCCATTTGGGAAGCTGGTCGGGATTGACCGGCGTCTGCGAGAAGACCTTCATGACATAGAATGTCGTCGGCCCGGCAATCTCGATCGTGCGAACGATCTGATCCTTGATGCCCTGAACGATCGCGGCCATGGTCATCACCGTCGAAACGCCGATCACCACTCCGAGAATCGTGAGCGCCGAGCGAAGCTTGTTCGCCCGGATAGTGTCGAGCGCGATTCGCACGTTGCTTCTGATGCGCTCAGCGATGATCACGGCTCTCTCCGCGTCTGGCAGGGGCTCTCATTCGGCGCGAAGCGCGGTGATCGGATCGAGCTGGGCGGCGCGAGATGCCGGGTAGACTCCGAAAATGACGCCGACACCGGCTCCAAGGGCGAGAGCCAGGCTTATCGACCACAGACTCACCCGAGCGGGGAGTGGGGACGCCAGACTCACCAATCCGGCGAGTCCCCATCCCATTGCCACGCCGATCAAGCCTCCAAAGGTGGCGAGTACGACCGCCTCGACGAGGAACTGCTGGCGAATGTCCGAAGGCTTCGCGCCCAGCGCCTTTCGAACGCCGATCTCACGTGTCCGCTCCGTCACCGACATGAGCATGATGTTCATGATGACGATGCCTCCCACGACCACTCCAATGGCGACGATCGCCGGGATCACCGAGAAGAGGATTCGGGTGAGGTTCTTCCAGAACTGAACCAGCGCGTCAGCGGTCTCGATCGAGTAATCTGGCTCCTCGCCGGGACGCAGCCGGTGCGCGATCCGCATCGCCTCGTCCGCCTTGCTCATTCCACCAGCAACTTCCTCGGCCGTCGGCATCTTCACGGACACGGTGTTGGTTTTACGCCGGCCGTAAAGCATCTCGAAGTTGTTGAGCGGCATGAGGACGAACCCATCGAAGGATTGCCCCAGCACCCGCCCCTTCTTCGCGATTGTCCCGATGATCGTGAAGCGGTGCCCCATGATCCGGACGTCCTGACCTACCGGATCCATCTGGTCGAACAGCTTTTCCGCTACATCGGCGCCGATGACCGCCACTGGACGCCGCTCGCTGACATCCACATCGGTTATCGGGCGACCGCTCTCGAAAACGTAATCCTGAACGACCTGATAAGGTGCCGTGACGCCCATGATGATGACGTCGCCCAGTGTCTTGTTGCGCCAGATGACGTCGGAGGTTGGCGTTGGCCATCCCGACTGGAGGCTCACCGCCACGGCCTCGGGCACCGCCGACATCACGGCCGCGGCATCGGATTCGGTGACGCGCGGGCGCCGCTGAATCCGGCGCCACTCCTCGTCGTCGAAAAGACCGATCTGGATGGGCGAGCGCCGCACCTGGAAAACATTTTGCCCTATCAAAGCGCCCGCCAAGTTCTCCTTCACGTAAGCGTTCATCCCCGAGATTATCGCCACGACCGCGACGAGAAACGCGACCGAAACGATTATTCCGAGCAGTGTAAAGAAGGAGCGCAGCTTGTTGACTCGAAGCTGCTCAAGCGCGGTGGTCAGGACATCGACGTAGCGCATGGCTCTATGTTCACCCCGCGCCCTCGCCGGATGGCTCCAGTGGCGTGCTCTCGCCGGCGGCAGATCGAGCGGTGTCCTCACCGCTCGCAGTTCGCGCCGCGATCATGATCGTCGCGAGAAGCGGGACGGCGACGAGCAAACCGAGGAAACCGAAGACGATCGCCATCAGCGCCTGCATGACGATGGTCAGTGCGGGAGGTACGTCGATTCCTTCCTTCATGAGGATCGGAATCAGGAGATGGTTCTCGATGAACTGGATGCCGACGTAGGCGATCGTGACGGCGAGTGCTTTTTCCGGGGAATCGACGAAGCCCATGGCGATGGCCGGCAGCGCGCTGAGGATCGGCCCAAGTGTCGGGACGAACTCGAGCAGCCCGGCCAGGATCCCAAGCGGTACTGCCGCCCGCACGTTCAGCGCAAGGAGGACGAGCGTGGTGACAACGCCGATCACGACCATTGCGATCAGCTGCGTTACGAGCCACTTCCTGAGAGTGGCGGCGATCGCCCTCAGCAACTTGTCCGCCCCGGGTCTGTTGCGGCTGGGAACGAGTCGCAACACCCCCCGGCGATACAGTCCGGGATCGATTGCCAGATAAATCGCCAGGAAGAGAATCAGAACGAGGCCCGCTAATATCGCGAGTGTGGAGCTGAGGACGGGCAGGAAAAAGCGCGTGGCTCCTCCCAGTTGCCCCAGCAACCGGTCGCGGAGGCTCGAGCTTTCTCCCGCCTGTCCCGGAGCCACCACCACCGTAAGGGAGTCGGACCCGGCCGCCGCCTGGCGATCCGGGGTGTCGGTATCGTCGAGCCCGGTAATGGTGGCGATGACTCCGCCACCTCGTGAGTGTACCCAGGTCTCCAGTTTCTCCAGCGCCTCTGGAAGCTTGATCTTCAGCTCTCTGGTCTGCGTGCGCACCGTCGGTCCTATCCAGCTTCCGAAAACTCCAAGGAGCGCGAGGAAAGCGAATACGAGAAGCGGCGCGGCGAGTCCTCGGGGAACACGGTGTCGCTGGAGGCGGTCCGCTCCGGAGCTCACCGCGAGGGCGAACAGCACTCCGAGAAAAACGGTGAGTATGAGATTGCGGGTGTGCCAGAGCAGCAGCAGAACGACGGAGAGTCCCACGACGAACGCGGCGACCCTCAACGCTTCGTAACGCTGGCCCGCTGGGGTTCCGTTCATCCGGTGAGTCTAGCGCGGGCGGAGCGATCCCGTAAGCAGCGTTACTCGTACCTCAGTGCTTCGACGGGATCGAGGCGCGCGGCGCGCGCCGCTGGGAGAATGCCGAAGAGAATGCCGGTGAACGCGCTGGTGGCGAGCGCCGCCAGCACCGCGGACAGGGGCGTAGACGCGGGAATGGCCGGGAATGCGGTCTTGATTCCGAACGCAACCAGAATCCCGAGCACCAGCCCGAGCGACGCTCCAATGCTCGTGAGCGTCGCCGCCTCGACGAGAAACTGCCATAGGATCTCGCTCTTCGTCGCGCCGAGCGCCTTGCGGACACCGATCTCTCGCGTGCGCTCCGTTACGCTGATCATCATGATCGCGACCACGCCGACGCCGCCGACAAGGAGTCCAACCGACGACAGCGCGATGCCAACAACGAAGAATGTTCCGAACAGCTGGTTGTAAATCCCCATCAGCCGGTCCTGGGTGACGATCTCGAAGTTGTTCCTGGCATTTGCCTTGAGCGCCCGCCGCCCGCGCATGAGGGCGGTGACGTCGTCCGTCGCCTCCTCGACGGTAACGCCGGGCTCGGGCTTCACTATCAGATCGGTGCCGCGAATCCAGAGGTTGAGGCTGCGGCGCGCCGACTCGTACGGGACGATCGCCTTCGCCTGGTCACCACCGCCCGCAGATGTTGGCGTTCCCATCGGGCTCGCGGTATAGTGGTACACGCCGATAACCTTGAACCCGACGCCATCGACATTGACCACCTTGTCGATCGGATCGGACGTCCCGAACAGCCGCTCGGCAAGCTTCGCGTTCACGATGATGACGCGAGCGCCCGTCGAGTTCTCGGCGTAGGTGAAGCTGCGGCCGGGATAGATGTCCCCGCCGTCGACGTCGACCCAGTTGGGCGTGTACACCTCCATGCCGGTGCTCACCTGCTTGTCCTTGTAGGTGAACTTCGCGCCGGAGCCGACGTGAGCCGTTACCGCCTTGATCGTCGGGAGGCTCTCGATTGCGACTGCGTCTTCGGTCGTGAGCGCGGGGTTACGCCTCTCGGGACACGTCTCGTCCGAGCCATCGCAGGCGTGAAAGCCGCCGATCGGGCGGCGGTAGATGTAGAAGGATGTCGGCCCCGCCGCTTCCAGATCCTTGGCGAAGCTCTCATTGATGCCGCGCACGACCGATGACATTGCCACCACCACGAAGACGCCGATGGCGACTCCCATGATGGTGAGCGCCGCGCGCACCTTGTTCGAGCGCAGCGCGTCGATCGCCATACCGACGCCCTCGAATGCGCTGGCGATCCGGGTGAAGAGCTTCATGTCTCCTTCCTCAGCGCTTCGATCGGATCGAGCGACGCCGCTCGCCGTGCAGGGTAGACACCTGAGACGATCCCAACCACACATCCCAGAATCGTCGCCATCACTATCGACCAGGGCGCGACCTCGGCGGGGAGCGGCGTCTTCCACTCGATGACTTTCGCGATCACCACGCCGAGGATGATCCCCACGACTGCGCCGAGCGTGCTCAGGGTCGCGGCTTCGACGAGAAACTGCCGGAGAATGTCGCGCCGCCTGGCGCCGAGCGATTTCCGGATCCCGATCTCCCGGGTACGCTCGGCTACGGCGACGAGCATGATGTTCATGATCACCAATCCACCGACCACGAGTCCTATCGCGGGGAACGCGGTACCAGCCATCGTCATGACCTTCTTCATCTTGTCCATGAAAGCGAGCGCGCTCTCGGACGTCTCCATGAAGAAGTTGTCCGGCTGACCGGGGCGGAGCTTCCTGCGGCCGCGCATCACTTCGCGCACCGACTCCATCGCATCAGTGAGCGTCAGGGCTGATGGTGCCTGCACCATGATGCCGTCGACGTCACCGCGGGGATTGGTGTGGTGGTGCAACGGCGAGCTATAGGGGGCGATCGCTACACGGTCGAGCGAGAGCCCGAAGACAGAGCCCTGTTTCTCCAGCACTCCCACCACGGTGTATGGCATCCCCCTGATGCGGAGCGATCTCCCGACCGGATCGAGATCCCGGAAGAAATAGCTGGCAGTCTCGTCGCCGATGACCACCACCGGCGTTCCGGCGGTCGCTTCCTGCTGCGTAAAGAGCCGGCCGCGGCTGACGTCGTACTTCTTGATGAGGAAGTAATCGCCATCGACAGCGTGGGCCTCGACCTGCTTGGGACGCGCGTATTGCGAGGAGGCCTGGAGAAACTCCTGGCTCTCGACAGCGTAGCGCGACCCCGGTGGAAGAACGCTCGCCACCAGCGGCAGCTCGGAGTGATAAATCCGGGGTCTGCGCTGCCATTGCCTCCACTCTTCTTCCGAGCCGGCGCCGTCTCCGAACCACGGAAAGCGCCGCAGCGTGAAGGTGTTGACGCCGAGCAGCTTCGCGGCGAAGTCGTTCTCCATGTAGCTGCTCATGCCCTGCACGATGGAGATGACGGCGATGAGGAACATGACCCCGATCGTCACGCCGAGCAGCGTGAAAAAGCTCTTCAGCTTCTGAACGCGGATCTGCGCCAGGGCGAGCCAGATTGCCTCGACGAAAGGCACGCTACGCCCGCGGTGAGACCAGGTGTCCGGTTGCCTGCTGGATGGCGGCGAAGCGCTCGGCGCGGTCGTCGCTGGCGATGAGGCCGTCCTTGAGCACGACCACTCGCTTGGCGTGAGCGGCGATGTCGGCCTCGTGCGTGACCATGATTACCGTCTGCCCTTCGGAGGACAGGCCCTCGAACACCCTCATGATCTCTTCGGAGGTGGTCGAGTCGAGGTTGCCGGTGGGCTCGTCGGCGAGCAGAATCGAAGGTCGGTTCACGAGCGCCCGCGCGATCGCGACGCGCTGGCGCTGTCCGCCCGAGAGCTCGTTGGGACGGTGGTGTATTCGATCTCCCAGCTGTACGCGCTCGAGCGCTTCGGTAGCGCGCTTCTTCCGCTCGTCCGATCCGACGCCGGCGTAAACGAGCGGCAGCTCCACGTTGTGGAGCGCGCTGGCCCGGGGCAGCAGGTTGAAGGTCTGAAACACGAAGCCGATCTCTCGATTGCGCACCCGCGCGAGCTCGTCCTCGTCCTTTTTCGAAACCTGCATTCCGTTCAGCCAGTACTCGCCCGCGTCAGGCGTGTCGAGGCAGCCGATCAGATTCATGAGTGTCGACTTCCCGGAGCCCGACGGTCCCATGATGGCGACGTACTCGTTGCGGCGGATGGCGATGTCCACTCCACGGAGGGCGCGAACGATCTCGCCTCCCATATCGTACTCGCGCTTGAGGCCGCGCGTGACGATGATCCAGTCCTTTTCCGGCGCTACTCCGGACACGGCGGTGACTGCCTGCCGCTCAGCGGTCGTGCTGAGCGGTATCTCGTCCGTCGTCGACATCACGATTTCGCCACCGCCGCGCCGGGTTTCTTCGGATCGACCTTCTGTGCCTTTACGAGCGCGCCATCCTTCAGCTCGCGAATCGCCTGATACGTTCCGCCCACGATCTCCTCTCCTTCCTTGAGGCCGGTCAGCACCTCGAAGAACTTCTCGCCCGCTATACCGACCTTTACGGGCCGGAAGGTGACTTTGCTGTCCTTGCCGACCACGAACACCCCCTCCACGTCGCGCCGCCCAACCTCCTTTGCCGGTGCCTTGCGTCCGAGAGTGAGCGCGCCACTGTCTTCCTTGGCGACCTGTTCGTCCTCGCGGACGGTGAGCGCGATGATGGGAATGGAAAGCGCGCCCTTTCTCGTGTCAGTGATGATCTTGGCCGTTGCCGAAAAATCCGGACGCGTCTCGGGCGGCGCGTTCAAGAGCTGAATCGTCACCTCGTAGTCGATCGCCTGGTCGGCCGTGGCAGCCATGCCACCGGTGCTCGCGCCCCTGACGGAGCTGTTCGAGATCTCGGATACACGGCCAACGAAGGTCGTGTCCGGGAAAGCGTCGAGCTGGATCACCGTCGAGTCGCCGATGTTGACTCGCGAGACATCGGTCTCGTCCACTTTCACCTTGGTCTCGAGCAGGCTCATGTCGCTGATGGTCAGAAGCATGGCGGCATCCTTGTTCAGCGTGCCCATGATGGCGGACTCGCCCTCCTCCACATTCAGCCGGGTGATGCGACCGCTCATCGGAGCGGTGATAGTGGTCTTGCTCAGGCTGCTCCGCGCATCGCGCATTGACGCGGTGGCCTGATCGACGGAGTGAATGGCCGCCTCGAGCTGGGCCTGAGCCACTTCCACCTGGGTGCGCAGCTGCTCGACCTGCTCGTCGGAAACCAGTGTCGGATTCGCTTTCTTGAGCGCAAGCAGCCGGTCGTAGTTCCGGGTCGCCTGCGCGAGAGCCGGCCTCGCCTGAGCGACCTGCGCCCGCGCCGAGGCGACGGCCGCCGTCGCGCGCTCCGCGTTCGCGACGTATTGAGAAGGGTCGACCTCGAGGAGGAACTGGCCTCTCGTCACCATCTGGCCTTCCTGCACCGCCAGACGAACCACCCGACCGGTGATGTCGGCGCTGACGTTCACCTTGGTATGCGGCTGTACCTGCCCGCTCGCGGTCACCGACGCGACGAGGTCGCGGCGCTGCACCTTCTCGATCCGGACCTCGGTTGCCCTGTTGCGGCTCTTCATCGCGCTCGTCGCGCCGAAAATGAGAACGGCGAGAACGACCGCGCCGATAACCGACCACTTGGTGCGCTTCTTCATATGTCGATCCGATTAACGAAGGGGTTTTCCAACGGCGCTCTCCAGAATCGCGAACGCCTTGTGATAGTCGTAGATGGCGTTGATGCGATCGCTTTCCGCGCGCTCGTAGGTTGCGCGCGACTGAGCCAGATCGACGAAGGTGGTGGCGCCGATCCTGTAGCGGTCCTGCATCAGCTTCAGCTCCTGCCGGGCCTTGGCCGCGTTCTGCTCCTGCAGCGCCACAGTCTTTTCCGCGGTGACGAGCGTGAGATAGGCAGCCGTTACATCAGCGGTGAGCGCGAGCTCCCGCGCTCTCACGCTGTACCGGGCATCGGAGCGGTTCGCGACTGCCTCCTGCACGCGCTGCTCGCGGGCGAAGCCGTCGAAGAGCGGCAGAGACAGGACCGCCGTGAATGCCCGCGGCTGCCGGGTGAAATCGAAGGGAAACCTCGAGTTGCCCTCGCGTATGGCCTGCGCATCCGCATCGGTCAAAACCATGGAGCCGCACTGCGCCAGATTGTTCGAGAGGTTGAGCGCCGCCCGCACCTCCTCGGTACGGATGCAGCCCAGTCGTGACGCCTCGCTCTGCGCCATCGCCTGCTGGACCGGGAAGCTCGAGCTGGTAAAGCCGTAGGTATAGCCGCCGATCCCGGTGCTGAGCGAGAGCGTGGGTGAGTACTCGCCCCTCTCGCGGCGCACATGCAGGTTCGCCGCGCGCTCTCGCGAACGGAGGGCGAGGACGACGGGATTCTGCCTATGCGCGGCCTCGAGCAGCTCTTCCAGACGAAGGTTCGTCGGCGTAACCGCGAACTCGCTTACGAGCTTGACGCTCGGCGGCTGGGGGACTCCCATCAGCTGAAAGAGCCTCAGCTTCTCGATCTCTATCTGGTTCCGCGCCTTCAGCACCTGCACCTGTTGAAGCCCAAGAGCGACTTCAGCGCGCTGCACGTCCAGCTGGGTGCCTGCCCCGACGATCTCGCGGGCCTGTGCCAGAACGAGCTCGGTCCTCGAAGCGACGACGAGAGAGTCCTGGAGGTCGGCGTTGGCCTCGGCCTGAAGCGTCTGGAGATACTGACGGACGACGTTCCCGCGCAGAACCTCGGTCGCGCCGGTGATGCGGCCTCCACCGCGTCGCGGTTGGCCCGCTGCAGGCTCGGAGTGATGAACGAAGCGCTGTTGATCCGGTAGCCGAATCCGATCAGGTAGCTCGACTGGTTGACATCGGAGCTCGCTCCCAGGCTCGTGCCGCTGAATATCTGCTCGCCGCCCTGCTGTCTTTGCATCGACAGCGACGCATCCGAGCTCGGCAGCAGCGCGCCGTACGCGGAGCGAACGGCGGCGCGCGCCCTGCCGCGATTGTTCACCGTTTGCTGCAGCTCGGGGTTGTTACGCCGGGCCTGGTCAACCGCCTGCTCGATCGTCAGCGGGGTCTGCGCGGTCGAATCGCGGGGAAGGACCTGGGCAGATGCCGGAACGGCAGCTGCGACCAGAGCCATGAGTGGCAGAGAATGCATCATTATATGGGTGGATTGCTGTTGCACACGTACGTCCAACTATACAACCGAGTTTCAGGCCCGAAAACAGCGAATTTCTTTTCCGGCGACGTCGCGCTATTCCGCCGGAGCCGGGGCCAGGAAGATTCGGTCACTGATCTTCGCGTAAATGCGCTCGTACAGTCGCTTGCCTTTTTCGGCCGACGCGAGCGACGGTCTGCCGATGGACCCGGCGCTGCCGCCGGGGACCTTGAGCGTGCCTCGCCGGTAACGGCGGAGCTGTTCGCGGGACATCATATAGTCCTGCGCGATGTCCGGCTTGACCATCTGCGGAGCGAGGTGGAGCATGATCGAAGTATCCACTTCGTCACCATGCATCGCTTCCTTCTGTCCCTCGAGCAGATCCGAGAGATTCACGCCGAAGATGTCCACCACCCGAACGCGCGCGCCGGCCGTTATGACCGTCGCCAGCGCCTCCTGGTGCGGATCGTGACCGTGCGCGGTGAGAAGTATGAACTCGCGAATCCCCGTCGCCTCCCACGAATCGATGAGATCATTGAGAAGGCGGTGAAGGGTTTTCTTGCGAAGGGACGCGTTCCCCGTGAACCCTCTCTCGGTATCCACGTTCACTCCGTACTCGACCGTGGGAGCGCGCAGCACGCCATATTCCGCCGACAGATCATCCGCCATGTGCTCGACGATGATCGTGTCGCAGCCGAGGGGAAGGTGAGGCCCGTGCTGCTCGCACGTTCCAATCGGGATGATGAGCCGCGGATCGTGACCCAGTATCGTCGCGATCTGTGCCGGGTTCAGCTCCTTGACCCGCAGCGGGCCGGATTCGGGAAGGGAGGAGGGAAGCGTCATCGCATCAGCCGGTAGCATCAATGTAAGAAGCGGAACCCTGAGACGGCGCGCAATCCTCGCGCTCGCTTCGGTGCCCCTGTTTCTGGTGGCGATGTGGGTGCGGACGCCAACTCTCCCGCGGCCGCAGGCCACGGCCGGCGTCCGCGATGAGCGTACCAGCGCGGCAACAGGCGCGCTTCGCGCGCTCGAGAGAGCGCTGGCCGAAGCGGTCGAGCGCCTCGATGCGCGGGCGACCGCCGCGCTCGATGCCCCGGAAGTGGCTGCCGAAGCGTTCGGATTTCTCGCGTCCAGTTCGCCGCAGCGCGATGGTGAGTCAGTGGTGCTCTATGACCGGGACCGGCCGGTGGCGTGGGCAGGTGCGGTACGGGTCGATCCCGACTCGGCCCGTGGCGCGACGTCAGTCCTGTTCAGCGAGTTTTATTCGACGCTCAACGTCGTGCGCGAGCGCGGCGGCCGCCGCGCAATCGCATCGGCGGTTCTCCAGGCGCTTCCTCCCGCCGACGAGCTCACCGAATCACTTGCTTCGCGCGTCGCGCTCTCGGGTGAGGTCGGGTCTTACGTGCTTGCTCCCGGCGGTGAAACGGCGGGGGGCCAGGTGGTTCTGTCGGCGAACGGTGTTCCGCTGCTTCGTGCCACCGCGCGGCTCGCTCCCAGCGAAGAAGTCCGGTTCCGCAAAATGGCAACCTGGCGCGGCAGAGTCACGGTGGTTCTGGTGCTGTTCGTCGTAGTCCTGCTCGGGTATGTGTGGAAGGACCGGCGCGCTCTTCCCGAGCGATTGCTCGCCATTGGCGTCGCTCTGGCGATTACTGCGCTGGTGCCCTGGAATGCGTTCTCCAATACGTCGAGACTGTTCGATCCCGCGTTCTACTTCTCGCGACTGGCGGGGCCGTTGACAGCCAACGCGGCTGCCCTGCTCATAAGCGCTACGCTGGTACTGATGGCCGTCTACGCGATTCTCCGCGCGTGGCGGCGGAAGCGCTGGCCTCGCGCGTACGGCGTGGCTGGAGCAGTCCTGAGTCTGGGCGCCGGTCTGCCGCTCGCGTCGAACATCGTGCGGGGAATCGGTCAGCCGCCGTGGGGCTCGACCCCCGGCTTGTGGCTGTCGTGGGAAATTCCTCTTTTCCTGTTCCTTTTCGCGGTTCTGCTACTGGCGTACTGCATGCTGCGCGTTGCACTCGCCAGGCCGGTGCGAGTCTCGTTTCGCGCCGCTCTGATCCTCGCTACGATCGCGGCGACCACGGCTGTCACCGCTCTGTGGCAGACCACATCCCGGCAGCGTGCGCGCCTCGCCGAGGAAGATGTCTCCCGGCTGGCGGAGGTCGACGACTACGCGCTCCTTCTCACACGTCGCTTCGCCTCGGCCCTCGCCGATTCGCCGCGCCCCGTCACGCGGGCCAGCCTGCTGCGGCGTTACGCGACGTCCGATCTGAGATCGGCCGAGCTTCCCGCGACCCTCAGCGCCTGGGACGCCGGAGGAAACCGACTGGCGGAGTTCGCCATCGCGGCGACGGAGCCGGACTCGGAGGCGGTGCAGAGGGCGGTTCGCGAAGCGCTCTCGACCGGGCGCACGGTGACGCGGAGCATCCTTGGCCCCACCGGAGTGCAGATTCTCTCGGCGGTCGCGCACGCCGACAGCGGCGCGACATCGGTGCTGGTGCTGCCGAGGACGCAGCTGCTGACACAGAATCCCTACTCGGCGCTGCTCGGAATGAGTCGCGTGTCCGGAGGCGATCCACCGTACGCGGTCGCGCTCACGGATGTGTCGCCGATGATTCCCGCCAATGCCGAGCGACTGCGCTGGCACCGGATCGGAAACGAGCTGCACGGCGACCGGCTGGTGCCGACCTCAAACGGTGAGATGCGCGCGCACGTGGAGATCGATCTGCGCTCGCGCTGGGCGCGCGCGGAAAGGGGATTGCTCCTTCTGCTGTCGAACATACTCCTGGCCGGTGCGCTGTGGCTCGTCGGCGCGGCGGCCGAGCGTGGCTTCGTGCGCTGGGTGCGGGCACGGGCGGCGCGCTGGATCTACACCTACAGGGCAAAGCTGACTCTCGCGCTGTTCACCTTTTTCATGATACCGGCGGTCGCGTTTGCGCTGTGGGCGTATCAGCGGCTGCGGAGTGATGACGAGCAAACGCGGGAAGTGCTGGTTCGCGAGACTCTCAACGCGGTCGGCTCCGGAAACGAATACGACCAGCTTCCCGCCGCGGCGGCTCGTTTCGATACTCCGCTCTTCCTCTACAACGATGGCTTCCTCGCCAGAACCAGCGACGTTCTGCTCGATGCTCTCGCTCCTTCCGGGCGGTCGCTCCCTCCCACGGTGCAGCTGAGGCTCTCCACGGCGGGGGAGGTTTCTGCCGCTTCCGTCGAAAAGCTCGGTGATGCAAAGATCCTGTTCGGCTACAGCGCGCTGACCGGGCAGGGTCGCGAGCGCTTCGTGCTCTCGGCGCCCGCGCGGAGCGACGATCTGGTCCTCGACCGGCGGCGGCGCGACCTCGGGATGCTCGTCCTGTTCGCGACCGCGGCCGGCGCGCTGGCCGCGCTCTGGCTCAGCGGAATCGCGGCCAAGAGACTCGCCCGCGATCTGGAGCTTAGCCGCATCGAGGTCGCGCGCGCCGAGCGCGTGCTCGCGTGGGGAGAAATGGCCCGTCAGGTGGCGCACGAGATCAAGAACCCTCTCACGCCGATTCGACTCGGAGTGCAGCACCTCCGTCGCGCCCGCACTGACCCGCGCGTTGATTTTGATAAAGTGCTCAACGAGAATGTTGGAAGGATCCTGGCGGAGATCGATCGGCTCGATGAGATCGCCCGGTCGTTCAGCAGGTACGGCAGCGCCCCGGCGGATCTTCCCCGGGCGGTTTCGATCGATGTCGCGTCAGTGGTACGGGATGTGGTTGATCTGGAGACGATGGGGGATCGGGAAGTGAGATGGCGACTCAACGGCGCGGACCGCCCCGCCTGGGTAATCGGAAGGAAGGACGAGATGCGTGATGTGCTGCTCAACGTGTTCGAGAACGCCCGGCTCGCCGGAGCGCGGCACGTCGACGTGAGCCTTGAGGAGGACGACAGGAGGGTGACGATCGAGACCGTCGACGACGGCGCGGGGATCGCGCGCGAAGTCCTGCCGCGCATCTTCGAGCCGCATTTCTCCACGAGAACCACGGGCAGCGGACTCGGTCTCGCCGTGACCCGCAGGCTGATCGAAGCCTGGGGAGGCGAGATCGCGATCACGAGCGAGCCGGGGAAAGGGACGAGAGTGCTGATCGCGCTGGCGCGGGGAGGAGCGGCGACATGAGCGCCCCCGACCGCGGCGTTGTCACCCCACCCGCGACACGGATCCTTCCGCCGCACCTCTACGAATGGCGGCTCCCGCCCGACTGGGCATGGGGTCCCGGTGGAATGACCGGCGACTACCGGCACTATCAGGAGGTGATCGATGGACTCGGCCGGTCGCTGTCGCTGGTGACCGCCCCCGACCCGGCGCATACGGCCTGGCTCTTTGCCGAGGCACAGCAGCTTGGCCTCAGAAGTCACCCGTCGATTCCGACCACCTATCACTACTGGACATCGTACCGTGAAGGCGGTCGCGGGCCAGGTTATCTGCGCCGGTGGGTCACGGGGGAAACGGTGCGCTCGCGCCTGGGGCGGCTCGGCCCGGCCGACATTCCGTATGTCCTCCAGCTGCTGAGGGGCGCGTGTTCGACGCTCGCTTATCTGCACGACAGCGGCATCGCGCACGGTGGATTGAACGGAGACGCGCTCTGGGTTACCCCGACGGGTCGGCTCTGGATGCTGGAGTGGCAGTGGGCCGTCCCGCGCGAGTCCATCCCGCCCGGGGTTCGGCCGGGGAACGGAACGATTGAAGTGCGCGCGCTCGACGCTCCACGTCTGGTGCGCTCGGAGCTGCCGACGCCGCCGGAATGGGAGGGGAAGGACTGGGTACCAACGGCCGCCAGCGATCAGTGGCAGCTCGCCGCGCTCTGCTACAGCGCGCTGGCCGGCGAGGCGCCGCCGGCGGATCAGATACCCCCCGTGAAATGGCTTCGCCCTGAGGCTCCGGCGATGCTGGCCAGCGGGCTCGACCGCGCTCTGTCGGTGAATCCGAATGACCGGTTCCCGTCGCTCGCGATGCTGCTCCGCGCCATCGATCGGGGCGATCCGTCCCGCACGGTGGTGACGGTGCGCGGAGAACCCGACGCGTCGACCAAGGATTCGCCCGAAGCGCGCGTGCGCTGGGCTGTGGGAGACGATTACGAGATACTTTCGCCGCTGGGCAGCGGAGCGTTCGGAACCGTGTGGCGCGCGCGGGATCTCTCCCTGGAGCGAGAGGTTGCGCTCAAGGCGCTGCACCCCTCCGTCGCGCGCGACGATCGCGCGGTCCGTTCGTTCTGGCGCGAGGCGAAGCTCGCCGCGCAGCTCGCGCACCCGGCGATCGTGCCGATCTACGACTGGGACTCGAACGGAGATCTATCGTGGTACACCATGGAGCTGGCCGAGGAAGGGTCCGTCGCGAGCCTCGTCGCGCGCAGCGGACCGCGAGCGCTCGGCGAGGTGGCGCCGCAGCTGGAACAGGTGCTGGACGCGCTAATCGTCGCCCACGCCAATGGCATCCTCCACCGGGATCTGAAGCCGGAGAACATCCTCATCGACAGATACCACCGGTGGCGAATTACGGATTTCGGTATTGCGAATGTCACCGGAGAGGATCTCGCCGGCACTACCGGCTCACCGGCGTTCGCGGCGCCCGAGCAGCTGCTGGGTGAATCACAGGGCCCCGCCGCCGACTATTTCGCGCTCGCTGCGATCGTGATCTTCGCGCTGACGGGGGTGCCGCCGTTCGGGGACGCCGACGCGAAGAGGATTCTCGCGCGTCAGCTCAGCGAAGGCGCCGACCTCAGTGCGTTCCCGACAGCCCTGTGCAACTGGTTCAGGACTGCGCTTTCGCCCCAGCCCGAGAATCGCTTCGCCGATGGCGAGACAATGCGGAGCGCGTGGAAGGCTGCGACGACCAGAATCCTGGCCCGGGAACGGGGCGGGTGGTGGCGGCGGGTAATCCGATAGAGCCGGCTGAGAAAGCGTATAACTCGGGTTCAGACCGCCTTTTACCGCCCCCCGCCTCGCTTTCCAGCTAAACGGCTGTAACTTAGCCGTGAGAGGGTTGGCTGGCGTACCACTTGCAAGCCGACCCCACGACGAGACCGGGTACCACGGTGGCAATTGGACTTGGCGCCATGCATCTTCTGCCCGTCACAAATACCGCAATGTCACTAGCGCCGCTCGAAAGAATTGCTAGGTTTTGCGGAGTGATGGGCAGCCGTCGAGAGAGTACTTCGCGCTCACTGGGCAGAAAGCCGCTTCACGAGTAGCGCGCGACCGCGGTAACCGCTGGAAAGAAGTTCCACCTTTTGAGAGGAATTAACTATGTTGAGAAGAAGTTTGACCGTCTGTTCGATGACGGCCTTGCTCCTCGGCGGAACGGCGGCAGCACAGTCGCCAGGTACGTTGTTGGTAGGCGGCTTCGGGCAGTACACGTATTTCAACGATCAGG
>Ga0136614_10000490_pt1 | contig 19764 bp, 22 predicted proteins | sample AntDrymUQ2792106_2_FD_106643 | JGI IMG/M metagenome (GOLD analysis project Ga0136614, IMG submission 106643) | Polar desert sand microbial communities from Dry Valleys, Antarctica - metaG UQ279 (21.06) | ecosystem: Environmental > Terrestrial > Soil > Desert | place: Antarctica: Dry Valley... | reverse complement strand
GTGTACACACGGCGCGGCATGCCGAGCACGCCGGAAATATGCATCGGAAAAAATGCGACGTTGAAACCGACGAACATCAGTCCGAATATCCAGCGCGCGAGCCGCTCGGACAGCACGCGGCCGTTGACCAGCGGCGTCCAGTGATACAGCGCGGCAAATACGGGGAACACCATGCCGCCGATCAACACGTAGTGGAAATGCGCGACGACGAAGTACGTGTCGTGCACCTGCCAGTTGAACGGCAGCACCGCGACCATGACGCCGGTAAGTCCGCCCAGCACGAAGATGAACAGGAATCCGAGCACAAACAACGCGGCGCCGGTGATGCGCAGTCGCCCCTGCCACAGGGTCGCCAGCCAACTGAAGATCTGGATCGCTGCGGGCACCGACACCGCGAAGCTGGCGGCCGAAACGAGCATCAGCTCGAGTGTTCCGAGGCCGGCGGTAAACATGTGATGAGCCCACACCGCAAAGCCGAAAAAGCCCGTCGCAATCAGCGCCAGCACGATCGCGCGATAGCCGACGAGCGGCGTCCGCGCCAGGGTCGAAACCATCATCGTCACCAGTCCTGCTGCGGGCAGAAAGATGATGTAGACCTCGGGATGACCGAAGAACCAGAACAGGTGTTGCCACAGGATCGGATCACCGCCCCGTTCGGTAATGAAGAACGGCCAGTCGAGCGAACGTTCGAGCTCGAGCAAGGTCGTGCCGGCGATCACGGCCGGAAACGCAAAGACAATCATCAGCGCCGTGATCAACATCGCCCACGCGAAGATCGGCATCTTGCCGAGCGTCATGCCGGGCGCACGCGTGAACAGCACGCCGATGATCAACTCGATTGCGCCGGCGATTGCAGAAATTTCGATGAAGCCGATGCCGAGCAGATACCAGTCGGCTCCCAGTCCGGCCGAATACTGACTGGTGAGCGGCGGATACATGAACCAGCCGCCGTCGGGCGCTACTCCGAAGAAAATCGTCAGGAAGAACGCGGTGCCGCCGATCAGATAAGCCCAGAACGCATACGCGCCCAAGCGAGGGAACGGCAGGTCGCGCGCGCCCAGCATGTTGGGCAGCATGTAAACCGCGATCGCTTCGACCACCGGGATCGCAAATAAAAACATCATCACGGTACCGTGCATCGTGAACAGCTGGTTGTAGAGCTGCGGACTGACCAGCGTGTTATCCGGCACCGCGAGCTGCGTGCGCATGATCAGCGCGAGCACGCCGGCCAGCACGAAGAACACGAGCGCGGTGGCCACGTACAACAATCCGATGTGGCTGTTGTTCACGCGCGAGAAAAAACGCCAGCCGGGCGCCGGCTTCCACGCGCGTTGAAGCGCAGCGAGCTCGCCCGCGGGCCGCGGCAGCGAACTGGGTAAATCGGTCGGTGTCACTTCAGCTCATCCAGAAATGCAGCCAGTGCGCTCAGCGCTTCGCCGTCGAGATGATCGAACGACGGCATCAGCGCGCCGGGCTTGATGCGCTGAACGTGCGCCACCCATTGACCAAGGTTTTCCCGTTGCATCGGCAGTGCGCCGGCGCCGATATACAGCCGGCTTGCAACATGCGTCAGATCCGGTCCGAGGTTCGACGCCTCAGCGATTCCGCGCACCGTGTGGCACGCGTTGCACCGAAGCTCGGTGAACAAATCTTGCCCGCGTCGCGCTGCGTCACTGCGCGCGGCACTCGCAGCAACGGCCTGCGCCGCCAGCCAACGGTCGAATTCATCAGGCGCGACTGCCACCACGTGCAGCGCCATTTTTGCGTGTTGATCCCCGCAGAACTCGGCACACACACCGCGATAGACGCCGGGCTGCGTGAGCTGAAAGCGCATCTGGTGGACGCGGCCCGGAATCATGTCCACCTTGCCTCCCAGCGCGGGCACCCAGAAGCTGTGGATGACATCGCTCGTCGTCAGTCCGAGCGTGACCGGCCGTCCAACCGGCACGCGAACTTCGTTGGCGGACCGAACTTCGCGCCCGGTAGACGGGTCGCGATAAGTGACTTCCCACCACCATCTGACGCCGGAGACGCCGATGACGACGCCCTCAGCCGGCGCGGCCATCACCTGCAGGCTGCGCGCGGTCGAATATGCAAGCAGCGCAGATAGAACGAGAAGTGGAAACGCGACACCGCCGCCCGCGAGCCAGACCCATGCGTTGATTTGCCGTTGCTCGCGCCGGCGCGCTAACGCGCGCACCAACAACACCATCACGCCGGCAAAGATGATGACGGCGCCGACCGTCAGCACGATGATGATCTCGAGCGTCGTCGCGGCCGCGGCGGTTGCAGGCTGCAGCATCAGCGTAGCTGGCCGAGGTAGGCCGCGATGTCGCGCGCATCGTCGGGCGTGACACCCATGCTCGGCATCAGCGTGCCGGGCACGAGAGCGGCCGGCTCGACGATCCAGCGCACCAGGTGTTCGCGCGTGTTGGGAATGCGGCCCGCGATGTAGCTGCGCTGGCCGGCAGATTCGAGCGTGACGGCCACGACTCCGTTCGCGCCGTTAACGCCGGGAATCACGTGGCACGTGCCGCACTGGTACTGTTCCGCCAATCGACGCCCGCGCTCGACGTCACTCGGCGCGTTCGAACAGGCAGCTGTCGCCGTCGATAACACGATTATCAGGGCATGTAGCTTGACGGTGTGCAGGTCGAGGCAGGCGCTGGCAAATGTCATGGAGGGTCAATCGTGACAGAGAGTGCTGCGCCGCCGTCGGCTCTTGGATCGCATTGAAGATGAAAAAAGTTTTAGCGACCCTGTGCGCGGTGTTGATGGTGGGCCTAGCCGCAGTGGCCGCTTTTGTCTGGAGCGGCGTATATAACATCGCCGCCAGCTCACCGCACACCCAGTGGGTGTACTCGATGCTCGAATACACGATGCGGCAATCGGTCCGATTACGCGCGAGCCGCATCGAGTCGCCGCCGTTGTCTACACCGGCGCTGCTCGAACGCGGCGCGCTGTGCTACCAGGATCATTGCCAGATATGTCATGGGGGTCCAGGAGTGGCGCAGGAAGACATCGCGCTCGGCATGCAACCCCTGCCCGGGCCGCTCATCGATGCGCCGAGCCGCTGGAAAGCCCGCGAGTTGTATTGGATCACGCGTAACGGCATCACGATGAGCGGCATGCCCGCATGGCGATTCCGCCTGGCTGACGCCGACCTGTGGGCGCTGGCCGGATTTATTGGCCAGTTGCCGCAGCTTTCTCCGAACGAATATCGCGCAGTGATGGCGCGGCTTGCCGGGCAGCAGTGCGCGCCCGACGCCGGCCTTGCGGCGGACTCGATCGGCGATGCCGCGCGCGGCCGCGTCGCCCTTTCGCAGTACGCGTGTCAGGGGTGCCATGAGATTCCAGGCATCACCGGCTCCACCGTTCACGTCGGCCCGCCGCTGGCCGGCACCGCTCGCCGGCAATTGATTGCCGGCCAGATCGGCAATACGCCCGAGCAGATGGTGCGCTGGCTGCGCAATCCGCAGAGCGTCGATCCGATGACTGCGATGCCGAACCTTGGCGTCACAGAGCGCGATGCGCGCGACATGGCGGCTTATCTGGCAACGCTGTGGTGAGTTTGAAATCGGGCATAAGGACTGCTTATGTCACGACGACCATTCACCTGGAATCTCCATGATCCTGGCACGACTTGCATCGCTGTTCACCATCGCTCTGATCGTTTCGGCATGCGCGGAACCGAGCAACACGCCGGTCACCGTCGGCGTCGGGCCCACCCCGCAGCTGCCGGCTCCGAACAAGCCGCTGATTCCCACGGTTCACATCGCCCCGGCGGTCGGGTGGCCTGCTGGCATGACACCGACAACGGCCTCCGGCACGCGCGTGTTGGCGTTCGCGAGCGGGTTGAACCATCCGCGCTGGGTTTATGTACTTCCTAATGGCGACGTGCTGGTGGCCGAAAGCAACGCGCCGAAGCGGCCGGATCACAGCGGCTTGTACTTTTGGATCATGGGCAAGGTACAGGCGCGCGCGGGCGCCGGAGTCCCGAGTGCCGACCGCATCACGCTGCTGCGCGACGCCGATGGCGACGGGGTGGCCGAGGTTCAATCGGTATTTCTTGAGAATCTCACCTCGCCGTTCGGCATGGCGTTGGTGGGCGAGCAACTTTACGTAGCCAACACCGACGCAGTCGTGCGCTTTCCGTACAAGACCGGCGAGACCAAGATCACCGCGGCCGCCAGCAAGGTGGTCGATCTGCCCGCGGGTGCATTCAACCATCACTGGACGAAGAACGTGATCGCCAGTCGCGACGGCTCGAAGCTGTATGCCACCGTGGGCTCGAACAGCAATGCGGGCGAAAACGGACTCGCGCTCGAAGAAGGCCGCGCCGCCATCTGGGAGGTCGATCCGGCTGCCAATACGCGACGGTTGTATGCCAGCGGACTGCGCAATCCCAATGGCATGGCGTGGGAACCGACCACCGGCACGTTATGGACCGTGGTCAACGAACGCGATGATCTTGGCCACAACCTCGTGCCCGACTACATGACCTCGGTGCGCGACGGCGGCTTCTATGGGTGGCCATGGAGCTACTACGGCCAGTACGTCGATGAGCGAGTTGAACCGAAGCGCCCCGACATGGTGGCCAAGGCGCTCGTTCCTGACTACGCATTGGGTTCGCACGTAGCCGCGCTTGGGCTTGCGCACAGCGAAGGCAACACGCTGCCTGCGCAATTTGCAAACGGCATGTTCATCGGCCAGCATGGATCATGGAATCGCGAGCCGCGCAGCGGCTACAACGTCGTGTTCGTACCGTTTGCGGCCGGGCGCCCGGCAGGTACGCCAATCGAGGTCTTGACGGGCTTCGTCAACTCCGAAGGTAAAGCGTACGGTCGCCCGGTGGGCGTTGCCGTCGACAAACGCGGCGCGCTGCTGGTGGCCGACGACGTCGGCAACATTATCTGGCGCGTAGCGTCGATCGGTGCGAACAAGTAGAGCGCTGGTGTGGTTCGCGCTGGCCATCTGCGCAGTCACCGCACCGGCGCTTGATGCGCAAGTCGCTACGCCGAAAGGTGCAGCACGCGGCGCAACTGTTCGCGACGCAAGTCGCCCCGCCCTCGACGGATCGATGCAGCGCATCGTTGCATTGACCAATGTGTTTCGCCGGCAGGAAAATCTGTCCGCCACGGAGCGCAATCCGCAGCTTGCAAAAGCGGCGCGATATTTTGCAGACTTCATGGCGCGCACCGATCAATACAGCCATTCGGCCGACGGCAGTGAGCCGGCCGAGCGAGCGAAAAAATTCGGCTACGACTATTGCATCGTGGCCGAGAACATTGCGTATATGTTCAACTCGCAGGGGTTCGGCACGGCCGAACTCGCTGACCGTTTTTTTGACGGCTGGCAAAATTCGCCTGAGCATCGCCGGAACATGCTCGAGCCGAACGTGACCGACACGGCGGTTGCAATCGCGCAGAGCGCGAAAACAGGCCGGTTTTATGCGGTGCAACTGTTCGGCCGGCCAAAGTCGGCGTCGATCGAATTCAAAGTCCAGAATAGCGCCGGCGTCGACGTCGAATACGCACTCGATGGAAAGACCTTCGCGTTACCCCCCAGGGTTACCCGTACTCACCGAGGCTGCACGCCGTTTGAGCTTGCCTTTCGCGGCAGGGCCGTTCAGCCGACCAATGGTCAAACCTTGACCGTGGTGAACGATCGAGATGGGGTGCAACTCAAAGCGCAGTGAGCGCATCCAGAATGTAAGACCGCCCCGATGCGCGCGACTAAAGCCACGTTTCCAAGCTCTGCAAAGGATGACAAATGATGACCCGACGTACCTTACTCACCACTTTGGCTGCCCTGGGGCTCGGCGGGGGCGCCGCGCGCACCATCAGCGCCGATTCCAAGACGACCAAGAGCACTCCCGCCGCAGCGAGCAACATTTCCAAAGTGAGTTTGTCGGATGCAGAGTGGAAGGCGCGCCTGACATCGGAGCAGTATTACGTGCTTCGCAAAGAAGGCACTGAAGCGCCGGGAACCAGCGCGCTCAATCGCGAGAAGCGCAAGGGGACGTACCACTGTGCCGGTTGCGACCTGCCGCTGTTCTCAAGCGCAGCCAAGTACGAGAGTGGCACCGGCTGGCCGAGCTTTCATAGTTCGCTGCCCGGTGCGGTCGGCTTGAAAACCGATTACAAAATGATTTTGCCGCGCACTGAGTATCACTGCGCACGCTGTGAAGGCCATCACGGCCACGTGTTCGATGACGGCCCACAGCCCACAGGCAAGCGCTACTGCAACAACGGCGTGGCGCTCAAGTTTGTGCCGGTGTCCGCATGAACGCCCGCAGTCTTGTTGCAACGTTCGTGATTGCTGGCCTCGGGGCCGGCGTGTTCGCTCAAACCAAGCAGGAACACTTAGCGGCGCCGGCTGCACGTACGGCGTCGACTGCGACCGCAACGTTCGCGGGCGGATGTTTCTGGTGCACGGAGTCCGACTTCGACAAGGTCGACGGCGTGATTTCGACGACTTCAGGCTACATCGGTGGCAAGACAGCTAACCCGACGTACGAAAGCGTTACGGCGGGTAATAGCGGGCACACCGAGGCAGTTCAGGTGATCTTCGATCCCAGCAAGGTCAGTTACGCCAAGCTCGTCGAATATTACTGGCGCACGATCGACCCGACCGCCAAGGATCGGCAGTTTTGCGACGTTGGCTCGTCGTACCGTAGTGCCATTTTTGTGCACGATGAGCAGCAGCGCGCTCTGGCAGAAGCTTCGAAGAAAGCGCTGTCGAGCAACAAGCCGTTCAAGGAGCCGATCGTCACCGAGATCGTTGGCGCGACCACGTTTTATCCGGCCGAGGACTATCACCAGGATTACTACAAGAAAAATCCGGTGCGCTACAAATTCTATCGAGCCAATTGCGGACGCGATGCGCGGTTGAAGCAACTCTGGGGCGGGCAAGCGCAGCAATAGTCGCGCGGCACCGCACGCCGATTAGGTGGTGCGGCGCGCCCGTCGACGAGCGCTGTACAAATTCATCAGCGGCGTCACCGAGATTCCGTGCACGACGATCGATGTCGCCACGGCGGTCAGCACGATCGAAGTCATCTGCTGCGCCAGCCCCACAGGCAGACCTTGCCCGATTGCGTAGAGCAGGTAGTAAATCGACCCGATGCCGCGAATGCCGAACCAACCGATCAGCAAGCGCTGATCGCGTGGCATCTTGAGCCCGACGAGGCCCAGCCACACCGCAATCGGCCGCACGATGAGGAGTAGCAGCGCAACGTAGCCGATCACAGCGCCAGGAAGTTCGATCAAGGTCAGCATGCCGCCGACGATCACGACGATCGCGACTTCCACGATCCGCTCCAACTGCTCGTTAAAGCCGCGCATTGCCTGCGCCATGTACGCGCCGGCGTGCTGCGGATCTGTGGCGATGACTTCCGCGGGGCGTTTATCTCCCATCACATCGGCGACCGCAGCGGTTTTTAGCGCGGCTGATGCGTGTTCGCGCTGGTTACGTTGTAGGGCAAGCCCGGCAGCGAACACGGCCAGAAAACCGTACGCGGACGCTAACTGCGCAATCCCGTAGGCCACGCCAATCAAGCCGAGCATTAGAAACTCGTCCAGCCCAATCGCTTCCTGATGCCGCGTACGCAGATACAAGACCAACTTTCCAATTGCGTAGCCGCAGCAAGCACCAATGAGCAGACCGCCCAACACGGCCCATAGGAGATCGATCGCAACCCATCGCCAGTGGCCCACGCCCGGATCGTGCAACCCCAGCAGCCCAAGACCGAGCATGACGAATGGAAATGCAGCGCCATCGTTCAGACCGCCCTCGCCCGTCAAGCTGAAGCGCACCGAATCGCGATCACTCGAGTCGGCGAGCTGCACGTCAGAGGCAAGCACCGGATCCGTGGGCGCAAGCAACGCGGCCAGCAGGACCGCCGCGCCCACTGGTAACCCGAGCAGCATCACGCCCAGCGCGCTCAACAACAAGATCGTGATCAGCATCGAAACGGTGGCCAGACGCAACGCACTGCGCCAGCGTTTGTCCGAGAACGGCAACGTCAACTTCAGGCCCACGGCAAACAATGAAATTAATAGCGCTGCCTCGGCGACGACTTCGAGGACCTGATAATCGGTGATCGGAGACGGGCTGAACAGAGAGAGCCCCGCCGGGCCCAGCGCATACCCAGCAAGGAGGTAAAGCATCGACGTGCTTAACGGCAGACGTTTTAGGAGCGTGCCCGACAACGCCATGACGGTAAAAATGCTGCCGGCGATCAACGCCCAGACGGCAAACGTCACTGCGTTTCCTCGCTACCCCCGCCGCAGGCTCGACTCGCAGCGAGGGTCGAGAGCGCGGTTATCAAATCATCGTAAGTCGACGTTGCCAAGGCAGCATCAACGCTTGCGGGTGCTCGATTTCCGCTTCGCTGGGCGCTTCGCGGTGCGCGCGGGCGCAGCGTAGCTTTCGGCGTCGCTGCTGACCGCCATGGTGCCGATCGACGGCGGCGCCATGTTCGTCATCTGCTGCACTGCCGTTTGCCATTGGCGCATGGCCGAGTCGTACATCGCCATCGGGTCACTTCCACCCGGCAGATTCGGCGTCATCGTCAGCGACCCTTGCGTGGCTGCACCCAACGCGTTTCGCATGCTTTCCATCATCGAATAGCTGGCGCGCGCAATGTCGTTGTTCATCTCGGCGATGGCCTGCAGCAACTCCTTCTGATAGCGCGCGCCCTGTTCGGCCGCGGGCGCGGCAGCGCTGGTCACGGTGCGGCCCACGTCACTGCCGTCGCGCATCGAGCCCATCGATTGCGCAAGCGAGAATTGTCCGCTGGCCCCCGCGCGCATCGCCTGCAGCGTGATTCGCTGCAACCGCTGCATGCCGTTTAACGCGGCCTGGGCGATCTCGGCGGTCGCAGCTGTTTGTGCTTCGTAGAAACTTGCAATCGGATTGACGCTCGATCTGGTGGCGGCCATGTTTGTCTCCTTGAAGTCGTGCAGCCCAATGTCGGGGTCGGACCCCGTTCTTAGATTGAGAGGTAGCTTACGCGGCCTTGCGGCCGGATCGAGCGGATGTTTTCTTCGCCGCCTTGTTGGCAGCTTTCTTGGCGACGGTCCTACGCGCCGGCGCGGCATGATGTTCTTCGGTGCTATCCGCCCTCCGTTTCAAGCTCGCGCGCAGTGCATCCATGATGTCAATGACTTTCGCGCCGGTCGGCACTGCCGTGCCGGCAGGAACCGTGATTTCTTCGCCCTCGACCTTCTTTTGAATCTGCGCTTCGATGCGCTCCTTGACGTCGTCCTCGTACTTGGTCGGATCAAACGCTTTGGATGTGATGCTATCGATCAGCTGGTTGGCTAGCGCGAGTTCCTGGGTGCCGATTTTCGCTTCGGGGATTTCGACCTCTGCGATTGATCGCACTTCGTCTGCGTACAACAGTTCCTGCAGGACGAGGCCATCGTCGACAACGCGGATGTTGACTAGGTACTGCTTGCCACGTGCCGCCCAGCGCCCAATGGCCGAGCGGCCCGACGCACGCATTGCTTCGGCAAGGAGCCGATAAGGCTTGGCGCCGCCCTTGTCCGGGCCGAGGTAGTACGCCTTCTCGTAAAACACCGGATCGATCGATTCTGCCGGAACGAACTCCGTAATCTCAACGGCGCCGGAAGACGCTTCCTCAAGTGCCTTCAACTCTTCCTTGGTGAATGTGACGAAGCGGTCCTTTTCGAACTCGTAGCCCTTCACCATCTCGTTGCGCGGCACGACCTCGCCCGAATCGGCAGAGATGTATTGCTGGCGCACGCGGCCGCCCTTCGCATCAAGCATGGTGAAGGAGATGCCGGCGCGCGGATTAGTGGCCGCGTACATCTTGACGGGGATGGTGACGAGCCCGAAGGTAATCGTCACCGCTTGCAGAGAGCGCGCGGCCATAGGATGGGGTAAACGAAGAGTTGAAAGCTGGCAAACACTACACCCGCTCAGCGGCGCGCCGGAGCGTCCGCCTAAATATCTTTATTTGCCATTACTTGCAGCCCATTTTTAAGGTGATTTCTAGCACCCGCGCCTTTCCGATAGAAGTCGAACACATGTCTCTGGGGCGCGTCGATCCTCAACCGCGCTGCCTGAAGAGGGGCGAACACAAACCGCTCGAAGCGTTGTAACGCGAGTACCTCGTCCGGTGGGACTCGATTGCGCGGGGGTACATCGTTCCATCCGACCACCAGTTCGCCGCCTTCACGCAAGTGCCGATGGCATGTGGCAAATGCGGCCTCTGCGCTGTCGAGAGCGTTTAATCCCCAACCGAGCACGCCGTTGCAAAGAATCAGGTCGAAGTACGCGGGCTGCGCGTGACTGCCGAGATTCTCCAGGCGATCGACGATGTGCCGCGTGCCTCCATGGCGCCGCCGCCGCGGCACCGGATCGATGGTCCAGTATTCGCGCTCTGAAAAGAGCTCGCTGTAGTGCTGCGTGTAAGGCGCGCAGCCGACGAACAGCACGCGTTTGATGTCGCTGCGGCTCGCATACGCGGGCAGAATCGTTTGCTCGAGCACCTGACGATCGGCAGTGTGAAGGTGCGCCGACAGGCCAAGCGCACGACGGCCCGCCAACCAGATCGATCGCAACAAGCCTTGAACAGCCGGTGAGGTCACGCTCTATGGAACAGCGCGGTCGATGGTGACCGCAATCCCTTGGCTCCCGACCTTGACTTTGTCGGTGCCGCTTTCAAGATCTCCGCTCGCCGGGATTGCGTTTCCCGAGCGCGACACGCGCGCCGTGACGATGACGTCTTCGTGGCCGGAGATTTTCGCCGTGGGGGCCATCGCACGCGAGTCGTCCAGCGTGAACCGCAACGGCAGCTCGCTGACTCGAGCGCGCACAACGGCCACCGGCATGCGCGAGCCGTCGGCCGGCCGAGCAAAAACAAACACCGAATCCTCTGGCCGAACTTTTGACTGCAGCGACGGGCTGAGCGTGACGGTGCCGCTAACGCTGCGACCGGCGGGCGCGCTGCGGGCAGTCTCGCTGCTTGTCTTCGTGGGCGTGGCTACTCCACCTCCAGCCAGCAATCGTGCATGGTCGATGCTGCCCTGAATCTGCGACGCCACCGGCGAATCGGCCGGCGCAGTGCTTTGCAAACGCTGCCAGTAATCGATCGCGGCTTCATAGTCCTTGCGGTCGAATGCTTCGGAGCCGGTCATTGCCAGCGCTTTCCACTGCGTTGGATCGATCTTCAACGCGAGCTGCATCAGCTCGAGCGGCTTTCCGGCGTAGCTGCGTCCCTGCCCCATCGCCAATGCGTCTGCGTAATCGGCCAACACGTCGGCGTTGTTCGGAATGAGCACATTGAGCTTCTCGAAGGCTGCAGACGACTCAGCGAAGTTTCCCAGCGCGTACTGCGTGCGCGCAAGAATCGCCCAGCCCTCGGTATTGCTGGGCTCCTTTTCCAAGCGCTGCTTGACCTGCGTGACCATCGTTTCGATCTGCTCGCGCGTAACGCCGCCTTCGTCGGGCGCTTTGGCGACCATCGGAGAGAACGCTGCGGGCGTGCCGATCTGCCAGTACAGCCCGGCCGCTGCAAGCGGGGCAATCAGCACGATGATGACCGCGGACCAGCGACGTGCAGGGCGCACCGTGCCCGTCGAGTCAACGCTGCCGCGCACATCGTCGAGCAGCCGCCGCTCGAGCTCACGCTTGGCCTCGGCATGCTGGTCGGCCGAAATGGTCCCGCGCGACAGGTCCGCGTCGAGATCGGCGAACTGATCCTTGAAGATCGACACGTTGGCCGCCACGTGCTCGACCGAGCGTGCGCTGCCCGGGCGCAGCAACGGCCATAACACCCAGCCAAGCGCCACTGCCACCATCGCGGCAGCAGTGAATAGAAACGCTGTCATTGGTGGGTGCCCGCCGACCCGCCCAACAGCCGCGCGGCCTCGGCGTGCTCGGCGTCCGTCAGAGGTCGTTCAGCGGCGCGCCGCCGCCGATTGCGCTGTGCGCGCATGAATGCGATCAGCGCCGCGATCGCCAGCAGTGCGGGGCCAAACCACAGCAGCAGCGTGTGCGACTTGACCGGCGGCCGGTACAACACGAAGTCGCCGTAGCGCGCGACCATGAAGTCGACGATCTCGCCGTCGCTGCGGCCGGCGCGAATCTGCTCGTTGATCTCGCGACGCAAGTCGACAGCGAGTTCTGCATTCGATTCGGCAATCGACTGGTTCTGGCAGACGAGGCAACGCAGCTGGTCGGCCAGGGCCGCGGCTCGGCGCGCACCTGCGGCGTCAAGCTGCGGCGCAGGCTTGACTGCGAAAGCGCCGCTCATCGTCAAACAGAGCAGCGTCGCCAACAACACGCGCAGCATCGTCACGACTGGCGCAACTGCAGCACCAGCGGCAGCATCTTGGTGCGCCACACGTCGTCGGTGATCGGACCGATCTGCTTGAAGCGAATCACGCCTGCCTTGTCGATGATAAAAGTCTCGGGCACACCGTAGACGCCGTAGTCGATGCCCACTCGCCCATCACTATCGACCGCCGACAGCTTGTACGGATTGCCGAACTGCGCGAGCCATCCCGAAGCCGCGTCGCGTTTGTCTTTGTAGTTCAGGCCGACGATCGGCACGACGTCTTTCTTGGCGAGCTCAACCAGCAGCGGATGCTCGACGCGGCACGCCACGCACCACGACGCCCACACGTTGAGCAGCCATACCTCGCCGCGCATCTGGCTCGGTGAGAACAACTGCTCGGCACGCGCGAGCTGCGGCAACTGGAACGACGGCGCAGGCTTGTCGATGAACGGCGATTTGATCTCACGCGGATTGAGCCCGAGGCCGACGAACAGAAATCCTGCAAGCACGATGAAGACGGCCAGCGGCAGCGCAAAGCGCAATGCCGATTTCGGTTCGGTCGCGGTCACGCCCTGATCAACGACCGCATTCGAGACCTGGTTCATGCGGCGCGCCCGACGGCTACTGTCTGATCGCGCCGCGCAAGCAAGCGATATCGGCGGTCCGATAGCGCCAGTGCGCCGCCCAACGCCATCAACACGCAGCCGCCCCAGATCCACGTCACAAACGGCTTGTGATAAACGCGCACGCTCCATGCGCCCTGCCCGCTTGGATCGATCGGCTCACCGAGCGAAACATAGATGTCGCCCAACGGCCCGGTGTCGATCGCCGCTTCGGTCATCGGCATCTTCTGCACGTTGTATATGCGTTTTTCGGGATGCATGGTGGCCACTGGACTTCCACCACGCGAGACTTCGATAACACCGCGCGCGCCGGTGTAGTTCGCGCCGGCGAGCTTCTCCGTTCCGTTGAACTTGATGTCGTAGCGGCCGACCTGCACGGTGTCACCGACGTTCATCCGCATGTCGCGCTCGACTTGATAGCCGTTGACGATCGTCACGCCGACGATGAACACGGCGATGCCGAAATGCGCGAGCTGCATGCCCCAGTAGGCGCGGCCCTGCGCGCGCAACCGCTCGAGCAGCCCGCCGCGCAGATGGCGGACCCGTTCCTTAATGCCGATTGCAGCCGACGCCATCACCCAGAACGCGAGGAACAAGCCCACGCTGACCAGTGGTGTCCAGCGGCCGGCGATCACCGGGACGATCAGCGCGGTGATCAGTGCGACGATGAACGCCCACTTCAACCGCATCGCCAGATCGGGCAGCTCAGCTTTCTTCCAGCGTGCCAGCGGTCCGATCCCCATCAGGAATACCAGCGGCGCCATCACCACGCCGAACACCAGATTGAAATACGGCGGCCCCACGGATGCCTTCGGTAGCGCAAGCGCATCGAGAAACAACGGATACAAGGTGCCGAGCAACACTGAACCCGCGGCGACCGCAAGCAAGAGATTGTTCAGCAGCAGAAACGATTCGCGCGACACTGTCTCGAATTTACCGCCCAGTCCGACCTTGGGCGCGCGCCATGCGAACAGCGCAAGCGAGGAGCCGATCACGAATACGAGGAATGCAAGGATGAACACGCCGCGCTTCGGATCGGTGGCAAAAGCGTGCACGGAGGTCAGCACGCCGGAGCGCACGAGGAATGTGCCGAGCAACGACAGTGAGAACGCGCAGATCGCGAGCAACACGGTCCAGCTGCGAAAGCTGCCGCGCTTCTCGGTCGCCGCCAGCGAGTGCAGCAGCGCGGTGCCGACCAGCCACGGCATGAACGAGGCGTTCTCAACCGGATCCCAGAACCACCAGCCGCCCCATCCGAGCTCGTAGTACGCCCACCAACTGCCGAGTGCGATACCGCACGTCAGGAAGCACCATGCGAGCGTGGTCCACGGCCGCGACCAGCGCGCCCAAGCCGCGTCGAGCTTGCCGCCGAGCAGCGCGGCGATCGCGAATGAGAAAGCGACTGAGAACCCGACGTAGCCCATGTAAAGCATAGGCGGGTGGAACACCATGCCCGGGTCCTGGAGCAGCGGATTCAAATCGCGGCCGTCGGCAGCAGCGGGAAACAGGCGGTCGAACGGATTCGAAGTCAGCAGCATGAACAGCAGGAAGCCGATCGAGATCACGCCCTGCACGCCGATCACGCGCGCGACCATGTCGTCGGGTAGGTGGCGCGAAAAAATCGACACGCCAAACGTCCACCACGCCAGCATCAGTACCCATAACAGCAGCGAGCCTTCGTGCGATCCCCAGCTGGCCGCGACTCGATAGTGCAAAGGCAGCTGCGAATTCGAGTTGCTCGCCACGTTGACTACAGAGAAATCGTTTACGACAAACGAGTACAGCAGGCAGCCGAAGGCGAGCGTGATGAACATCACCTGCCCCTGTGCCGCCGGGCGCGCCACCGCCATTAACGTGCGATCGCCGCGCGCAGCACCGACGATCGGCAACACCGCCTGCGCCGTAGCGAGCAGTAGCGCCAGGATCAGCGCGAAGTTTCCGATTTCGGGAATCATGCTCAGTTGCCCATGAGCTACTGCAGCGTCTTGCGCGCTTTTTGCGCCTGCTCGACCGCGTACGCCGCCTCAGGCGGCGTGTAGTTCTCGTCGTGCTTGGCCAGCACTTCGTGCGCGCGAAACACGCCGTCGTCACCGAGCTTCCCTTGCGCGACAACGCCTTTGCCCTCTTTGAAAAGGTCAGGAAGGATGCCGGTAAAGACGACCGGGATGATCTTCGCAGTGTCGGTGACGTTGAACTGCACGGTCAAGCCGTCGGATTGCCGCTTCAAGCTGCCCAGCTCGACGAGCCCGCCAACCCTGAACGCCTTGCCTTGCGGTGCTTCCTTGTTGGCAACCTGCGAAGGGCTGTAAAAGAACACGAGGTTCTGCTGAAACGCCGAAAGCACCAGCGCGGCGGCGATGCCGAGCACGGCCAGTCCGCCCACAATTAATGTCAGTCGCTTGTGACGAGGTTTCATCATGCGCTCACTTGCGCGGCACTTCGGCCACCGCGCGCCGGCGGCGCGCTCGCAGCAATCCAACTTCAATGGCCATTACAAACACCACGGCCGCGTACGAGCCCCATACATAGAAGCCGTAGCCGCCCATTGCCCAGAAATCAGCCGCGCTGCCCCAGTTCACTTGAGCCCTCCTTGCGCCATAAGTTCCCGCACCCACTCGGTTCTCTTCTCGCGTTCGAGCACGATGCTGCGGACGCGGTGCAGAGCTGCCGCAATGCTGTAGGCCCAGAACGCGAGCGCCATGATCAGCATGCCGGTCAGCATGGTCGCGGCCATCGATGGCGAGCGCGTCAGGCTGACCGACGAGCCCTGATGCAGCGTGTTCCACCACTGCACCGAAAAGTAGATGATCGGAATGTTGACCACGCCCACCAGCGCCAGCACCGCGCCCGCCTTGTCGGCGCGACGCGGGTCGTCGATCGCCGCCTGCAGTGCGAGGAATCCGAGGTACAGAAACAGCAGCACCAGCTCGGACGTCAGGCGTGCGTCCCACACCCAGTACGTGCCCCAGGTGGGCCGGCCCCATAACGATCCGGTGACCAGAGCGAGCACCGTCATCAAGGCGCCGGTGGGCGCGATGGCGCTTGCCATCATTGACGACATGCGCGTGTTCATCACGAGCCCGATCCCCGCCCAGAGCGCCATCACGAGATACAGGAACATCGACATCCAAGCGGCGGGCACGTGAATGAAGATGATGCGGTACGACTCGCCCTGCGTCGCGTCGGTGGGCGCCACAAAGAATGCGATGTAAAGGCCGACCAAAGCGAGCACGGCGGCAATTACAAAAAACCACACCGTCATTTTTCCGGCGAGCGGAAAAAATGTCTGCGGCGACGAGAACCAAAACAGACCGGGCCGAGAACGTGAACCCACGCTGACGCTACTCATGGTCACTCAACTGAAATTCGAAGTGAAATCGCAACTGCCCACGGCGTCAACACTGCAGCGAACAGGGAGAAAGCACCGAGTAGAAGGAAGTATGCGGTAAAGCCCACGCCGGAAGACGCTGCACCGACCGAGCCGGCGCCGAAGATCAAGACCGGAATGTAGAGCGGCAGAACGAGCAAAGATGTTAGCACTCCGCCCCCTCGCAGGCCGAGCGTCAGAGCCGCGCCAATGGAGCCGATCAGCGACAGCACCGGCGTGCCGAGCGCCAGCGATGCCACGAGCACCAGGGTCGAATTGACGTCGAGATCAAACAGCACTCCGAACGCGGCCGCCATCAAGGTCAGCGGCAAGCCGGTCGTGAGCCAATGCGCAGCTGCCTTGGCGAGCACGATCAACGACAGAGGTTCGGAAGACAGCAGCATTTGTTCGAGTGTTCCGTCAGCGTAATCATTCGCAAAAAGCCGCGGCAGCGACAAAATGGCCGCCAGAAGCGCGGCGACCCACACGACACCCGCCGCGATGTCGCGCAATAGCGCAGGCTCCGGACCGATGCCCAGCGGAACCATCGTCACTACCACGACGAAGAAGAACAGCGTATTCACCACATCGGATTTTTGCCGCATCGCCAGCAAGAGATCGCGGCGAATTACCTGCAAAAAGACGCTCAGCATGCGGCTTCACCGACCGACACTGCGCTGCCGGCTAGCTCGATATGCTGCTGATGCTGTACATCGATCGCAACGTCTTGATGGGTGACCAGCACTACCATGTTGCCGTTGCCGCAATGGCTTGCGATCAGCTGTGAAAGTGCCGCCACTCCGCGCTGATCAAGCGCGGTAAACGGCTCGTCGAGAATCCACAGCGGCGCAGTGGTGGTTGCGAACAATCGTGCGAGCGCGATGCGGCGCCGTTGACCTTGCGAAAGAAAGCGCGCCATCGTGTGCTCGAAGCCGCCGAGCCCTACCGCGTCGAGCGCGCGCCGAAGGGTTGCATCCTGCATGTCACGCCCGGCGATCGCCTGCGCCACGCTCAGGTTTTCATACACCGTCAGATCGTCTTTGACGCCGTTTAAGTGCCCGACGTAGACGAGGTCGTTCCAGTATTCCTCGCGCTGACGGCGAATGTTGCGGCCGCGCCAGCGCACCTCGCCCACGCGGGGCTCGAGCAGGCCGCACAGCACCCGCAGCAGGCTCGTCTTGCCGGTACCGTTGGGCCCCGCGACTCGCAGCATTGAACCGGCGGCGACGGCGAACTCGAGCCCGGCGAACAGCGTACGTTCCCCGCGCTCGCAAGTGAGATTGACGGCGTCGAGCATTCGGCAGGCGTTATAAGCGATGCCGGCGCTATGCGATAGTCGGAATATGAGCTCGCATCGTTCAGCTTTCGCACAGACGCTCGGAACCCCATTGTCGCCGGCTGCGGTGAAGGTGATGCTGCTCGGCGCCGGCGAGCTCGGCAAGGAAGTCATCATTGCCCTGCAGCGGCTCGGCGTCGAAGTGATCGCGGTCGATCGTTATGCGAATGCTCCCGGGCACCAGGTGGCGCACCGGTCGCACGTAATCAACATGGCCGACGCGGCCGCGCTGCGCGCGCTGATCGAAGCCGAGCGGCCGGCGATCGTCGTTCCCGAGATCGAAGCGATCGCCACCGACGCACTGGCGGCCATCGAACGCGACGGAATCGCGCGCGTGGTGCCGACCGCGCGCGCCGCGCAACTGACGATGAATCGCGAAGGCATTCGGCGGCTGGCGGCCGAAACGCTCGGCCTGCCGACTTCTCCGTATCGCTTCGCCGAGTCGCTCGAGCAGCTGCACGCTGCGATCGACGCGATCGGCTTGCCGTGCATCATTAAGCCCGTCATGTCGTCGTCGGGCAAGGGGCAAAGCCGCATCGACCGCGCCGATCAGATCGACGCCGCGTGGAAATACGCGTGCGCGGGCGGCCGCGTGGCGCTCGGCCGCGTGATCGTCGAAGGCCTGATCGATTTCGATTACGAAATTACGCTGCTAACGGTGCGTGCTCTCGGCCGCGACGGCAGCATCGAGACGCACTTTTGCGAACCGATCGGGCACGTGCAGGTTGCAGGCGACTACGTTGAAAGCTGGCAGCCACAACCGATGGCGGCCGCCGCGCTGGCCAACGCACGCGCGCATGCGAAAGCGGTGACCGCTGATCTGGGCGGCACCGGAATTTTTGGCGTCGAGCTGTTCGTCAAGCAGAGTGCCGTCTGGTTTTCCGAGGTCAGCCCGCGGCCGCACGACACCGGCATGGTGACGATGGCGACTCAATGGCAGAACGAATTCGAGTTGCACGCGCGAGCAATGCTTGGGCTGCCGGTCGACACTTCGCTGCGCAATCCCGGCGCCAGTGCCGTCATCTACGGCGGCCACGACGCGTGTGCAATGAGATTCGAGGGCGTTGCCGAAGCGCTCGTGATCCCCGGCACAGACATCCGGCTGTTCGGCAAGCCCGAGTCTTTCGTCAAGCGGCGCATGGGAGTGGCGCTGGCGCGAGCAGAAACCACCGACGAAGCGCGCGCCAAAGCGAAAGCGTGTGCCGCTGCGATTGCGCCGCGACCTGCGTAGCTATCAGCAAAATCAGCACCGAACGGTCCGATTGACCGGATCGTTACGCACAATTCGCCGTATGGCGAGCGATATCGCGCGGTCTACAATGCCAGCCTTCGCGCGCACTTCAAGCCGTTCGCGCACGCCTCGCACACACCATGAAAATACTCGTCGTCGACGATCACTCGCTCATCACCGATGCGTTGAGCATCTTGTTCCTGGATCTCGATCCAACCGCCGAGGTCATCACGACTCGCACCGCGGAAGGTGCGCTGAAGATTCAGGAAGAGCAACCAGAGCTTGATCTCGTGGTGCTTGATCTGGGCATGCCCGGCGTATCGGGCACTGCGTTGCTTGAAGCGATGGTATCGAAGGCGCCCGAGATGAAGATCCTGGTGCTGTCGGGCAATCAGGATCAACGCAGCGTGATGCGAGTGCTGCAGCTCGGCGCCGCCGGCTTCGTGCCGAAGTCGATGGCGTCGGAAACGTTGCTATCGGCCGTCAAGTTCGTGCTGTCCGGCGGCGTTTACATCCCGGCGGATTTGCTGGAAGAGGTCAATCGCGCCGGCATCTTCGGCAACTCAGAACGCTCGCGAGACAGCGACGGTGGCCGCGTCGAGCTGACCGAGCGCCAGCAGCAAGTGCTGCAACTGCTCGCGCGAGGTGCGCCGATCAAGATCATCTGCCGCGAGCTCGGTCTATCCGAAGGCACGGTCAAAACGCACGTCACCGCGATTTATCGCGCATTCGGCGCATCCAATCGCACCGAAGCGCTGCTCGCCGCACGCCGGCACGGCTACGACATCGGCTGATCGCCGCGCCGCCTAAGGCGCGTCGCTCGCTGAAGCGGTTTCTGAATCCAGGCGCCTGACCAGCGGCAGCGTGGTCAACCCCAGCATTTCCGCCAGCGTGTTG
>Ga0136614_10000489_pt1 | contig 19774 bp, 18 predicted proteins | sample AntDrymUQ2792106_2_FD_106643 | JGI IMG/M metagenome (GOLD analysis project Ga0136614, IMG submission 106643) | Polar desert sand microbial communities from Dry Valleys, Antarctica - metaG UQ279 (21.06) | ecosystem: Environmental > Terrestrial > Soil > Desert | place: Antarctica: Dry Valley... | reverse complement strand
GCGATCAACGCCCTCGGCGGGTCCCTGACCTCCATCGTCCTGTTGGTTGTCGTCATCACGAAGTTCACCCGCGGGGCGTACCTCGTCTTGATCGCCATGCCGATCCTGTTCCTGATCATGCGCAGCATCCAGAAGCACTACAGCCGGGTGTCAGACCAACTCACTCCGGATGAGGACGTGACGACCCTGCCGAGCCGAGTCTCCGCGGTCGTGCTTGTGTCCAAGTTGCACAAACCCACGCTGCGCGCCCTGAACTTCGCCCGGGCCACTCGCCCGGACTCGCTGACCGCGCTCACGGTCAATGTGGATGACGAGGAAACCCTTGGGCTGCAAGCGGATTGGGATCGACTGAATATTCCTGTGCCACTGACGGTGATCGAGTCTCCATATCGAGAGGTGACTAGGCCAGTACTGGATTACGTACGGGACATCCGACGCAGCGGGCCACGAGACCTCGTCGTCGTATTCATCCCCGAGTACGTCGTCGGGCGCTGGTGGGAACAGTTGCTGCACAACCAGAGTGCGTTGCGGCTGAAGGGCCGGTTGCTGTTCCAGCCGGGCGTGATGGTGACCAACGTGCCGTGGCAGTTGGAGTCCTCAGCCCGGATCGAGGAGGACGGCGACGCCCGGCCGGCTGTTGGCGATGTGCGCCGTGGCCTGACCGACGACCGAACCTAGATCTGTCCGGCTCGCCACTGCTCGGCGCTGATCGAGTGGATGACCGCCTGGAATCGGTCTCCCTCTTCCTCGAGTTCGGCCTCGTGGTCGTATGTCATCCCCAGTCGCTTCATCACCGCGATACTGCGCTGGTTCGGTACGTCGGCGACTGAGATGAGCCGGGGAAAGTCCCTCTCGGTGAAGCCCCAGGCCATCCACGCCGCTGCGCTCTCCGTGGCGTACCCGTGCCCCCAATGCCCGCGGGCAAACCGCCAGCCGATCTCTTCGTCGGGATACCAGTGGGTGTCGTTGATGCCGCAGATCCCGAGGAAGGCACCGTCCGCGCGCCGTTCGACTGGCAGCATCCCGAATCCCCGCTTCAGGAACCGCTGCTGGATGGCGTCGGCCAGCTCGGTTGCCTGCTCTGTGCTGAGAACATTGCCGAGGTAGCGCATCACCTCCGGATCGGCGTTGAGCGCAGCAAAGGTCGCCAGATCGTCGGGTCGCCAGCTCCGCAGGATCAGTCGCGGCGTCGTCAACAGGATCTCGCCGGTTCGGTGATCATCCACGCGGCTCAGTGTGCCGCCCGATTACCCTTGTCGCTTCCGCTTTTCATGCCTCCGGCCACCGCCCAGTTAGCGATGTCCTTCCGCTTGCTACCCCCGAGTTTGGTCAGCACGTGGCTGACGTGCGTCTCCACGGTTCGCTCCGAGACGAACAGTTGCTCGGCGATCTGCCGGTTGGACAACCCCTCAGCGACGTGCCCGACGATCTCGTGCTCTCGCGGCGTCAGGGCGATCCGCTTGAAAACGTCGGCCTCAATCGCGGCCAGGATCTTCCTGCACTGAGCCACCCGGCCCGGCATGTCCATCGTCTGCATGGCAGCCAACGCCGTACGTGCCGACTGCGCTGCGGCCGCGTGGTCCTGGGTCCCGCCTCGCTTGTGCAGAACGCTGGCGAGGTACATCCGGCTCATGGCGGCGAAAGGTCGGGCGCCCATCGCATCCTCGAAGGTGATCGCGTGGCTGAGGTCGGATGCGGCGACGTCAAAGTGGCCGTGGGTGGCCGCGAGTCGGCCAAGCAATCGCGAAACCGAACCCTCACAAGCGACAGTGCCTGCGCCGCCGGCAATGCTCAGGTTCCCGAACGGCTCCAGCATTGGATACAGCCGTTCGGCGGACTCCTCGTCGCCGACGTCCGAGACCACGTTGGCCAGCATCGCCACGGTTGCGATCCAACGGCCGTCCATGGGCCAGTCGCCGGCTTCGCCGGTCAGGCGGCGCGCCAGCCGCGCGGCCTCATCTGAGTCGCCGGCGCAGATCAGTGACGCGGCAATCGTCGCGTCCGCGATCGGCATCTGGACCTGTGCGGCGTTCTCGAGGAAGCCGCTGAGTTCGTCCTCCGGGCCGCGGTCATCCCCTGAGTTGGCTCGGGTGTAGTTCAGGCAGAGTTGAAACGCGCCGTAGAGGCCCTCGACGCTCGGATCCTGGAGAGCCCCGGCCAGGTCCCGCGCAGCGCGGGCCCGCTCCTCGGCGAGAGTGAATCGCCCGACCAGGGCCTCCCGCGCTGCCAGCAGACGAAGGAGATGCCAGCGGGCCAACGGGAAGCGCAGCTCCGCGGAAAGCCCAGCCAACGCGGCGAGCTCCTGGTCGACGTCAACGAGATCACCGAGCTCGAAGGCAGCATCGATCCGCCACACTCGACCCCACAGCGCTGCCAGCGGCTCGCCTCGTTCGGCTAGCTCGATGGCCCGCGCTCCGAGTTCCAGCCGCTCGACCGCGTGCCCAGGACCAGCCAGGGCCAGATGCCTTGCCCGTAACGCGGCGACGAGTGCGGCTGGGTCCGCGGTCTGCTCGGCCAGGGCCAGTGCCTCGGCCGACATTGAGTCGGCCCGACCGAGCTCACCTCGCTCGGCCGCCGCATATGCCAGCCGCGCCTCCAACTGAGCCCTCAATGACAGCTCCGATTCGGGCAGCAAGGCGAGGGCCCGGCCCACAACGGAACGATGGAGACGCCGCCGAGGTCTACGCCGTCGACCAGCAGGGCGGCGCGCGCAAGCAGATCCCACCGGTCCTGCGCTTCAGCCAGGTCCGCAGCCTGCGCGCTGTGTTCGAGAGCGGCGCCGAAAGTTCCCGAGCGGTATTCGGCAAAGGCCAGGTCGAGCAGGATCTCGGCCCGCTCCGTCGAGGATGCGCCGCCAGCAAGTGCCAAGCTGTACAAGGCCGATCCGAACTGGCCGGCCGCCTCGGCGTAGGCGCGTTCTGACAGCGATTTCTGTCCCGCCCGGCGCGCGGACGCCGCCGCGTGCACGTGGTCAGCCGGTGAGGCGGCACCTCGAGTGAGGTGGCTGGCGATGGCGCCGATCCGGTCGAGGCCGAGATCGTCGGCCTCGATCGCTGCAGCCAGGGCACGATGGGCACGCGATCGGGCAGCGTGGTCGACGCTGTCGTAGACGCCGTCGCGGACCAGAGCATGAACGAACCGGGCGGCGCCGGGGGTGTCGACAGGGCGGGTCAACAGTCCGCCAAGTTCGGCCTCGTCGACCCTCGCCAGCACTGTGTCCGTCGGCAACTTCAGGGCCACGGAGAGTTCGAGGATGTCGAACTCCTCGCCCGCGACACTTGCGAATTCGACGATTTCCCGGCATTGCGCGGAGACCCGGCGCATCGGCTCTCGGCTCAGGTCGAGCAACTCCGACCGGCCGGTCAGGGCGGCCATCGACTCGGCGGCGTCGTATGTACGCAGCGAGACTCGCTCGGTCAACAGACGGGCCACCGCACTGACGTACAGACAGTTGCCAGCAGTTTGCCTCAGCACGAGGTCGGCGTAGCGCTCATCCACCGGACCGCCACCAACCCCGCTGAGGTATTCGGTGATCTCGCTGCGCCCCAGACCCGACAGCTTGCGTTGGTCCACCCCCGGACGCTCGATCAGGGCAGCAAGAGGGCCGGACTCGGATGGGGCTGCAAGCCGGGCGGTGACCACGACCAGCGCTCGTGAGCGGCTCAGCTCAGCTGCCAGGTGACTCAATGCGCTGATCGTCGCTGAGTCGGCCCAGTGCAGGTCTTCGACGATGACCAGCAAGCCGTCCGGCTTCGCGGCAGCCACGATTGCGTCGGCCAGCCAGACGCATTGCGCGAACCGCACGGCCGCCAGGCCTTCGGGGGAGCTGCCGAAACCGTCGCTATCACTGGCGCGAAACTGCTCGTGGTTCCCGGGCAGCTGGTCGACGATGCGCCGCAGCGGCCACAACGCCGGTGCGCCGGAATCGGCCGAACACCGGCCCCAGGCGGTAGGAATTCCGGCAGTGCCCGCGTCGGCAGCCAGTTCCTCGGTCAACCGGGTCTTGCCGATACCGGCCTCACCGCGGAGCACGCCCAACCGGCCGCGTCCGGCCCGCGCCTGGGCCAACCAGTTACCCAGCTCGTCCAGCTCCCGTGCCCGCCCGACGAAGCGGGCGGCGCCGAAGGCCGTAGCGCTCACCTGGGCAGTATCGGGCTTCAGCCCGCGGAATCCGTACTGAGTATCCGTACTGGTACCGACGACCTGAGCGACCGCGCACCGAAAGGTGGCCTCCACACCCAACAAGGAGGACACCATGCACATCAGAATCACCCCACTGGACGTCGGTCCCGAGGATGCCATCACCGCGGTGCAGCAGCCCGGCCTCGTCGCGGCGTACGCGCTGCGGCCGATGGACCAGCAGCAGCCGGTCCTGGTATCCGTGTGGGAGTCCGGCGGGCACCCGAACGTCTCGTCGATCACCGCCGGCGGTCAGGACTACGTCACCGGCAGCTTCCACGGCAGTGACAGCGTCGAGGAAAGCCCGGCGTATGGACAGATCGTCTATTTCGACCCGCGGCCGCAGATCGAGGCTGACGCGATCGACCGGGCGAACCGGGACCGAATCTCCCCGGCGGTACGAGGCATTCCGGGCAATCTGGGTGCCTTCGCCGGCCGCAACCCAGACGGATCCTCGGTGGTCGTTGCCCTGACTACCTCGCTACAGGCCATCGAGGATTCGCAGCGGGCGATCATGTCGACCGAGTTGCTGCCGGGCGAGGATCCGGCTCACCTGAGCGGCCCGGACCGCACGCAGTTGGCCTGGGTGCTGGCCGCCACCTCCCAAACGACCCCAATCCCTGTTTGACCCCCTGCCCAAATCTCTGCGAAGGAGTTCGTGATGCCCCCTTTTTCTGGCTCTTCTGCCGCCGTCCTGCAACAAGCAGTCGGTACGTGGAACCTGGCCGGCCCGACCATGGCCGGCTTCAGCGTCGGCAACCTCGGCAAGCGCGTCAGCGGCACGATTCCCGTGGCGTCGGCGCACTTCGACGTCGGTGAGAACGGAAGCGTGCGTGATGTGCACGCCGTTCTCGACATCGCCTCGATCGACACCGGGCACGCCAAACGCGATTCCGACCTCCGCAAGCCGGGTCTGTTGGACCTGGACAATCACCCACAGCTGACCTTCCGTGCCACTGAGGTCGTCGTGCTCGAAGACGGTTGGGCGGTCAATGGTCTGTTGACCGCGAAGGGCACGACCCTCGAGATCACTCTCCACGTGACCGTCGAGCAGCCCTCGGACGACACCGCCCGCGTCCGCGTGACCGGTCGGTTGGACCGCCGCCACTACGGCGTCAAGGCGCCTCGGTTCCTGATCGGAACACTGGTGGATCTCGAGATCGAAGCGGTGTTCAGTCGGTAGGTGCCCCTACGCTCGGGCTGTGACACAGAAGGAAGTGGATACGCGCGGCAGCGCCGTCGAGATGGTCCTCCGGAGACCCTCGGCGGCGCTGTCGCCGTACGTGGATCGCTACGTCGGCTATCGGCAGGATCGGCTGGCCAGCGGGACCCATCAGGGCCTGCCGTCGCGTTCGATGACCCTGATCATCAGCCTCGCGGACCCGGTCACGGTGCTGTCCATGCCGGATCCGACAGCAACACCCCAGGCGTTTCCCGGACTGATCAGCGGCCTGCATGCCGGGCCCGTGACGATCGCCGCGGACCGGGTCCAGTACGGCATCCACGTCGAGCTGACGCCCTGGGCGGCCGGAGCACTCCTCGGGCACCCGGCGGGGGTTTTGGCCAGCGGGATCTACGACATCCGGGACGTGCTCGGGACGCGGGGGAGTGAGCTGCTCGATCGGGTCCGCGAGGCCCGGGACTGGACGTCGAGGTTCGCCGCACTCGACCGGGTTCTCGGCGCGCACTCCGAACGCGCCTGGGCGCCACGGCCAGAGGTGGCCCAGGCCTGGACCACCCTCGTACGCACAGGCGGCCGCGTCCCGGTCAACCAGCTTGCCCGTCACGTCGGTTGGAGCAGGCGGCATCTCGGCGAGCGCTTCCGCACAGAGCTGGGCCTGAGTCCGAAAACCGCGGGAAGGGTGATCCGCTTCGATCGCTCCCACACCGCGCTGACCCGTCCGGCACGCTCGGGCCTTGCCCAGATCGCCGTCGAATGCGGCTATGCCGATCAAGCGCACCTGACCCGGGAGTGGCGCGAACTGGCGGGTCTGACGCCCTCCGCCTGGATGGCCGCCGAGCTCCCGTTCGTACAAGCCTCCGGTTTCGAACTCACGGCATCCTCTGGGCATGGCTGACGAACAAGCACAGAAATTCATCTGGCCCTGCCTGAACTATGCCGACGCCCGCGCCGGGATGCGGTTTCTCGTGGACGTCCTCGGATTCGAGGAGACCGCGCTGTACTCGGGCGACTCCGAGGATGTCGTCGTGCATGCCGAGGCCCGCTGGCCCGAGGGCGGTGGGGTCATGTTCGGCTCGGCCGGGCGAGAGGACAGCGAGTTCTCGTCCAATGCCGTCGGTGCGGGCTCGGTGTACGTGATCACCGACGACCCGGATGCGGTGTACGAGCGGGCGGTCGCCGGCGGTGCCGAGATCACCCGGGAGATGGAAGAGGCGGACTACGGCTCGCGTGGATTCACCGTCCGCGACCCAGAGGGCAATCTGTTCAGCTTCGGTACCTATCGCGGCGAGTGAGACGCTGGGAGCGTGAGCAGCCCCGCCGAACAAGCAGACACTCAGACATCCGCACCCCCGGCTGCCGGTCGGGAGGGTGCCGAGACCGGGCCGGACAACGGTTCGCCGGCCGTCGCGACCTGGTTGGGACGTCGTTTCGACGTCGAAGTCGGGCCGGTGGCCCACGGCGGGCACTGCGTGGCTCGTCACGAGGGTCGGGTCGTGTTCGTACGGCATGCCCTTCCGGGTGAGCAGGTCACCGTCCAGGTGACCGAGGACCGCCACGCGGGGTACTGCCGCGCCGATGCGGTCGAGATCCATCAGGGTTCGGCTGCACGCGTGCCGGCTCCCTGTCCGGTCGCCGGCCCGGGCAAGTGTGGTGGCTGCGACTGGCAGCACGTCGACCATCAGGCCCAGCGCGTGCTCAAAGCCGACGTCCTACGCGAGCAGTTGCTGAGGCTGGGTGAGCTGGACGAGTCCGAACTGCCGGTCGATCTGGCTGTCGAGGAGGTGCCCGGCGGCACCCTGCGCTGGCGCACTCGAGCCGGCTTCGCGGTTGACCGCCGTGGCCGGATCGGAATGCATCCACACCGTTCGCACCGGGTCCTGCCGATCGCAGACTGCCCGATCACCACGAACCCGGTCCTGGACAGCCGGGTCCTGAACCGCCGCTGGCCAGGCGCCGGCGGCATCGAGGTCGCAGCCGACTCCTACGGTCGTACCGCCGTGCGTCAACTCGACCGGCGTGGGCGGGTCCGGTCCAGCGGTGGAGCCAAGAAGCTCCGCGAGCAGGCAGCCGGCCGCACCTGGCAGGTCAGCAGCGGCGGTTTCTGGCAGATCCACCCGGCTGCTGCCGACGCGCTGGTCGAGGCGGTCCGCGCCGCCGCGGCCGTACAACCGGGAGAGCGGGTCCTCGATCTCTATGCCGGAGTCGGGCTGTTCGGTGGAGTCCTCGCCGAGGAGGTCGGTCCCAACGGGTCCGTGATCTGCATCGAGTCCAGTAGCACCGCCGTCGCCGACGCCGAGGTCAACCTCGCCGCGACATCGTGGGCGGGTGCGCGAGTCGGGCACGTGGACGCGCACCTGATCCGAGCCGAGGTTGGCCGGGATCGACCAGACGTGATCGTGCTCGATCCGCCACGCGCCGGTGCCGGTCGAACCGTCTGCCAGGCGCTGGCCGACTCCGGAGCCCGGCTGGTGTACGTGGCGTGTGATCCGGCGGCGCTGGCGCGCGATGTCGCAACGCTCCGGGAGGGCGGGTACCGCCTGGCCGGCCTGCGGGCCTTCGACCTCTTCCCGATGACCCATCATCTGGAGGCGGTCGCGCTGCTGTTGCCCGGCTGAGCAGTCAGCCGGCTCCCTTGCCTGAGCCGTAGCGCAGATCGCCGGCCACCAGGGTTGCCATGCACCTGCCCGCGCCCTCGGCCACTATAGCTGCGTACGGATCGTCCGCGGGTACGTCGAATGCGGCCAGGTCCGCACGGGCCCCTGGTTCGAGCCGGCCAATGTCGTTGCGGCCCAGAGCGGCTGCGCCGCCGAGAGTCATGGCCTCGACCAACCAGCGGTCCAACCCATCCTCAGCCGAGCCCTGGGACACGGCCAGGGCGCGTACCGCCTGTACTTCGTCGAGCAGATCAAGCGAAGGCGAGGAACTCAGCGAGTCAGTACCGATGCCCACCACGTTGCCCTCCGCTCGGTAGGCCGCAACAGGTGCCTGGCCGCAGTCCAACCGCTGGTTGGATCGCGGGCACAGGGCCACCGCAGTACCCCGGTCCCGGAGCAGGGCCCGATCCGCGGCATCGGCGTGCACGCCGTGGGCGATGTGCGAATCCGCACCGAGCAGTCGGACGCTGTCCAACTCGGCGATCGGTGTGCGACCCGACCCGCCGTCGAGCAGCGCGAGTCCCAATCCGCCGATCGTGGCCCAGTCGGCGAACATTCCGGTGCCGTCGGCGACAAAGGCCACCTCGTCGGACTGCTCGGCACCGTGCGGATGCAGCCGGATCCCCCGGGCTCTGGCGATGTCTCCGAGGTCGGCAAGCACGGCGGTGTCCAGGGTGTACGGCGAGTGCGGGCTGATCCCGATCCCGGTCGATGGCGCGGCGTCCAGGGTGGCCAGGAATTCCGGTCGGATCTTGGCCCAGCGGGGACTGTCGGCCAGGACCACCTCGAAGTAGGACACCCCGGCCATCCCGGCGTCGTGCTGGGCGCTGAGGGCCGACGCTCCGGTGACGACGTCAGCGGCCGCGGTCGTACCGCTGGCCAGCATCGCCGCGATGCCTTGCTCGGCCGAGGCCCGCCATTGCTCCGGTGTGGTCGCCGCGATGATCGGCGGCATGTCCTGGATCCACTCCGGGAAGGGCTTGCCGTTGTCGTACAGGTGGGCGGCATGGCAGTAGTTCAGGTGCGTGTGGGCGTTGATCAGACCCGGCATGAGCACACCCTGCCAATGGGTATGGCCGGCCTCGGGATATCTCCCCAGCAGCTCCGCTCGAGTCCCCACGCCGAGGATCTTCCCGTCCTGTACGGCCAGCGCGCCGTCGACGACAGGCGGTGCGGTGATCGGCAGTGCAACGGTGGCTGAATGAATCGCGATCGGAGACGTCACCTGGTGGACGTTAACCGGTCGCCGGCCCGCGCTAAGGGGCGATCGGATCCGAGCGGAGCCAGGAACCGGCCGACGAGGTCACGACGGCTCCGGACCCCGACTTTGTTGAACACGGCCTTCAGGTGGTCCTGAACGGTGTGCGGCGAGATGCAGAGAGTGTCCACGATCGTTCGAGTAGACGCGCCGCGCAGAACCAGGCGAGCCACCTCTGCCTCTCGCGGAGTGAGCCCGTGTGCGGAGAACAGGAGCGGAATCGTGACCCCTGACTCAGCGACTTCGACGATGACCGCGGTCCGCGCCTCGCCGGAGGTGCCCTGCAGCCGTGATGCGTGGATATCGAGCCAGGGACCGGACAGGGCGCGGACCCTGGTGCTGGGGAGTACATGCGGGTCAGCCGTCCCGCGCTCCAGCGCAGACAGCGCGGCCGCTACGGCGTAGACGGCTATGGGCAGCTCAGTGCCGGTGCCGGCATCGGCGACCAGGGAGAGCAGGTGCTCGGCTTGCGGTGTGATCGCGACGAGGCTGAGATCATCTGCGAGCAGAACCACACCCGGACCGCACGTTTCGCCGGCGGCCGTGGATCCTCGGAGCAAAACCGTCTTGCGCAGTGCATCGGCGATGTGTGGACCCAGCCGCGTGATCAACGCCGCCTCCGATTGCGAGAACCCGAGCTCGTGATCCTTACGATGCAGGCACAGGTATCCCCAGCACTCACCGCCGACGATCAGGGCGGCGCGAAGCTCATCTCCCAAACCCAGCTGGCTCATGATGTCGCGATAGCGCAGGCTGGACGGGCGATCGTGGTTGGTCGCAGCATCGAGTGAGGCCACGTGTGTGGACGAGGACGCCAACGTCGCGAACTTGTTGACATCGGCGCTGGCGAACTCGTTGTCGAGGAAGAGTGATGTCGCCGCTGCCAGCGGCTCCTCGGCGTACGCGCCGGTGAACAGCAGCGTCGAGGGGTCCGCGGTTGCAAAGAAGGCGGCGTCAACCGACAGCATCCGGCGCAACGAGCGCAGTACGTCGTGTTGCAACGTGGCCACGTCGGAGGTTCTGTGGCACAGACGGACCAGGTCCTGCTTGGCTCGGACCGTGCTGGCTTTCCTCGACACGACGACAGTGTCCTGCCGTCAGTGCAGCCGGGAAACCCCACATAGCTGGGATGGTCTTGGCGAGAACCCGGCGTAACGATCGGCGCATGACAATTGATCGCAGCACCCACAACAAGCAAGTCGTTAAAGACTTCATTCGCGAATTGTTCACCGAGGGGGATCTCGGTGCCGTCGACCGGTACCTGGATCCGACCTTTGTCAATCACGATCCACCGTTCCCCGGCGCCCCGGATGGTCCCGAGGGCATGCGACAGGCCGCCGCCATGTTCCGCCAGGCCGTACCGGATTGGCATAGCAACGTGGAGCAACTCGTTGCCGAGTCCGACATCGTGGTCGAGCGTTTCACCGCCCGCGGCACGCACCGTGGTGATCTGATGGGCGCCGAGCCGACCGGCCGTGAGATCACGCTCGCTGGCATCAACATCTTCAGGGTCGACGGAGACCGGATCGTCGAGCGTTGGGGCCGGCTGGACGAGCTGGGACTGCTTCGTCAGCTCGGCCCACGTGATTCCACGCCACAATCGCAGGTATGACCGGCCGGGACCTTCCGCCGAACTGGCCGCAGGCCGTCTGGGCGCCCGGTGCACCGGACTGGGAGGCCAGTGCCACGAGATGGCTGCTCGACCAGGTTCCACCGGAGTACCGCCGCTACGACGTGCTGCGGCGCTATCCGGTCCTGCTTGCCCGGTTCGCCGCCGACCACACCAGAGCCGCCCTCGACGCTGCCCGCAGCGGGTGGCGCTCCCTGCGGGTCGATCTGGGCGACCAACTGCCGGCCGAGGCGCTGGATGCGGCTATGGATGCCTATGAGCGGGAGGGGTCCCGAATAGCGGCGGTCGCCCGTTCCATCGAGGTGGTCTCGGCCGCACTTCGCGGGGAACGCTGGGTTCCTCGGTTGTGACCGGCGCCTCAGCGAGCGCACACCAGAACGCCCGAGCCGTCGACCGGTCGCGACTACACTCAGAACTTCCTCGGACCACCGGCCGTAGGCCGGACCACCGGCCGCAGGGGAACGAAGCGAGGAAGAGCAGGGGGCGAGGCACGTCGTGCCGCTGTTGCCGACGATCACCAGCCCGGCCGATCTCAGGGCCCTTGCCGCCGAACAGTTGCCGGTATTGGCCACGGAGATCCGCGACTTCCTGGTCCGTAGCTGCGCCCGCACCGGCGGCCATCTCGGACCGAATCTCGGAGCCGTTGAGCTCACCATCGCGCTGCACCGTGTGTTCGACTCCCCGCGCGAGCCGATCATCTTCGACACCGGGCATCAGTCCTACGTACACAAGATCTTGACCGGCCGCCAGGACGGCTTCGAGCGGCTCAAGGTCGCCGGCGGCCTGTCCGGTTACCCCTCCCGAGAGGAGTCCGAGCACGACTGGGTCGAGAACTCGCATGCCTCTACCGCGCTGTCCTACGCCGACGGGATGGCCAAGGCCTTCGCCGTACGGGGGGACAGCCGGCCCGTCGTGGCAGTGGTCGGGGACGGCGCGCTGACCGGAGGCATGTCCTGGGAGGCGCTGAACAACATCGCCGTTGCCAAGGACCGGCAAGTAATCATCGTAGTCAACGACAACGGCCGCTCGTATTCACCGACGATCGGCGGACTGGCGAACCGGCTGGCCTCGTTGCGTCTGCGCCCCGGCTACGAGGACATGCTCGAGGGCATCAAGAAGTCGCTCGGCCGTATGCCGATGGTGGGACCGGCCCTCTACGACGCCCTGCACGGCATGAAGAAGGGCGTTAAGGACGTCATCGCCCCGCAGGGAATGTTCGAGGACCTCGGCCTGAAATACGTCGGCGCGGTGGACGGCCACGACATCGAGGCCCTCGAGTCGGCGCTCCGGCGGGCCCGGGACTTCGGTGCACCGGTGATCGTGCACTGCGTGACCACCAAGGGCTTCGGGTACGCCCCGGCGCAGGCTCATAAGGAGGACGCCTGGCACAGCACCGGCGCCTTCGACCCGGACAACGGGATGCTCACCCCTGCGGCCGGCCCCACGTGGACCGAGGTCTTCTCCGCCGAACTCGTACGAATCGGGGCTGCCCGCAGCGATGTCGTCGCGATCACGGCGGCGATGCTCTACCCGACCGGGCTGGCGCCCTTCGCGCGGGCATATCCGGAACGCACGTTCGACGTCGGCATCGCCGAGCAGCATGCCGTCACCTCGGCGGCCGGGATGGCGATGGGTGGTCTGCATCCGGTCGTCGCGATCTATGCCACGTTCCTCAACCGGGCCTTCGACCAGATGCTGCTGGATGTGGCACTGCACCGCCTTCCGGTCACCCTTGTTCTGGACCGGGCGGGCATCACCGGCGATGACGGGCCCTCGCACAACGGGATGTGGGACCTGTCGATCCTGGGTGTCGTGCCCGGGATGCGGGTCGCGGCCCCGCGTGACGAGCCGACGTTGCGTACGGCGTTGCGCGAGGCCGTCGCGCACGAAGACGGGCCGACGGCCGTGCGCTTCCCGAAGGGTGGGCTGGGTGCGGAGCTGCCGGCGCTGCGCGCGGTGGACGGCACGGTGGACGTTCTGCTCGAGAACAACGGGGAGGATCGCGGCGTCGAGGTCCTCCTCGTAGCCGCCGGACCCTTGGCGGCGGCGGCGCTCGTGGCCGGAGCGTCCATCGCGCAGGAGGGCCGGGCGATACGAGTCGTCTCGCCAACCTGGATCCGTCCGGTGCCACAGGCAGTCCTGGACCTCGCCCGTACGGCTGAACTCGTGGTGACGGTCGAGGACGGCGGCCTGTCCGGTGGCTTCGGAGACTGGGTGGCGCAGCGACTGCGCGCGGACTCAGTCGATACCCCGGTGCTGACGCTGGGGCTGGCGCAAGAGTTTTTGGACGTGGGAAAGCGCGCGGATCTGCTGATTGCCGCAGGATTGGACGCCGACGGCATCGCGTATTCGGTGCGCGCCCGGATGGCTGCGCAACATGCCGCATTGCATGGTGAGGAAGCCGAGCACGACCCGGCTCTCTCGCGAGCCGGCAACGTCGTCGACCTTTCTCGAAACGAGACCCGCGGGACGGATCCGGCCGCGGGGACAGCTTCGTCCTAGTCGACATGCGCGTCCTGCTCGTGGAAGACGAGAAACAGCTTGCCGACACCCTGGCCCGCGGCCTACGCCGGGAGGGAATGGCGGTCGATATTGCCTACGACGGCGTCGAGGGCCACGAGAAGTGGACCTACACCAACTACGACGTCGTGGTCCTCGACCGGGACCTGCCGGGCATGTCGGGCGATGAGGTGATGCGCCAGCTGGCCGGTTCGGGCACGCTCACCCGGGTCCTGATGCTGACTGCCAGTGGCAGTGTCCGGGACCGGGTCAACGGGCTGTCCCTGGGCGCAGATGACTACCTGTCCAAGCCGTTTGCGTTCGCCGAACTCGTGGCGCGGATTCGCGCGCTCGGACGCCGGGCCACACCGGCGGCTCCACCGGTGTTGGCAGCCGGAGACCTGGTCGTCGACCCGGCCAAGCGGGTCGTTCGACGCGCCAACACCCCGATCGACTTGACCCGCAAGGAGTTCGGGGTGCTTGAGATGTTGTTGCGGGCCAAGGGCGGTGTGGTCTCCAGCGAGGAACTGCTGGAGAAGGTCTGGGACGAGCATGCTGATCCGTTCACCACGACCGTACGCGTCACGATCATGACGATGCGCCGCAAACTGGGCGAGCCGGCCATCGTGGACACCGTGGTCGGTTCGGGCTACCGCATCGTCGCCGACCCCGTCTGAGCCCGCGCAGGGCAGGCTGTCGGGCATGCGAGTCTCACTGCGGTGGCGCCTCGCGCTGGCCTACGGCGCGCTGCTGACTGTGGCCGCAGCGATCCTGCTGGCCGTCGCCGTCCTCGTCGCCGACCAGACCGTCGCCGCCACTCCCGGTCTGCCGCCCGACGCCGAGGTCGAAGTCGTGACCGCCGATGGGTCCACCGTGACCGTCTCGGCCGGCGCTGTCCAAGAGGCGCTGCGGGATCAGGCCCGCGATGCGATTCTGCGCACTGGCGGCCTGGCCTTCGGGTTCGTCGTCCTCGCCGGTGCGGCAGCGAGCTATCTGGTGGCCGGTCGGGTGTTGCGCCCGGTCAGTAACCTGACCGAGACCGCCCGACGACTTTCCACAGCCACGCTGCGGGAACGGATTGCCTACCGCGGACCACGTGACGAACTCGCCGAACTGGCCGACGCCTTCGACGAGATGGTCGGTCGCCTCGATGCCGCTTTCGCCGGCCAGCAACGCTTCGCCGCCAACGCCAGTCATGAGTTGCGTACGCCGTTGACGCTCATCCGCGCCGAAGTGGACGTGGCGTTGAGCGATCCGAACGCTACCGTCGAGGAACTGCGAACCTCCGCCGAGATCGTCCGCGAGGCCACGATCCGCGCGGATGCGCTCATCGAGTCCTTGCTGCTGCTGGCCCGCAGTGAGGCCGAGGCGGAGAAGGGAGTCCTCACAACCCGGGAACCGGTCGACCTGGCCGCGCTCGTTCCGGGTGCCCTGGCCGCGGTCGGGGCGGAGGCGACCGAGCGCGAGTTGCGCGTCGACTCGGTGCTCGATCCGGCCCGTACGGTCGGCGACCCCGAACTCCTGTCCCGACTGGTGGGCAACCTCGTGGAAAATGCGGTACGGCACAACATCGATGGCGGGGACCTGGCCATTCGCAGTGGACACATCGACGGGATGGCCTGGATCACCGTGGCCAACACCGGCGCGAGCTTCGAGCAGTCCGAAGTCGGCGACCTGCTCGCCCCGTTCCGCCGTGGAGGGGCCGGCCGGTCGGGCGTGCGGGGGACGGGGCTCGGTCTGTCGATCGTGCGCGCCGTTGTGCTAGCCCACCATGGCGCGGTGGACTTGTGCGCCCTGGCCACCGGAGGTTTACAGGTGCGGGTCACGCTTCCGGTTGCGTGAAAGGGAAAGCTCGACCCGAGAGTTAGGCTCTTGCCGGCGACCGTCTCTGTGGGAGGGAACCGATGATGAGTGCCAGCGACCGCAGTTTTGTCAGCCACGGAACCCATTGTGCTACAACATATCTGATGTCGGCAAGCGCGGCTTTGACCACGGCAGCCGGCCGGCCGTGCGTCGTGATGGGGCACGGGTTCGGGGCCACCCGTGATGTGGCCTGCGGCCCTTTGCCGACCGGTTCGCGGCTGCAGGCGCCGATGTCCTGATGTTCGACTATCGCGGGTTCGGCACCTCCGACGGCACACCTCGACAGGACGTTGCGCACTGGCGGCACCGCGCGGACTACCACTCGGCGATCGCGTACGCGCGCGGCCTGCCGGATGTTGACCCGGATCGGATCGCCCTGTGGGGCAGCTCGTACTCCGGCGGCCACGTACTCCCAGTCGCTGTCAGAGATGGACGAGTCGCTGCGGTGATCTCGCAGGGCGCAGCGATGGACGGCCTGGCAGCGCTCCTTGAGATAGCGCGCTACGCCGGGGTGGGTCAGCTACTCAAGCTCACCGGACATTCCATCCGGGACCTGGCTCGTGCTGTGCGGCGACGCCCCCCGCACCTGGTCCCCATCGTCGGGCCTCCCGGGTCATTGGCGGCGATCACGGCCGAGGGCGCCGAGATCGGATACCAAGCGATCGTGGGCCCGACGTTCCGCAACGAGATGTGCGCCCGCGGCATCATGTTCATCCCACTGAACCGCCCGGTGACCTCAGCCAGCAAGCTGCGCTGCCCACTGTTGGTCGTGCTGGCCGAGCGGGACAACATCGCACCGACGAAGTCCGTACGAGCGGCCGCCAAAAAGGCCGGCCGCTTCGCCCAGATACTGGTGCTTCCGTCCGGCCACTTCGACATCTACGCCGGCGAGATGTTCGAGAAGTCGGTGGCGACCCAGGTGGAGTTCCTGACCACCCATCTCGCGACCGCCCCCTAACCGGACGTTATGCGCATAACGTCCGGGATGAGCCGCAAAACGGGACGTTATGCGCATAGCGTCCGGGAGCACGGCTAGTTCGTACCCACTGGGACGCTGGCGACGCCGACGGGGTGGAAGCGCTGCCCGGTGACCTTCTCGCTGATTCCCTCACGATCGAGGTACGGCGTGATCCCGCCGAGGTGGAATGGCCAGCCCGCGCCGAGCAGCAGGCACAGGTCGATGTCTTGAGCCTGCGCGACCACACCCTCGTCGAGCATCAGCTGGATCTCCTGGGCCATGGCCTCCAGCGCAGCGGCCCGTACCTCGTCGACGTTCATCGGCGCGTCCGTCGCAGCGAATATCGCAGCCACCTCGGGGTCCACGTGCTGGCCTGACTCGTCCCAGACATAGATCCCCGCTTTACCCGCCGCGACCAGCTTGCGCAGGTTCTCGCTGACGCCGAAGCGATCAGGGAACGCGCCGTGCAGCGTCTCGCTGGTGTGCAGGGCCACCGCGGGGCCGACCAACTGCAACAAAATGAAGGGGCTCATCGGCAGACCCAGCGGCACCAGCGCCCGGTCGGCAACCTCGATCGGGGTGCCCTGGTCGACAGCAGTGGTGACCGCGCCGAGGAAACGGGTCAGCAGCCGGTTGACCACGAAAGCCGGGGCGTCCTGGACCAGAACGCAGCTCTTCTTCAGCGTTCTACCCACGTCGAAAGCCGTTGCCAGAGTTGCGTCCTCGGTCTTGGCGCCGCGGACGATCTCCAACAGCGGCAAGACCGCCACCGGGTTGAAGAAGTGAAAACCGACGACCCGCTCGGGATGTTCGAGATCGGCCGCCATCTCGGTGATGGACAGCGACGATGTGTTCGTCGCAAGGATGCACTCCCGGCCAACCACAGCCTCGACCTCGGCGAAGACCCGCCTCTTGACGGCCAGGTCCTCGAAAACCGCTTCGAGGACGAAGTCAGCGTCGGCGAAGGCGTCCTTGGTCAACGAGCCCGACACCAGCGACTTGAGCCGATTCGCCTTGTCGGTGCTGACTCGGCCCTTGCCGAGGAGTTTGTCGATCTCGTCGTGTACGTAGGCAACCCCGCGGTCTAGGCGCTCCTGGTCGAGGTCGGTCAGGACCACGGGCACTTCCAGGCGCCGGGTGAACAGCAGCGCGAGTTGGCCGGCCATGAGACCCGCGCCCACGATGCCGACCTTCGAGACCGGGCGGGTCAACCTCTTGTCCGGTACGCCAACCGGCCGCTTGGCCCGCTTCTGCACCAAGTCGAATGAGTACAGCCCGGCCCGCAGCTCATCGGTCATCAACAGATCGGCGAGAGCGTCGTCCTCGGCGGCCGTGCCGGCCAGGAACTGGTCACCTTCGACACCGCCCCGGGCGGCTTCCAGCAATTCCAAGGCGCGGTACGGGGCGGGCGCGGCGCCGTGAAACTTGGCGTCCACCAAGGCCCGACCGCGCTCAAGTGCCGCGGTCCAAGCCTGGCCACGGTCGATCGCTGGCCGGGTGACCGTTGTCGAACCACTGAGAACGCTTGCGGCCCACTCGATCGAGCGTTCCAGGAAGTCCGCCGGCTCGAAAGTGACGTCGGCGATGCCCAGCTTGGCTGCCTGCTTGGCGTTCAACATCCGGTTCTGGTTGAGCGCGTTGTCCAGGATCACGGTGACTGCGCCATCGGCGCCGATCAGGTTGGGCAGCAGCTGGGTTCCACCCCAGCCTGGCACGATCCCGAGGAAGCACTCGGGCAGGGCGATAGCCGCAGCACCTGTGGACAGCGTCCGATAGTGACAGTGCAGAGCGAGCTCGACCCCGCCGCCCATCGCCGCGCCGTTGACGAAGGCGAACGTCGGGATCGTCGAATGCTTGAACCGGCCGAACACCTCGTGGCCGAGGCGAGAAATCTGCAGCGCCTTGTCCCGCGTGTCGATCAGGCCGATCCCCGACAGATCGGCGCCGACAGCGAAAATGAACGGCTTGCCGGTCACCGCGATCGCGGCCACGGTAGGGGAGTGGCCCTCGATGTCGTCGAGTGCTGCAGCGAGGTTGGCCAACCCCGCCGGACCGAATGTCGTCGGTCGGGTGTGGTCGAGGCCGTTGTCGACCGTGATCAGGGCGATCTCGCCGTCGAGTCCCGGGACGGCGAGGTAGCGCACGTACGCGGAGGTCACGACCTCGTCGGGATAGGCCACGGCCGCCTCGGCTTGCAACCTGGTGTTCGCGTTGGTCACGAGCGGTCTCCCAGGTTGGTGTCGTACGTGGGATTCTCCCAGATCACGCTGCCGCCCATGCCGATTCCGATACACATGGCGGTCAGGCCGTACCGAACGTCGGATCTTTCGGCGAACTGCCGGGCCAGCTGAGTCATCAGCCGGACTCCGGAGGAGGCCAGCGGGTGTCCGACGGCGATCGCCCCGCCCCACGGATTGACCCGCTCGTCGTCATCGGCGATGCCGAAGTGGTCGAGGAAGGCCAGGACCTGTACGGCGAAGGCTTCATTCAGCTCGAAGGCTCCGATGTCCTCGATGGACAGTCCGGTCTGGCGCAGCACTTTTTCGGTGGCCGGTACCGGGCCGATCCCCATCACCTCGGGCTCGACGCCGACGAAGCTGTATCCGACCAGCCGCATCGCCGCAGGCAGGTCCAGTTCTCCAGCCACGTCCTCGGCGGCGATCAGGCACGCGGTCGCGCCATCGTTCAGGCCTGCTGCGTTGCCGGCGGTGATCCGGCCGTGCGGACGGAACGGGGTCTTGAGCGTGGACAGCCCCTCGACCGTGGTCTCCGGCCGGGGCGGCTCGTCCGTAGTGGCCAAGCCGTACCCGGAGGCCGTCGAGCGGGTGGCCATCGTGACCAGGTCCTGGCCGATCTGTCCGTTAGCCGCCGCCTTCGCATACTTGGCCTGGCTGGCGGCGGCGAAGGCGTCGGCGCGGTCCTTGGTGAGGTGCGGGTACCGGTCGTGCAGGTTCTCCGCTGTCTGGCCCATGACCAGAGCCGAGGGGTCGACCAGCTTCTCCGAGAGGAACCTGGGGTTCGGGTCGACACCTTCCCCCATCGGGTGATGGCCCATGTGCTCGACCCCACCGGCCACCGCGACGTCGTAGGCGCCGAAGGCGATGCCGCTGGCGGTCGTCGTCACGGCGGTCATCGCGCCGGCGCACATCCGGTCGATCGCGTACCCGGGGACGCTACGGGGGAGTCCGGCCAATAGTGCCGCGGTACGGCCGATGGTCAGGCCCTGGTCGCCGATCTGGGTGGTGGCCGCGATGGCGACCTCGTCCACCCGCTCGGGGGGAAGATTGGGGTTGCGCCGCATCAACTCGCGGATGCAGCGCACGACCAGGTCATCGGCGCGCGTCTCGGCGTAGAGCCCCTTGGGACCGGCCTTTCCGAACGGAGTACGGACGCCGTCGACGAAGACGACCTCTCGAAGATTGCGGGGCATGCGTTTCTCCTATGTCAAGCCGCTGCTGGAAGGCAGGCGGTTTGACGGGTTTTGTGGTCGGCGATCAGGTGGTTGAACACGGTTCGGGCGAGGCGTCGTTTGAGGCAGCGCAGCGCTTCG
>Ga0136614_10000488_pt1 | contig 19799 bp, 21 predicted proteins | sample AntDrymUQ2792106_2_FD_106643 | JGI IMG/M metagenome (GOLD analysis project Ga0136614, IMG submission 106643) | Polar desert sand microbial communities from Dry Valleys, Antarctica - metaG UQ279 (21.06) | ecosystem: Environmental > Terrestrial > Soil > Desert | place: Antarctica: Dry Valley... | reverse complement strand
AGATCCCGCAGGCCGGCCAGGCGGCGGCGGTACCGCGCCAGCAGCGCCAGGCGGGCTCGGACCCTGGGTGTGTCGATCATCCGAGGCCCTCACGGGCGACCCGGGCGAGATAGGCGCGGTCCTGCTCCCGTACGGTCGGCTCGACGTCCAACCAACGCGACAGGGTGTCGACCTCGAAGCGGACACGACGTGGCTCGTCACCTCGGTACAGCAAGCGACCCTCCTGAACGACGCGGCCGCGCAGCTGCAGGGGCGCCTCGTCGAGCACCACCAGGTCGGCGTCCGGCGCGCCCAGCGCGTCGGCGAAGGCGTTGGCCAAGCCTGAACGCTCGGTCAGCGTCAGCCTGCGCCCGCCGTGTGCCATCAGCACTGCCACGTCTGCGTCACTGACCGGCGTGTGGGTCTCCGTGGCGCGAGAGCCGATCAGATAGACGGCGGCGACGCCGGCCTCGCCGAGCCGCTCGACGAGCGGGTCCGAAAGCTGCATCTCGGCAGTGTCCCACGGCACGGCTTGCCCGGTCGGGAACGCCGAACGTGTCAGGCGTCGGCGGGCAGCAGCCGGAACGGCCGGCCTCGATCCCACGTCAGCGTGCGGAAGTGCCGCTGATCCAGGGTGAGCACCTCGCCGACGCCGTGCCGCTCGGCAAGGATCACCAACGAAGCGTCGGCGAGCCCTACTGCGAGGTCAGCATGGCGCCGCATGACGGTGGCCGCGCCAGCCACGTCGGTAGCTGAGAACGGCTCAAGTTGGTACGCCCCCGCAGCGACCTCGTCGATCCAGCGCAAGGCAGCGGCCGCACCCAGGTAGTTGGTTATCAGGTAGTCCAGCTCCGCGGCCACGAACGGTGACAGCAGCAATGGTCCCGTGGCAGCCGACAGCGCACCCAAGCATTCGGCATGCTCCCTGGCACTGCTGTCGGCCGCCGCAAGTAGGCCGCTCGTGTCCAGGATCATTCCAGGCCGAAGCCTGCCAAATGCGCATCGGCGCTCGCGGCGAGCAGGGGATCGCCGCTAGCCCCGAGAGGCAGGCTCGGCTCGGGTCGCGCACGCCCTGCCAGCGCCTGGTCTAGCGCGTCGCGAATGATGTCAGCCTCGGAACGCTGCTCCTCGCGCGCGGTCCGCTCCAAGAGTCGCTTCAACTCGATGGGCAGATAAAGCGTCGTCTTCACCATGCCACCCATGATGCCATACATCGCCGCCTGGTCAGCACTGGTGACGGGTCATGGCGGCGTGCGGGCGGCGTGGGCCCGCAGGTAACTGCCGGTCAGTGAGTCCCCGGCCTCGATGAGCTGGGCCGGTGGCCCCTGGAAGACCAGCTGACCCCTGGAGAAGTACTACGAGGAACTGGCGATAATGTGTGCTAATGAGGCTGCAGATGGCGAGCAACCCGAATTCTGAGCCAGCGTGCATGCGCCGCCGCTGGCGGCGCGGGGGAATGTAGGTTCCGAGCGTGGCAGAGATCACGCATGACGAACTCATCGCTGCGGCGGGGGCCGCCCTCAACCCGCACCCCGTGGACGGCCGGCTCTTCGGGGACGTGGCGTCCACCCTCGTCACCGACGGCGGCGGCCATGTTCGATCTCGACCACTTCAAGCAGATCAACGACCGGTTCGGTCACGGCAAGGGAGACGAGGTGCTCGCGGCGGTCGGCGCCGCACTGGGGTCGTCTCTGCGGGCAAGTGACTTCGCCGGCCGCTTCGGGGGTGAGGAGTTCCTCATCCTGCTGCCCGATACCACTGTCGACGATGCCATGCTCGTAGCCGAGAAGATCCGCGGCAGCGTGGCATCCATCACAGTTCCGGGCGTGGAACGCGACATCACGGCGAGCATCGGGGTGGCCGGCCTGTTGGAGCACGCCGGTAACGCGACGGGACTGCTGCGGGCCACCGACCGAGCGTTGTACGCGGCCAAGGCCGCGGGCCGGAACCGCACCGTCCAAGCCACAAGCAGCGACGACGAGGGCCGCCTGCGCCCCGATCAGTCCGTGTTGGGACGCTAGTCCAAGTAGGCGCCGCCGATCTCGGCGACCGCGGCCAGTACGAACAGCATCACCGACTCGCGATCATGCCTCTACCTCCGGGCGGTCGTCTGTCGCACGTCGAGCCTGACCTCGCCTGGCGGGGGCGCCAGCGTCGGGTCGGTGAACAGGACACAGACGTCCACGGTCTCACAGTCACACAGCGACGCGATGTCAAGCCAGCGCTTGACCGCTTGTGCGCGCTGGATCAACGCCTCGATGTCGGGACGCTTGCGTTCCGCCAGCTCACGCATGCGGTCGCCGGCTCCGTGGCCCTCGGGCTGCGGCCGGGTGAGCTCACGAATCTCATCGAGCGTGAACCCGGCGCGCTGCGCGACGTCGGCGACCGCCAGTCGATGCAGGATCTCTTCGTGGTAGCGGCGCTGACCTCCAACCCGGTCGGGCAGCGGCAGCACACCGATGCGTTCGTAGTAGCGGATGTGGGAAGTACGCAACCCGGCTCGGGCGGCGACCTCGCCGATGGACAGCAGCGGTTCCGTAGCGGCCATGCCGTGCAACCCCTTGACTTGAAGTCGACTTCAAGTTTTACCGTACCCAGAGCCGTTCTCACACCCAAGGAGCTGCCATGTCCCACGAGCCCATCGCCTGCACCCTCCCGCCCGACCAGCTGCGCGGGCGCATGTCGCTGATCGACGTGCTGGCCTCCGATGCCCTACTCGGTCAACAGCCGATCGACGGCGGCCTCCGGGCGCGCTTTCGCAACGCTCCCGGCATCGAACAGCGCGTCCGCGACCTGGTCGCTGCCGAATCGCAGTGCTGCGCGTTCCTGCGCTTCCATGTCCACCACGACGGCCAGGCCGTTGTGCTTGACATCACCGGATCCGTCGATGCGCAGCCAGCGATCAAACAGTTCTTCCCAGCACTGGGCACCCGAGCCAGCCGGACCCTCACGTGCACAGCACCGACGTACCGAATCGAAAGCGGTCGTAGTCTCTCGGAATGACCACGCTGCAGGGGGCGGTTGTCCGGCTCAGGCCAGCCACCAGGGCCGACGTCCCGGGTCTGGTGAGGATCCGCCAGGCGCCGCAGGTCTACGAGCACTGGCGAGGCGGGGACGACATGGTCGCCGCCGTCGTGGAGGACCTCGATGAACCGGACGTCACCGGGTACGTGATCGAGCTTGAGGGTCGCGTCGTCGGCTGGATCCAGTGTCAGGCGGAGGAGGAGCCGGACTACCGGCACGCGAACATGGACATCTACATCGATCCCTCGGTGCGCGGTCGCGGCGTCGGCACCGACGCGGTCCGGACACTTGCGCGGCACCTGTTCGTCGATCATGGTCACCACCGGCTGGTGATCGATCCCGCGGCCCACAACGCGGCCGCCATCCGCTCGTACCGCAAGGTCGGCTTTCGCCCGATCGGCATCATGCGTCGATACGAGCGTGGCACGGACGGCACGTGGCATGACGGCCTGCTCATGGACCTCCTCGCGGAGGAGCTCATCGAGTAGCGACCCGTACCGCCGGGCGCCTGACCACCGAAACTCCCGGACGAAGGACTCTAGGGCGAGTCATGCTGGACTCAGCCAGACAGCTGCCGCCGGGCCAGCATGCCGTTGAGCTGGAACGCTTTGGACTGCCGCAGTTCGCGCGCCGACATGTGGATCCACCCGCGCGGCCGGTGCTGACGGTCGGCGGGGCGGTGCGGCGCCCAACGCAACTCGACGTGGCCGAGTTGCTTGCCCGCCTACCGCGCCGCGAGCAGCGCAGCGACCTGCACTGTGTGACCACTTGGAGCGCGCTGGACTTGACCTGGTCGGGTGCGCCCTTTCGAGACGTGGGGCAGCTGATCGTCGGAGTCGTCCAGCCCGACCCGCGCGCTCACTGGCTGATGGCCGCCGGCCTGGACGGTTTCCAGTCTTGTCTCTCACTCGACGACGTGCTCGCTGATGACGTGCTGCTCGCCGATCGCCTGCACGGCGCGGCACTGTCGCCTGCGCACGGCGCCCCGCTGCGGTTGGTTGTGCCGGCGCAGTACGGCTACAAGAGCGTCAAGCACCTGGCCGCGCTGGAGTACCGGCACACCTACGCAGCCGGTTCGGCCGGCCTTCGGGAACACCCCCGCGGTCGTGTCGCTCAGGAGGAGCGCAGCCGGTTTCTTCCCGGCTTCGTCTGGCGCCGGGTGTGGGCCCTGGCGCTGCCAGTGGCGCGGCGGCCCTACCGGAGTCGGTGAACGTCTACCGCTCCGATCCGGACGGCAACACCTGGTCGGTGCCGCAGCTGCCGGAGCATCGGCGACGAGGCCCGACGCCCGGCCATCCGTCCTAGGGCTCGACCGGCAGGCTGGTTTCGGGCCGCGCGATGGCGCGGTCGGTGGCGCCGATGAGGGCGCGGCCGAAGCGCTTCTGGCTGACGCCGGTCTGGTCCAGGTACTTGCAGATGCCACCAAGGAAGAACGGCCATCCGGCGCCCAGCAGCAGGCAGGTGTCGATGTCGCGGGCGTCGGCCACAACGCCCTCGTCCAGCATCACGACGATCTCGTCGGCCACGGCCTCGACCGCCGCCTCTCGAATCTCCGCAGCGGTCATGCGCTGCACACCCACGTCGCTGACTCGCCAGCGTTCGGTCACCTCGCGGTACGGCACCAGGCCCTTGCTCCAGTCGTAGACGCCCGGCAGACCGCTCGACGCGAGCATCTGGAAGTTGTCGTCCAGGGCGAAGCGGTCGGGGTAGGCCTCGTGCAGCGTGCGCGCGACGTGGGCCGCGACGACCGGGCCGACCAAGCCGAGCAGCTCGAAGGGCCCCATCGGCAGGCCGAGCTCCTTGGTGGCGTCGTCGACCTCGGCGAACCCGCTGCCATGGTTGACGGCCTGGCCGCAGGCGCCCATGAAGCGGGTCAGCAGGCGGTTGACGACGAAGCCGGGGGTGTCGGCGCAGGGCACCGCCGATTTGCGCAGGGTCGTGGCCGCGGCGAAGGCCGTGGCCAGCGCCTCGTCGGACGTCGCTTGGGTTCTGACCACCTCGACCAGCGGCAGGATCGCCACGGGGTTGAAGAAATGGAAGCCCACCACCCTGTCTGGGAGGGTCAGCCCGGCGGCCATGGCCGTGACCGACAGACCCGAGGTATTCGTGGCCAGGATGCAGCCGGCGTCCACCACCGCCTCGAGGTCGCCAAAGATCCGCTGCTTGACTCCGAGGTCCTCGGCGACGGCCTCCAGCACGAAGTCGGCACCCGCATGGTCCGCCACATCGGTGGAAGTCGTCACCAACGACTTGAGGTGGTCGGCTTTGCCCGGTCGCAGGCGGCCCTTGGCCACGCGTTGGTCCAGTTCGCCATCGATGTGCCGACGCGCTTGCTCCAGCACGCCGGCGTCGATGTCGGTCAGCACCAGCGGCACCTCGAAGCGCTGCAGGAACAACGCCCCGAGCTGCGCGCCCATCAGGCCCGCGCCGACGATGCCAACCTTGGTGATCCGCCGCGGTGCAGCGGCTGGCCTCCACGGCTGGCGCTTCACGCGCTGCTGGGTCAGCCCGAAGCTGTAGACAGCGGCCTGTGCCTGCCGGGCGGGCAGCAGCTCGGCGAGTGCCTCGGTTTCGCGACGCAGTCCCTCGGCGAGATCGCCCCCGCGGGCGGCGAACTCGATCAGGTCGATCGCGACGTAGGGCGCGCGGGTGGCTCCGTGGACGCGGTCGTCGGCGGCGCGGCGGGCGGTGGCCAAGGCCTCGTCGAGGCCGTCCGTCGAAGGGTCGCGAGCCGGCAGCGGCAACTGGCCCGTGACCAGGCTTTCCAGCGTTGCCAGGGACGCCTCGAAAAAGTCGGTCGCCGGCAGCAGGCGGTCGGCCAGCCCCAGCTGTGCCGCCTGTTCGGCGCGCAGCACCCGGTTGTTGCTCAGCGGGTTGCCCACGATGACGGTCAGCGCGTTGACTGCGCCGGCGATGGCGGGAGTCAGCTGCGTGCCACCCCAGGCCGGGACGATCGACAGGAACACTTCTGGGAAGGCGACCCCCGCCGCCGAGGCCGACAGCGTCCGGTAGTCGCAATGCAGCGCGAGCTCAAGCGCGCCGCCCATGCACACCCCGTTGATCGCCGCCAACGTCGGGAACGCCAGGTCGCGCAGCCGACCGAACACGTCGTGGCCGCGCCGCGCCGCCTCGCGGGCCCCGGCTTCGTCCATGCCCTCGAAGGCGCCCAGGTCGGCGCCGGCCGCGAAGACGAACGGCTTGCCCGTCAGCAGGAGGCCCTTGACGTCGGCCTGCGCGGCCACTTCCTCGACTGCGGCTCGCAGCGATGCCAGGCTCCGCTCGCCGAAGGTGTTGGGCTTGCGGTGGTCGGCACCGTTGTCCAACGTCAGGATGGCCAGCCGTCCCGCCTCGCGCGAGTCGAGATAGGTGACCTTGCAGCTGGTGACCAGCTCGCTCGCCACGTTCAGATCCGCTCCCACAGCACGGCGGCACCCATGCCGAGGCCGACGCACAGCGTCACCAGGCCGTAGCGCGCCTCGTCGTGGGTCTGCAAGTAGTGCGCCAGCTGCTGGGTCAGCCGGGCGCCGGACATCGCCAGCGGATGCCCCATGGCGATCGCGCCACCGTAGGGGTTGACCTTGGGACTGTCGGTGGGCAGGCCGAAGTAGTCGAGGAACGCCACGCACTGCACGGCGAAGGCCTCGTTCATCTCGATCACGTCGAGGTCGTCGATCAACAGGCCGGTCTTGGCCAGCAGCCGCTGGGTAGCGGGGATCGGGCCGTACCCCATGGTCTCTGGCTCGACGCCGACGAAGGTGTAGTCGACCAGGCGCATGCGGGCGGGCAGACCGAGCTGCGCCGTAGTGTCGCGGTCCGCCAGCAGCACACAGCCCGCCCCGTCATTCAGGCCCGCAGCATTGGCGGCGGTCACACGCCCGCCCGGACGGAACGGCGTCGGCAACCCCGCCAGGGCCTCCAACGTCGTGCCGGGGCGCGGGTGCTCGTCGTCGGTCACCACCCGCCATCCGGCCTCGCTCCATACCCCCATCCGCACGACGTGGCTGTCGAAGACGCCCTCGGCCCTGGCCTTGGCGACCCGTTCCTGGGACTGCACGGCATAGGCGTCGGCGCGCTCGCGGGAGATGCCCGGCAGCTCATCGTGCAGGTTCTCGGCGGTGGCACCCATGACCAACGCCGAGGTGTCGACCAGCTTCTCAGCGAGGAAACGCGGATTGGGGTCCGCGCCCTCGGCGAGCGGGTGATGCCCCATGTGCTCGACACCGCCGGCGAGGACGACCGTCTGGGCCCCGACCCGGATCGCGTTGGCGGCGTTGGTGATCGACGTCACCGAGCCGGCGCACATCCGATCGACGGCGTAACCGGGCACCGACTTCGGCAAGCCCGCCAGGATCGCGGTGGTGCGTCCGATGGTCAGGCCCTGGTCACCCTGCTGCGTGGTGGCGGCCCAGACGTTGTCGTCGATCGCTGCCGGGTCCAGCTGCGGGTTGCGGTCCAGCAGTGCCCTGATGGTGCGCACCACCATGTCGTCGGCGCGCGTTGCGGCGTAGTAGCCGTTGTCGCCGGCGCGCCCGATCGGCAGGCGGACGCCGTCGACGTAGACGGCGTCTCGCAACTGGACCATTTGCGGCTCCTGTCCCGGTCGTGCCAAACGCCAAGGCTAGCGACGGGGTAACCCACCCGGGGTGGTGTGGGGATCCGCTACCGATTCGGTAGCGGATCCCCACCACCCCGGGGTTCGAGGGTGCCCCAGCGCGGGCTCACGGACGCGTCCACCTCGGCCGGCACATCGCCGAGCAGCTCGCGGGCCGCGGCCAGCATGCCCTCGGTCACCAGCGCGGCGGCTTCCTCGCCGTGCTCGGCGGGGACCTCGGCGACCAGCTCGTCATGGACGACGAGGACCAGGCCGTCGCGGCGCACCGGTCCGTTCCAGCTACCGGCACGGCCGGCACCGCCGCCGAGTCCATTACCGCCAAGGCCGCCGCCGAAGCGCTCGGCCAACCGCCGGTCGACTTCGGCCAGCGCTAGCTTGGTCATGTCCGCGCCTGCGCCCTGAATCGGGGCGTTACGGGCCAAGGTGACGATGCTGCCCTGGGACGGGTCGACCTTGCGGATCCGCCCGAGCGCGGTGCGCACCCGCCCCGAGCGACGCCCCGCGGCCTCAGCCTCGGCCAGCCAGTCCGCCACGCGGGGGAACGCGGCGAAGTAGCGCTCCATCGCCGTCTGCGCCTGCGGCAGATCCATGCCGGTGGCGCGAGCGAACCCCGGCGCGCCCATGCCGTACATCAGCCCGAAGTTGAGCGCCTTGGCCGCGATCCGCTGCGCCGGGGTGACGTCGTCCTCACGCGAGCCGAAGGCCATCGCGGCGGTGGTGCGGTGCAGATCACCGCCTCGGCGGAAGACCTCGGTCAGCGCCTCGTCGCCAGAGACAGCGGCAAGGATTCGCAGCTCCTGCTGCGAGTAGTCGGCCACGACCAGCGCTCGGCCGGGGGCGCCGCCGAAGCAGGCGCGATAGTGAGCGTCCTTGGGGACCTGCAGCAGGTTCGGATCGCTGCAGGCGATCCGCCCGGTCCCGACGATCTGGCGCCAGTCGGGATGGATCCGTCCGGTGACGGGATGGACCACGCGCTGCGCCCAGTCGCCGCCCCAGTTGGACGTGACCTTGCTGACCTGGCGGTACTCCAGCAGCGCCGCGACCGCGGGATGCTCGCGGTGGTCGCGCAGGGCGACCTCCCGGGTGGTTGGCAGATCAATCCCCAGACGGTGGAGAGCCGCGAGGAGCTGCTCGGGCGACTCGAGGTTCACCGGCTCCGGTCCCAGCAGTGTCTGCGGGCTGTCTTCGGTGACCAGCGCCTCCTGCACCGCCGCCTCCAGCTCGGGGAGGTCGGCCTCCAGTGCACCGACGACCGAGGCCCACCTCGGCGCATCGAAGGCCATGCCGCGCAGCTGCAGGTCGGCCAGCACCGGTAAGGCGGCGAACTCCAGCTGCGCCACCTTCGTCAACCCGTGACCGACCAGCTCGCGCCACTGCTGGGAGAACACCCCGAAGGTGGCCACCGCGTCGTCGGCCGCGTAGCGCAGCTGCGCCTCGGTGAAGCCACCACCGTTGCCGAAGGACTCGCGCACCGACTTGTCCAGCTGCATGCCGAGGCGGAACGACGCGATGCCGGCGAGCCCGATGCCAGTGGTCGTCTTCTCGCCGCCGTCGAGCAGCTGCTGGGCCAGCATCGTGTCGGCCACCCGACGTACGGCGACGCCCGAGGCGGCCAGGAAGCGCAGGTCGAACGAGCCGTGGTGGAACACCTTGAGCACCCCGGTGTCGCCGAGCACCGGGGCGAGCACGGCCGGGTCCACACGCTCGGCGTCAAGGACGAGCACGGGCAACGACGGTCCCGCGGCGAGCTGCACGAGCCGCAGTCGATCGCGGTAGGGATCCCAGCCGTTGGTCTCGGTGTCCACCGCAATCATCGCCGCACCGTCGAGCTGCCCCAACCACTGCGCAGCGTCGGTGGCCGTGGCGGCGTGCACGTAGGGTTGGGGTTCGCTCATCGCTGCCGTGGAGTCTGCCGCATGCGTCTGACGACCCTTGCCATCTGGATGGTCGCCCTGTTGCTCACTGCCTGCGCTGGCGGCACCGGCGCGGGCGATCCTCCCGCGCCCGGCGGCGGGCAGGCCGGCGCCGAGCCGACCGACGAGCCGACGGGCGAGCCGACCGTCGCCCGGCCTAGCGTCGACCCGTCCGAGCTGCGCGAACAGGTTCGGGGGCGCAAGTCCAGGACGCTGACCGGCAGGCTTGGCCGGGACGAGACCTTGGAAGGCGGCTGCGCTTGGCTGGAGGCCGAGGGCCAGCGTTGGCAGGTCATCTACCCGCGCGGCTACCGGCTTGACATCGCCTCCGGCGCACTGTTCGGCCCCGATGGCAAGATCGCCGACGACGGCGACACCGTCACGGTGCAGGGTGCGGCGGCGCCGGACATGGCCACCACCTGCCAGGTCGGCCCGGTGTTCCGGGCGACCTCGGTCGAGGTCTGATCCGAGGGTCGGCCCTCACGAAAGGCCCGGCGGAGATCCCTGTCGTCGCTGGCGGCGGCGCTCGCGGCGCTCGGCCGACTCGGCGGCGGCCATGGTCTCGGTCTGCTCGACGGTCGGGGCGGTGCCGCCGAGGTGCGCCGGCAGCCACCAGCGGTCGTCGGGACCGGCTGGCTGCTGCGGGTAGTCACGCGAGGCCCGGTCCACCATCGACTCGATGGTCGCCATCAGCCGCTTATTGACGTCGGCCGGGTCGTCTCCGGGCGCATAAGCGATCGGCGGCCCGTAGTCGACGGTGATGATCACGTTGCGCTGGAAGTTGCGGCGACGCCCCTTGGTCAGCACCCGCTGGCTGCCCCACACGGCACCGGGGATCAGCGGCGCACCCGCCTCCATGGCCATCCGCGCCGCCCCCGGCTTGCCGCGGGCGGGCACGAACGACCGGCTGATGGTGCCCTCGGGGAACATGCCGAGCAGCTCGCCGCGGCGCAGGGCGGCCACCGAGTCGATCAGCGCCTGCTGCGCACGCCCGAAGCGGTCGACGGGAATGTGCTTCATGGAGCGCATCATCGGTCCGGCTACCGGATGCTCGAAGACCTCCTGCTTGGCCAGGAACCGCACCAGCCGTCCTCGTGGCCGTACCCCGTAGCCGACGAAGACGAAGTCGAAGTAGCCGATGTGGTTGGTGGCGATGACCCCGGGGCCAACGGTCGGCACGTGCTCCGAGCCGGTGACGCGCACCTGCCACCCCAGGACCTTGAACAGGGTCAGCGCGGCGCCGATGACCGGGCGGTAGACCGGTTCCATGGCGGGTCTCCTAGCCCCAGGCTGCGAAGCGGTCAAGCGTGAATACGGCGCGTCAGCCTACCCGCACGCCTGGCGCGCGCTCGTTTCCGGGGCGGTCGGCGCGGGCAAGCCGGGGACCATGACTCAGTACGGCTACACCCTGTTCAGTGAACTCAACGGCCCCAAGGCGCTGGTGGCCCAGGCGCAGCACGCGGAGGAGCTCGGCTTCGACTTCGCTGTGATCTCCGACCACTTCCATCCGTGGCTGGACAGCCACAGCGACAGTCCCTTCGCGTGGAGCGTGCTGGGGGCGGTCGCGGCGACGACGTCGCGCATGAAGCTGACCACGCTCGTGACCTGCCCCATCATCCGCTACCACCCGGCAGTGATCGCCCAGGCCGCCGCCACTACCGCGGTGATGAGCGACAACCGGTTCACGCTCGGCCTTGGCGCCGGTGAGCGCCTCAACGAGCACGTCGTCGGCCGTGGCTGGCCAGCGGTCGACATCCGCCACGAGATGCTGACCGAGGCGGTCGAGGCCATGCAGCAGTTGTGGGCCGGCGGCTTCGCCAGCTACCGCGGCAAGCACGTCACCGTCGAGGACGCCCGGCTGTACACGCTGCCCGATCAGCGGATTCCGATCGCCATCGCCGGCAGCGGGGACCAGTCGCTGGAGCTGGCGGCCCGCCTCGGCGACGGCATGGTCGCCGTCGACCCCGAGCCCGAGCTGGTCGAACGCTTCCGCAAGCACGGCGGCCAAGGCAAGCGCACTATCGGGCAAGTTGCGCTGTCCTACGACAGCGACGAGGCTAAGGCGCGCCAGTACGCCATGCGCTTCAAGTTCGGCGTGCCAGGATGGAAGGTCATGGCCGAGCTGCCCAACCCGGTGAACTTCGAGGCCGCGACGCAGACGGTTCGCGAAGACGACATCACCGAGGCGGTGGCCTGTGGCCCCGACCCCGAGGTGCACGTGGAGGCCATCAAGGCCTACGCCGATGCCGGCTTCGAAGAGATCTGCGTCGTGCAGGTCGGCGACGACTACGACGGGTTCTTTCGCTTCTGGACCGACGAGCTGGTCCCCCGCCTGGGATAGGACGCAACCCAGTTCCGCGCCGTGGTCCTACCCCGCCGGCACTCACCCCGGGTGGTGGGCATCCAGCACCGATTCGGTAGCAGATGCCCACCACCGCCGGGGGTGGGAACGTGTTACTCGTTGTACTCGGGGCAGTTGGGTGCCAAGGGGTCGGCGGCCCTTGACGTATCCGCGGTGACGGCCCGCAGCGCATCGATGCGCCCGTTGCCGAAGCACTCGTCGTAGCCCCGCAGACCGATGTCGATGGCGGTGTTCTGCAGCCTCGCCTCGACCTTGGTCGGTGAGGCCTTGACGTCGCCGTCGGCGCCGAGCCTGCCGATCTGGCTTACGATCAGCGCCGCGACACCAGCCGCGTGCGGTGAGGCCATCGAGGTGCCCTGGATGCAGACGTAACCACCGCCGGGGAACGTCGATAGGACCGTCCTCCGGCAGTCCCCGGTGGTTCCGTTGCCACCCGGTGCGGTGATGTCGGTCGCGCCGGTGCCGTAGTTGGAGTAGCCGGCCTTCTCGCTGTTGTGGCCGAGGGAAGCGGTGCCGATGACACCCTGCGTCTCGGCGGGGACGACCTCGCACTCGTTGGTGACGCCCTGGTCGTCCTCGGGGTGCGCCAGGTCGGTGTCAGAGTTGCCCAGCGCCGCCACCGGGGTGACGCCCTGGCTGCGGGCGTACTGCACGGCCCGCTCGACGGCTCTGCGGAAGGCGCGCTGGGTGGGGTCGGAGTTGCACTTGAACTCGGTCGACTCCTGGAACTCGTTGTCGTCGACGAAGAAGCTCATGTTGATCACGTCGAGCTGGATGTCACCGGCGTAGGTGATCCCGTCGACGACGGCGCTCGCGTAGCAGTAGCCGGTGGCGTCGCAGACCTTGACCGGCACCAGCGTGACGTTCGGGGCGACGCCGACGATACCCAAGCCGTTGGCCCGCGCGCCAACGGTGCCCGAGACGTGGGTCCCGTGGAACTGGTTGTCGGTGCAGGGGTCGGGGGTACCGACGCCTGGTCCCATCGGCACGAAGGTGATGGAGTTGCGGCCGCGGGCGCAGTCGACGTTGCTGCCGTCGGAGTCCAGGAAGTCGGGGTGCCGCCCGTCGGTGCCGCTGTCGAGGATGCCGACGTCGACCGCCCGGGCGCCGGCCTGCACGGCGTGCGCCTGCTCGGTGCGGATCTGCTGCATGTCCCACTGCTCTGACTCCAACGGGTCCTGCGACGGTTCGGGCCCACCCCCTGGCAGACCCTGCCAGGAGAAGTCGGCGCCGACCTCGTCGACGAGGCTGGAGGCCCGCAGCACGGCGGCGAAGCCGGAGACGGTCGACTCGGCCACGAGCACGCCCATCTGGCGGGTGTAATTGGCGGCCACCGTGCCGCCCGCGGCGGTCACCAGCGACCGTGCCTGGGCGGCGGTCGTCGACGTGTCGAGCACGATCAGGTAGCGGCTATCGCTCAGGCGGGCAGTGCCGCCGTCGGTCTGGGCACCGGCGCTGACCACGGCGGGCAGACCGAGCAAAGCGGGCAAGATGAGAAGGGTGAGCAGCAGGCGACGGGCAAAGGGAAACATGAACGCTCCTGTTGGATGGCGGTCGTGTCCTCCCTTCGACGGCCGGGCGCCGCTTCCTTCCTCAGCTAACCGGATAGTCGTGGCGGCGCAGGGTCTGCACCACCTCACGGATGTGGTCGGGGCCGCGCGTCTCCAGCTCCAGCTGCACCTCGACCTCGAGGATCCCCAGCCGCGTCGCCAGGCGGTGGTGTTCGACCGCGACGATGTTGGCGCCGGCCTCGGCCAACAGCCCCAGCAGTCCCGAAAGCGCCCCAGGGCGGTCGTCCAGCCGCGTGCGCAGGACGAGGTAGCGGCCCTCCTCGAACATCCCCGAGGAGATGATCCGCCCCAGCAGCAAGGGATCGACGTTGCCGCCGCACAGCAGGATCACCACCGGCTCGATCAGCGTCGGCGAGCCCTCCAGCACGGCGGCCAGGCCGGCGGCGCCCGACGGCTCCACCACCTGCTTGGCCCGCTCGACCAGCAGCAGGACCGCTCTGGCGATGGCCTCGTCGGGAACGGTGACGCATTCGTCGACCAGCTCGCGCACGTGGGCCAGCGTCAGCTCGCCCGGGGTCTTGACGGCGATGCCGTCGGCGATCGTCGAGACGCTGTCCAGGGCGCAGGGTTGCCCGGCGGCCAGCGACGCGGGGAACGCCGCAGCTCCCGCGGCCTCGACGCCGACGATCCGTGTGTCGGGCTTGCGAGCCTTGACGGCGGCGGCGATGCCCGCGATCAGACCCCCGCCGCCCATCGGCACCACGATGGTCCCGGCGTCGGGCACCTGGTCGAGGATTTCCAATCCCAGCGTGCCTTGCCCGGCGATGATGTCGGGGTGGTCGAAGGGGTGGACGAACACCGCCCCGTTCTCGGCGGTCCACTTCTGCGCGGCCTCGTAGGCGTCGTCGAAGCCGTTGCCGATCAGCACCACCTCGGCGCCGTAGGACCGGGTGGCCTCGACCTTGGGCAACGGCGCCGTGGCCGGCATGAACACCGTCGCGCGCACCCCGACCAGCCGTGCCGACAGCGCGACACCTTGGGCGTGGTTGCCCGCGGACGCGCAGACCACCCCACGGGCGCGTTCGGCCTCGTCGAGCTGCACGATGCGGTTGTAGGCGCCGCGGATCTTGAACGAACCCGTCCGCTGGAGGTGCTCACACTTGAGCAACGCACGGACCCCGGCCAGCTCCGAGACGGCGGAGGACGGCTCCAGCGGGGTGGTTTGGACCACGCCGGCCAGGCGTTCGCGGGCGGCCAGGATCTCGGGAAGGGCGACCAGTTCAGGGTGCACGCGTGCGATCCTAGGGCTATGGCCGAGGCGAGAGAGCGGACGGTGTCGGGACGGGCGCTCATCATCGGCGCCGGTCTCCTGGTCGGCGTCCTGGTCCTGGTCCAGGCGCTGTTCGGTCCCGGCCTGGTCGACCAGGTCCGCCAGGAGCAGCGGCCCCGCACCTTGCGCGAGCCGATCGCCGCGGGGCAGGTTGCGGGACAGCCCTGGGAGGCGGTCGCACGCTACGACGGCACCGCCAACTGCGTCGAGCTGCGCTACCGCGACGCGACCCTGGACAGCGCCTGCTCGCCGGCGGGCCAGGGCGAAGACGGGGTCGGGCAGGTGCAGACCACCACGGTGCCCGAGGGCGGCCCGACGGTCGTGTACGGCACCGCGGGCGAAGCGCTGCCGGAGGTCGAGGTCCGCCTCGACGACGGGACGACGCTGCGGACGCCGGTGCGGGCCGGCAACCTCGGGTTCCCGGTCGGCTTCTGGGCGGTGCCGGTTCCCGAGGGCACCGGCGTCCGTGCGGTAACGACCTCCTAGCCAGGCGTCCTACAGCGGCGGCCAGGGGTAGGGGCGCAGGTCCTCGTCGATGTCGGGCAGCGCGTCGGCAGCCGCGAGCAGGGTCGCGCGACGGGCCAGCACCGCCACCTCGGCAGGTGACAGCAGGCCGACGAGGTCGCGGCGTACCGCGCTGTGGCGATCCTCCAGCGCGGCGGCCAGCCGGTCCACGTCGCGGCTCCAGCGTGCATACAGCGGCAAGCCGCCGAACTCCCAGATCACCGTGCGCAGCTTGGCCCGCGGGTGAAACGTCAGGCCATGGTCGCAGCCCCAGATGTGGCCCTGCGCGTCGAGCAGCACGTGGCTGGCCTTGCGGTCGGCGTTGTTGATCAGCAGGTCGAATGTCGCCATCCGGGCCAGCTGCTCGTCGTGGGCGTCCTCCTCGACGAGGACGAAGTAATGGCGTTGCGGGTCGTGGTCGATGAACAGCTGCACCGACCCGACCCCCAGCGGGCCGTCGCGCAGCAGGGTTGGCGGCACGACCTCCCAGCCGAGGAAGGTACTCACGGTGAACGCGGCGACCTCCCGGCGGTGCAGTGTGCCGGGGGGGAAGTCCCACAGGGGTCGCTCGCCGGCGCGCGGCTTGTAGACGGCCAGCACACCCTCGGAGCCGCCGACCTGCACCAGAGTCGTGTGGTTGCTGGCGTTGACGATGCGCCCGTGCACCTTGATCTCGCCGTCGGCCAGCAGCGACGTCACCTCGGTGGCGGTCACGGTCGGCTCACGCCGTCAACGGCCCGTGTCCGTTCGTGGCCGGGCAGACGTGGCCGGTGACGGGATCGACCGGGCGGCCGCACAGCCGGCACGATTCGCGAGCGCCCGCCTCGACGATGAACGCGGCGTAGGCGGCCATCGCCACCAGTTGGTCGCGTGACAGCCATAGGCGGATGTTGCCGGGCTCTTCTTCGGCCTCGTCGTCGTCGAGCAGCTGTTCGGCCTCGAGCAGGAACCGTTCACCCTCTTCGTCCATGCCGAGGCTGAGCGATCCGGCGCGCCAGGTGGCCACGACGGGTTCGAGCAGCTGCTGGGCGTTGGCGTCCAGATCGTCGGGCGTCACCGTGACCCCGATGCGGCTGAGCAGCTCCTGCGCCAGCTGCGCCAGCCACTGGACCTGGGACTTTTCCACAACCATGGCCAGCAGGTCGTGGGCGCGGCGCGCCTGCAGGTAGAACGTCCGCCGACCGGGCTCGCCGACGGCTCCCGCGGTGACCCAGTCGACGGGGTCGATCTCGAACGAGTCACCCACGGCGCGCGGACTTTGGAGTTGCGGTCTTCTTGGCCGCGGTGCGATGTGTCGCCAGGTGCAGTGGCCCGTCGTCGTTGAAGCGCAGCAGCGCCGGCTGGCCGCCGTCGGCCGACAAGGAGAGCACGGTGGCCGACGCGGGGTCGACGTGCAGCCGCTGGAAGGCATCCAACGCTAGGCCGAGGTAGGACGCGACGACCGCCTTGATAACGTCGGCGTGGCTGACGGCGGCCACCACGGAGCGCGGATGCCGGGCGACGATTCGCTGGAGGCCGTCGACCGCCCGCAGCTGCGCCCCTCGGATGGTCTCCCCGTCCGGGAAGGCCACCAGCGAGGGGCGGGCCTGGATCACCGGCCACGTCTTCGTGCGGGTCAGTGGCCGCAGCGGCCGGTCGGTCCAGCGGCCGTAGTCGACCTCCAGCAGCGACTCGTCTGGCTGGACGGCCAACCGGTGGGGGGCGGCGACCGCCTCGGCGGTCTCCATGGTGCGCGGCAGCGGGCTGGCGTAGATCGCCTTGAGGGGGACGTCGGCCAGACGCTGCGCGACGGCTTCGGCCTGCGCGCGCCCTCCAGAGTCGAGCGACGTCTGTGTGCGCCCGCCGAGGCGCTTGCCCGTCGAAGCCGTGGTCGCGTGGCGGATGAGCACCAGCAGGGTCAATGCGAGCCTCGCAAGGGGGTGTTCGACATGCAGGCCAGCCTAGCGAGCACCCGGCTGCCGGTCGCACGCCCGCGGCGGGCCGATCGTCGCCGGGACAAGCCCTTTAGATTGGGTCTCCCGTCGCTGCGACCACCGGAGAGAGCCCGTGAGCGAAGTCCGCACCGAACGCGACTCCATGGGTGAGATGCACGTGCCCGCCGGCGCCTACTACGGCGCGTCGACCCAGCGAGCAGTGGAGAACTTCCCGATCTCCGGGCAGGGGATCCCGCCCGAGGTCGTGCACGCGCTGGGCCAGCTGAAGGCGGCGGCAGCCACGGTCAACCACGCCCAGGGGGCGTTGGACGACCGGCAGTATCAGGCGATCCTGCAAGCGGCCGGCGAGGTCGCCGACGGCAAGCTCGACGAGCACTTCGTGGTGGACGTGTTCCAGACCGGCTCTGGCACGTCGTCGAACATGAACGCCAACGAGGTCATCGCCAACCGGGCGATCGAGATCCTTGGAGGCACCCTGGGATCCAAGGATCCCGTCCATCCCAACGACCACGTCAACGCCGGCCAGTCCTCCAACGACATGTTCCCCACCGCGGTGCACGTGGCCGCCTACCTGTCCTGCGCCGAGCGGCTGCTGCCGGCGCTGGAGCGGCTGCGCAGCGCACTGGACGCCAAGACGACCGAGTTCGCCGACATCGTCAAGCCGGGCCGCACCCACCTGATGGACGCCACGCCGGTGACCCTCGGCCAGGAGTTCTCCGGCTACGCCCGGCAGGTCGAGCTGGGAGCCGATCGCGTCCGCAGCGCGTTGGAGCGGGTCGCCGAGCTGCCCCTTGGCGGCACCGCGGTCGGCACCGGGCTCAACGCGCCGGCGGGCATGACCGAGGCGGTGCTGGACGAGCTGCGCCGCCGCACCGGCCACGATGCGTTGCGCGAGGCCAGCAACCACTTCGAGGCGCAGGCCGCGCGTGATGGGTTGGTCGAGCTGTCCGGCGCGTGCAAGGTGATCGCGGTGTCGCTGACCAAGATCGCCAACGACCTGCGTTGGATGGGCTCGGGTCCGATGACCGGCCTCGGCGAGCTGCGCCTGCCCGAGCTGCAGCCCGGCAGTTCGATCATGCCCGCCAAGGTCAACCCGGTGATCCCCGAGTCGGTGACCCAGGTCGCCGCCCAGGTGATCGGCAACGACGCGGCGATCACCGTGGGTGGCTTGTCGGGCGCCTTCGAGCTGAACGTCTACATCCCGGTGATGGCCCGCAACATGCTGGAGTCGGTGCGGCTGCTGGCAACGTCCTGCGACAACTTCGCCAACCAGTGCGTCGACGGGTTGCAAGCCAACGTCGAGCGCTGCTCCGAGCTGTCGGAGCGCAACCTGTCGATCGTGACGGCTTTGGTGCCCGCGATCGGCTACGACCGCTCCGCCGAGCTGGCCAAACAGGCGCTGCGCGAGGACCGGGCCCTGCGCGAGGTGGTCAAGGAATCCGGGGTCCTGCCCGAGAACGAGGTCGACCGCATCCTTGACACCAAGCGCATGACCGAAGGCGGCGTGCTGTAACGCTGCACCGCGTCAGCCGGCCGGCACCCGCAGGACGTAGTCGTCGGCGGCGTCGTCCCACTGCATGTCGACCAGCCCGCGCGTACGGGCGGCCTTGCAGAACTGCAGGAAGCCGCCGAAGCCGAACGCCTTCTCGCTGAAGTCGGGACGGCGCTTGCGCAGCTGGTCCTTCAGACCCGACAACGGTGGCGGGCCGCTGGTGCGCTCGAGCTCGGCGACGACATCGCGGAGCAGCGCGAAGGCGCTGTCCTCGTCGCGGGAGTCCTCTGGGAAACCGATCTCGGGGTCGCCCTTGGCCGAACCGATCGACAGCTCGATGATCTTGCGGTCCTCCAGGTGCCGCAGCAGCTCGCCGAAGGCGCGGAAGCCATAGTCGGCCTCGGAGAAGGTCGGGTCCTTGCGCAGCAGCGCGCGCTTGAGCGTCGACGCCAGCACCGCGCCGCCGGAGCTGCGTTGCAGGCCCGAAAGGGTCTGGGTCACCAGCCGGGCGAGGTCAGTGGGCTCGGTCTGCGGCGCGACCTCCTCGGCCACCTCGTCGGTGGGAGGCTCTGCGGGCGGGGGCTGCACGGCTGGCACCGTCGCGGGGGGCCGACCGGAGCTGCGGGCACCCCGCCGCCCGCCGCTGTCGCGCTTTGGCCGGTTGGCCGGGACGTTGACGCCCTCCAGGCGCTCGTAGAACAGGAACTCGTCACAGGCCGGCGGCAGCATCCGCGACGTCGACGCCTCCAGCCCTACGCCAATGACCCGGCGGTTGAGCTCCCGCAGCTTGCCGACCAGCGGCGTGAAGTCGCTGTCGCCGGTGCCGATCACGAACGTCGTGATGTAGTCGCGCTCGAAGCACAGCTCGATGGCGTCCACCGCCATCTTGATGTCGGCGGCGTTCTTGCGGACCGCGCCGAGCCGCTGGGGGATCTCGATCAGCTCGACGTGCTGCATCGTCAGCATCCGTCGATCCTCGTCAAAGTAGGACCAGTCGGCGTAGGCGCGCCGCACCACCACGCGCCCGCGTTCGGCGAGGGCGTCGGCCAGGGGCCGCAGATCGAAGGTCATCCCTCCGAGGTCGTCGCGTGCCCCGATTGCCAGGTTCTCGTAGTCCAGGAACAGCGCGATGCGTTCT
>Ga0136614_10000487_pt1 | contig 19806 bp, 16 predicted proteins | sample AntDrymUQ2792106_2_FD_106643 | JGI IMG/M metagenome (GOLD analysis project Ga0136614, IMG submission 106643) | Polar desert sand microbial communities from Dry Valleys, Antarctica - metaG UQ279 (21.06) | ecosystem: Environmental > Terrestrial > Soil > Desert | place: Antarctica: Dry Valley... | reverse complement strand
CCGAGTCGACCGTGATCGTGGCGAGCGCGGAGTCCGTGACGCGCCGCCAGGTTCGCAAGGCGATCGAACGGCTGAATTTGATCTCCGTCGCCCCGACGGCCGTGGTCCTCAACAACTCGAAGTTCCGCCCCAAGGGCTACTACATCTAGAGCTGATGCTCGAGCCTCTGGCGGCGACGCAGGGCCCGGCGAGGTGGTAGGCCGGCCGTGAGCACCCGGCCCCTGCGCCTGGGAGAGCCCGGACGCGGCCGCGCCGTGGGCCTCGCCGCCGGCCTCGCGCTCGCGCTCCTCCTCGTCGCGACGCCGATTGGGCTCGTCGCCGCGGTCGACCCCTCCAGGGTCGTGCTAGCCGTCGTCGTGGCCCTCGTCGTCGCCGTCTGCGCGCTTCGCGTTGACATCGCGCTTCTGCTTCTGGTCGCCGCCACACCGCTCGAGGCGGCCGTCTCGATCAGCGCCAACCCGCTCATCACGGTGACCAAGGTGACCGGCGCGCTCTGCTTCGCGAGCTTCGCCATCTACGCCGTCATCTCCCACCGCAAGCTCCGCTTCGACCGCACGCACGTGATCGTCTTCCTGATCCTCGCCCTCGCACTCCTCTCGACCCTGCAGGCGAGGGAGTTCGAGCCCGCGCTCAGCACCACCGTCCGCTATGCGAGCTTCGTCGCCCTCTACGTCGTGGTCAGCCAGCTGATCGGCGACTACACGCTCCAACGCCGGCTCGCCTGGGTTCTCTCCATCTCCTCGGCGATCGCGGGAGTGATCGCGATGCGGGCCTTTCTGGACGAGGCGTCATACCAGGCCACCCTGCCGTACGGCGACCCGAACGATCTCGCGTTCACGCTCGCGACGACGCTGCCGCTCACGATCTGGCTGATGAGGGAGCGGTGGATCCTCCGGCCGGTCGTCGCTGCGCTGATCGGGGTCATCGCCCTCTCGATCCTCCTGACGTACTCCCGCGGAGCCCTCGCCGGGCTCGCGGCGGCGACGCTCTTCCTGCTCGCGACAGAGCGCCGGCGCGTCCAGATCGTGCTGGTCGGCGGGCTCGTCACGCTCGTGGCGACGATGGCGTTTCTGCAGACGAACGCAGAGCGCGTGGAGGAGGGCATCCAGGCGAAGTCCAAGGTCGCGTCCTACAACGTGGAGACGCGCCTCGAGGCGTGGGACGCGGCGGTCGAGCTCGCCTCGGAGCGCCCGTTCCTCGGGGTCGGGCCAGGGAACTTCCGAGCGCACTACGGCGAGGTGGCAGGGATCCCGCCCGGTGCCGAGGCGCTCGGCGTCGTCCACAACGCGTACCTGGACGTGGCGGCCGAGCTCGGCATCCCCGCGCTCGTCCTCTTCCTCGCCTACCTCGTCCAGGTGTTCATCCGGATGACCCTCGCCCGCCGCTGGGAGAACGGCCTGCCCGGGTTCGCGTCTGCCGTGCGGCTCTCCTTCGTCGTCGCGATCTTCTCCGCCATGACGCTCTCCGAGCAGTACTACGCGCCCTTCTGGCTGCTCGGCGCGCTGGGCACGGCGCTCTGGGCCGAGGGCAAGGTCGGGGGCGAGCGGCCGCTCACGCCGCTCCTGGTGCGCGGCCCGCGCCTCGGCGATGCGGGTGAGGGGACCCCGCCGCAGCCGGGAGCCGCGGACGACACGGACTATGATCTCGACATGCGCGAGCGCCTGGTCGAGCAGCGCGAGCGCCGGGTCGCGGCCCAGGTGCGGGCCCTGCGGGAGGAGCAGCAGACCCTCGACAGCCGTTCCGAGGAGCTCGCCGCCCGGGAGGCCGAGGTCGTGCGGAAGGAGCTCGAGGCGAGCGGCGGCCCCGCCCGGCGAGGCTGGGCCCTCCGCGAGCTCGAGCGGCTCGTCGCCGAGCGTGCCGGCGAGCATCCCGACCGCGTCGCGGAATGGCGCCGCCTCCTCGGCTACCTACGCACCGCCGCGGACTCCGACGGCTTCCTTCCGGCCGCGTACAACGCCTTCGTGCGCGAGGCCTTCGGAGATCTCGTCGAGGGCGACGGCCGCTGAGCGACGCGCTCGCTCGGGACGCCGGGCGGTGAAAGTCGTCTACGTCTCCACCCTCTCGAGGGGCGGGCCCGTGTCCCACCTGCTCCTGCTCGCGCCTGCCGTCGCCCGCGCGGGCGCCGACGTTCGAGTCGTCTGCGGCGACTCGGCCGTGGCCGCGGCCTTCGCGGCGCTCGGTCTCGAGACCCACGTCACGCCCGCCCGGCACAAGCTGGACGTTGCCGCCCTGCGGCGCTTCTGGCCGGCCCTGCGCGCTGCGGACATCGTGCACACCCACGACCGGAGGGCAGGGCTCCTGGCCCGGACGACGGGGCGGGCGCGCGGCGCGTCGGTCGTGCACACCTACCACGGGCTACCCGAGGAGATCGCGGTCAAGCTCGGCCGCCCGGGGCTCCGCTCGGCGCCGGGGACGTCCCGGGCGCGACGGCTCTGGCTCCTGCACGGCTACCTGCGGATCGAGGCCGCCCTCGCGAGGCTCGGCGCCGTAGTCTGTCCCTCGCGCGCAATGGCGGCCTTCCTCGCGCGTCACGGAATTCCGGCGGGGCGGATCCACGTCCTCCCGAACGCAATCGACCAGCGCCGCGCCGATCCGGGGCCCGCGCGGACGCCGCTCGTGGTGGGCACCGCCGCGAACCTCGAGTACTGGAAGGGCCTCGACACGCTCCTCGCGGCGCTCGGGCGTGCCGGGCGCCCGATGCGCCTGGAGGTGTACGGCGACGGCTCGAGCCGCGCCGAGCTCGAGCGGCAGGCGCGCGAGCTCGGCCTCGACGCCCGTTTTCACGGCGCGGTCGACGACGTGCGCGACCGCCTGGAGGATCTGGACGTCTTCGTCTTGCCCTCGCGCGCGGAGAACTTCCCCATCTCGCTCCTCGAGGCGCTGGCAGCCGCCCTGCCGGTCGTCGCGACGCGGGTCGGCGGCATTCCGGAGATGGTGGAGGACGGCCGGACCGGGCTGCTCGTCGAGCCGGACGATTCGGCGGCCCTCGCCTCCGCGCTCGACCGGCTGGCCACCAACGAGGAGGAGCGGCGCCGCCTCGGCTGCGCAGGGGCCGAGCGGGCCCGGACCGTGTACGACGCCGACGAGGCAGGACGGCGGATGCTCACGCTGTACGAGGGTCTGTGCGCATCCTCCAGGTGATCCAGGAGCTCGAGATCGGAGGCGCCGAGGGAACGGTTCTCTCGCTCGTCCGCCGCGCGCGCGCTCAAGGGCACGACGTCGCGGTCGCCGCGGCGAGCGGCCGGCTCGCAAGCGAGCTCGATGCGCCGCTCTTCCCCCTGCCGCTCCTGCGCCGCCGGCCGTGGCGGATCCCGCGGGCGGCCTGGAGTCTCGACCGGATCGTGGGCCGCTGGCGGCCCACGATCGTCCACTGCCATAACCCGGGCATGGCGATCGCTGCCTCCCTCGCCGTGAGGAGGAGGCGGCGTGTCGGAGCGCTCGTGACCGTGCACGGCGTCCCGGAGGAGGACTACCCGGCGGCGGCCCGCATCCTGCGGGCCGCGCGGCTGCCGGTCGTCGCCTGCGGCCCCGGAGTCGAGGCCGGGCTGCGGGAGCACGGCGTCGATTGCCTAGCGGTCGTCCCGACGAGCATCTCGCCGGCGCCGCCAGCTGCCGACCGAGCCCGCCTGGAGGCGGAGTGGGGCGTCCCGGCGGGCGCGCCGCTCCTCCTCGCCGTCGGCCGGCTCGCGGCCCAGAAGAACTTCGCGCTCGCCGTCCGCGCGCTGCGGGAGGTGCCCGCCGCGAGGCTCGTGGTCGTCGGGGAGGGAGCGCTTCGGGCGGAGCTCGAGCGTGAGGCCGCCCGGGCGAACGTCGGCGAGCGAGTCGTCTTCGCCGGTGGGCGCCGAGACGCCCGAGCGATCATGGGTGCCGCCGACGTCCTCGTCGCCCCCTCTCGCTGGGAGGGCCATCCACGGGTCGTCCTCGAGGCCCTCGCCGCCGGAACGCCCGTGGTCGCGACCGCGGCTCGCGGTCTGCGGGAGCTCTTGACACACGAGGTCGACGCGCTCCTCGTGCCGCCGGAGGACGAGGCGGCTCTCGCCGCCGCGGTGAGGCGCCTCCTCGAGGACGTCCGCCTGGGCGCGCGACTGACGGACGCCGGGCGGAAGGTTGCGGCGCGCTACGAAGAGGGCGCGGAGGTCGCGGCCTACCTCGCCCTCTACCGAGAGGTCGTCGGACGCTCCTAGGCGGCGGGGGCGACTTCGCCGACGGGAGCCAGGCTCGTGCGGCCGAGCGCGACGTCAGCGTAGAGCTCGGCCACGGATTCGGCCACCGTGCGAAAGTCGTGGTAGGCCGCCGCGCGGCGGTGAGCCTCGAGGCCCTCCACTTCGCTCCTGCGGGCATCGCGGAGGCGCTCGACGAGTGCCTCCGCGAGCAAGTCGACTCGCTCGGCGGGCACGAGCGCCCCGCACGTCGCGTCCAGCGCTTCGCGGGCTCCGCCCACGTCGCAGGCGACCACGCTTCGGCCGCATGCCATCGCCTCCAGCATCGCGAGGGACATGCCGTCCCGCCTGGAAGGCACGGCGACGACGTCGGCGGCCGCCAGCCAGTCGGGGACGTCGGTCCGGTGACCGGCGAAGAGGACGTCGCCGTCGTCCGCCGCCTCGAGCGCCTTGCGGGCGGGCCCGTCACCGATGAGGACGAGCTGTGCGCCCGGCACGTGCCGCGTGACGCTCGGCCAGGCCTCCACGAGGAGGTCCTGTCCCTTCTCGTGGCTCAGGCGGCCGACGCAGACCGCGACAGGATGTCCGTTCAGGCCCAGTCGATCCCTTGCGGCCCGGCGGTCTTCCTTCCCTGCCGGCCGGAAGGCGTCGAGCCGCACGCCGTTTCGAATCACGCGCCAGGGCGCGTCGAAGAGCTCGGCGCCGCGATCACGCTCGTCCGCGCTGACGCAGATGAGCGCGTCCGTCCAGCGGGCGGCGAGCCGCTCCCAGGCGATCGCCGCGCTTCGCTTGGAGCCGTCGACCGCGTCGAACGACCACCCGTGCGGCTGGAAGATCGTCGGGTGCCTGCCGCGCAGGGCGAGCCGGCCCGCGAGGCCGGCCTTCGCGGAGTGCAGGTGGACGATGTCGGGATCGATTCGCTCGACGATCGCCGCGAGCCGGAGGGCCTCGGTCGGCACGGTGATGCCCGGGTCGCGGCGCGCCTTCCAGCCGAGCACCTTCGCCTCGGAACCTTCGAGCTGCCCGGCCAGGTCGCCGTCCGGGGGCGTCGCGACTGCGACGTCCCACCCACGCTCGATCTGGTCGTTGACGAGGTCCGCGACGTAGTTGGGCACCCCGCCGACGATCGGGGCCGTCACGTGCAGGACGGGGCGCGTCATGCGTCTCCTCGCGCGCGCAGGATCGCCGCCGGCGTCAGCAGAAAGATCGAGAGATCCAGCCAGAGCGACCAGTTCTCGATGTAGTAGTTGTCCCACTCAACCCTCTCCGAAAGGGACGTCTTTCCGCGCAGCCCGTTGACCTGCGCCCAGCCCGTGATCCCCGACTTCACGCGGTGCCGCTCCGCGTAGCGGTCGATCCCCTCTCCGAACTGCCGGGCATAGTGCGCGCGCTCCGGCCGCGGCCCGACGAGCGACATGTCTCCGACCAACACGTTCCAAAGCTGCGGGAGCTCGTCGAGGGACGAGGCGCGCAGGGAACACCCGAACGGCGTGCGCCGATCCTCGCTCGCTGCCTCGGCCGCCTCCGCGCCAAGCTCGCGAGCCGCCCAGTCGGCGTCGGCTTCGCCTCCCTCCTCCGGGCGGCCGCGCATCGTCCGGAACTTGACCATTCCGAACTCCCTGCCGTCGAGGCCGACCCGCGCCTGGCGGAAGAAGACCGGCCGCCCCATCGTCACCAGCACGACGCCGGTGAGGACGGCGAGTAGCGGCAAGAGCAGCAGGAGAAGGAAGGCGGCCGCGACCCGGTCGAAGGCGTACTTGGCGGCCACCGCGAGCCCCTTGGGGTTCGCGATGCGGGGCGTCATGAGCGCGATGCCGCCGACGTGGTGCATGGCGATCCGCTTGGGCGTGCGCTCGAAGAGACGCGGCACGAAGGAAACCTGGACACCGAGCGCCTCGCAGCGCCTGGCGAGGCGGAGGAGGACGTGGTCCGGAGCTCGGGAGAAGGTGACGAGCACGTGCTGGACGCCGTGCTCGGCGACGGCGCGTTCGAGATCCCAGCTCGCCCCGAGAACCGGCACGGGATGCGGGCCTTCGAGCGGTTCCTTGTCGAGGAAGCCGATGGGCTTCAGGCCGACCTCGGGCCGCTCGAGCAGGCGGGCCGCGAGCGTCTGGCCGACGCGGCCTGCCCCGAGGATGAGCGTGGGGCGGAGCATCTCACCTCGACGGCGCGAGCGGGCCTCGGCCCGCGAGAGGACGACCCGTCCGGCGACCGCGCAGACCGTGGCGAAGAGCCACGGCCGCACCGCCTGCGAGGACGGAACGGCCGCGTCCGAGACGACGACGCGGGCGGTGATGACCGCCATCGCCGCCACGGCGGTCGCGCCCACGATCTTGCGAAGCTCGCAGTCGAGCCTCGAGCCGAGACGGGGCTCGTATGCTCCTCGCGCCTGAAGGACGACGAGCGCGAGAGCCGGAAACGCCACGAGCCACAGGATCGGCGACGGCTGAAAGCCGCCAGCCCGCCAGCCTGTCTCGGCGAGCGCGACGCCCATGCCCAGCATCGCGGCGTCGACCGAGAAACGTCCGAGCGCCCACTCGGCGCGCGGGCTGAGCGCTCGTAGGCGAGGCGACGCGGGCGACTCCGGCGCCGTCTCCGCGGGGGAACGCGCGATGAGGTCGGCCGCAGCCTTCTCGACCGTGGTCGTGGCAGTCCCCGTCCTCACCGCAGCTCCGCAGCTCCTCTCCCGCCGTACTTTCTCCTCCGCCGCCGCGGGTGACACGCCATCCACCTTTGGGGGAGGTGCGCATCCCCGTTCTGGGGAGTTGGCTCTATAACGCCTCGAAGGCCCATTCGGTTACGCGCTCTTTGCGGTTTAAGCGCAGGACCGCCGGGAGCAGGGCGCAACCGTTTCGCGGGCGACCGCGAATGGACTTCCATGGGTCTCGAACTCGGTCTGTCGCAACTCCCGCCACGAGCCGATACGGGTCTCATGGGGTGCGCGGCACCTCCCGACCTGTCCGATACCATTGGGTGGGCTACACGACCAGGAAGGACGTTGAGCGTTGTTCGAACGTTTCACTGAACGCGCAAGACAGGTCGTCGTTCTCGCCCAGGACGAGGCGCGCGCCCTGAAGCACAACTACATCGGGACCGAGCACATCCTGCTCGGGCTTCTGCGTGAGGAGGAGGGCCTCGCGGCCCGCGTCCTCGAGAGCCTCGACATCACCGTCGAGGAGGTGCGCGCGCAGGTTGCCCGCATCGTAGGCCAGGGCGACGAGGTGACGACGGGCCAGATCCCATTCACCCCGCGCGCGAAGAAGGTCCTCGAGCTGGCCCTCCGCGAGGCGCTCTCCCTCGGCCACAACTACATCGGCACCGAGCACATCCTTCTCGGACTCGTGCGCGAGAACGAGGGTGTCGCCGCGCGCATCCTGCTCGACTTCGACGCGGACGCCGAGAAGATTCGCAACGAGATCATCCGGATGCTCTCCGGGCCGGGCCGCCGACAGCAGGGTGGGGGCGGAGCGCCCGGCGAGAAGTCGAAGAGCTCGAAGCTCCTCGACCAGTTCGGCCGCAACCTGACGAAGCTCGCCTCGGACGGGAAACTCGACCCCGTGGTCGGCCGCCAGACCGAGATCGAGCGCGTCATGCAGATCCTCTCGCGCCGAACGAAGAACAACCCCGTCCTGATCGGCGAGCCGGGTGTCGGGAAGACGGCCGTCGTCGAGGGCCTCGCCGCGCGCATCGCGACGAACCAAGTCCCGGAGCTGCTCAAGAACAAGCAGATCTACACGCTCGACCTCGCCGCTCTGGTCGCGGGCTCGAAGTACCGGGGCGAGTTCGAGGAGCGCCTGAAGAAGGTGATGAAGGAGATCACCCAGCGCGGCGACATCATCCTCTTCATCGACGAGCTTCATAACCTCGTCGGTGCGGGCGCCGCGGAGGGCGCGATCGACGCAGCCTCCATCCTGAAGCCGGCACTCGCGCGCGGAGAGCTCCAGACGATCGGCGCGACGACGCTCGACGAGTACCGCAAGTACCTGGAGCGCGACGCCGCGCTCGAGCGCCGCTTCCAGCAGATCAAGGTGGACGAGCCGTCGGTGGACGACTCCGTGCAGATCCTGCGCGGCCTACGCGATCGCTACGAGGCCCACCACCGCTGCACGATCACGGACGAGGCCCTGCGCGCCGCCGCCGTGCTCGCCGACCGCTACATCCAGGACCGCCACCTGCCCGACAAGGCCATCGACCTGATCGACGAGGCCGCGTCGCGCATGCGCATCAAGACCATGACCGCCCCGCCGCGCTACCGCGAGCTCGAGGACGAGATCGAGAAGGTGCGCCAGGAGAAGGAGGCGGCGATCGAGGCGCAGGAGTTCGAGAAGGCCGCGAACCTCCGCGACAAGGAGCGGAAGCTCACGCAGAAGCGCCGCGAGCTCGAGGAGAAGTGGCGCTCGTCCGAGGAGGTCGAGCAGCCCGAGATCGGCGAGGAGGAGATCGCGGACATCGTCTCCATGTGGACGGGCATCCCGGTCTTCAAGCTGACCGAGGCCGAGTCGCAGAAGCTCATCCGCATGGAGGAGGAGCTGCACAAGCGCCTGATCGGCCAGGAGGAGGCGATCATCGCCGTCTCCAAGTCGATCCGCCGCGCGCGCGCCGGCATCAAGGACCCGAAGCGGCCGACGGGCTCCTTCATCTTCATGGGCCCCTCGGGCGTCGGGAAGACCGAGCTCGCCCGCACGCTCGCCGAGTTCCTCTTCGGCGACGAGGACGCGATGATCAAGCTCGACATGTCGGAGTACATGGAGAAGCACTCCGTGTCCCGGCTAGTCGGCTCACCCCCGGGCTACATCGGCTACGACGAGGGGGGCCAGCTCACGGAGTCGGTTCGCCGCAAGCCGTACTCGGTCCTCGTCCTCGACGAGATCGAGAAGGCCCACCCGGACGTCTTCAACATCCTCCTGCAGATCCTCGAGGACGGAAAGCTGACCGACGCCCAGGGGCGCAAGGTCGACTTCCGCAACACGATCGTGATCATGACCTCGAACATCGGCGCCGCGACGATCTCGAAGAACCAGTCCTTCGGCTTCGGTCAGGGCGACGAGACCGGGCTCTCCTACGACGAGATGAAGTCGCGGATCATGGGCGAGCTGAAGAAGGTCTTCCGGCCCGAGCTCCTGAATCGGATCGACGAGGTCATCGTCTTCCACAAGCTCACGAAGGAGCAGATCACCACGATCGTCGAGCTGATGATGCGGCGCCTACGCGAGCAGATGACCGAGCACGAGGCCGCGATCGAGCTGACGGACGACGCGAAGGAGCTCCTGGTCGAGAAGGGGTACGACCCCGCCATGGGAGCCCGGCCGCTTCGCCGCGCGATCCAGCGCTACATCGAGGACCCGCTCGCCGACTTCGTCCTCGGCCGCAGCCTGAAGCCCGGCTCGACGATCCTCGTCGACCGCAAGGACGAGACCGAGGACGTGGAGATCACGGTCATCGAGGGCCCCGAGCCCGAGCGCGAGAAGGTCACCGTCCCGCCCGAGGAGCCCTCGGGCGAGACGGACGACGACCACTCCGACGAGGAATAACCTTGGGCGGGGCTGGCCCGCGGCGTGTCGGGGCCCCGACACATACGCGGATCGTCGTCGCCCGGTATGGCGAGCGGTCGTGGAATCCGCCGCCTTGTTGTTCGCCCGCTCGGCTCCGCCCATGAGCGGGGGCCGCTCCGTCGCCCGTCAGCGGCCTCGACGTGAGGGGCGCTCCTAGAATCCGGCGCATGCGACCGGCGACGAGCGTGACGCACGTCCATATCCTCGCCGCTGCCGCCGCAGAGCTGGCGCGAACGGGAACGACGGAATCCATCCGGGTGCTCGACGCCGGCTGCGGCAAGGTGCGCTGATGGCGTATCTCCAGGAGAATCTGGCGAGTCATACGGTGGCGGCGAGGTCGAGGTGTACGGGTTCGATGCATATGACTCGCTGACCGAGCACGTCCCGACGGCCGCGGGCGTCGTCGCCAGCCTGAGCGCCATGTCGCCGTTGACGGCGTGGGAGAACAGGGTGCAGTACGTGTCCGTCTCAGAGGCATGGCCTTTTCCGGATGATCACTTCGACCTGGTCATCTCGAACCAGGTGATCGAGCACGTCGCCGACCTCGACCTGTTTCTCGCACAGCTCTCACGGACGCTGAAGCCGGGTGCGTCCTCGATCCATGTTTTCCCGCTCCGGCGGGTGCTGTTCGAGTGGCACCTGAAGATGCCGATCGTCCACCTGATCGAAGATCACCGGCTGCGGACAAAGGCGATCGAGCTTTTCACGCGCGCGCGGATCGGGACGTATCCCGAGTTTCAGGACGGCGACGGAATCGATGCTGCCACGTACGCGCACACGCGCGCAGACTTCATCCAGTTCGGGACGTTCTATCGCCGCTGGCCGGAAATCGCGCATGCGGCCAAGTCGGCTCGCCTGCGCGCCGCCCACCGCTACACACGAGGTCTCTACGAGCAGAAGGCCCGCGCCATTCTCTCGCGCGATTTCGTCTACCGGTACCCGTTGCAGCGCGGCGTTCTCGGCGAATCGCTTGCGTTCGCGTTGCTGCCGTATCTCGCCACGGCGACGGTCGTTCTCCAGAAGCCACGCGTCGTCGACACGTGGCGCGCTCCGCACCCCGAATCGTGTGGGTCGTCCCCTTAGGGGAGGACCAGCCGCCGGAGGGTCCCGTAGCTCCTCTTCGGGCGCAGGTCGCCCGTGAGCAGGCCGAAGGTCGACTCTTCGATCGTCTGCACGGGGCAGCAGGTCGACGGATAGTCGTCGCGAAGCGTGTACCACTGCGCCATCGCGATCGGGGCCGGCCGTGTGAGGACCTGTTCGAGCAGGGCTGCGTGGCGGAGGTCGTCCGTGCCCGGCTCCTCGAATCCGAACTCCCCCAGCCAGACGGGCTTTCGCGCGTCGCCGTGGGCGCGCAGGACGGCTTTGACGACCCGCGCGTGCTCCAGGATCGAGAGATCGCCGCTGTAGTCGTGAAAGGCTGCGACGTCGAACGAGCGCCCGCCTCCGAGGTCGTAGATCCGGTGGAGCCACGCCTCGTCCGCGAAGCTCGGCCCGCCAAGGATGACCCGGGCGCGCGGGTTTCCCCGTTTGATTGCCCGGTACCCGGGGACGAGAACGCGCCGCACGTACTGCGCCTGCGTTCCGTTCCAGTACCGGGCAAGATCCGGCTCGTTCCAGAGCTCGATGTGTCGGATCGAGGCCCGGTAGCGGCGCGCGAAGGCCTGGGCGAAGCGTGAGAAGCTCGCGGCGGTCGGGGGCGTAGCGGGCGTCTTGCCGGCCCACCGCGGCGTCCAAACGAGCACCGGCTGGAGCTTCAGGTGTGCCCGGGTGACCGTGCGGACGATCCGGTCCGACCGCCGCCAGTCGTACGTCCCGCGCCGCGGCTCGATCAGGAACCACGGGAACTCGAGCCGCACAGTCGAGACGCCGAGCCGGGCGATGAGCGGCACCTCGCGGTCGATGAAGACCCCGCCCCGCGTGACTCCGCGGCAGGCGCCGCGCCGGCACCACCAGCCGTCGGGATTCGCGCCCAGGTAGCGCCACGGACGCATCGACGGAACGCCGTTGACGCCCGCCGCTCGCACGGCGGCGCTGCCGGCCCGCGCAGGGTCGGGCTGCGCTGCGAGGCAGGCGAGGAGGGCTGTGGCGACAGCGAGGAGCGTGGCGCCTCGACTTGAGGTGACCCTGGTCAGGCGGCGAGCGTAGCGTACGGCGCGAGGAGTCGGCTTTCGGCAAAGCTGCGCCGGTGCGCGGGAAGGCGTTGGAGCTCGGGCGGGTCGCGGCCCGCCGGCCGGTCGAGGCTGCCCTCGTCGGCGCGCTCGCGATCGTCTTCTCGGGGATCCTCTACCGCTACGCCGACGTCTCGCCCGAGACGGGCGCGTTCTTCCGCTGCCTGTACGCGCTCCCGCCGCTCTGGCTTCTGGCGCGCTGGGAAGATCGGCGCGTCGGCCCGCGGCCGCGGCGGCTCCGCGCCTGGGCCTGGCTCGCCGGCGCGTTCCTCTCGGTCGACCTGCTCCTCTGGCATCACGCGATCGAGGCGGTCGGCGCCGGGCTCGCGACCGTTCTCGCAAATACCCAGGTCGTCCTCGTGGGTCTGATCGCCTGGGTCGTCCTGCGGGAGCGGCCCGCCGGAAGCTCGCTGTTTGCGATCCCTCTCGCGGGCGCAGGCGTCGTCCTCATCTCCGGCGCCCTCGAGCAGGGCGCCTACGGGGACGACCCTGCGCTGGGCGCTTTCCTGGGGCTGCTCGCCGGGCTCGCGTACACGGGCCTTCTGTTGACGTTGCGACAAGGCTCGCGCGACCTGCGCCGCGTGGCAGGGCCTCTCTACGACGCGACCCTGGCAGCGACCGTCGTCCTCCTGCCGGTCGGCCTCGCGGTCGGCGGCCTCGACCTCCTGCCCGCGCTCTCCGCCCACGCCTGGCTCGGTCTACTGGCCCTCTCCTCACAGGTCGCCGCCTGGCTGCTCATCACGCTGTCGCTCCCCCGGCTCCCGGCGGTCGTCACTTCGATCCTGCTCACGTTGCAGCCCGTCGGCTCGGTCCTCTTCGCCGCGCTGCTCCTGGCCGAGCGGCCCTCCCTGCTCCAGTTCCTCGGGACGGCAGCCATCCTCGCCGGCCTCCTGATCGCGTCGGCGGGCCGGCGAGGCGGGGACGAGCTGGAGCCGGTCGCGGAACCGGCCTAGCAGCTAGTTTCGCCACGAAGCCGGCACGGTTGGTGTCAGGCCCACTCCCTACACTCGTTGCCCCATGGCGAAGGCTGCAGCTCTTCTCTTCACCTGCTCCGAGTGCGGGTACGAGACCGGGAAATGGCTCGGCCGGTGCCCCGCGTGCAGTGAGTGGGGCTCGCTCATCGAAGAGCGCGCGCCTGCGAAGGGGAAGGTCGCCGCCGCGACCGGCCGGCCCGTCCTGCGGCTCGTCGAGGTCGAGGCGGCCGACGCCGAGCGCGTCACGACAGGCGTACCCGAGCTCGACCGCGTGCTCGGGGGCGGGCTCGTCCCGGCAAGCCTCGTGCTCGTCTCGGGCGATCCCGGGATCGGGAAGTCCACGCTCCTCCTGATGGCGCTCCGCGAGCTGAGCACCGAGCGAAAGGTCGTGCTCGTCACCGGGGAGGAGTCGGCCGCGCAGGTGAAGCTCCGCGCCGACCGGCTGGGGGGCGCGGGCGAGGTCGGGATCCTCGCGGAGACGAACCTCGACGAGGTTTGCGCGACACTCGAGCGGGAGCGGCCCGAGGTCGCCGTGATCGACTCCGTCCAGACGCTCTATGCGCCGGAGCTCGGTTCCGCGCCCGGCTCGGTTGCGCAGGTGCGCGAGGCTGCCGCCCGCCTCCTCCGCCTCGCGAAGGAGGAGGGCATCGCCGTCTTCCTCGTCGGTCACGTGACAAAGGACGGTGCCGTCGCCGGCCCGCGCGTCCTCGAGCACCTCGTGGACTGCGTGCTCCAGTTCGAGGGCGACCGATACCGCTCCCACCGCATCCTGCGCGCGGTCAAGAACCGGTTCGGCTCCACGAACGAGCTCGGCGTCTTCGAGATGACGTCGGACGGCCTGCTCGGCGTCGAAGACCCTTCTCTCGTCTTCGGCCGCCCGGAGGACGAGCAGCCTGGCTCCGCTGTTGCGTGCGCGCTCGAGGGGACGCGGCCGATCGTCCTCGAGATCCAGGCGCTCGTCGCGCGCACCGACCTCGCCATGCCGCGCCGCGTGGCCACCGGAGTCGACCCGAAGCGGCTCTCGATGATCGTGGCCGTACTGGGACGCCACGCAGGCGTTGCCCTCGGCCAGGCCGACGTCTACGTGAACGTCGCGGGCGGCGTTCGGATCGACGAGCCGGGCGCCGACCTGGCCATCGCGCTTGCGATCGCATCCGCTGCGCGAGGCGTACCGGTGCGAACGGGCGTTGCGTGCCTGGGCGAGATCGGGTTGACCGGCCGCTTGCGCCCGATCGCCCAGCTCGAGCGGCGGCTCGCGGAGTGCTCGAAGCTCGGTTTCCGGGAGGTTCTCGTGCCGGAGGGCACAGCTCCACATGGCACAATCCGGTTGAGCGCCGCCTCCACGCTGAGGCAAGCAATCGGCCTCGGACTGGATGCGAGCAGACCCCCGGAAGGATAAGAAACTCCTCTCGGCGCTCACCGTGGTGGCGCCGGGCACGCCGCTTCGCTCGGGCATCGACGACGTCATCCGCGCCGAGCACGGCGCTCTGCTCGTGATTGGCGAGCCGAGCGAGCTCGCCTTCCTCTTCTCGGGCGGGATGCGCCTCGACCTGCCGCTGACGCCCCAGCTCCTCTACGAGCTGGCCAAGATGGACGGGGCGATCATCGTCAATTCCGACTTGACGAAGCTCGTCTACGCCAACGTCCAGCTCATGCCCGATCCGACGATCGCCTCCGACGAGACGGGGACGCGACACCGGACGGCTGAGCGCGTGGCCAAGCAGACCGGCTCGCTCGTCGTCTCGATCTCGCAGGCGCGTGAAACGGTGACCATCTTCGTCGGCGACCTGCGCTACCAGCTCGGGGAGATCTCGGATGTCCTCGCGCGCACGAACCAGGCCCTCGCGACGCTCGAGACGTACCGCACGCGCCTCGACCAGGGTCTGACCCGTCTGACCGCGCTCGAGTTTCAGAGCGCCGTGACGCTCGACGACGTTCTCGTCGTCCTCCAACGGGCAGAGATGACGACCCGGATGGCCGAGGAGATCGAGCGCAACTGCGTCGAGCTCGGCGAGGAAGGCCGGCTGATCCGCATGCAGCTCGACGAGCTGATGGAGGACGTGCCGCGCGAGCGGGCGGCCGTGGTCTTCGACTACGAGCTCTCGGGCGACCCGGCCAACGGCTCGGCGACGCTGGACGGCCTGAGCGCCTTGCGTTACGAGCGGCTCGTCGAGTTCGAGGAGATCGCCGCGCTCCTCGGCTACCCGCGCGATGCCAACCCACTCGACTATACGGTCGCCCCGCGCGGGCACCGCGTGCTCGCGCATATTCCACGCCTGCCGGAGGCGATCATCCGCCACGTCGTGCGCGACTTCGAGTCGCTCGAGGCGGTCATCCGGGCGAGCCAGCGCGACCTCGAGGCCGTTGAGGGCGTCGGCTCCAAGCGCGCACGGGAGATCCGCGAGGGCCTCCGGCGCCTCCAGGAGCACAACTTGGTCGACCGCTACCTCGAGCTTTAAGAACTCGTCCAGGAGTGTGTCACGAAGTCGCGGTCAGGCGACCGACGCGTGCCCGGGGAGCGAAAAAGCCCTGCTCAGGACGGTCGAGCGGGATCGGAAGCAAAAAGTGCTGGAAACCGTGGCCTTTTCGTGATGATTCGGCTACAATTAGTTGTTCTGGAGAGGCGTTTAGCGGTGCAGGCGTGCACCCGTTCCTAGAGGGAGGGAGCTTGTACAAACTCGGCGATAAGGTCGTCTACCCCCACCACGGGGCGGGCGTCGTCGTGAAGAAGGAGACCCGGACGGTCCTGGGGGAAGAGCGCGAGTACCTGACGATTCAGATCCTGCACAACGACATGACGGTGAACGTGCCGTCGGAGAACGCGGAACGCGTCGGGCTCCGGAAGGTGATCGACGAGGATTTGGTCGTGCGCGTGTTAGACGTGCTGCACGGCGACGGCACGAAGATGCCGAAGAACTGGAATCGCCGCTTCAAGTACAACCGCGACAAGATGAAGACGGGCGACATCTTCGAGCTCGCCGAGGTTGTCCGGAACCTGTCGCTGCGCGACCAGGAGAAAGGTCTCTCCACCGGTGAGAAGCAGATGTTCGTGAAGGCGAAGAAGATCCTCGCCAGCGAGCTCATGTACGCGAAGGGCATGGACGAGGACGAGGCCGCCGCCTGGCTCGACGAGACGCTCGGCGGCGTCGCCCGCCCGTCCGCGGCCGCGCGGGCCGCGCTCGCGACCTAGGTCCGGTCTGGCCGCCTCGACGGGCGTCTGGGCGGTGCTCGTCGCGGCAGGTCGCGGCGAGCGCTTGGGCAGCCCCTATCCAAAAGCCTTCGCGAAGCTGGCCGGGCGGCCGCTGCTGGCCGAGAGCCTCGAGCGCCTGGACGCATCCGACTGGATCGAGGGGATCGTGGTGGCGGCCCCTCCTGAGTGGGAAGAGCCCGTCATTCTTCTCGCCGAGGAGGTGGGGGCGGGGAAGGTCTCGGCCGCAGTCACGGGAGGCGAAACGCGGGCCGATTCAGTTCGTGTCGGCCTTGCGGATGTTCCCGAGGAGGCCGCTGCCGTCCTCGTGCACGACGCCGCCCGGCCGCTCGTTCCAGATGAGGTCGTCGGACGCGTCCTGGTGCCGCTGGGCGAAGGCTGGGACGGAGCCGTGCCGGCGCTTGCGATCGGCGACACGCTGAAGCGCTCCGATGGGGCGGGCGAGGTAGTGGAAACGGTCGACCGTAAGGGCCTTCACGCGGTGCAGACGCCGCAGGCCTTCGCCGCCGACACGCTTCGGCGCGCGCTGGACGCGGGAGGCGACGCGACCGACTGCGCGACCTTCGTGGAGCGCGCGGGGGGCCGCGTCCTCCTGGTCGACGGAGACACGCGGCTTCTGAAGGTCACCACGGCGGCCGACCTCGCGCTGGCCGAGGCGCTCCTGGCGGCCGAGCGCCCGGTGCCCCGGTGACGTTGTCTTGCGTCACTCGTCCCGTGTTCCCGCCGATTTCGGAGCTCGGCGGGAACACGCGAGACCGATGATGCGGCACAAGCGAGCGGAGGCGGTCCTGATCACGGGGCCCGTGGGGGTGGGAAAGACCTCGGTGGCTGCCGAGGCCGGAGGGCTGCTGGCAGAGCAGGGGGGCGCCGCGGCCGTCGTCGACCTCGACTGGCTCGGGTGGTTTCCGGGCGGGGCTGAGGGCGGAGTCGATGCACTCATCCTCCGGAACCTCGCGGCCGTCTGGCCGAACTTCCAGGCGGCCGGGGCGGAGCGACTCGTGCTCGCGCGCTCCGTGCGCGATCCGTGGCTCGTCGGCGAGCTGCGAGGCGCGTTCGAGCTCCGCGTCGTGCGCCTGCGCGCGTCGCAGGAGACGGTTGCCGAACGGCTCAGCCGCCGCGACACCGGCGCAGAGCTCGATGAGCACCGGGCCGAGCGCGCGGAGGAAGCCGATGTCGCCGACTTCGAGCTTGCGAACGACGGCCGCCCGATCCGGGAGGTCGCCGAGGAGATCCTCCGCCGCCTGGAGTGGGCATGAGTTCCCTCCGCGTCGGGATCGGTTTCGACGCCCATTCGCTGAGCGCGGAGGTGCCGCTCGTGCTCGCCGGCGTCGAGTTCCCCGATGAGCCGGGCCTCGTCGGACACTCGGACGGCGACGTCCTCTCACATGCGCTCGTGGACGCTCTCCTCGGCGCCGCCGGACTGGGAGACATCGGCGAGCTCTTCCCCTCCGGCGACGAGAGCTGGGCCGGCGCTTCGTCCCTCGACCTTCTCGCACGCGCCTACCGGGTCGTCCGCGAGGGCGGCTGGGAGCTCGTGAACGCCGACTGCGTTCTGGTGGGGGAGCGGCCCAGGATCGCGCCCGTTCGCGACGAGCTGCGAGCACGTCTGGCCGGTGCGCTCGAGGTCGAAGCCGATCGTGTGACGGTTCGTGCGACGACCACGGACGGACTCGGGTTCACCGGCCGCGGCGAGGGTCTCGCGGCCCATGCGGTCGCGCTCCTTCAGCGCTAGTGGCCGGCGCGCGGACACGGCTCGTCCGCACCTGAGGCCGTCACGCGGGGAGTGAGACGACCTCCCCGTCGACGCGCACGAGCCCGTCCCGCGCGAGGGCGCCCACCGCTTCCTCGTCGAGCTCGCCGAGACGCGTTGGCCCGACGGCTACCGACCGAAGCGCGCGTGCTCGCCGCTCGCGAAACGACCCAGCGAAAGGTGTCTGCTTGCGCAACGGCTCGAACCGCGACCCGCGGGACGGGCACCCCTGCGCGAGCGGACAGATGCCGCAGCGGGGCACGCGCGCGAGGCAGACCGTCGCGCCGAGGTCGAACAGCGCCTGCGCTGCGGCGGAGCCGAAGCGCCCGGCGGTCCGCTCCAGGACCCGACGGACGTTCGTGTCGACCGGCAGAACGTTTCGTCCCCACGCGAAGGCGGAGACCGCGTCCGCCGTGTAGCGCCCGACGCCGGGAAGCTCGGAGAGGTCGTCGGGCCAGCCCCCCGCGGCGACCCGAGCCGCCGCCCGGTGCAGGCTGACCGCGCGGCGGTTGTAGCCGAGCCCCTGCCACGCCCGGATGACCTCAGCGAGCGGAGCGGCCGCGAGCGCCTCGACGGTCGGCCAGCGCTCCAGCCAGGCCTGCCACCGGGGGACGACCCGCCCGACCTGAGTCTGCTGGAGCATGACCTCCGACACGAGGATGGCGTACGGGTTACGCGTCCTCCGCCAAGGCAGGTCCCGGCCGTGCTCCACGTACCAGGCGAGGAGCGCGCTCTCCATGCGGTGAGACTATGCGCGCGGGAGGCTCACGCAGAAGCGGGCGCCGCGCGGCTCGTTCGGCTCGTACCACGCGGTTCCGCCGGCCGCCTCCGCCAGGCCCCTGACGATCGCCAGACCCAGGCCGGTCCCATGGCCCGCGTCCGAGCCGTTGGCCGCCTGGGTGAACGTGTCGAAGAGGTGCGGCACGAAGGTCGGCGGAACGCCTTCCCCGGTGTCCGAGACCGAGACCACCACGTGCCTCTCGTCTGCCCGGGAGGCAACAGCGTAGGGCGGGGCGCCGTACTCGATGCTATTGCCGAGCAGGTTCAGAAGGATTCTGTGGACGTGGTCCGGCTCGGCGCATGCCGGCGCGTCGCCCTCGACGTCGAATGTGGTCGCCTCGCTCACGCCGAGCTCCTCGGCGACCCGCACCGCGGCGGCGGCCACGTCCACCTCGCGCGCGAGCCCCGGCACCTTGCGCGCCTCCACCCGGGAGAGCACGAGCACGTCGTCCACGATTCGCTTCAGGCGTGCTGCCTGCTCTTCGATCGTGGCGAGAAAGGTGCGCTTCTGCGTGGCGTCGAGCTGATCCCAACGCGCGAGGAGCGTCGTTGCGAAGCCGTAGATCGAGGTCAGGGGCGTGCGCAGCTCGTGCGAGGCGATCGCGACGAAGCGGCTCTTCAACTCGTTCATCTCCTCGAGCTCCGTGAACGCCTGCTCCAGGGCCCGCTCGCTCTCCTTTCGGGTCGTGATGTCGCGGGCGATCATCGAGAGCTCGCGCACGTCCCCTGCGTCGTCGCGGATCGGGGAGATCGTGATCGAGACGTCGATCCTGCGGCCGTCCTTGCAGATCCGCTCCGTCTCGTACGCGGTCACCGGCTCGCCCTCGTGGACACGGTCGAGGAGCATCTGGATCTCGCTCTCCCGTTCGGGTGGGACGATCCGGTCGACCGTCTGCCCGATCATCTCACTGGCCCCGTAGCCGAAGAGGCGCTCTGCACCCGGATTCCAGCTCGTGATCAGCCCGTTGACCTCACGGCTGATGATGGCGTCGGCCGAATGCTCGACGATCGTCGCCAGGCGCGCCCGCAGCTCGTTCGCGCTGTAACGGTCGCTGATGTTGTGGATGAACGCGTGAAAGCTCCAGACGCCGGCCTGCTCGAGCGCGGAGATGGTCAGCTCGACCGGGAACTCGTGACCTTCTCGGTGAAGGGCGCTGATCTCGATCCGGCGGCCGACGAGCGGCCCCTCGCCTGTCTCGACGAAGCGGTGCAAT
>Ga0136614_10000486_pt1 | contig 19807 bp, 4 predicted proteins | sample AntDrymUQ2792106_2_FD_106643 | JGI IMG/M metagenome (GOLD analysis project Ga0136614, IMG submission 106643) | Polar desert sand microbial communities from Dry Valleys, Antarctica - metaG UQ279 (21.06) | ecosystem: Environmental > Terrestrial > Soil > Desert | place: Antarctica: Dry Valley... | reverse complement strand
GCCGCTGGAGCTGAAGTCCAGATCGCGGACTGGGTAGGGCTGCTCGACCAGCCCGGTCGGGCTGTAGTGATCGGCCGTGAATAGCTCCTCGTAGAACACGGGCTTAGGCCGGGCCGGCCGGCCGGGCTGGGCGGGCAGCATCTCGAGCGTCCCGTCGGCCTCCGTGCGGTATTCGGTATCGGCGCGCTGCAAGCCGGAGACCGAGCCTTCGATCAGCCGCTTGATCAGAGGCTGGACGTACGAGTGAAAGTGCGCGTAAAAGCGATACTTGATGGCGTCGGTCATGGCTGGAACGTCTCGGTCGGGTTATGGCTCTCGTCCAGGGCAGCGAGTAGGAAGTCGTTCAGTCCGCTGGGGCCGACGACCGTGCCCTGCGGCGAGACGGCCAACGAAGTGGTGTCCGGCGCCTTGGCGGGATCGAGCTTGCCGTCGCGCGTGATCAACGTCTCGCCGTACTGCACCACGATGCTCTCGTTGATGACCCAATCGCGCTTGCCCTGGAACTCGTGCTTGACTCTTGGGTCGGACCAAGGGTCCTGGCGAGGCTTGCGTGGGATATCGACCTTGACCGGGAGCTGCTTCCACTTGTCGGTCTTGAATATGTTGCGATGCGGCCACATGATCCCAAAGCCGTTGTGGTCCTTCACCGGCACCTTCCGCACAGAAGGCTCGACGAAGAACGTGTTGCGGCTGTCCTGGTAGAAGAACGGGCTCCTGCGCGCCGCCTCATGTACGACACTCCCGACCAGCGAGTTACTGGTCGGGAGCAGGCTGAACCCGTCTTCGGGGAAGGGAAGTCCCCTGCGCAGGATGTCCTCGCCGGCTCCGGCGGTCTGCGACTGGAGCTCGGTGAGACTGAGTCGGAGCGGGCTGTCTCCGGAGAATCTTGTCGGCTGGGGCAGCGCGCTGATGGTGACGTAGGGCGGCGACTGTGGCGTCGACTGTGGCATTTTACCGTATACTATCTCTGGCGGGCTGTTCCGGCTGGCCAGCCGGAAGGCCTGCGGCCCGCGCACCGTCAACCTCGACAATCCCACCATGTTGATGTTGCGCCGGCCGCTGACGAGGTCCCAGGTGACCTCGAAATCCCCTCCTAGGTGGACCAGCAGGGCGCCCTCAGCGTCGTCCCGACCGGGGGGCTCCGTTGAGACGTGGATCGAACCCCGGTTGGCTTGCAGGCTCGGGCCCACGAGCGCCGTCGCCGGCGCATCGAAGCCGCTCGACGAGCGCTGCGACCATTCGCCCTCCATGTACTCGCACCAGTTCAGCTGGATCTCGACCAGCTTCTCCACGGACTTGGTCACCCTCATGTCGAGGGAGAGCGTGGCCTGCGAGGACGGGTCTTCGGGCGCCGGCTTCTCGATGAAGGTGAGCCAGAGCAGGTGCAGGCGGCTGCGCCACACGACGGCAACGATGTGGTCGCCCTCGAGGTCCGCTCCGACTGGCTCCCACGGCGTCCACATCCGGTGCGCGTAGCGGCGGTAGTAGTACTTGCGCGGGAGGTTGTAGGTGCGGCCGATGACGTGCAGGACGTTCGCGCCCGGGTCGGGCTTCTCCTCGACGTGCATGGCAACGATGTCCAGCCGCGCCAGCTCCTCGAGCTTTCGCAGGTATCCGAGGAAGGCGTCCTCGGCGAGGTCGTTGGAGATGTCGCCCTGGAGCAGCCTGCCCTCCAGCTCGCGATAGAGATGCGTCTTGTCGTCGCGGAACTCTGGCTCCAGCCAGTTCTCCGGATAGAGGAAGATCTTGCGGTTGGCCTCCCAAACGCGGTAGCGCTTCATCCACTTCCAGTGCTCGGCGTTGATGATCGCGCTGGGCTCGACCCTCGCCTCGAGGTTGAGGAGGCAGCGCTGGATGAAGAGCTGCACCGAGGAGATCGCGAGTCGCAGCCTCGAGGTTTGCACCACCGGCTCCATGCCCGGGTCGATGAGGAAGTGCTCGAAGAGCTGCTCGGCGCGCGCGAACTTCAGCTTGTGCATGACGTAGGCCACGAGGGCGTCGCGCTGTGCGGCACGCAGCTTGTCGAAGATCGGCTGGGCCATCCGCTGCCAGATCTCCGGCTCGTAGCGCGCCTTGACCGCGTTGCGGAGGTCGCGGGCGATCTCGAAGCGCCGCTGCGCGGTGGCCGTCGCGGTGACGATACCGGTTGCCCCGATCACCGTCTTCACGGGGACGCCGAGAGCCTCGACCAGCTGCAGCGCATCCCAGAGCCGCTGCAGGCCCTGCTCCTGGGCGAGGTCTGGCGTCTCGACGCGGCGGGCCTGACCCTCGGGGGTCACCGTGACCCGGAAGCCGAGACCCTTCGCGGCCGCTCGCACGAGGTCAGCGTCGCGCCGCATCAGCTGGGCGACCGGCTGGAAGTGAGCCTGTTTCGCCTCCTCGTTGGTCGCCACCGGGTGGGTGACGCGCGCGCGCTCGAAGACGCCGATCAGGTCATCCGTGCCCCCGCCCGGGCGCCGCTTCAGCACCGCGTACGCGGCCAGGCGCAGGAATTGGGTGAAGAGCTTCTGGACCGCCGCGGCGTCGGCTTGGGAGTCGCCGAGCCGGCTGGTCGGCAGCTTGCCGAGTTCCAAGGAGTCGAAGTCCGCGGCGTGTGAGGTCAGGTGCCGCAGCTCGCGTTCGGTCAGCTCGAAGCCGGCTGCCAGCTGAAGCGTCTTGGCGAGCAGCAGCCGGGCGGCGCGCGCTCCGTCCGCGACCGCGCGGGGACACAGGACGAGCTGGCCGAGATTGTCCTTGGGGAGGGTCTCGCCCTGGATCAGCAGCCCGAAGCTCCCGCCTCCGAGGTTGCGCGCCTCGACGGTGAACTCGTAGAGGACGCCGCCCTTGAGCTCGATGAAGTCGCCGGGCTCGCTGACCTCCAGGTGACCCTGTGATGGGTCGAAGTCGATGGTTCGCTGAGGCTCCGTACCAACTGTCAGCTTCGCGTTCGCGGTCGCTCTGCCGAACGTGCCGTAGAAGCGATACGCACCGGTCTTGGCGACCTCGAAGTAGCCGCTGAAGCGCGCGCTGTTGGCTCGACCGGGCACCGTGATCGTCTCCGCCGACCCCGACGTCGCCATGCGCTGTCCGGAGAGGTTCGCTGACGCGTAGTACTCGGCGGTCGCGGCCGACGGCCCGAGCTGGGTGAAGGCGTCGAGCAGCGGCCGCTTGACCTGCCCTGTGGCGCTCGGGTCGGCGATCAACCCGGCGTTGGTGACCAGCGCGTCGATCAGAGCCGGATCCGCTCCCAGATCCGCGGCGATCGTCGAGGCCACGAGCTGCCTCGCCAGTTGCTGGCGAACGAACGGCAGGATCGAGTCGGCGACCTTCTGGCGGCGGGCGGCGGTCGGCGGCGCGAGCGCGCCGCCGTAGAGATCCGCATAGGTCAGGAAGCCGCCGAAGTGCTTCTCGAAGAACATCGCCGGCCTGGGCTGTGACTGCGCGGCGATCTCCGTGAGCAGGTCGGTGAAGAGCTGGTGACGGTCCTTCTCGGCCTGAGGCGCGTTGTTCCGCGGCTTCGTCGCTTGTGCGAGCGCGTCGCGGCCGGCATCGGTCAGCACGCCGAGGTGAATCGCCTGCTGGCGCTGGCGCAGGGCGTCGTAGCCAACGCGTACCCCCTCGCTCTCGAACGTGCGCGGGTCGAGCTTCTTGGCGGGCGCGACCCCGGCCTTCTGCGCTGTGAACTCGGCCGTGTCGTTCCAGTAGCCGAAGAACTCGTTGACGACCGCGGGCTCGAACACGAGCGCCAGCTTCTCGCGCAGGAAGTCGTCGCTGATCGCAGCGGCGTCCGTCGGCGCGGTGTGCTCCGCCTGAATCCGGCGCAGGCCAGCCGCGAGCGACCGCACCAGCGCTGCGGGCAGCTCTGCGGCGGTCCGGTATTTCCCGGCCGGGTCGAAGCGGTGGCGCAGGAGGTAGTCAAGATCCTCGAGCTTGAAGCCGCTGCGCTTGACCTCCTGAGCGATCTCCACGAATCGCAGCGTGCGCACCAGCGGGTAGTCGTCGAACAGGTTTGCCAGCGGCGCGGCCTTCGGCGCCGAGAAGGGCTCGGCCCCCGTCAGCGCCTTCAGGACGATGATGTCGCGGACCGGCATCTTGAGCGCCTTGGCCAGTAGCCCGTGGCGGTAGAGGAGCGAGACGTTCTTGAGCGTGAGCTTGGCGGTGACGAGCTTCGTGCCGGCGTCCTCGAGGACGAGCGCGACATCGCCCGCGGAGAGGTTGACGGCGCCCTGCACCGCCGGCAGGTGGTCCTTGAGTAACACCGCCGTGTTCTCCGGCAGGTAGTTGCCGAGCGGATCGTCGAAGACGAGGTCGTTCTTCAGCGCTCCCGGCGTGAGGAAGAGCTGGGCGTACAGCGGCTTGGCGCCGGTTGTCGCCAGATCCCCCCAAAGGGCCAGCAGGTGCAGGCGGCTGTCCTTGCCAACCTTGACCTGGCCGTTGAGCGCCTCGAGGTGGGCCAGGTAGACCAGCGCAGTGCGCATGGCCGCCCCGAGGTTCGTGGCCGTCAGCGGCTGCGCGTCCTTCGGGAGGAGCGCCTGGAGCGCGCGGTCGGTTTCCTCGATCGTCCAGCCGAGCTTGCGCCACAGCCGCACGAACAGATTGAGCTTAAGGAAGACCAGCGGGTCGGCGGCAGCGCCACCGGCGTAGCGGAGCGTCGTCCGGTCGAAGTCGCAACCTGTGCTCGGGTCCGCCAGTTGCAGGATCTTGTCGAAGTCGTCCTGCCACGCATCGTTCAACCAGGTCCGGGCGTTGAAGCCCTGCGGGTCGCCGCCGGGGTTGAACTTGGCGCTCAGAGCGTCGAGCCGGGCCTCGAACGCGGCCTCCTCGGCCGGGCTGAAGGCGATGGAAGGAGGCGTCCTCTTGTAACGGTAGACGTCATCGACGTCGATCCCGAGCTTGCGCAGCACGACCAGCTTCTCGAGCTCCGGGTTCACGAATCCGCTTCTGACGAGGCTGACGAGCTGCTTGTAGGTGACGCCCAGCCTCCGGGCCAGCGACTTGGCCGAGTGCAGATCGACGCGCTGGCCATCGGCGCCGGTCGCCACGGTGGTCGCCTCCGCCGCGCTGGTGTAGCCGTAGAGCTTGAACCAGTCCTGCAGGGGGTCCGACGCGGTGAAGATCGCGTACTCGCTGGGCGAGATCCCGAGCGACTCGGCGAGGATCGCCGAGCGGTAGTACGGCTTAGCCGCCGCAGCCGGGGCGAAGAGCTCGTCTGATGGGCGGAACACCTCGAGCACCCGCGCCAGCGGCGCCTCGAAGTGCTCGCAGAACCGGCGCACCGTCTCCAAAGAGAGGTCGAACGGCGCGCTGAGCGGGTAGGGGGCCTGTCTGAGCTTGTCGTAGGCCGTCGCGAGGATGTGCTGGGGCTCCGCCAGCAGCTCTGGGGTGGTGGCCTGGCCCGTGTCGCGCGCGGCCTGCGCCTCGAGCTTGTCGTGGGCGACGAAGTACTCGAGGATCTCGTTGACCACGTCGATGTAGGGCAGCGCGGTCAGGGTGTTCTCGCACGTGAGCGGCAGGTGCGGGAGGTCCGGCCGCCGTTCGGCGAGAACGAGGAAAGGCGAGGGGTGCGGATAGTCCGTGTTGTCGTGGCTGCGCTTCCAATCCTCGGTGAAGGACTCCCAGACCTTCGGCCCCTGGTCGAGGAACTGCAGGAGGTCGACCAGGTAGGCGGCGGGGCTCAAGACGCTGCGGCAATGCTCGCACTCGCAGAAGTCGAGCGAGCCGAAGAGCGATTCCAGCGTGGGGAAGCGCTTGATCAGGTTGGTCTGCACCGTCTGGATCTGCCGCTCGGTCGACGAGACGGCGTGGATGATCGGCGTGGTGAGGATCTGCCCGGCCAGCGTCCCCACGTTCTGCGTCACGGCGGAGATCTGCTCCGCCTTGCCGTACACCGCGCGGGCCTCGTCGGCCGAGGCGAACTGGTCGCCGCAGTGCTTGACGAAGGCGTCGCACCTGAAAGCGACGATGTCCTGAGCGGATTCAAATCCGTTCTTCGCGAGAGCCACCATGGCACCGTCGCTGGGAGTCAGCTGGTAGAGCCGCTGCAGGTGCTTGACGGCACGGACCGTCGCGCTCACCTCCTCCTCGGCGGCACCGGCGCCGAACAGCGCCTCGTGGTTCTCCGCGGCGAACGGTCCCGCCGGCACGCGGCCGAGCTCGAAGCCCAGACCCTTTCCCTTCTCGAGGAACGAGCTCGCGCGCGCGGTCGCATCGCCGTCATCGCTAAGCGGTAGGTCGCCCCTAGCCAGCATCCGTCCGACGACCTGCGTCGGGAAGCTCGCGCGCACCTTCGCGGCGAGATCGTCGGCGTAGGCGTTCAGCCGCTCGGCCGGGGTGCCCGTGTACGCCGGAGGGATCAACGCCTGGAGCCCGGAACCCCCCCGGCCGGAGACCTTCTTCAGGCGCGCCTTCCACGTGGCTGGCTCATGGAGGTCGAGCTCCACTAGGGCGGAGAGGTCGTCGGCCTTACCCACGTCGTTGGCCAGGGACGCGGTCAGTTCGGCGTTGTTGACCGTGAGATACGCGAGCTTGCCCTGCACGCGCAGCGCTTCGACCTTCGCCTTCGGAAGGCCCTGCCTGATGGCCTTGGCCCAGAACGCCTCGCCCTCGCCCCCTTCCTCGAAGTAGAGCTGTGTGAACGTCTCGCGCTCCTCGCCGGTGAGCTTCCTGGCGCCGCGATCGGTGCCGGCGTCGAGAAGCTCCTCCAGCGAAGAGGTGGCGCCCGCGGCCCGCGCCTTCGGCCGCTCGCCGGCGGCGAAAGCTTCAAAGGCCTCCACCGCCCGTCCAGTGGCCGCCTTGGACAGCCTCACCACGCCGGCGTCGCGTGCCTTCTCCAGTCCTGCCGCAAACGCCTCCCGATCCACCAGCGAAAGGGAGGCTCGATCTCTGGGCAGCCCGACCCGCACGGCGGCGTAGAGCGCGTCAACCGGGACGCTCGTCTCAGCCGCGAGCTTCGATGAGCTGGCGGCAAGCGCGAGCAGACGCGCGTCCCACCCGGTCGCCTGATGCAGCAGCGTGAGGTCGTGGCGCTCCTCGTCCTCGCGCGCGTCGGCCAGGTGGTCGAGGCTTCCAAGCTCCGCAATCATGTCTGCCGAGAGCATGTCGAACTCGGCCTGGGGTGGCTGAACCTCCTCGGGGACGACCAGGTCGAGCTCCTCACGATCGCTGGGGACGATGGCGCTGGTGAGCAGCCCGGTCTCTGAGTCGCCGGGTCCTACCGCTCGCACCTCGACGCTGGGCGAACGCCCGTTGCGCTCGAAAGTGATCTGGTAGAAGCCCTGCTCGTCGACCGTTGCCTCGGCGAGGAGCTTGGCCTCCGATCCGAAGCCAAGCGCGTACGCACGCAACACCACTCCGGTGGCAGGCACCCCGTAGTCGAGGAAGGCCTGACCCTCAATGCGGTTGATCCCGTCCCTGACCGTCGCGACCGCGCCCTCGAGGGCCAGCCGCGTCTCTTCGTCGAGGCGTCCGGTCTCCGCGAGGCCGTGCTTGGCCTGCAGATCCAGGACCGCCCGGCGCGTGCCGATGCCGAAGCTCTTCTCGTCGACCTCTCTTCGCGGAATGTCGACCCCTATCTCGCGCAACCGGACGTGTAGTTCCTCGACCTCGGGGCCCTCGGTGTTCAGGGCCAGTATGGGCGGGTCCGGCATGTTTACGCACCTCTCTCAGAGCGAGATGATCCTAAGCGGATCATCGTTTCGAGTACTTCCCGGAGGCCCAGCCGTAGATGTCGCCGAAGTGGGTCCCGTAAAACTTGTCGGCCACGTCGAGCGGGGTTTCCTCGCCCTTCACGGCCGCGCGCGCGGTCTCCGCAGCCAGACCCACGCTCGCCGTGGCGACCAGCGTTACAGCGGTCACGGCTATGGCGCCGCCACCGGCGACTATTGCGCCAGACTTCACAAGGGCGGGAACGCCGATCGTCATGCCCAGGTTAACGCCTCCCTCGGCAACGTTCACGGTTCCCTCACCGGTCTTTCCCTGTGCCAGCTGGTCGATGCCTGTGCCGACCTGCCACCCGCCGGTGGCCGATCCGAGCACCCCGCCCCCGACCTCCAGTGCCTTGCCGGCGACGTTGAGCACTTTGCCGACCTTCGAGGTCTGCTGTGCAGTGGCGACGGTGTGCTCGACGATGTCGAAGTCTTCTATGACCGCGCCAGCGGCCTTCACCTTTTTCGCGCTTTCCTCGAGCGATTGCAGCGCAAACATGTTCGCGTCCTGGCTCAAGGCCCCACGGTTGATGGCCTCATCCGGAACGGCTGAGCCGACCCTGTCACGGGCGGCCTTTGCGTTGTCGATGGCGTCGGTGAACACATCGCGATAGTTCACGGCCTTCCCCTGCGTGACATCCGCCTTCAGCGCGGCGGTGCGGGGGTTGTCGGCGGCCACGTTCCCGGCCGTTTTCTCGAGCGCGAAGCCGCGCTCCACGCGGACGGTCGCGTCCTTGCGGTAGTTGGACTTCGTGTAGTCAGCCAAGCCGGTGTCAGGGTTGGTGGTGACCGCCTCGAGATTTCCTCTCGGCACTATGTGCTCGTTCTCGGTCAGCCGCTTGCCCGCCGCGTCGTAGAGCGCGCGTGGCTGCTTGTTGTAGGGCAGGACATTCCCCCAATCGCCCACCTCTGGCAGAAGGCCTTGCGCGGGCAGCGTCGGGCCCTCACCGATCAAGCCGGTGGGATCTCGGAACGTCGTCGGGCTGTTGCGGGCGAATGCGTACAGATTCGGCCCGTCGACCGGTCCCGCTGGATCGCAGCTCGTCCACCTCGCCAGCCAAGGGGCGTAATACCGGGCGCCGTGGTAGTACAAGCCGCTCTCTTCGTCCCGCTCCCGGCCGTTGTACCGGTACCGCTTTGAAGCCTCGGTCTGACTGCGGGTCGCTTGGTATGACGTGCTCCCGTAAGGGGTGTACTCCTCGTAGGACACGATGTGTGCTCGGTGGTCGAGTTCGAGGATCGCCGCGCCCAGATGACTGGCGTGCTGGTAACGGATCGTTCGCTCCGGCACGGCGACATCCGTGCGCGTCTCCACGAGCGCAACCCGTTGCGTGTCGTCCATGATGTGCAGCGTCTCGCGGGTCACGGCGTTCGCACCTGGGCGCCGGTAGAGCTCGAAGCCCTGCAGGTAGATGCGCTCGTCCTTGAGCTGGCCCGTGGCGAGCTCCGTCACCTTGCGGACACGCGTGCCGCTCGCGTCGTAGACGTACCAAGTGCGCTCGCCCTGCCGGTTGACACCGTCGGTGTCGGCGCCGTTTACCGCCTGTCGCTGGCTCATTTTCAACCGGTTGTTGAAGTCCCATTCCATGACCTGCAACTGCGGCATGCGTCGAGCGTTTCCGTGGTCGTCGTAGCTATAGGTCTCCGAGGTAGTCCCGATCGTCGTGCGGGTCAGACGATTGCTCCGCTTTGCGGGCTCCAGCTCGCTAGGCTCCTCGTAGGTGTGAAGGCGAGTCCATCCGGCATGGGCGGGATCGGTGCCGCGATGGACGAGCTGCTCGAGGTTGCCGGCGGCGTCGTGGACGTAGCGCTCCACGTAGCGTGCCATTGCGTTGCCGTCGCTGGGCGATAGAGGCAGGTTCGTGCGCGGCGCGTCGTTGTAGGAAGTGAACGGCGGCGCGGCGCCCACCTGTCCCAAGTGCTCGCGGCCGGTGGCTTCGACCAGCCGGTAGGCAGCGTCATAGGTGTACCCGGCGCTCGGTTCTACGCGCTTGTTGCGGAAGAACACGGTTTGCTGAGCGTCGTCTCGTACGTGCGTGACGTTGCCGGCAGGGTCGTAGGTGTAGCTGAGGTTCTGAACCGCGCAGCCGGGCCAGTCTGCGGTCGGGTTCTGCGGGCAGTCGTCAGCGAAGGTCACAGCGTTTCGCGCGGTGACCACCTGCACCAAGCGGAACGTCTCCTCGTCGTAGGTATAGGTCGTCTCCGCGCCGCTTCCGTAGCGCACCGCCAGGCGCTGGCCCTTGGCGTCGTAGTCCATATCGGCTATGAACGTCGTCCACGCCGGCTGGCCGTTTGCCAGTTCGCGGCGGACGTTCGCCTTGACTGCCTTGAGCTGATTTGCCTCGTTGAAGAACGGACAGATCATGCTGCCGTCAGCCGCGGTGATCTCCATCGGCCGGTTGAGCGCGTCATAGGCCGTGCTGCTCGCCAGGGCCGCTTCGGTCTGCACAGCAGCTGACCAGTCTGGGGGCGTCTTGTAATTCTGGGCGAGGGCACGGTTGCTGCGCAGGAGGTTGCCCTTGAAGTCGAATGCCTCGTTGCTGAGAGTTCCTGCACCGTCAAACTGCTTGAACGCCCGGGTGCGGAGGTTCAGCGCAGCAGCCTGCGGTTGGCCTTCGCCGTATTCGATCCTCTCGAATAGAAGGTCCTGGTTCAGCGTGGCGGGGTCCGCTGCGACACCTGTGCCCCTTACGAATTTCTGGACCGGGCGGCGAAGCTGGTCGTACTCCGTTCTGGCCTCGTGGCCTCGGGCATCCCACGCGCGGATCGGCCGTCCGGCGGCGTCGCTGAGCATCCGCCGGGTACCGGCCTCCATGCTGGCCTGCTCCAGCGGGTTGCGCAACATGTCGTAGACGTATGCCGCTGCGACGCGATTGTTGGCGTCGATCGCCTTGCGCCGGTTGCCTTGGATGTCGAGGTCGCCGCGGGTGCAGTGGAGAACCTCTGCGCCGGTCCCGTCTTTGCCGTTGTGGACGACGGTCAGGAATATGCGCCCGAACGCGTCCAGGTGAGCGGTCGTCGGAGTCTCAGCGTGGGCAGCTGTCTTGGCCGCGGCGGCTTGCTGCTGAGTGCCACGCCCCCCGTTCTCGCGCTGGGAGTACCAGGTCGGCTTGTACTCCGCGCTCGGCAGGCGCCGGAAGAAGTCACCTACCTGCGCGTCCTGATCGGGATGCGTCTGCAAGACCGTGTCGTTGACGTCCCACGTGTCCTGCCGCCAGGGGTCGAAGACCGCCTTCTCGTACGTGCGATTCGGATGCAGCGTGGCGACGATCTTCCCAAGCGGGTCGTAGAACATCACCGGGCTGACCCCAGTCTGCGCCCCGAAGCGGAAGGCGTATGTGTCGTCGAAGAACGGCTCGTACTGGCGGACGGCCTTGCCCTTGTTGTTGAAGATCATCCAGCCGCTGCTCACCCACCGGGAACTGGCAACTGGCCCACCCGGGGTCAGCGGGCCTGGTCCCGCCTGCTGCTTCTTCTGGATTTCGCGCCCGAAGCCGTCGGAGTAGCTGTATGACTGCTGCCACCGCGGGTTGGCGGCGCCGTGACGCTCCCGCGCGAACTGCTGCACCGACGCGGGCCGTCGCCGTGCCGGATCGTTGACGTGAGCTAAGAGGTCGTACTCGAGACGCGTGGTGGGATCGTCCTGCGCAGACACCTCGCTGGACGTTGCATCGAAGCGGTCGCCTTCGTTCGCCCCGGGCTTGCCGATCGCAAACGCCATCGTCACCAGCCCGAGGGCATCGAAGCGCACGGCGGTGCGATTGCCGTTAGGATCGGTGACCATCTGTGGCGCGAGCGCGCGGTAATGGTTCACCGACGTGACTGCGTTTGACAGCGCGTCCCGCGTCTCCGTCATCAACAGCTTGTACTCGTCGTAGGCGAGCGTGCTTTCGGTGTTGGTCTGCGGCGTGTGGAACGGGTCGCGGTAGCGGTGCGGCAGAAAGAAGTGGCGCCGCGCGAATGCAAGCTCGTCCTCTGGCGTGCCGGACTGGTCGGGCGAGAAGAAGAACCGTCCGGAGGGGGCCCACCAGTTGGCGTCGCCTGCGCTGTGCACGTAGCCGCCCTCAATGCCCAGAACGTCGCCCGCCGCTGCCGCTGCCAGTTTCCCGCTGTTCACGAATACCTGCTCGACGAGCCCTGGCGTGAACGCCTGCCGGTAGCTCTCGAACGTGAGTGCCAGCGCCTGGAGTTCGCCAAGGGCCAGCGGGCCATCCAGATTGTCCCTGCGATAGCGCGTCCGCGTGCGTTCAAGCAGACGTCTGTAGGGCTCATCCTTGTCGGCTTGCATCGCGTCGACGTCCTGATACTGGATGTCGTGCTGGCCGTCGCCGGCCAGATCGAGCTTGTGGTTCAGCTCGTCGAACCCGAAGCGCTTGGTCACCAGCTGGGCGCTGCTCGCGGGCTTGACCTTGAGCAGCTCGTAGGTGCGCGCGTCGCAGGACAGTGGTGTCCGGTAGGCGTCGAGCTTGGACACCGAGTTGGTGTACGTGGTATCCGTGAAAATGACCCTCGCACGTTTCTGCTTGGCCTTGTCGGCCGCTGATAGCACCGGGTCCGGGTCGTCGCGACGACGGCCGTAGCCGATCGTCGCCGAACGCAACACGTTTCCGTACCCGTCCATGTCGAGCGTCATCGAATGCTCCACTCGCGGATCCGCCAAGAGATCCTGGCCCACCTCGTAGAGCGTGCGCTCGTAGTGGAGGTCGATCTGCTCACGCGCGTGGACGAAGCCGACAGCATGGCGCTCGGCGCCACGCGGCTGGAGCAGCTCCACCGTGTAGTCGCGCTCGGAGACGGTGTAGGGGCGGTCCTCGGCTTCGCTTCCGTCGAGCCCGTAGACCTCCTGGCGCAGCACGGAGCCCTTGAGCAAGCGTGCGGCCTCGTGGATCTCGTCTGCGGTCAGCTCGATCGGGACCCGCGTCCCATCGGAGCGGCGGATGGTCGTGGGGAGCAGTGTGTCCGGCAGCGACATCGCCTGCAACTGGGCATCGGTCAGACCGGCCAGTCCCAAGCTGGCGTCGGACTCGCGCCAGTAGGCCGACTCGAACTGGGAGGTGACGCGACCGTCGCCTGAGAAGGCGCCGGTGTGCAACCACGTCCGCGTCAGCACCGGGGGTACGTGTGAGGCTTCGTCGAGGTTGGTCACGTCCTCCGCGAGGACGCCTGATTCGGTAAGCGTTGCGAACTCCTCGGTGTCCCACTGCTCGACCATCCCAAAACCGCGGAACTCGCGATCTATGCCGTCGAAGTGGCCGTGGTGGTAGGCGTGGCGGGTGACGAAGCGGTTGCGGCTGACGCGGTCATGGACTTCGATCTTCTCCACGACGTGGACCGGGAAGGGCAGGCGCGTGAGCCACGGCTTTCCCGCCGCCTTGTCGGCGAGATAGAACTTCGTCGACGGCGCGTAGTGCACGTGGGTCTCGGCGCCGAGGTTGTTGCAAATCAGGGTCAGGAGGTGCGGTTTGGTTCCGCCCATCAGGTCGATGTAGCGCACCGGGGAGCGGGTGTCGCCCGCCAGCGGAGATGACCAGACCAGGCACGGCGTGCCGTTGCCGAGCAGGTCGGTGACGCTGACCGAAGCCACGTTGTCGACCGCCGGATACTGGGTCAGGCGCCTGGGACTGCTCCAGCGGTTTCCCGCCTGGTTGAGGTAGAGGTCGACCCCGTCGCGCGCCAGGTAGACGATGTCGCTGCAGCCGGAGCCGTCGATGTCCGCGAGCCGCACTCGCCGCTGATCGAACTGGTCGGGCGAGTCGAACCATGGCGCGTCGTCCATAGTGACCTTGGCTCCGAAGCGCCCGTAGCCGAGGTTGGGCCAGTAGCTGACCTCGCCGTTGCGGATTCGGACCACGTCGGTCAGGCCTCCGCCAGACATGTCTGCCAGGTACACGGACATCGTCTCGTCGGCGAAGACCAGGTGAGGCGCCTGCTCTTCGTCGCGCACCAGGGCAACGCTTTGGGCTGCTTCGAAGCCCTCCTCCGCCCGCGATGCGTACCAGGTGATCACGTTGTCCTCGGTGATCACTGCGTCGGCGTGCCCGTCGCCGCTGAGGTCGACGAAGCGCAGGTTCGGATCGTCCCACCGGATCGCCGGAAGGGCCGCGAACGGCCTGAACGGCCCCCAGCTGCGGTCCTCTGTGCGCTCCGAATACCCGGGCACGGGTCCGCTGAACGCAGCGATGTCTAGCTGCCCGTCGCCGGCGAGGTCCATGAGCGCGTGAGGCCCTCCGCTGAGCGCGGCTAATGGCGGAGCGGTCACCGGCTCCGTGGGCCCGAAGCGGCCGTCGCCCAGGTTTGGCTTGTAGAACCAGGCGTTTGCCTGATCGGTGAGGATGCCGCTTAGCCCCTCCCCGTCGAGGTCCACCCATCGATAGGTGGTTCCGTCCAGGCCTGGCAGGTTCTCGAGGCTCTCGGAGTCGAGTTCGCGCACCTCGTCGGCGACGATCGCCTCGGAGTACTTCAACTCGAGCGGCGGCAGGCTCTGATCCGTGTAGCCGCTGCCGGCCTTGCGGATGTGGCCAGAGTGCGAGACCGCTGCCATGACCGATGTCACCGGATTGCCTTTTCGCACGTCGTCGGCGATGCCACGGCTGTCGCGGTAGGCGAAACTGGTTGAACGCACCAGGCAGTTGGCGCCCACGCCCGGCTCCGGTATGTGGTGGAACATCAGTACCCGCTGGCAGAGGCGATACGTCCGCACCTCAAAGCCCGCGCGGTAGCTGGAAAACGGGTCGTTGCGACATAGCCACTGGCCGCTGTCGTCCGGCTGCGGGTCCGTGGTGTGGTGCTCTCCGTAGTCGAGGACTACCTCGAAGAGCCAGCCGGCGTTCGGTGGGTCCGGCGGCGCCAGCCGCGAGACGCGGTTGCCGTACTTGATGCTCTTCAGATAGCGGTTGGCCGAACGCGATGTCGAGGTGCGGTTTCGCTCGTTGGCCTGCGTAGCGTCAACTCCAGCCGAATCCTCGGATTTGTATTCGTAGGCAATCTCGTTGCCCCTATCGTCGAAGCTCGAACAGATCAGCCAGCTAAAAATGCGGGTGGGGTGTTGGGAGTCGGGATCGGTCGGATCGAAGATGCGTGAGTTGTTGTTCCTGCCGTAGAGCGTGGTGACGTTGTCGCGCGTGATGGTGCGCCAGTGGCTCTCCCCGGTATCGAGCGCCGTCCATCGTTCTATCCGCGCGAAGAGACCCTCGGTTCGCGGCCGGTAGCGCTGGACGTGGTAACTGACTCCGTCCACCGTGCGGTCCGGCAGTTTTTCGCGGGTCCACGTGCCGCCCGCCTCGGTGGTTACAGGGACCAGGTCCTCGTGGCCAGCCAACATGAAGACGTCGGACTCCTCGTGGTCCTGGTAGCGCGGAAGACCCTTGTCGGTCTTGCGCGTGATCGCCGGCAGCGAAAGGGCCCAGCCCAGTCCGAACGGCCCCTGCCCCGAACCGGAGTCGTAGCTGAGCGACAGCTCGGGCCCGAACCCCGACCGTCCCGGCGAAACGTGTATCGGGAGCGTCAGCGACCCGGTCCCGGTCACGGGGTTCGACGTGAACTTCTCGTCGATCCCGCGTATCGCTCCGCCGCCCTTCGGGAGCGAGATGGCCGGCGGAGAGAACGCACTCGTGTCGGACCCAGCCGCCAGTCCTCTAGGGTCAGCAGCCTGGCCCTGCGACTCTGCTTGAGGTCTCAAGATGTCGCCACTCTCTCCCTCCGGCGGCGTGAGCGTAACCCGACGCTTGAGTTGCTGCGGCGTATCTGTCGCGACCTGCGACGTAAATGCATCGGTATCTCCGCAACTTCCGCCATCGACATGTGCGGCGCGACTGGGAAACTCCACCCGTTGCTGGCCGCCGGCTCTTCCGACGAGAAGCAGAATCGACCGCGTGGGGTTGCCACGCTACTCCTTTTCGCGCAAAGCGGAAGCGTGCGGGTCGACGACTACGTCACCAAGCCGGTCCGCTCTCCGGACGCGGGGGGTTGGATTTCAACTTTGGGTTCAAGTCCGGGGAGATCACCGGTTGGGTTCGGGGTTGAAAGCGACGCAGTAGGACAGCAGCAGTAGGACCGCAAGGTCAGATATCGCCGAGGTCATCAACGGGCTCTGCTCCGGACGTCGGGCCCCATCCAAGGGGCTGCGGATAGTCTCACCGCCCGGGGCCAACTACTAGTCGCCGAGGGGAAGATGGCCAAGGCTCAGTGGTGCGGCGGCTACGGCGCCGCTCAGCTAGTGCTCGATCGATGCTTGCGCCGCGACGGCTCCCTGTTCTCCGAGTCGACAGACCGCGAGGTCTGGACGTTCGACCGAGCGGCGGAACTCGATGGGCGAGTCGGAGCTCCCGATAAGTCGAAGAGGAACTTCATCGAGAAGCTCGATGGTCAGCTGGACGGGCTGGATCGCGACGCGATTCAGTTGGCTGCCGAGCTGTTCTACGTCGAGTTGCTCGGTGAGGGCGATACCGGGGGCGAGAAAAAGGAGGAGCACGTCAACCACGTGCTCGGGCTCGTTGACGGCACGACTCCGATCCCTGAGGACCTGCTCGAGGCGCTGTATACCCGGGGCGTGGCTACCTTCGGCGCCGGCAAGAACTTCCGTGACGCGTTCATGCGCTTCCTGGTCCAGTTCGTCATCGCCTGGAAGTCGCGCGATCCGGCCGATCAGGAGCGCCTGGCCCGGTCGCCGTGGGATGTCCTTGATCTCGTCAATGGCATCCGTACCTCAACCGACGCTCTCCAGGGCAACGCACTCCTGCACTTGCTTTTCCCTGAGACCTTTGAATACATGATCTCGCCCAGTCACCGGGACAAGCTGGTCGAGACGTTCGCCGCTGCCCGCGGTGTGGCTGACGTTGAGGGACACGACCGGCAGATCCAGGTGATCCGCAAAGTCGCTTCGGCGACGCTCGGACGTCAGGTCGAGCTCTATGAAGAGCCCTTCCACGGGATTTGGAGGGCGGCACCCTCGGCGGAGTGGCAGGAGCTTCTGACCTGGGCCCGGCGCCTCTACGAGCGCTCTGACTTCGACGAGGACGAGCGCGACTACAAGCTGCGCTTGGCGGACAAGCTGGCGGGCGCTCGGATCGCCGCGGCGGCGGATGACGGCTCATGGCTCGAGCTCTTGGCCGGCGCCTTCAAGAGCGGCGATAACAATTTGACTGACTGGCGCGCACAAGATCGGTTTCTGGAGTGGTGTGAGGGCCACGCCTTCGACGCTCGCGCGATCATCGCTCGGCTGTGGGAGGCGGGCGACGACCCGCAGGCCGGGATCGCTGATTTCCTGGAAGCCCTGCCTTCTGAGGCGGTCTCGGGCCCCGGGACCAGGTTGACCCTGGCCACCTTCCTGTTGCTGGGCTCGAACGCGACCGGCGTCCCGTTCTTCAAGACCACTGTTCACCGCGAGTTCTTGCGCCTGCTTGACCGCGCCCTAAGGTCCTCGATCGAGATCGACCAGGACACCGTTTACCGCCCGAATGACTTGGCCGGTGCCCTCGGGGTCGATAGCCGGGCCGTGCGTCGCTTCCTGCGCGATCGCTATCAGCGCGAAGCCGAGGAAAGGGGCAAAGGCTGGGTGATTGATGCTGAGCGGGCCCGGGCCGTAGTCGAACAGTTCGGGGAGACGGCTGACTCCAGCCAGGCTCTGGCCAACTTCGCCTCCTGGGTGCAAGCGCTAGAGGAGCTGCGTCTTCGTCTCCTGGCAGAAGGCGTGGAGCTCCGCGATCTGCTGGACGCCCAGGGCATTGCTTATTGGCTCGCTCAGGGGCCAGTGCCAAAGGACTGGAGCGAGGAGGAGAAGGCTGCCTTCACCCTCTTCCGCGCGGGGCGGGACGAGCCCAGTCCGAAGCCGACCGGCCGAATAGCGTTGCCGCCGGCAACGGCTGAGGTGGCCGCCGAGACCCACTTACCCGTGAGTTGGCTTCAGGAGAAGCTCGATCTTCTGACCGAGAAGCGGCAGGTGATCTTCTATGGCCCGCCTGGGAGTGGGAAGACCTTCGTGGCGCTGCGGCTAGGGGAGCATCTGGCGGCCCACGGCGGCCAGACTCGCCTGGTGCAGTTCCACCCGTCTTACAGCTACGAGGACTTTTTCGAGGGCTATCGGCCGGTTGACAGCAATGACGGCCAGGTCAAGTTCGAGCTCGTGCCAGGTCCGCTTCGGGAGATGGCTAAGGAGGCCAGGCAGCACCCCGAGCAGCCCTTTGTTCTAATCATCGATGAGCTCAACCGCGGCAACGTGGCCAAGGTCTTCGGTGAGCTCTACTTCCTGCTCGAGTATCGAGGGCGGCAGATCCAGCTCCAATATTCACGCGACGAGCTGTTCGAGCTGCCAGAGAACCTCTTCGTCATCGGCACGATGAATACCGCCGACCGCTCGATCGCTTTGGTCGACAGCGCTCTGCGGCGACGCTTCTACTTCGCCGGCTTTCTGCCCAGGGAAGAGCCGGTCAAATCGGTGCTCTCCAACTGGCTCGAGGCCAACCATCTCCAGCCCGAACCGGCGACGTTGCTCGACTCGCTCAATGAAGCCATCGGCGATCACGATTTCTCAATCGGACCCTCCTATTTCATGACCGCCGACGGGACGGCCCCTGATGTTGCTCGGGTATGGGAGCACGCCATCAAGCCGCTGCTTGAGGAGCACTTCTACGGCACGGAGCGGGACATCGAGAGCGAATTCAGCCCCAAGGCCCTCGCGAAGCGCATTGCTGAAGCCGCAGATGCAACCCCGCTCGTGGATGGGGCGGACTTGGATGCAGACGACGCTTGAGGCCTGGTCGTCCTCGGTTCACCAGTTCACCGCCGAGCAGGCCAAGGAGATCGCGGCGACTGGGTTGGCCTCGGTCGAACTGGACGAGCCGCCGTCTAGCTGGAGGCTAGTCACTGACTCGAAGGTCGGGGTCTTGGACCGAGGGACGTGGGGTCTTCGGGTCGTGCCTCGGCTGGCCGTACCGAAGCTGATGTTTCTCCTCGGCTACGCCGCCGACCCGCGCGGATGGCGCAACTCCGTCGCCCATTTCGGCCGAGACCGCGATTTCTTCGTCGCGATCGCCAGTGGTTTCGCTCACCACGCCTACCGGGCTCTCGCGCCGGCCCCGCTTCGGGGATACGTGACGGTCGATGAGCAATCACCCACGTTTCGAGGCCGCCTTCGCGTCGCCGACCAGATGGCCCGGACCCTGCCGCTCCCGCTCGAGGTCACCTACGACGACTACACCGCTGACATTCCCGAAAACCGCATGCTCCGTGGAGCCACTGAGTTGCTCCTGCGGATGCGACGCGTTCCCCAGCTTGCAAGAAACCGATTGCTAAGAATCCGCGCCACCCTCGAGGACGTAGCTCCAGCGGCCGGACCGACGGAGGCCCCTGAGATCACCGGGCTCAACGAGCGCTACGCCGCGGCCCTCCGATTGGCCGAACTGGTCCTGTCCTCGGCCTCAATCACAGCGAGGCATGGGGAGGTGGCTTCGGTCGGCTTCGTCTTCGACATGAACAAGGTCTTCGAGGACTTCCTCTCAGCGGCCTTGACCGAGGCGCTCGCTCCCTACGGCGGCGCTGTGCGGCTCCAATACGGCGGCAGATATCTCGATCGGGAGCAGGCCCTGAAGCTGATTCCCGACATCACCTGGTGGCGCCGCGGTCGGGTCCGCGCGATCGTCGACGCCAAGTACAAGCGCCTCACAGACTCACGGTTTCCGAACGCCGACGCCTACCAGATGCTGGCCTACTGCTCGGCCTTCCGTCTGGCGGAGGGGTTCCTGGTCTATGCCCGGGACGCCGAACAGCGTTCGCGCCTGCATCACATCGATAACAGCCGCTTCGAGATCAGGGTCCGCGCGGTTGATGTCGAGCGCCAGCCCGACGCAGTTCTGGGCCAGGTTCATCAACTAGCGAAGGAGATCGCCCTGGGCGCGCCGGTGGCGGTGGCGGTGTGAGCGACGGCTGCGTGTATTCGCTGGGCCTCGTCACCTCCAGGCCCAAGCCTGTCCGCGCCGCGAGAGGATCATTGACCGCTCGTCCCTGAGCGCCAAAGGCGCTCGGGGCCCTCACCGACCAAGGCTGCGAATGCTTAGGCGGTGGCGAGATCCTGGCTTCCGCTTTCGGCGTGTTGGGCAACGCCGAGCGCCGCCGCTCGTCGCGCGAAGCGG
>Ga0136614_10000485_pt1 | contig 19808 bp, 18 predicted proteins | sample AntDrymUQ2792106_2_FD_106643 | JGI IMG/M metagenome (GOLD analysis project Ga0136614, IMG submission 106643) | Polar desert sand microbial communities from Dry Valleys, Antarctica - metaG UQ279 (21.06) | ecosystem: Environmental > Terrestrial > Soil > Desert | place: Antarctica: Dry Valley... | reverse complement strand
GGACCGCTTGACCTGCCCAGGATCGTGAAGACGATCACCGACAATGTCGAGGTTGGGCAGGGTGGCAACAAGGAGATCGACATCCGGACCGTGCTCCGGTACGCCCTGTTCGCCTATGGGCTATCGCCTGGCCACTTCTTCCAGGCGAGGCTCGAGGGGATCGAGGAGACTGCAAGCTTCGATCTGCTCGTCCCCGAGGCGAATATCCAGAAGGCGGTGCAGGAGTTCTCGCACCCAGACGTCGAGTCGCCGCAGAAGGCGACCCAGGTGGCGCTGAACGAGAAGCCGAAGGCGGCGGCCAACAAGGCGCCGCCGCCTCGCGAGACGGAGATCACGGTCCTGAACGGAAACGGCGTCGCTGGGTCCGCCGGGACCGCGAGTTACCTGCTCGAGCAGCGCAGCTACCAGATGATCTACCCGCCGGACGGCAAGAACGCGAACGCACCCAACTGGGAGTACTTCAAGACCCGCATCCACTTCGACAAGTCCCAGCCCGGAGCGAAAGCCGCGGCCACGAAGGTGGCGACCCTCTTCGGCACCGACGACATCGTCCCGCTCGACCGGCAGGTCGAGCCCCTCTCGAACGGCGCGCTGCTGACCGTGATCGTCGGCCAGACCTTCCACGGCACGCTCGCGGAGGCGCCCGTCGACAAGACGCCGCAGCGCCAGCCGCCCAACGTGACGCCGGGCGCCGATGCGTCGCTTGCCTTGTTGCGCGAGCGCGCGAGCAAGGTGCCGTTCGCCGTCATGGTGCCGACGGTGCTCGAGCGCAGCTCCTGGATCGACCGCGAGCGGCCGGTGCGGCTGTACCGGATCGATCCGGAGGGCGAGCACAAGACGATCAGGCTGACGTACCGCACCGGCGCACTCGAGTACTGGGGCGTCCAAATGACCGACTGGGAGGACGCGCCCATCTTGTCTGAGCGCAACTTCGTGCGCTCGATCGGCGGCCGCCGCTACGAGCTCCACTACACCGGCCCGAAGCTGCACATGGTCGTGCTGCGGCAGGGCGGAGCGACCTACTGGGTCGTGAACACGCTGCTCGACTCGCTCTCCAACGAGACGATGCTCGCGATCGCCAAGGGTCTCAAACCGATTCGTAACATCAAGTAGGTAGGTTCCGGCGATGTCCAGGGTCGCAGTCTTCGGGGCCGGCTACGTCGGTCTCGTCACGGGAGCGTGCTTCGCCGAGCTCGGCCACGACGTCGTCGTTCGCGATGTGCTCCCCGAGCGGATCGAGCGGCTGCAGGCCGGCCACGTCCCGATCTACGAGCCGGGGCTCGACGAGTTGCTGCGCCGGAACGCCGAGCGTCTCACCTACACGCTCGACGTGGCCGAGGCAGTCACGGGAGCCGAGTTCCTCTACGTCGCCGTCGGCACGCCGCCGACCTACTCCGGCGACGCAGATCTTTCGGCGATCTGGACGGTCGTCGACGAGCTGGCAGGAATCGGCGGCCGCGCGGTGCTCGTGATGAAGAGCACCGTTCCCGTCGGCACCGGCGCGCGGGTGCGCCACCGCCTCGACGAGCGCGGCCTCGACCGGGTCGGCTACGCCTCCAATCCCGAGTTCACCGCCGAGGGCACCGCGATCCGAGACTTTCAGTATCCCGACCGCATCGTGATTGGCTCGTTCGACAGCGCGGACGGCGACGCCGTCGAGGAGCTGCACCGCGGCATCGAAGCTCCGGTCGTGCGCTGCGACGTGGCGTCGGCCGAGATGATCAAGCTGGCCGCGAACGCGGCGCTGATGACCCGAATCAGCTTCATCAACGAGATCGCGAACGTCTGCGAGGCGACCGGCGCGGACGTCGTCCGCGTGGCCGAGGGCGTCGGCCTCGACCGGCGGATCGGCGCGAGCTTCCTCCGCGCCGGGATCGGCTACGGCGGCAGCTGTTTCCCAAAGGACTCGCTCGCGCTGAAGCAGCTTGCGGCGAACTCGGGCTACCACTTCCAGCTCCTGAACGCCGTGATCGAGGTGAACGAGCTCCAGAAGCGGCGGGTGATCGGGAAGCTGCAGGAGCACCTCGGCAGCCTGCGCGGCAAGACCGTCACCCTGCTCGGGCTCGCGTTCAAGCCGAACACCGACGACATTCGGGAGGCGCCGAGCCTCGTGCTTGCCGGCCGGCTCGTCGCCGAGGGGGCGGAGGTGCGGGCGTGGGATCCGGTCGTCGACGGCCCCGCGGCGCTGTCACGCGCGACGATCTGCGCCGATCCGTTGCAGGCGCTCGACGGCGCCGACGCGGCCGTGCTCGTGACCGAGTGGCCCCAGCTCGCCCAGCTCGATTGGCGCGACGCCTCGCGCCGGATGCGCAATGCGCTCCTCATCGACGGGCGCAACATGCTCGACCCCGAGGAGTTGCGCGCCGCGGGCTTCACGTACGAGGGCATTGGCCGCGCTGCCCAGGTCTCGGGCTAGTACGGTGAGCCTTCCCGCAGTGATCCTGGTCGGCGGCCTCGGCACCCGGCTGCGGCCGCTGACCGACCGGACCCGCAAGGACATGCTGCCCCTCGTCGATCGGCCGCAGCTCGCCTACACCTTCGAGCATCTCCGCCGCCATGGCGTTACGCGCGCGATCGTCTCGTGCGGCTACCTGCCGGAGCAGATCCAGCAGCACTTCGGCGAGGCGTACGGCGACCTCAAGCTCGAGTACAAGGTCGAGGAGGAGCCGCTCGGAACCGGCGGCGCGATCCGCTTTGCCGCCGAGGGCATCGACGAGCCGTTCTTCGCCCTCAACGGCGATTCGCTGCGTGAGACCGACCTCGACGCGCTCGTCGCGTTTCACCGCGAGCGGAGCGCGCGGGCCACCATCCTGCTGACGCCCGTCGAGGATCCCACCCGCTACGGGCTCGTGCGGGTCAACGGCGACGGGCGTGTGCTCAGCTTCCTCGAGAAGCCCCGGCCGGAGGAGATCGACACGAACCTGATCAACGCCGGCATGTACGTCCTCGAGCCGGACGTGCTCGACCTGATCCCGCCCGGGCGGCCCGTGTCGATCGAGCGCGAGGTCTTCCCGGAGCTCGTGGCGGAGCAATCCGTCTCCGGCATTGCGCTTTCCGGCTATTGGCTGGACGTCGGCACCCCGGACGCCTATCTCCAGGCTCACCGCGACGTGCTCGAGCGGAACCTCGTCACCGAGCTCGGCGACGCGCTCGGCGCGGAGTACACGCTCGTCTCGCCAGGAGCCGAGGTAAGTCCGGGGGCGCGGCTCGTGCCCCCCGTCTTCATCGGTGCGGGAGCTTCGATCGGCGCCGGGGCCCGGATCGGGAGCCTGGCGGTGATCGGCGCGGGGGCCAGAATTGGCGACCGTGCGGCGATCGAGTCGTCGGTGGTGGGCGCCGGCGCGACCGTCGGGAGCGGCACGAACGTGTCCGGGGCAATCGTCGGCGAGCGCGCCGAGCTCGGCGCCGATTGCGACGTTCGCGGTCTGGCCGTCGTCGGCCCTGGCGCGAGGGTCGGTGACGGGAATATGCTCGACCACGGGCTGCGGGTCGCGGCGGACGAGACAATCGCCGCGGGCGCAGTCACCTTCTCGTGACCGGACTCGACTCCCCGAACATCGACTCGCTCGACCGCTGGGCCTTCGAGGTGAAGAAGATCCAGAAGCCCTGGGGGCACGAGCTGATCTGGGCACTCTCCGACACCTACTGCGGCAAGCTGCTGTTCGTGAAAGCCGGCGCTGCCCTCAGCCTCCAGTTCCACAAGGAGAAGGACGAGTCCTGGCTGGTGCAATCCGGCCGCGCCAAGCTCGAGCTCGGCGACGTCGGACAGATGCTTCTGTGCGAAGAGGTCGTCGGCGCGGGCGCGGCATTCCGCTACCGGCCGGGCACGGTGCACCGGGTGACGGCGATCGACGACACGACGATCCTCGAGGTCTCGACCCCGCAGCTCGACGACATCGTCCGGCTCGAGGATCTCTACGGGCGGGAGGGCACCTCGGAAGGCTAACCTTGCCACGGATGTGGTAAGGTTAGCCCCATGCAGGCGCTCACCGTCGGCGAGGCCGCCGTCCAGACTGGCTGGTCGGCGCGCATGCTCCGTTACCTCGAGGCTTCGTCGCTCGTCGTCCCGGAGCGGACGCCGTCGGGCTACCGGCTCTACGGCCTCCGCGAGCTGAACCAGCTGCGCTCGCTCCGCGACCTGCGCGAGCGGTTCTCCGTCGAGCTCGACCAGCTCGGCTTCGCTGCGCGCCTCCGCCGCGAGCCCGACCTGCGGGCCGCGGTCGAAACGTGGCTGCACGGGACCTCACGCTCAACCGACTGGGTCGACTGGGAGCAGCGCAAGCACGAGCGGCTCCTCGTCGCCTGACGACACCTACACTGCTCCGCTGACCTGACGAAAGGGATTGATGGCTACGACCAAGCGATACGACGTCTAGGATCTGGCTCTCGCCGAAGAGGGCGTTCGCCGGATCGAATGGGCCGACCGGCAGATGCCGGTGCTGACCGCGATCCGCGAGCGCTTCGAGTCCGAGCAGCCGCTCTCCGGCTACCGGGTCTCGGCCTGCCTGCACGTGACCACCGAGACGGCGAACCTGATGCGCACCCTGCAGGCGGGTGGCGCGGACGTCGTCATCTGCGCGTCCAACCCGCTCTCGACGCAGGACGACGTCGCCGCCGCGCTCGTCGACGAATACGGGATTTCGACCTTCGCGATCAAGGGCGAGGACAACGACTCGTATTACCAGCACATCGAGGCCGCGGTCGACCACAAGCCCCACATCACGATGGACGATGGCGCCGACGTGATCGGCGTCCTCCACACCGCGCGGCGCGAGCAGCTCGGCGACGTGATCGCGGGTACCGAGGAGACCACCACCGGCGTGATTCGGCTGAAGGCGCTAGAGCGCGACGGCAAGCTCGCCTTCCCGGTTGTGGCGGTGAACGAGGCGAAGACGAAGCACCTCTTCGACAACCGCTACGGCACCGGTCAGTCGACGCTCGACGGCATCATCCGAGCGACCAACGTGCTTCTCGCCGGGCGGACGCTCGTCGTCGCAGGCTACGGCTGGTGCGGCCGCGGCGTCGCGATGCGCGCCAAGGGCATGGGCTCGAACGTCGTCGTCACCGAGGTCGACCCGATGAAAGCGATCGAAGCGGTAATGGACGGCTTCATGGTGATGACGATGGAGGAGGCCGCCAAGATCGGCGACATCTTCATCACCGCGACCGGCGACAAGTCCGTCGTTGCGAAGCGGCACATGGAGCTGATGAAGGACGGAGCTCTCCTGGCCAACACCGGCCACTTCAACGTCGAGATCGAGCTGCCCGCCCTGCGCGCGCTCGCCACGGAGACGCGGCAGGCTCGCGAGTTCGTCGAGGAGTTCACGCTCAGCGACGGCCGGCGGATCTACCTGATCGCCGACGGCCGCCTCGTCAACCTCGCCGCCGCCGAAGGTCACCCTGCCCAGGTGATGGACATGTCCTTCGCCAACCAGGCTCTTTCGGCGGAGTACGTCGTCCAGAACGCCGCCTCGCTCGAGAAGAAGGTCTACGTCGTTCCGGAGGAGATCGACAACGAGATCGCCCGGCTCAAGCTGGCGACGATGGGCGTCACGATCGACCAGCTCACGGAGGAGCAGGCGAAGTACCTGGCCTCGTGGGACGAGGGGACCTAACCCCAGAACAGATCGTTCGTCTGGAAGCCGGCGCCGTGATTCTCCTCGACCAGCGCCGACTTCCGGACGACGAAGTCGAGCTTCGTTGCGAGTCGGCGGCTGAGGTCGCAGAGGCGATCCGGACGCTCGCCGTGCGTGGCGCGCCGGCGATCGGGGTCGCAGCCGCGTACGGGTACGCGCTCGCCGCCGAGCGCGGGGAGGACCTCGACGCTGCCTACCGCGTCCTCGCCGAGTCGCGGCCGACGGCGGTGAACCTTGTCTGGGCTCTCGACGACATGCGGGGCGACCCCAGCCCGGAGCGTGCCCGCGCGCTCCACAAAGAGGAGGTGGCGCGCTGCCGCCGGATGGCGGCGCACGCGGCTGCTCTCTTCGGCCCGGGGACGCGTGCGCTCACGCACTGCAACGCGGGCGGGCTCGCGACAGGCGGGTATGGCTCGGCCGTCGGCGCGCTGCGCACCGCGTGGGAGGACGGCCTGATCGCGCATGTCTGGGTCGATGAGACGCGGCCTCTGCTGCAAGGCTCGAGGCTGACCGCCTGGGAGTTGGAGGCGCTCGGCGTTCCGCACGCGGTGATCGCGGACTCGGCCGCCGCGCACCTGATGAGCCGCGGCGAGGTCGACTGCGTCGTCACCGGCGCCGACCGGATCGCGGCCAACGGCGATGCCGCGAACAAGATCGGCACCTACGGGCTCGCGGTCGCCGCGGCGCATCACCGGATCCCTTTCTACGTCGTCGCGCCGACCTCGACCATCGATCCTGCGACTGCGACCGGCGAGGAGATCCCGATCGAGGAGCGAGACGGAGCAGAGATCACGTCGCGCTTCGCTGCTAGCAATCCGGCGTTCGACGTCACGCCCGCGGGGTTGATCGGCGCGATCGTGACGGAGGAGGGCGTGCATCGCGCCCCGTATCCCGAGTCGCTGCCACGGGTCGTGCACGCGTGAAGCTGCTCGTGATCGCGGCCGGGTACGCCACTCGCCTCTACCCGCTCACCAAGGACACGCCCAAGGCGCTCCTCCCAGTCGGTGGACGGCCGATGCTCGACCGCGTGCTCGGGTCGCTCGCGGCGGTGGGCGCAGATGAGACGTACGTCGTGACGAACGCCCGTTTCGCGCGGCAGTTTGAGGAGTGGTCGAAAGGCCACCCGGGGGTGCAGGTGTTGAACGACGGAACGACGAGCGACGAGGACAAGCTCGGCGCGATCGGAGACATCGCATTCGTGCTCGACGAGGCGCAGGTGGACGACGACCTCGTCGTCGTCGCGGGCGACAACCTCTTCTCGGAAGAGCTGGTCGGGTTCGGACCCTATGTCCGCGAACGGAACGAGCCGGTGCTCGCGGTCTACGACGTCGGCGACCTCGCCGAGATGTCGAAATACAACGCGATCGAGACCGATGCTGAGGGGAGGATCACGTTCTTCGAGGAGAAACCCGCGGGCGCGTTGAGCACATTGATGGGGGTCGCTCTCTACTTCTACCCGCGGCGGACGCTGCCGCTGATCCGGGAGTACGTCGCCGAGGGAAACAACCCCGACCAACCCGGTCGCCTCGTCCAGTGGCTCTACCGACGCGTGAGCTTCTACACCTGGCGGGTTCCGGGCCGGTGGTACGACATCGGCTCTGCCGAGACCCTCCGCGAGGCGGACAAGGCGTTTTCACGAACGTGACACGGCGGCGTCGCGCTTCCGTGACGGGTGCGCGCGTACGGTCGGGGGAGTGCTGCTCGACGTGCTCCTGCCGCAACGCTGTGCCGCCTGTGAGCTGCCGGGCCACGCGCTTTGTTCGGCCTGTCGCGACTCGCTAGTCCGGCTCTCGCCGCCGTTCTGCGCTCGCTGCGGTGCGCCGGGAACCTGGCCGGTCCGCCGCTGCGCGGAGTGCAGCGGGCGGCGAATCGCATTCGCGACGGCGCGGGCCGCGATCGTCTACGACGCGCGCGCCCGCAGGTTCGTCCAGGCGTGGAAGGAACGCGGACAGCGGCGGCTCGCGCGTGCGGCGGCGTCGCTCGTCGTCGAGACGCTGTCCCGCCCGGACGTGGCGGCTCTCGCCTTCGTTCCTTCGGACGGCGAGCGCGCGCTCGAACGCGGTCACCGTCCCGCGGAGGCGCTCGCGCGCGAGCTCGGGCGGGCGTGGGAGTTGCCGGTCGCGAGCCTCGTCCGGCGGGCGCGGTCGGCGGAGCGCCAGCGAGGGCTCGGACTAAAGGAGCGGCGCCGCAACGTCGTGGGCGCCTTCGCGTCCGCACGTGCGTCGCCGGCGTGCGTGTGCCTCGTCGACGACGTCTACACGAGCGGCGCTACCGCCGCGGCAGCCGCGTCCGCGCTGCGGCGCGGCGGGGCTCGCAGGGTGGAGGTGGTGACGTTCGCGCGGGCGGTGCGCTGAGGCTCCGCCGGTGAAGGGTCGTCCGTTAACCTGAGGTCAACCACCGGACGAAGGAGACGCGATGCGACTTCAGGTCAAGGGCCGAAACGTCGAGGTCAGCGATTCGATCCGGAGATACGCCGAGGAAAAGCTCGGCAAGCTCGAGCGGCAGCTCGCCGACCCGACCGAGGTCGAGCTGGAGCTCGCGCTGGAGCACAACCCGTCGATCGCGGACAACCACGTCGCCGAGGCGACGATCTGGACGAAAGGCCCGACCTTGCGCGCGCGAGAGACCTCCACTTCGTACGAAGCGTCGATCGACCAGCTGGTCGAGAAGCTCGAGCGCCAAGTGAAACGCTACCGGGAGAAGCGCAGCCGCAAGGGGGCCGGGCGGCGGGCGAACGGGCAAGCGCCGGACGAGCCGAACTTCTCGGCCGAGCAGCTGGAGCAGATGATCGTCAAGTCGAAGCAGTTCGACCTGCAGCCACTGACGCCGGACGAGGCGGCGCTCGAGCTCGAGCTGATCGGACACGACTTCTTCGTCTTCACCAACGTCGACACCGGCAAGACGAGCGTGGTCTACCGCCGGCGCGCTGGTGCCTACGGGCTGATCGAGCCTCAGGCGTAGTGGGCCTCTTCCGCCGGAGCCGGCCGCTCCACGAGGAGCTCGCGGAGTCGGCAGGGCTCGACATCGGAGCGCCGGAGCGAGCGCCTTCGCGTACAGCGGGACTGGTCCACGGCCTGGCCGACGGCTTCCTCAGCACGCCGCCGGACGCGTTCGGCAAGCCGTCGCCTCTCGGCGAGGTCGCCTTCCACGGCTTGCACCGGCCGCGGCAGTGGGACACGGTCGCGAGCGCGCGGGCGGAGCTGCCGGTGGACGAGGTCCACTTCACAGCGCTTCCGGACGGGACGCTGCTCGTCCAGGAGGATGTCCCCGACGGGTCGCTCGTGTCGCTCGCAGAGGCGGTGGAGGCATCGGTCCAGCCGCCGTACCGCGCCGAAGGCGTCCGCCGCAGCGAGACTGTCTGGGCGGTGGCGGCGAAGCGGATCGAGGTCAGGGCATTTCCGGAGCACGAGGGGGACGAGCTGGAGCTCGTCGAGGACGACCACGTGATCCTCGGCCATCGGCTCGACGGCGACCTCTTCCAGGTCGAGGTGACGCCGCTCTAGCGAACGCTGACAGTGCGCCCAGAGGCGGCGGCCAGGCGGGCTCCCTCGAGCCCGGCGAGCGAGCCGGGCGCCACAACGCCGCCGTTGCCGCTGTCGAGGTCGAACGAGCGCACTTTCCCGCCGCCGACGAGCACCGCTCGGTCGCCGTCGGCATCCGCCAGCCTCACGCCGGCGATCAGCGAGTAGATCGCCGTGCGGCCGCCGCGCAGCTCGAGTGTCCTGCCGCGCTGGACGACGAGCGCGTCGCCCGTGATCCGAACCGCGTCGATCTCGCTGCCGAACCGCTCGGTTCGCAGGACCCGACCGCGTGCGTCGAGCAGCGTGACCACGCCGCCCGTCGATGCGACCGCGAGCTCGCCGCCCAGCGCGGACAGTGCGATCACGTTCGCGGGCGCCGTCCAGGCGAAGCGCCGTGAGCCGTCCCCTCGGAGCGCGACGACCGTCCGGTCCATTGCGTACGGGAGTAGATCGCCGAGCTTCGAGGCGTCGCCCTGACCGATCACGATCGGAGCCGGTGCGTCGACGTCACGGCTGAGGAGCCGCAAACGGATGGGCGTGGGCTTCGTCGTCGTCGCCGTCCAGAGCGACCAGTCGCGGATGTTGCCCCCCGCGTAGTGGACCCACAGGACTCGCGTTCCCGCGATCGAGACCGCCGCGATCTCGTTGCCGGTGCTGGTCTGCTCGCAGTGCGTGCGCCGGCCGAGCCTGGTCACGCCGCGCGTGGCGAGATTCCAGACGAGTACCCGGTTGCAGTCGTGCGCCGAGCGGCCGGTCGCATATGCGACACGGGCACCGTCGAGCTCGAGCGCGCGCACCGGCGCCGGCGTCGTCACCGAGCGCACGGATGCGGCCCCGGCAGCCGGGACGAGGACGAGCAGCAGGGCGAGAGCGAGCAGGCGCTTCATGGACGCAGACCGTATAGCGAGCCTGTTAGCCCTCCGTGAAGCTCCCGTAAGGAACGTCAGCAGCGGCTACCCTACGTCGATGCCGACCGCCGATTTCGGGAAGCTCGAGAAGGTCCTTCGCCTCGGCGAGGGCCGACGCATGAAGCGGCTCGCGGCCCAGGCCGACTACATCGCCTCGCTCGAGCCCGACTTTCAGAAGCTCTCCGACGACGAGCTTCGCGGGACGACCGCGGCCTTGCGCACGCGGCTCGACAATGGGGAGGCGCTCGACGACCTCCTCTTCGAGGCGTACGCGGCCGTGCGCGAGGCGCGCTGGCGCGAGTCGCAGCAGCGCATGTTCGACGTTCAGATGATGGGCGGGATCGTCCTCCACGAGGGCGACATCGCCGAGATGAAGACGGGCGAGGGGAAGACCTTCGTCGCCGCGCTCGCCCTCTACCTGAACGGGCTTGCCGGCACGGGTGTCCACCTCGTCACGGTCAACGACTACCTCGCCAAGCGCGATGCCGAGTGGAACAGGCCAGTCTTCGAGCGGCTCGGCACGACGGTCGGCTTCATCCAGAACATGATGCCGTTCGCGGAGCGCAAGGAGGCCTACGGCGCCGACATCACCTACGGGACGAACTCCGAGTTCGGCTTCGACTACCTGCGCGACAACATGGCCGTGTCGAAGGATGGCCTCGTTCAGCGGAGCCACGCGTATGCGATCGTCGACGAGGTGGACTCGATCCTGATCGACGAGGCGCGCACGCCGCTGATCATCTCCGGCGAGCCCGAGACCGCGGCAACGACCTACTACGACTTCGCACGCATCGTCAAGGAGCTGACCGGCGCCCCGGCGACACGCAAGGGTGAGAAGGGCGAGGACGAGACCGAGCTCTCCGGCGCCGACTACCTCTACGACGAGAAGCACAAGACCGTCTCTCCTGCGCAGACCGCGATCGACAAGATCGAGCGCGCCCTCAAGATCGAGAACCTCTACGACCCGACCAACGTTCAGCTCGTCAACCACCTGATCCAGTCGCTCAAGGCGCAGTCGCTCTACCAGCGCGACGTCGACTACGTGATCCAGGACGGCGAGGTGAAGATCGTCGATGAGTTCACCGGCCGGATCATGGAGGGGCGCCGGTGGAGCGACGGCCTGCACCAGGCGGTCGAGGCGAAGGAGGGCGTTCAGATCCAGGAGGAGAACCAGACGCTGGCGACGATCACGCTGCAGAACTATTTCCGCCTCTACGAGAAGCTCGCGGGGATGACGGGTACGGCCAAGACCGAGGAGAAGGAGTTCGTCGAGATCTACAACCTCCACGTGGTCGAGATCCCGACGAACGTCCCGGTCGTGCGGCGCGACGAGAACGACTTCATCTTCAAGTCGAAGGACGCGAAGTTCGCGGCCGTGATCGATGACATCAAGGAGCGCTACGAGAAGGGGCAGCCGGTGCTCGTCGGCACCATCGCCGTCGAGACCTCCGAGTACCTCTCCGAGCTGATGAAGCGGTGCGGCATCCCGCACAACGTGCTGAACGCGAAGGAGCACGAGCGCGAGTCCGAGATCATCAAGGACGCGGGCCAGCAGCAGTTGGTCACGATCGCGACGAACATGGCCGGCCGCGGCGTTGACATCAAGCTGGGTCAGGGGGTCGTCGAGCTCGGCGGCCTCTATGTGCTCGCCACCGAGCGGCATGAGTCGCGCCGGATCGACAACCAGCTCCGTGGCCGCTCAGGCCGCCAGGGCGACCCCGGCGAGACACGCTTCTACCTCTCAGGCGAGGACGACCTCGTACGCCTCTTCGCCGGCGACCGGATCAAGAACATCATGGAGCGCTTCAAGCTTCCGGACGACCAGCCAATGGAGGCGAAGATCCTCTCGAATCAGATCGAGAACGCCCAGAAGAAGGTCGAGGAGCAGAACTTCGTCGCGCGCAAGAACGTCCTCAAGTACGACGACGTGATGAACACGCAGCGCCAGGTGATCTACGAGCAGCGCCGCCGCGTGCTCGACGGCGACGATCTCTCCGACGAGGTGCGTGAGTGGATCCGCGAGGTCGTCGAGACGAACGTCGCCAACGCGACCGAGGGTGAGTTCGCCGAGGAATGGGATCTCGCCGCGCTCGTGGCGCAGATGCAGGGCCTCTACGGCACCGACATCACCGTCGAGGAGCTGCGGGAGGAGGTCGAGCTCGAGCGCGAGGCGTTGATGGAGGAGTTCGTCGAGGACGCGCTCGAGACCTACGAGGAGAAGGAGAAGCAGTACGGGCCCGAGCTGATGCGGGAGATCGAGCGCTACGTGATGCTCCAGGTCGTCGACTCGCGCTGGAGAAGCCACCTCGACTCGATGGACTATCTCCGCGACGGTATCCACCTGCGTGCGATGGCGCAGAAGGACCCGCTCGTCGAGTACCGCGCCGAGGGTCACGCGATGTTCGAGGAGCTCGGCGGGACGATCCGCGAGGAGGTCGTGCTGACGCTCTTCCACGCGCAGATCGAGATCGAACCGGGCGGCGACGGAGGAGGAAACGGCGGCACGCCGGCTCCGCTGTCACCCAACGGGCCGAACGGCAATCTCCAGTACGAGCACTCGATCACCGCCGGCGCGGACGCGATCGCGGCCGCAGGTGCGGGCAGCGTCGCAACAGCGCCAGCGCGTCAGGCGGCACAGACGACAGCCGTCAACGAGCACAAAGACCTCGGCCGCAACGACCCGTGCTGGTGCGGCTCAGGGAAGAAGTTCAAGAAGTGCCACGGCGCCTGACGTCTCTGGCCGGCAGCGCCTCCCGGCCGGCGGAGCCGGCCTCCGGCGCGGCCTCGCACGCCTGACGGCACGCGGTTCTCCGGGTCTGGCCTTCCGGCCTACTCCCTCCGGCCGCGCACCGCCAGCCGCACGCCAGGAACGCCAGGCGAGGTGGGCGAAGGTACCATCGGCGCGTGTCCGAGACCACGATCCCGCTCGACCAGCAGCTCGAGGAGATCAGAGCCCAGCTCGCCTGGGTTCGTGATTACCTTTGACCCGGACGCCGTAACGTCCCGCGTCGCCGAGCTCGAGCAGGAGCTGGGCGAGCCGGGCTTCTGGGACGACCAGGCCCGGGCGACCGCCGTCTCGACGGAGCACTCCCGGCTCTCCAGGCGCCTCGAGCGCTATCAGCGGTTGCAGCGCGAGCACGACGACGCGGCCGAGCTGCTCGAGCTCGAGCCCGACCTCGCGGGGGACATCGAGTCGCAGCTGCAGCCGATCCGGAGCGAGCTCGAGCGGCTCCAGGAGGACGCGCTCTTCAACGGCGAGTACGACACGGGTGACGCGGTCGTCTCCGTGCACGCGGGCGCCGGCGGCACCGACGCACAGGACTGGACGGAGATGCTGCTGCGCATGTACCTCCGCTGGGCCGAGAACCGGGGTTTCGCGGTGGAGCTCGTCGAGGCCAGCCCCGGAGAGGAAGCCGGCCTGAAGTCCGCGACGATCACCGCGAAGGGCGAGAACGCCTACGGTCTTTTCAAGGCCGAGCGCGGGGTCCACCGGCTCGTCCGCTTGAGCCCGTTCGACAGCGCGCACCGCCGCCACACCGCCTTCGCGCAGGTCGTCGTCGCGCCGCTCTTGCCCGAGGAGAGTGCGATCGAGATCAACGAGGACGACCTCCGGATCGACACCTACCGCGCCTCCGGGGCCGGCGGCCAGCACGTCAACAAGACCGACTCGGCCGTCCGGATCACCCACGTACCGACGGGGATCGTCGTTCAGTGCCAGAACGAGCGCTCGCAGACCTCGAACAAGCAAACGGCGCTGCGGATCCTCAAGTCGAGGCTCGTCGAGCTCCAGGAGGAGGAACGCGAGGCGGAGCTCGCCAAGGAGCGCGGCGCAGCGCAGGACATCGGCTTCGGGAGTCAAATCCGGAGCTACGTGCTCCAGCCCTACCAGCTCGTGAAGGACCTCCGCACCGGTTATGAGGTCGGCAACGCCCAGAGCGTGCTCGATGGCAACCTCGACGGCTTCGTGCGCGAGTACCTGCTCGCCAAGGCCGCGGGAAAGGCGGTCTGACCGGCCTGTCGGCTAGACTGGAGCCTTCCAGATGCCGGAGCGGCGCGTGCTTCTCAGCGACATCGCCGAGAACGATCGTGACCGACCTCCCCTGATTCCGGTGACTGACTCGAACTTGCAGACAGACGTGACCCAAGCCGCGGCCGTCGAGCCGCAGAACGGCATTCCGGCCGATGCTTCGGCGGAGGGAACGATCGACGCCGCGATCGCGGGGACGATGATCGTGTTCGAGAGCGTGATCAAGGTCTACGAGCCGAACGTGATCGCCCTGAACGACGTCTCGTTCGTGATCGATAAGGGCGAGTTCGTCTTTGTCGTCGGCGCGTCCGGCTCGGGCAAGTCGACCATGATCCGCCTGCTGCTGAAGGAGCTCGAGCCGAGCTCCGGCCGAATCTTCGTCGGCGGCCGCGATCTGTCGCGCCTCAAGCAGTCGAAGGTGCCGCTGCTGCGCCGCAACGTGGGCTGCGTCTTCCAGGACTTCAAGCTGCTCCCGAACCGCACCGCCGGCGAGAACGTGGCGTACGCGCTCAAGGTCCAGGGCGAGAGCTCCGCCAACATCCGGCGCAAGGTGCCGGAGGCGCTCTCGCTCGTGGGGCTCTCGGACAAGACCGGGTCGCTGCCGGACGAGCTCTCGGGCGGCGAGCAGCAGCGTGTCTCGATCGCGCGCGCCGTCGTCAACCACCCGCCGCTCCTGATCTGCGACGAGCCCACAGGCAACCTCGACCCGGACACCTCGGTCGGAATCATGCAGCTGCTCTACCGGATCAACCGAGCGGGGACGACGATCCTGATGGTCACCCACGACCGCGAGATGGTGGACAAGATGCGCCGTCGCGTGATCGCGCTCGAGGATGGGCGGCTCGCCCGCGACGAGCGCCGCGGCGGGTACGAGAGCGAATGAGGGTCAGACTGCTCTTCTCGGAGTCGCTTCGCTCCTTGGGCGCGAACCTCTCGACGACGATCGCCGCGACGATGACCGTGCTGATCGGGATGTTCCTGCTCGGCCTCTTCATCGCGCTGGGCTCGTGGGTGGTGTCGTGGTCCGACCATGTCAAGCGCGAGCTGCTGGTCAAGGTCTTTTACGCGCAGACCGCGAAGGAGGCGCAGATCAACGACGTACGTGCCCAGCTCGACGCTGATCCGCGCGTCAAGTCGGTCACGTTCGTCTCCGCCGAGGAAGCGCTCGACCGGATGCGCCAGAAGTTCCCCGAGCTGACGGCGAACCTGCCCTCGAACCCGCTGCCGCCCTCACACGAGATCGTTCCGGTGCGCGGCGAGGACGTCGACGCGATTGCCGCCAGCCTCCGGCCGACGCCCCCGGGCGTGGACAAGGTCAAGTACGGCAAGCAGACCGCAGATCGGATTCTCCGGGTCGCGCGCGTGATCGAGATCGTCTTCTTGGTGGCGGTGATCGTGCTGCTGATCGCCTCGACGCTCCTGATCGCAAACACGATCCGCCTCTCGATCTTCTCGCGCCGTCGTGAGATCGAGGTGATGAAGCTCGTCGGCGCCACGAACTGGTTCGTCCGCGGCCCGTTCATGCTCGAGGGCCTGCTTTGCGGCCTCGTCGGCTCGCTCGTGGCCGTGCTCTTGCTCCTGCTCGGCAAGGAGTTGGCGCTGCCGGCGATCCTCGGCCGGATCGAATCGTCGTCGGACGTCGAAGCGCTCGCGTTCTCGATGAACGCGTTGATCCTGCTCTTGGTCGGTCTCGGCGTCGGAGCGCTCGGCTCGGGCTTGACGTTGCGGCGTTTCCTGCAGGTCTGACGCCGCGTGGCGTCCCGCCGGGAACATCGCGGCCGCCAGAAGCGGCCGAGTCGCGGGCAGCGGCGCCAGCGCCGGGAGGCGCACCTGCGCGTCCCTGAGCCGAAGATCGTCCTCCCGTACCGCAGGACCGAGCCTGAGACCGTCGTCGCCCACGTCGGGCCGACCAATTCCGGCAAGACGCACTCGGCGCTCGAGTTCCTCGCCGAGACGGGCCGGGGCGTCTTTGCCGCGCCGCTGCGCATGCTTGCGCAGGAGGCACACCGGCGGCTGAGCGCCCAGCTCGGGCAGGAGCAGGTCGGGCTCGTCACCGGGGAGGAGCGCGTCAACGAGAACGCCCCGATCATCTGCTGCACCGCCGAAATGGCCCCGCTGGCGGGGGAGGTGCTCGTGCTCGACGAGGTGCAGTGGGCCGACGACAGCGAGCGCGGGTCGGCCTGGACAAGGCTGCTGCTCGCGGGCGAGTACAAGCACATCCTCCTGCTCGGCGCGGTCGAGGCGCTGCCGCTCGTCGCGCACGCGTTTCCCGAGGCCGAGGTCCGCTTCTTCGAGCGCAAGGCGCCGCTCGACTGGACCGGCGCGGTCTCCTTCCAGAGCCTTCGGCCCGGCACGGTCGTCGTCGCGTTCAGCCGCCGAGCCGTCCTCGCGCTCGCCGGCGAGCTGAACCGGCGGCAACCCGGCCGCGTCGCCGTCCTCTACGGCGCGATGCCGCTTGGCTCGAGACGCCTGGAGATCGAGCGCTTTATGCACGGGCAGGCCGATGTCTGCTGCGCTACCGACGTCCTCGGGCACGGCGTCAACCTCCCGTGCGAGACGCTCCTGTTCGCGGAGTCGCAGAAGTTCGACGGCGAGGAACGCCGCGATCTGCACGCGTGGGAGATCGCGCAGATTGCCGGCCGCGCCGGCCGCTTCGGCCTCGTCGAGCGCGGGCACGTCGGCGTCCTGACGGGGATCGTCTGGGCGAACGCCGACCCGGACCTGATCGAGTCCGCCCTGACACCGCACGTGCCGCTCCCGGGCGGGCACATGGGCTATCGCGTCGTCGACACGGCCCGCATCCGTCCACGGCTCGAGGATCTGCCGGTCGAGAGCCCGCAGCAGCTTCCGGCCGCCCTGCGCGGCTGGCACACAGCCGCCCTGCGTCAGTGGGCGACGGACGGTTGGCTTTCCGTCGAGTCCATCGGGCCGCTGCTCGTCAGGCTCGACGCCGTGCAGCGCAGGCTGAAGGATCGGGGCCGGAGCCTGTCGCTCGAGCAGACATGGAAGCTCGTCAACGCCCCGGTGGACGAGGACAACGTCGAGCTGCTCGGGACGCTAGCGCTCGCGGTGGCCGGCGACCGGGCGGCGCGCCCCGTGCTCGCATGGCTGCTCGACACGAAGCGGCTGCGTGACGCCTCGCTCGAGGACGCCGAGCAAGCCGCCCGCACCGCGAGCATCCTGCGATGGTTCGCGCTCCAGTACCCGGACGTCGGCGGCGTCACGATCGAGCGCGCCGCGGACCTCGAGACCGCAGCGGCAGAGCGGGTCAGCGCGAAGCTGGCAGCCGAGGTGCGCGCGCCGTCGGTGGGCCGCTGCAAGTCGTGCGGGCAGAGCTGCGCACCCTGGTTCGCGCTCTGCGAGAGGTGCTACGGCCGGCGGTAATGCAGCACGACGGCCATCGTCGCGCTGATCACGAGCGCCGCGACGATGTTCGGCAGGATCAGGGCCCAGTTGCCGAGCGAGATCCCGTACGCGAGCCAGAGCAGGAAGCCGACGAAGAGGACCGACATGTAGCCGATCGAGACCCCCGCGCGAGGAGCGGTGCTGGACGATCTTGCGGATCTGCAGCACGGGGGAGACCGCCATCGCGATTCCCAGCCGGCAGCGGCGAACGCGAGCGCGGTGACCACTTCCTCCAGCTACCTACAATCGCCCAGATGGCGAAACCGACCGGAACGAAGCTGATCGCGGACAACCGCCGCGCCCGTTACGACTACGAGCTGCTCGAGCGGTTCGAGGCGGGCGTTGTCTTGACGGGCACCGAGGTGAAGTCGCTCCGCGACGGGCGGGTCACGCTCGCGCAGGCGTACGCCGACGTCCGCGACAACGAGGTCTGGCTGATCGGCGCCGACATCGCGGTCTACGACCAGGGGAACATCGCGAACCACGAGCCCGGGCGCGACCGCAAGCTGCTGCTGCACCGCGGTGAGATCGCCACCCTGGTCGGGAAGGTGCGCGAGAAGGGCCAGACGATCGTCCCGACGCGTCTCTACTTCAAGGACGGGAAGGTGAAGATCGAGCTTGCGCTCGCCCGCGGCAAGGAGAAGGGCGACAAGCGGCGCACGATCGCCGATCGCGACGCCAAGCGCCAGATGGATCGGGCTTTGAAGTCGCGACGTTAGAGGAGTAGGGTCGCCTCGACCGCACCGCTGACGAGGAGGCCACCGTGAAACGTGTCTCGCTTGCTGTCAACGGCGTTCGCCACGAGCTCGACCTGGAGCCACGTGAGCTCCTCGTCTACGTCCTGCGCGAGCGCCTCGGGCTAACGGGGACGAACGTCGGCTGCGACACCTCGTCGTGCGGCGCCTGCACCGTGCTGCTGAACGGAGAGTCGGTCAAGTCCTGCACGCTGCTCGGCGTCCAGGCCGACGGGATGGAGCTGACGACGATCGAAGGGCTCGCCGACAACGGCGACCTCCATCCGCTCCAGCAAGCGTTCCACGAGCAGCACGGGCTCCAGTGCGGCTATTGCACTCCGGGGATGGTGATGGCGGCCGTGAGCCTGCTCGCCGACAACCCGGACCCGTCCGAGGCGGAGATCCGGCACGCGCTCGAGGGCAATCTCTGCCGCTGCACGGGCTACCAGAACATTGTCGCGGCCGTGCGCAGCGCGGCCGTCGGAGCGGAGGCGTAATGGCGACCACCGAGACTCTCACTACCGGCCGTGTCGTCGGCACGCCGGTCCCCCGCAAGGAGGACCGGAAGCTCGTCACCGGCAACGGCCAGTTCATCGACAACCTCAACCTCCCCGGACAGCTCTGGCTCGCGGTCGTGCGCAGCCCGTATGCCCACGCCCGGATCAAGAGCGTCGACCTCGCTGCGGCGCGGGACGTGCCCGGCGTCGTCGCGGCGTTCAGCGGCGCCGAGCTCGCCGCCGACTGGGCCGGCTCACTGCCGTGCGCGTGGCCGGTCACCGAAGAGATCAAGATGCCGCCGCACTACCCGCTCGCCTTCGACAAGGCGCGTCACGTCGGCGACGGCGTCGCCGTGGTCGCCGCCGAGTCGCGCGCGATCGCAAAGGATGCGGCCGAGCTCGTCGAGGTCGACTACGAGCCGCTCGAAGCGGTCACCGACGTCGAGCGGGCGCGCGCGCCGGACGCACCGCTCGTCCACGACGACCTCGAGACGAACGAGTGCTACGTCTGGAAGCTCGACGCAGGCGAGGTCGAGAGCACGTTCGCGGTGGCGCCGGTGAGGATCAAGCGGCGCTACCGCCAGCAGCGGCTGATCCCCTCCGCGATGGAGACTCGCGGCGCCCTCGCCCAGGAGCTCCCGGGCACGGGCGAGCTGACCCTGTGGTCGTCGACGCAGATCCCACATATCCTGCGGCTGACGCTGGCCGGTGTCGTCGGCGTTCCGGAGGCGCGGCTGCGCGTGATCGCCCCCGATGTCGGCGGCGGCTTCGGCTCCAAGCTCGACGTCTACGCCGAAGAGGCGCTCTGCCTCGCGCTCGCGCGGCGGCTACACCGGCCGATCAAGTGGATCGAGGAGCGCTCGGAGGCGTTCGGGGCGACGATCCACGGCCGCGACGTCGTTCAGGAGATCGAGCTGGCGGCGACCCAGGACGGCACGATCACCGGCGTGCGGGTCCGGCTCGTCTCGGCGATGGGCGCGTACCTGCAGCTCGTCACGCCCGGCGTGCCCCTGCTCGGCGCCTTCCTCTACGGCGGCGTGTACCACCTGCCGAAGGCGTTCTCGTTCTCGTGCACGTCCG
>Ga0136614_10000484_pt1 | contig 19831 bp, 15 predicted proteins | sample AntDrymUQ2792106_2_FD_106643 | JGI IMG/M metagenome (GOLD analysis project Ga0136614, IMG submission 106643) | Polar desert sand microbial communities from Dry Valleys, Antarctica - metaG UQ279 (21.06) | ecosystem: Environmental > Terrestrial > Soil > Desert | place: Antarctica: Dry Valley... | reverse complement strand
TGAGAGTTGAAGAGCCGGATGTTGGGAAAGCCACTTGTCCGGTTCTGTGAGGGACGAGGCGGCAACTGGACCAAGGCATCACCTGCCACGGTTTGGGGAGCACCTCGTCTACTCGACCGAACTCGCACGAAATCCTGTAGTGCCATTTCGTGTGAGTTCGTGGATCGTAGCTAACGCTACCTGGTTGGGGGAAGGGCCGGGCGCTCAAAATTGGTTGACTCGCTTAAACTATTTGGTCTTCCTATCACCTATCACTCATCATCACTCATCACTCATCACTAGAGTATTATGTGTGGCATCGCCGGAATAGTTACTGAGAAGCCGGAGAGGTTCATGGGCCCCATGCTTGCAACCATCGAGCATCGCGGCCGCGACGATGAGGGCGTCTGGGCTTCTGAAGCAATAGACGAATCGGGACGGCGGGTGTGCTTAGGCCACCGCCGTTTAGCTATCATTGACACCTCCAGCGCCGGTCACCAGCCGATGCTATCCCCCGATGGTCGCTACGTCATCACATTTAACGGCGAGATCTACAACTACCGCGAACTGCGTGAAAAGCTGAGATCTAGAGATCACCACTTCGTTACCGACACTGACACCGAAGTCTTACTGGCAGCGTTTGCTGAATGGGGATCAGGCTGCTTACCTCACTTGAACGGCATGTTCGCTTTCGCCGTCTGGGACAATCAAGAGCGGACGCTGACCTTAGCGCGCGACCACGTTGGCATTAAACCGCTTTACTACACCCATCTGCCCTCAAAGAATGGCGGGGGAAGTTCCTTTATCTTTGCTTCGGAAATCAAAGCAATCCTGGCGACCGGACTCGTTGAGCGCGATCTGGCAATCGAAGGGTTGCACCAGTTTCTGACCTTTCTCTGGGTCCCCGATCCCAATACATTATTCAGAGGAATCAAGACTCTTCCCGCAGCCCACACGCTCACCTTTCGCGACGATGAAATCGCGGTGAACGAATGGTGGGATGTTTCATTTGATGAGATTGAAGAAGGACGCAGCGAAACCTGGTGGCAGGAACGCGTACTGGAAACGCTCGATCGGGTTGTGCACATGGAAATGGTGGCTGACGTACCACTCGGATCATTTCTATCCGGCGGGGTCGACTCCTCCTCGATCGTCGCCATGATGAAAAATCACAGCAACGGGCGTCGCGTCGCAACTTACACCGTCGGCATTGAAAGCGAGGACCTGCGCTACGACATTATCCCGGATGATGTCAGGTGGGCGCGCCAGGTTAACCGGCATCTGGACACCGATTATCACGAGATCATGCTCAAGCCCGCGGTCGCGGAGCTGCTTCCGAAACTCGTCTATCACATGGATGAGCCGGCCATAGACATGGCCATTCCCAGCTACCTGGTTTCCCGGGCTGCCCGAGAGACATTGACTGTCATGCTGTCAGGAATGGGAGGTGATGAAGTCTTTGCAGGCTATCCGCGCCAGCTCGCCATGAAGATTGCCGGGGTGTTTGATCCGGTGCCTCAACTTTTGCGGCGCCCATTGATGAAGACTCTCGAGCGCGCGCTTCCGGGAGGCTTGCCGGGAAGGCTTACCGCGCCTCTGCGCAACGCAAAGAAATTTGCCCGCAGCGCCGGCCTGGATTTCGAGGACCGTTATCTGGGTTATGGCACTTATTTCACCGACCCGGAGAAGCGTCGGATCTACACAAATGATCTGCGAGCAGCCACCCTCGAGCTGGACGTTTATGCCGCACATCGTCGCTACTTCGCTCGCGTGCAAAATGCGGCCCCGCTAAACCGCCTGCTCTACGTCGATCTAAAAACGTTTTTGCCTTGCTTGAATTTGATGACCACCGACAAGACTTCCATGGCCGCCAATCTTGAAGTCCGGGTGCCCTTCCTGAATCGGGAAATGATCGCACTCGCCGCCCGCATGCCGCCCGGCTTGAAGCTCCATGGCTTCAAACGAAAATATGTTCTGAAGCGCGCCCTTGAAAAGCTGCTACCCAGGGAAGTTGTGTGGCGGAAGAAGGCCGGTTTTGGAGCACCGATCCGCTCCTGGCTGCGCGGCCCGCTACGTCCGTTAGTTGGAGACCTGCTGTCTGAGGAGATTGTAAAACACCGCGGACTCTTTCGACCTGCCGAAGTGAAGCGAATTGTGAACGCAAATCTCTCAGGGCGCGAAGACTACAACCTCCAGGTCTTCCAGTTGCTCAACCTGGAACTCTGGCAGCGGCAGTTTATTGACTGATCGGTTAGCTCCAAAGTCGAGCGGTATGGCGCCAAGAGTGCGAAACGTTGACAACGCCGTCTGGTCCGACTTACTCTGCTGGTACGGCCCGTTTCCGGGCTGACCTCCTCCAAGCCCCTCTCACTTGACTTCTGCAGTACTTCTTTAAATGGCAACCCTGAAAGAGATCGCAGGATTTAACGAGAACGAGATTACGCCAGCGGAGTCGCTTGATGGCGCGAAGCAAGGTGAAGTGCATGACCGTGCCCGGGTTTTGCTGGTCGAAGACGACAACGCTCTGAGGCGCTATGTTGAAATCACTTTGCAGCGGGCAGGTTACGAAGTGCTCCCGGCGGCTGACGGACTCGAGGCTATGAAGTTAGCCCTCGCCTCATCCGTAGACATCGTGATAACGGATGCCATGATGCCTAATCTCAGCGGTTACGAGCTGTGCCGGTTTCTCCGCAACAGCCCGCATCTTTCTCACATTCCGATCATCTTGCTCAGCGGAATGGAACGAAAGGAAGGCAGCCAGGAAGAAGCATTCGCTGACGCGTTGTTTTCAAAGCCAGTGTTCGCGGAGGACCTCACGGAGTGCGTGGCCGAGCTGCTGCTGGCGAGGAAGTAGGGGAGAGCGACAGCTAGCGACCGGATGCTTAGACCTCAGAAGTGATCTAACAGGAACAACTCAATGCGCCGGAGGCGCGGCAGAAGGTGCGAGGGGCAAGCGCTTTGCGCGTGGCCCCTGGATCATCCAGACATGACCCGCCCTGGAAAGGCGCAAAGATCCTCGCAGACTTGAATCGCTTGAGGTGTTGAAACCGGAGCTTGGTTGAATACGACGAGCCCCACGCTTGGTTATACTTGAGGGCCCTTTCAGGGCGCGATTGTCTTTTTAGGACTTGATCCAGGGGCTGCGCGCAAAGCCGCTTACCCCTGGCTACCTTCTGCCGCGCCTCCGGCGCTCGTTGAGACAGAATCCTAACCTCCACTGAAATGAAAGACGCGGCAGCCAGTTAAGTTCTGGCCGCCACGTCTGTTACGTTCGTGACCGATTGCCAATTCACTGTTGTGGCTGCGAATCTCGAGCGAGGCGCGCTCCGCTTTGCGCCCCTTCACAACCTGCAAATTTGCTGGGCTTGAATTCAGGCCGTCTTCGCGCTGCTCGTCCCGATCAATTCGTCGAGCGGCGTGTACTTCAAACCTTGCGAAGTAGCCACGGCTTCGTAGGTACAGTGACCAGCATAAGTGTTCACTCCCTCCTTCAATCCCACGCCGCCGGCAATTGCCTCGAGGAATCCTCTGTTGGCGAGTCGCAACGCATAAGGAAGAGTTGCATTGGTGAGCGCGAAGGTGGAAGTGCGAGGCACTGCGCCTGGCATGTTTGCCACGCAATAATGCAACACGCCTTCGACGTAGTAAGTCGGATCGGAGTGCGTTGTGGGATGCGTTGTTTCGATGCAGCCGCCCTGATCCACCGCCACGTCGACTATAACGGCGCCGTTGGGAACATCTTTGAGCATGTTGCGGGTGACTAACCTGGGCGCGGAGGCCCCGGGCACCAACACAGCACCGACGATCAGATCGGCTTGGGAGACGGCATCGTGGATCATGTAGGCGCTGGAAGCGAGTGTTGAGATCTTTGAGAGGAATATGTCGTCAAGTTCGCGCAAGCGCTCGAGGTTGTTGTCGATCATGGTTACATGCGCTCCCATGCCCACCGCAATCTTCGCTGCGTTTGTCCCAACCACACCGCCACCGATAATCACAACGCGGGCCGCGGGCACACCGGGTACACCTCCCAGCAGGATGCCGCGGCCGCCACTCATCTTCTCGAGATAGTGGGCCCCGACCTGAATAGCCATCCGGCCGGCGACCTCAGACATGGGCGTCAGGAGCGGCAACCCGCCACGCCGATCGGTAATGGTTTCGTAAGCGATCCCGGTAACCTGGCGTTTGAGAAGCTCTCTAGTGAGTTGTTTGTCCGGAGCCAGATGAAGATAAGTAAAGAGCAACTGGCCCTCACGCATTCGTGGGTACTCCGGCTCAATCGGCTCCTTCACTTTTACAATCATCTCGCCCTGGGCCCAAACCTCGTCGGAAGAGCCCAGAATCTGCGCACCCGCCTTTTGATAAAGGCCATCATCAAACCCTGAGCCCTCGCCCGCCGTTCGTTCGACCACCACCTGGTGGCCGGCGTCAGTTAGGGCGCGCACGCCGGCAGGGGTTAAACCAACCCTGTACTCATTGTCTTTGATCTCTTTCGGCAGAGCGACAATCACGTGGTTGTTACTCCCATTTGGGATCGGATTTCAGAGAAAGAGCGTTGATAGTGTTGTCTTACAGCTTCACTTCATCAATCTGAGCTCGCTGTAGCTTTCCGCTGTAATCAACATAAATCGACTTCCACTCGGAGAAGATATCAAGTACTTGCGTTCCGGCTTCGCGGTGCCCATTGCCAGTGGCCTTCGTTCCCCCGAATGGCAGATGCACCTCGGCTCCTATTGTCGACGCGTTGATGTAGCAGATGCCGGTGTACATCTCATTCACTGCGTGAAACGCTCGATTAACATCGCGGGTGTAGATTGCCGCCGACAAGCCGTAGCGCACTCCGTTGGCAATCTTGATTGCATCATCCAGCGAGTTGGCGGGGATCACCGCAGTGACAGGGCCAAAAATTTCCTCCTGCGCAATACGCATGTCGGGAGTTACGTCGGTGAACACAGTTGGCTCGATGAAATAACCGTGTGCGTAATCGCTCCGCGTGAGTCGTTTGCCACCGCAGGCCAGGGTGGCGCCATCTTCGTTCTGGCCGATGTCGATGTAACCCATAATCTTCTCGACCGCGGAGGCATTTATTACCGGACCCACGTCAGTCTTCGGGTCCGCGCCATTGCCGATTCTGAGTTCCTCGGTGCGTTCCACCAGTTTCTGCGAAAATCTCTTGTAAACCTTTTTGTGGACGATCAGCCGTGACGAAGCCGTGCATCGTTGGCCTGACGTTCCAAACGCGCCCCACAGCGCTCCCTCGATCGCCAGATCGATATCGGCATCATCCATTATGATGATTGCGTTCTTGCCGCCCATCTCAAGGGAACAGATCGCGTTGCGTTCGGCACAGGCCGAGGCTACCAGTCGCCCGGTCTCCGTCGATCCGGTAAACGATATGAGCCGCAAAGCCGGGTGGTTTGTCATCGCGGCGCCTGGCTCGCCGTATCCCGTCACCAGATTCACGACACCTGGCGGAATGCCGGCTTCTTCGCAAGCTTTGACCAGGTTGAAAGTAGAAAGCGGGGTGTCTTCAGCAGGTTTTAAAACGACAGTGTTGCCACTGATAAGAGCAGGAATGAGTTTCCACGAAGGAATAGCCATCGGGAAATTCCACGGTGTGATCAAGCCGCAGAGTCCCACCGGTTGACGCACACACATGGCAAACTTATCCGGCATCTCCGCTGGTGTGGTGAAACCGTGCAGACGCCGGCCCTCGCCGGCCGTGTAATAAGTGCAATCAATTGCTTCTTGAACATCACCGCCCGCTTCCTTCAAAACCTTGCCCATTTCACGAGTCATGTCGGCAGTGAATGATTCCTTATTTCGAATGAGAATCTCACCCAGTCGGAAAAGAATCTCCGCACGACGTGGGGCAGGCGTATGGCGCCAACGATCAAATGCTTCCTGGGCAGCATTCACCGCGGCGTTTACGTCAGCGCTGGTTGAAAGCGGGAAACGGCCGATGGGGTCACGAGTGTCGGCGGGATTGATGTTTTCGAATACTTCGCCCGATTCACTCGGAACCCACTCGCCGCCAATATAGTTGTTGTAGGTCTTTACGGAAGCGCGAGGCCCACTGCGACCATTTTGTTTCCGTGAGGTTTTCGCGAGAGCCTTTTTTGCTTGAGCCATAAGTCGGGTTCCGAGTTCTGAGTTTCGAGTTTCGAGTAGGGTTCTCAACTCGAAACCCGAAACTCGAAACCCAAAACTTGCTATTGGTAAGTGAACTGTACGATTCGCTGCGCCACACGATCGAGTTCCCGTTGATAACGAGAAACGTTCAGCACGATCGGATCGCCTGGTTTCAGTCCGTTTAAGACCCGCTGGAAATCAGCCAGCGTGGTGACCGGAGCGCGATTGATGCGCGTGATTACGTCGCCTTCACTCAACGCCGGCTGGCCGCCCGCCAGTCGCACATCCGCCGCCAGACCGTTAGGGTCGACGGTTTTTACGTAGAGACCGCGCACACCGGTCAGGTGTTTTTCCGCGACCAGCTGTTGCGTGATTTCCGCGAGGGTAATTCCGAGTTGCGGTCCATTTCCTTTGGTATCGGACTCTTTCTTCTTTACTCCCTCCTCGGTAGTGGGTATCACCACCGGGGGAGGCCTCTCACCCAGCACAACATTCGCTGTGTGTTTCTCCAGTTTGCCCTCGACGTCGCGCAGATACGTCAAGGCCACCGACTGGCCCACCGGACTGCTCGCAACTTTTTTAATGAGATCCTGAGCGTTGGCTACCGGCTGTCCATTAAACTCGACAATGATGTCGTTTGACTGCATACCGGCCTTGGCCGCCGGTGTTAACTGCCCATCCTTAGTCTGCGTAACATCCATCACAATCGCGCCTTTGGCCTCGGCTAGACCATAGACTCTGGCAAACTCATCCTTAACCGAGTCGAGTGTTATACCGAGAAATCCGCGCCGCACCTTGCCCTGGGACACAATTTGGCGATAGACGAAATTGGCTTCGTTAGCCGGAAGTGCAAACCCAATACCGTTATAGTCGCCGGTGGAAGTGGCAATCTGCGAATTCACACCGATCACTTCACCTCGCATATTCACCAACGGTCCGCCGCTATTGCCGCGATTGATCGCCGCATCGGTTTGAAGGAAACGCTGGAAACTTGTGAAGTAGGGAGTCTCTCTTTCTTTCTTGGAGATGATTCCGGCCGTGACGGTCTGGTCCAGTCCGAAGGGTGACCCCATTGCCAGGACCCAGTCGCCCACCTCTGCCGAGTTCGAATCGCCCAACGTGACGGTGGGCAAGTCCTGCGCCGTCTCGATCTTGATCACCGCAACATCCGTCTCTTCGTCGATGCCGACAATCTTGCCGCGAAACTTCTCGCCCGATTGCAGACCGACGGTGATTCTGGTGGCCCCTTCAATGACATGTTCATTGGTAAGAATGTAGCCTTTAGGGCTGACGATGAATCCGCTTCCCACACCGCGAGAGGGCCGACGCGCCTGGCGACGAAACATATCAAGCAGGGGATTGTTCGAGGCCTGGTCGTCTTTGTCAGCATCTTCCTTGTCAGCCGTCTCGGGAGCGGCGGTCATGGTTTCGATATTTACCACTGCGGGCTCAACGCGTCTGGCAATCTCGGCAAACGAAGCGGACAAGGCTTCCGGCGCGCGCGCAATCTGCGCTTCGTTTTGCGCGACCGTCGGTCGGCCGGAAAGCATGGCGCCGATACCAATCCCGGCGACAAGACACGCGATTCCAAGCGCGGCAATCCAGACTCGCAGCTTTCGCAGAATGGCCCACTCTTGAACTGTTGTTTGGTCTTTAGGAAGCTCGAACATTACCCACCGCCTTTGGGAAAAACCGAAATTGCGTGCCCGAGAGAGTGGCACCAAGCGACTGGGTCACGGTCGGGCACATATTGGAGAGTTCAGAGTATAACCAAAGCCGAAGCCAGGGGCAAAAAAAAGGCAGGAGGCTGGGCAATCAGGCAACGTCTTATTTTTCCTGCCGTCTGCTGCCTGCTCCTGCCTCCTTACTCTTCACGGCCGAAGAAAGACCTTCAATACGCCCTTTTTGGCGGCGCGCTCCATAGCCAGTACTCCTTCTCGCAGCGGATATTCTTCGCTTATCAGGCTATCCACGTCAATTGCGCCATTTTTCAGCAGATCGAGAGCGGGTGCTAACCGTCCGCAGCGTGATCCAACAATGCTGATTTCATCCACCACAATCGTCGCCGCATTTATCTCCGTTGGGCCATGAAAGGTAGACTTGAGAACCAGCACGCCGCGCGGCCGTAAGAGACCGACGGCTGTGCTAAAGGCGGACGCCGATCCCGAGGCTTCGACGACAACATCAAACTGACGTTTTCTCCCAGTTGCGTTTTTGGCAGTAGCTGTCTCAATCCCGCGTCGTTCGGCAATGCGCAGTTTTTCCGGATGCTTACCGATAAGCAGAACCGGCGCACCTGTTAGAGCCATCGCCTGCGCACAGAGCAAACCCAGCTTGCCATCACCGATCACGGCCACACTCTTATCTTTAGAAACCTGCGTGCGGTCCATAATTCCGCAGGCGGCGGCGAGGGGCTCAGCGAATACTGCGTGTTCGTCCAGAATTCTCTCTGGTACTGGCAAAAGGTTCATGGGGGGAAGCCGCAAGAATTCCGCGTGCGCCCCATCGCGTCCGACGATTCCGAGCACAGTCCGTTTGGAGCAGTGGCGCGGATCGTCCGCGCGACAGAGATCACATTCACCGCAGCCAGCATTAATCTCACCAACCACTCTTTGACCAACCAGCTTGCCATCAGAAGCATCTTCGACGATACCGACAAATTCGTGCCCGATTGTTCCCTTGAAGCCGGCGTAGCCACGAGTTATCTCAATATCAGTGTTGCAGATTCCGGAAAGCAGCACTCGCACAATTGCTTCCTGCCCTCGCTCCGGCAACTCAATGTCGCGAACGGCAATTTTGTTTTTCTCGACTCGAAGGGCTTTCATTCAAGTTGTCAGTGGTTAGTTGTCAGTGGTTAGTTGTCAGTACATCTTGATTTGTGGCTGGATGTCGTCTAAGGAGCGCAAAGGATTCAAGCTCCGCAGAGAGCATCCACGGACAACTGACTACTGACAACGGACAAACTAGAAGCTTTTCGTGCGCGTGTAGGCGTTTTGAGGAACCAGTTCAATCGTCTGTTTTGGCGCGGCAATACTTACTGGCAGCCGCCATTCCAGATCTTCTTCACCTGCGAGCGCGGCGTGCACCCACCAGTTGCCGGGACTGACAGCTACCAGCGCCCGTCCACTTTGGTCGAGGCGCGCCGTGACGGGCCGCCGCCCATTCATGCGCTCAGTCAGAAAATCATCGAAAGGTTTGCCGGCGCGCCGCTCAGTGAAGTATTCATGGTGCACCGCAACTATATCCACCGGATAGAATTCAACCGTTACATCCAGCGCCACCCCGGCCATTTGTGGGGCCGGCCGGATGATTATCTGAATCATGGCATCGCTGGCTCGCTCTTCGGACGAGTTTGCTACATGAGTGGGTAGCTTCCGATATATCAGCCAACCGGCGGAGAAAAGGCCAAGCACCAGAGCTGCTTGCAGCACCAGCGTTGCCAGCCGGAAGATGATGCCTGGAGTCGTCACTGCTTACCTGGACAGGATAGGTCTAATCGCCCACCGCGGACTTAACATGATTGTGAACGCTCGCCGCCTATTTCTTCAAGCCGCGAACATACGAAACGAGAGAATTAATTTCCGCCTCGGATAGCTTCTTCCCATAGCTTGGCATTTTGCCCCTGCCATTCATGATCGAGTTGAAAATACGTTCATCGCTAACATCGACTTGCCATTGCGGGACCGTAAGGTTGCGGGCGGACCGCAACTTTCCCTTGAAGGTTTTTGCTCTACCATCTTTGCCGTGGCACGAGGCACATGTTTTGCCGTAAATTGCCTCTGCAGTGGTGCTTGCACGAGTGCTGGGGAAATTATTCTGCGCTTCCACTGAACCTGTGGCCGGCGCCACAAACCACGCCATCAGCGTCAATGCGAAGGGCAATAACGCGTTCTTCATTGATCTTATCTCCCCGTCCCGAACAGATGGCGAGATTCCTGCCGTTGGTTGCTTGCGGCCTAACGTTTCAAACGACTCGATGCCATGATACCGAAGACCGAGTCATTTAGGTAACTGTGAGCCATGCGCTTGGTACTGGCTCATTTCGTTTCAAGTCTTTCTCGTGAATGCGAGCACCCTTTTGGTAGTCCCTGCTAAAGGGTGGCCAATAGAGGGTGGCCCAATTGACCTAAGCGTACTGCTTTCAAACTCAACCAGCATCATGGACTTCGACAGGTTGAAAGCTTTCGGAATGCGAAGTAAGCTCAGGCAGTATTCGCAAGACTAAAATCGGGACGGAATAATTGGGCGAAATAATTCTGGACAAGTTTCGCGACGAATGCGGCGTTTTCGGAATTTATGGCCACGCTGATGCCGCTCGGCTAACTTATTTAGGGCTCTATGCCCTTCAACATCGCGGTCAGGAGTCTTGTGGCATCGTCAGTTCAAACGGCTCTGAATTGCGACTCGAACGAGCTATGGGTCATGTTGCCGAGGCGTTCGATCAGTCGAGGCTTGATCGCCTGCCCGGCGCCAGCGCGATCGGCCATGTTCGTTATTCCACTGCCGGCGAGGTCTCGATTCGCGAAGCGCAGCCATTCCTGGTTACCTGCCAGCACGGACAGATCGCGGTATGTCATAACGGCAACCTTCCTTTCGCCAGCGAAGAAAGACGCCGACTGGAAAAAGATGGCGCGATATTCTCGGCGACGTCCGACACGGAAGTGATCCTCCATGGCGTGGCGCGTTCGCGGGTACCCAGTGTTCGCGAGGCGATTCCCGAGGTGATGCGCAAGACGGAAGGCGCATTCTCAATGCTCTTTCTAACACCTTCTGAGTTAATCGCCATTCGCGATGCCCGCGGTTTTCGTCCTTTGGCGCTGGGACGTTTGGGAGATGCCTGGGTGGTGGCTTCGGAAACCTGCGCTTTCGATTTGATTGATGCGCAGTATGTTCGGGATGTCGAGCCCGGCGAGATGATCGTCATCAATGAAGACGGGCTGCGATCTTCCCATCCCCTCCCGCCGCAGAAGCATTCCATGTGTCTCTTCGAGCACGTCTATTTCGCGCGACCCGATTCGTTGATCTATGGCCATTCGGTGAATGAATCGCGCCACAAGATGGGCAAACGTCTGGCGATAGAGCAACCTGCCGACGCGGATCTCGTCGTGCCTGTGCCCGACTCAGGCACAGTCGCAGCGATTGGATATTCGGCGCAAAGCGAAATCAGTTTTAGGTTTGGCCTGGTACGCAATCATTACGTGGGCCGCACGTTCATCGAGCCGCGGCAATCGATTCGCTCATTCGGCGTGCGCATCAAACTCAATCCGGTCCGTCACTTGATCGAAGGCAAACGCGTGGTGCTGATCGATGATTCAATCGTGCGTGGCACGACTTCAAAAAAGATTGTGAGAATGGTGCGCGAAGCGGGCGCCAAAGAGATCCACCTGCGCATCAGCTGCCCGCCGACAATCAGCCCCTGCTACTACGGGATTGACACGCCAAACAAAGCCGACCTGATTGCGGCCCAGATGTCGGTTGAGGAAATCTGCAATTTTATCGAGGCTGACTCGCTGGGTTATCTTTCGCTAGAAGGTATGATCGAAGCGACCGGCATCAGCGCTGATTCATCCTGCGTAGCCTGCTGGAATGAAAAGTATCCGACGCGCATTACTCCCAAGGCTGAAACGATGTGGGAACGTGAGCATGAGCCTGTGCCCACCGAAGGTTAGGATGAATAACCTTACCCGGAAATCGGTAATTCTTCTGGCAGTGTTCTTCTTGCCTGCCTTGTTATCAATCAATGTCGTAAGGTCGCAGGAGGTCGCCGATCCCGACCACTTGACTGTGGACGTGATGCAGGTGCTTGAACTTCCAGCGCACGTCACTAATCCAATTCTGGTGAGATCCGAGAAGGGCTATCTGTTGAAGTGCCAGATCTCGAATAATTCAGAAGATCGGATTCTCGGGTTCACCTATCAGCTTTTAGTATTGGATTCATTTAATAAACTGCGAATGATGGCCAGCCGAACCGTAGCCGTAAAACTGGAAAGCTATGCCACAAAGGATCTGACTCTCCGACTCCCGAGAAAGCTTACGATTAAAAGCGGCGACCGCGTGCTGCTTGCAGTTGAGCAACTCATCGGGCGCGAATTAGTCTGGGAAGTCCTGAACTCGAGAGAAGCACTAGAGGCCCATGGGAAAGGCGATTACCTCGCACCAGAAGTGAAACAGGTGCTTAACCAGGTCGATTCCAAGCCGGGACCGAGAGTAATTTACTAACATTAGCGCCTCCCTTGAGCGCGGCACGACTCGTTGGATGATTTTCTAACCCTGCGGACATTTCAACCTGAGGTGGGAACGAGTGCGGCGGGCAACAAAAGGCTGTGGCTGCGCGGTAGCTGTGGTAGCACTTGTTGTTGGTGTGGCGGTTTATTTTGGCAAAGACTTTGCCGTTAACTGGTGGAAGACGAAACCGCCGCCGCCCTCGGGTGGCGAGTTGCAGGTACATATTCTCGATGTAGGTCCCATCAACGGCGATTCGATCTTGATTATATCGCCCGCCGGTAAAACAGTGCTGATTGACGCCGGCGATGCTGGCAAAGGCAAAGTAGTACTTGACGCGCTTAAGCGTTACAACGTGCAGCAACTCGATTACTTCATCGCCACTCATCCTCATCCGGATCATATGGGGGCGGCTGATGAATTAATGAAGGTAACCAAGGTTCTGAATGTGATCGACAATGGTCTTGCACCCCCAGGTTGGCAACCCACGCCAACCCCACCCGCAAAGGTCTTAAGTAACAGGAAACCGGTAGCGAAGAAACCGGACAAGAAAGCTTCGATCACCAGATTTTACGAAGAATACAAGGAGGCGGTAAGCCAGGGTGGCGCCCATTACGAAAAAGCAGAACCGGGAAAGAAGTTCGACCTCGGCGGCGGGGCGCTGCTTACCATACTTGCTCCCAGTCAACCGTTCTTCACCAAAGAACAAATGAAAGCAGGTGGCAATGAACCGAACGCGAATTCGGTTGTGGCGCGGCTGGACTATGGAGATTTCTCGATGTTGCTTCCTGGCGATGCGGAACAACAAACCGAGCACCGAATGCTCACAAAAGATCTGAATCTGCAGATGGACATTCTCAAGGTTTCTCACCATGGCTCCAAGTATGCGACTGCGGCGGACTTTCTTGAGCGCGTGAAGCCTGCCGTAGCGATAGTTTCCTGTGGCGAGTGGAATCGCTACGGCCATCCGGCACAAGTTGTCCTAGACCTTCTGAAAACCGCTGGGGTGAAACTCTACAGAACAGACTTACAAGGAGAGATAACTATCACCACCAGAGGCAAAGAAAACGACTACAAAATCACGACGGCCAAAGAAGCCAAGAGTGATTTATGGGTGGGGCGGCTGGCGCAGAAGGACGATTCATCTCGGGCCGGGTTCATTGCTTATGGAGACTTTGGACCACCACCCAAGAACGTAAATCGTAAATAGTAAATCGTAAATAGAAGTCGCTTAACTGCTCAACTTGAAACCGTTAGCTCGCGGCTGGGCAAAATTCTCTTTTACGATTCACGATTCACGATTTACGATTTACGAGTAACAGATGAGCAAGCCAATAACCTACAGCGATGCGGGGGTTGATATCGACGCCGCCAACCGAGCGACTGCAAAGATCAAAGAACTTGCCCGGCAAACGTTCAATGAGAGGACACTTTCCGAAATTGGCAGCTTTGGCGGAATGTTTGACGGCGCTTTCCCCCTGATGGGCCACCCTGTCCTGGTTGCTTCTGCGGATGGCGTGGGAACCAAGCTGAAGATTGCCTTTCTCACCGGCGTACACAAGACGATTGGACGTGATCTAGTTAACCATTGCGTCAACGACATTCTCGTCCAGGGCGCCCGGCCACTTTTCTTTTTGGATTACATCGCCACCGGCAAGCTCTCACCCGATGTTGTAGCTGGAATTGTGGAAGGTATTGCCAACGGCTGCCGCGAAAACGGTTGTGTCCTTCTTGGCGGCGAGACCGCGGAGATGCCCGGCTTTTACGTTGCAGGAGAATACGACGTGGCCGGGTTCATTGTCGGCGTCGCCGATCGTGAGAAAGTGATCGATGGTAAAAGCATCGCCGCCGGCGACGTCGTCCTCGCGCTGCCCTCTGTTGGTTTGCACACCAACGGCTATTCACTGGCCCGTAAACTTTTCTTTGAAGTGGCGGGCTACACGGTGAACACGGAAGTTGACGAACTGGGTACCACGGTGGGGAACGTGCTGTTACAACCGCACCTCAGTTACCTTCGAGCCCTGGATGGACTGCTTAATAAGAGAGTGGTCAAAGGTCTGGCTCACATAACTGGTGGCGGACTCACCGACAACATCCCGCGCATTTTGCCCGAGGACACGGCTGTAGAAATCCGCAAGGGCAGTTGGCCGATTTTGCCGGTGTTCAGACTCTTACAGGAGATCGGGCTTGTTCCCGAAGCCGAGATGTATCGCACCTTTAACATGGGCGTGGGAATGGTTATAATCTGCGCCCAGCACAACGCGGAATTCATCCAGTCTCACATCAATAACCTCCGCGAGGTCTGTTATAGCATTGGCACTGTTATCTCTGGGCGGCAAGCAGTGACGTTCGTCTAAAGCCTTTGAAAGCACCCAAGTCTCCGCTTGCGAAATCGCAGCCTTCGAGACATCATCTCGCCGGTCGCCGCCCAGCAAACCCCTAGCCTCCTTGAAAGGGCCCCTCATGACAAATCAACAACCTAAATCTGCCAAGAAGGACAGAGAGTTTGAGCCACCAGTCGCCTGGTTGTTGGGCAGACAGTTAATGGCCAGCCTCAAGTGGATACTTCTCTATACGGCTTTCGGAACGAAGTTGGACGCTCGTGATTGGATGGATGCAAAAGTATTTCCCTCGGAGGATCAGCAGCAATCGGACCAGGCGTGGAAAATGATGTACCAACGCGATGGGTCCGAAGCTATTCCGGGAAATGAGCATGTTGCTGACAGCGCGGGGAAGAAGTTTTGGCAAAATAAGGGTGAGTTCTGGTTCGACTACATCTCCGATACTGGCGATGGGATGACCGCTACTTACAGCATTGCCTATCTCTGCCTGAGTAATCTCTGGGTTAAAAAGTTATGGCAGGAGAGGCCCGACGAGAGCGATGATGATGTTCATTTGGACCATAAAGTGAACAATGATCGCACTACCCTGGTGCCAATGCCGCGGGGCGAATTCCTGCTTGTGGGCGGCGACACCAGTTACCATCTATCGGATTACACCAGTCTTCATATTCGCTTTCAGACACCATTTTCCTGGGCGTATCAAGATCTGGAAGACGACCTACTGGGGAGCCGAAAAATTGACGAAACGGAGGCGCAGCGCGAAAGAAGGAATCGCCGCCCGCTCTTCGGTATACCTGGTAATCATGACTACTACGACATGCTCGATGGGTTCAGACGACAATTCCGCGTGCCCTTCCGAGGCCGTCCGGAAGACAAAGTTTACATTGACGGCGACCTCACCGGCCCGCAGTTGATGATCCCGGGTTTCAAAAGACAGCAGCAGACAAGTTACCTCGCCTTGCAGCTACCTTTCGGTTGGAATCTCTGGGGCCTGGACACCGAAGTGGGAAAGATAGACGAGCGGCAGCGAGATTTTTTTCTGGGCGTGCCCAACCGTCCCATGCCCGAGAAACTCATTGTAGCCACGAGCGCGCCCACTACGGTCTTCGGAAAGTTGGCCGATCGCGACGATGAGAAGTCTTCCAAGGCATTTTATCAACTCAAGTTGCCGCGTCCTTTTTTACCCAAAGATAAATTAGAAGAGGGCGAAAAAGACCTGGAGCCAAATCAAATCCGGTTGGATCTGGCCGGCGATGTCCACCAGTACGCCCGCTATTGGGGTCCTAATTCCACGAGCGCGCAATACACACGTTCTGGAAGAGCCAGCGCGGCTGCTCCCAGCGCCACAAATTATGCTTCCGTTGTTTCCGGACTGGGAGGCGCCTTCCACCACCCGTCTACGACTTACGGCGACGAGATCAAGGAGCAGGCTCTTTATCCTCCAGAGAATCGATCACGTCGTGCCGTCGCAGCTGAAATATTTAACCCCATTAAGGTGGCGCGCGGCGGGGGCATCTGGGTGCTCGGCGGGGTGATCGCGTTGGTGCTTGCCTTCGCAGCCATCGCCGGTGATAGCAGCCGTCCCGCGATACACAATTTCTTGCCCTTCACCTTGCTTAATATCACCAGTCCACAACAATACGAATCGACGGTCCTGGTGGACAAGGGGTTGCAGCAGAAGATTCCTACCGGCTTCTCGCAACAGCTTGGTATATCCCAATCCCAGTGGTCTCCCAGCTTCCCGAAAGATCAGCAGTGCGTGGAAACGCAGCCGATGTACCTGTGGGGTAAATGCTCAGTAGCCTGGCCCAGGGATTACTCGATAGGAACCGTGATGCTTCTGTTTACCCTCGTGATTATCGGCTTCACTTTCTATAAGACCGAACAAGCGTATGCCTTAGACAAAAAGCGGACGAAGTTAAGCAAAAGGCCGCCAAGGCCAAAGACGCCACAGAGCGGCCGACGAGAAAAGGTGCCGATGAGGTAACAAAAAAAGTGAATTGGGCTCTCTGGCCCACGTTAGCGGCCAACGTCGTTCTGGGCGCGCTTGGCGTCTTGCTGATAATGCCTTATCACGCGTTCATCACGCCCTTCGGCAGCAGTCTCTGGGTCCTGCTTACCTTGATCTGGGCCATCACCTCAGTCGTATTTAGCGTTCGTTATAGCGATTGGTTGTTTGAGCAGGCCTCCAGAAGGAAAGTGGGAGGAATGGATTACGCGATCATCTGGATGCTATCCCTCGCGGCGCTGGCGAGTCTAGCCGTCGGTCTTGCGGTGTTTGGTAAGAGTAATCTGCCGGTTTATCTGGTCTCTGACATAGTCTTTGTGAGCATAGTTGTCGGAGCCCTGGTCCTGTTGATTTACGCGGCGGTTACAATGGGTGGTCAATTTCAAAAAGGCCTGGGCAAATGGGGAATGGGCCTGCTGGGATTTTGGCACTGGCTTTTGCAGCTGGGAGTAGCTTTGTTCCTGATTAAGAAAGGCACCTGGTTAACCGTGGCCCTGGCGATTGTTGTAGTGCTGGCGTTTATCAAACTCGGTCCGTCATTGATGCGCGCTAACCGCCGTTGGGGCCTGGTGACGGCTTGGCTTGTTTTTGGAGGCATAATGCTGGCGCTGCCGCCGCTCGTTTACCAGATCCTGCTCCCCTATGCGGATGCAGGCTGGGTCCGGTCACTTTTCCTTCCCTACGAGTACGTTCAGTCTCCCGGACCTTTCGCCTCATATGAATGGTGGGTAAGCATGCGAGGGTGGTCGATGCTCGTGCCGATAACTCTGGCGTCCGTCTTTGGAGCCTTGTTGAGTTGTGTTTGGGTAAGTTGGTATTTCGCCGTGTGCCTCGGATTCCACGGTCATAACAACGAGGTTGGCGGCGCCGCCAGAATTGAGCGCTTCAAACAGTTCATAAGGTTCAGGCTCACGGAAAATGACCTGACGGGCTATGTAATCGCCGTCGACGATCCACAAAAAGAAGGCCGGCTCCTATCGCCGAAAGTGATCGACGTCTTTCGCCTAGTCGCGAAGAAACCCTAAGCGAGTATACTGCCAGCGTGGTTAAGTCAGAGACTCTGAAAGCTTTGCAGGAGAAGCGTGACGAGCCCTTCGAAGATTTGCCGCCTCGGAATCCTGATCTCCGGGCGCGGTTCAAACATGATCGCGCTCGCAGATGCGGTTGAGCAGGGACGCATCCCCGGGGCGGAGATTGCTCTTGTAATCAGTGACCAGATGGACGCGGCAGGGCTGGCACGTGCCGCCGGGCGCAATTTGAAAACGCTGGTAATCCAACGAGGCCATCGCACTCGGGAGGAGCACGAACACGAGATAGTGGCTTCCCTGGATGAGCGCCAGATCGATCTTGTCTGCCTGGCCGGTTACATGCGTCTGCTATCGCGCTACTTTATCGACGCTTATCGCGGACGTATCCTTAACATCCACCCTAGTTTGCTTCCTGCATTTCCCGGTCTCTCAGCGCAGAGACAAGCTCTAGACCACGGCAGTAAGTGGAGTGGCTGCACCGTCCATTTCGTCGATGAGATGCTCGACGGCGGTCCCATCATCGCCCAGAGTATCGTGCCCGTTTTGGCAGATGACAGCGAAGAAACCCTTTCGGCTCGCATCCTGGAGCAGGAGCATCTGCTCTATCCTGAGACAGTCGCTCTCATCAGTAGCGGAAACTATTACGTGGTTGGCCGTCGGGTTATTAAGAAGGAGTAACCTCCTGACGGTTCGAGAAACTAATATCTACGATTTTACGATTCACAATTCACCATTTACGATTCAGCAATGACAATTGAGGAACAACTCGAGCACCTGCGTAAAGGCACCGTTGAAATCATTCGCGAGAGTGAGCTGCGAGCAAAGTTAGAGAAGTCTGCGAAGACAGGCAGGCCGCTGCGTGTGAAGCTCGGTGTCGATCCCACCGCCCCCGATATCCATCTCGGGCACACGGTTGTCATTCGCAAGTTGCGGTCGTTTCAGGATCTCGGTCACACGGTGATTTTTCTAATTGGCGACTTCACCGGAATGATTGGGGACCCTTCCGGCAATTCTGCGACGCGTCCGCAGCTCACGCGCGAAGAAATCAATGCTAACGCCGAAACCTATAAACAGCAGATCTTCAAATTGCTTGCTCCTGATAAGACGGAGATTCGGTTCAATGCAGAGTGGATGGACAAGCTGGGTTCTGATGGCTTCATCCGTTTAGCCTCACACGTCACCGTCAAACAAATTCTCGAACGCGACGACTTTGCCAAACGCCTGGCTGACGAACGCCCCATTGCCTTGCACGAACTGCTCTACCCGCTGACGCAAGCTTACGATTCGGTCGCGCTCGAAGCTGATGTCGAGCTGGGTGGGACTGATCAAAAGTTTAATCTGCTGATGGGAAGGAACCTGCAACGGGAATACAAACAGGAAGCTCAAGTTGCAGTCATCATGCCGTTACTGGAAGGCACAGACGGCGTGCAGAAGATGTCGAAGAGCCTCGGAAACTACATCGGCATCAACGAGCCACCGGCGGAGATCTTCGGCAAGGCAATGTCGATCTCGGATGACCTGATGTGGCGCTACTATGAACTACTGACGGATTTGTCGACGCCGGAGATCGTCGCACTTCGCTCAGCTGCGGAGAGGGGTGAGCGCAATCCGCGTGACCTGAAAGTCGACTTGGCGAAACAAATCATCACCGACTTTCACTCGAAGCAAGCTGCAGACGCTGCTGAGGAAGATTTTGTTCGGAGGTTCCGCAACAAGGAGACTCCGGACGAAGTGCAGGAGCACTCTCTTCCGTCCAACCATCCCCAGGGTTGGGATTTGTCTCAGTTGTTAGTCACCGTGGGGATGGCGGAGTCCAAAGCTGAGGCGCGGAGACTTATCCAGCAGGGGGGAGTATCAGTGAACGGCGAAAGGCAAACCATTGCCAACTCTTTGACAATCTGGAAACCTGGTATGTCAACTTTAATCAAAGTCGGCAAGCGCCGTTTCGTTCGCGTCAACTTCTCATAAATGCGAGCAGTGATATGGTTTGAATCGATTGGTAAGAACGATCCACGAAATCACAGGGGACCTGGATAGGGTTCAGGGTCAAGGGGGAGCGTAGCCCCTTGGGAAAGGAGTAGTCAACCATCCCATATGTTCGTCGAAGTGTGTAACGCGAGTTA
>Ga0136614_10000483_pt1 | contig 19842 bp, 20 predicted proteins | sample AntDrymUQ2792106_2_FD_106643 | JGI IMG/M metagenome (GOLD analysis project Ga0136614, IMG submission 106643) | Polar desert sand microbial communities from Dry Valleys, Antarctica - metaG UQ279 (21.06) | ecosystem: Environmental > Terrestrial > Soil > Desert | place: Antarctica: Dry Valley... | reverse complement strand
CTGCTCCCCGAGGAGGGCGGCCCCGATCTGCTCGTGATGGAGCTCGCGACGGGCGGCGAGCGGACGATCGACGGGATCGCGGACGGCGAGCGCATCCTGCTCGGGCATCCGAAGACGCGCGAGGCGATGCGCGCCGGGCTGGCGATGTACTTCGAGACGCTCGACGACGCAGAGCTGATGGAGACTGCGGCGAGGATCGTGGGCGAGCTTCGGCTCGATCACTTCTTCAACATCCAGCTCGTGGGCGAGCATGTGATCGAGATCAATCCGCGGATCTCGACGATCGTCTATCAGGAAGACCTGAACCTGCCGTACCTGGGGGTCAAGCATGCGCTGGGCGAGGTCTCGGCGGACGAGCTCGGCGAGCTGGCGGCACGCGTGCGTCCCTCCCGCCGCGCGTTGCGCTTTTTCGACCAGGTCGAGTGGGACGCGTGACGACAGTGGCCGTGATCGGGCTGGGCGCCATGGGGCGTCGGATCGCGCGGCGGCTACTGGACTCCGGCCACGAGCTGCTCGTCTGGAATCGGGATCAGGCCAAGATGGCGCCACTGACCGGTCTTGGGGCGATCCCGGCCCAGAGCCCCGCCCAAGCGGCACGACGAGCCGACGTCGTGATCACGATGGTTTCCGACGATCGGGCACTGCGCGAGATCACCGAAGGGGACGCCGGCATCGCCGCCGGAGCGGCGGCCTCCACGACTGTGATCCAGATGTCGACCGTCGGTTCGGACGCGGTTACACGCCTCGCGTCCGCGCTGCCGGCCGAAGCTGCGTTGCTCGATGCGCCGGTGCTCGGCAGTGTGGACGAGGCCGAGTCGGGCAGCTTGAGGATCTTTGCCGGCGGACCCCCGTCACTCGTCGAGCAGTGGACGCCGTTGCTGTCCGAACTCGGCTCCGTCGTCCACGTCGGCCCGCTTGGCGCCGGTACGGCGGCGAAGCTCGTCGCCAACTCCGCCCTGTTCGGCGTGCTCGGCGTCCTTGGCGAAGCCCTGGCCCTCGCGCGAGCGTTGCAGCTGTCGCCCGATGTGGCCTTCGAGGTCCTCGCCGCCACGCCGCTCGCGGCTCAAGTAGAGCGCCGGCGATCCTCGATCGAGACCGGCCGGTACCCGGCTCGGTTCTCGTTGTCCCTTGCCCGCAAGGACACTGACCTGATCGCGGAGGCGGCCGCCGCTTCCGGGACGCAACTGAGACTCGCGGCGGCCGCGCGAGCATGGTTCGCCGAGGCCGAAGAGTCCGGGCATGGCGACGATGACTATTCCGCTGTACTGGCTCGGATACTCGGAAACTCAGGCGCATGATCCGGAACCTGGATTCGCTGCCGCGCGACCTTCCGGTTCCGGAGGACGACGGAGCCGCGTCCCACCTCCCGGGCAAGGTCATGCCCCCGGTCGCGCTCGCTTCGACGGACGGATCTGCGGTGCGAGTCGACGTTACGCCCGAGACAGCCGAGCGGCTCGTCTTGTACGCGTACCCGCGCACCGGCCGCCCCGGCGAGGAGCCGCTCGCCGCAGATTGGGACCTCATCCCCGGCGCGCGCGGCTGCACACCCGAGTCGTGTGCCTTCCGCGACCATGCCGCGGATCTGCGGCAGGCGGGTGCGGTGGTCGCCGGGCTCTCGACTCAGGACACCGCGTACCAGCGGGAGGCCGCAGATCGCCTGCGGCTCCCGTTCCCGCTCCTCAGCGACGCCGACCTCGTTCTGACGCGTTCTCTCGACCTGCCCACGTTCACGATTGCCGGACAGACTCTGCTGAGGCGTCTGACCCTGGTCGTCCGACAGGGCGTGATCGAGCACGTCTTCTACCCGGTCTTCCCGCCCGACGCTCATGCCGCTGCGGTGCTCGAGTGGGTGCGCTCCCATCCGCGGACTGGGCCGAGCGGGCAAGAGAGCGGTTGAAAAGGCAGGGCCGGCTGCAGGTCGTCCACTGCCCGGTCAACACGGCGGGAATCCCGTGGACGAACGTCCAGGCGCTCCGCCGGCGGGGGGTCGACGCGAAGCTCGTCGTGTTCGAGCGCTACCGGCTACACCCGGAGGCTGACTGGAACCTCGACCGCCCGGACGGCTTCGTGCGGCAGCAGCTCGTCCAGTGGCGTGCGCTCGCGCGTCTGCTCCCGCGCACTGACGTCTTCCACTTCTACTTCGGGCTCACACTCGTCCCGAAGTCGGTTCAGTTCCCGATCCTGGAGGCGCTGCGGAAGAAGTCCGTCTACCACTACCTCGGCTCGGACATCCGCGGCAAGACGCCCGAGCAGCTCGTCTTCGGGAAGCGGGCCGACGCGGAGGTCGTCGGCTCGTACGGCGCGCTTCGGTGGGTGCCAGAGGCCGAGGTGATTCCGCCAGGCATCGACCTCTCCCGGTTCCCGCAGGTCCCGCCGTCGGATCGAAGCCGCCCGCTGATCGTCCATGCCCCGTCCAGTCGGCGCAGGAAAGGAACCGAGCACGTGATCGATGCGTGCGAAGGCCTCGACGCCGATCTCGAGATCGTCGAAGGTCTCCATCACGAGCAGGCGCTCGAGCGCTACCGGCGCGCGGATATCGTCGTCGACCAGCTGCATGCGGGCTGGCACGGCGTCTTCGCGCTCGAGGCGATGGCGCTCGGCAAGCCGGTGCTGACCTTCCTCGACGAGGATTCGATTCGGCGCAGCGAGCAGGGCTACGGCGTGCGCGTGCCGATCGTCAACGTGACGGCGGAGACGCTTCGCGATCGTCTCGTCGAGCTCGTCGCCGACGCCGAGCTTCGCCGCCGGATCGGGGGCGAGAGCCGAGCGTACGTGGAGCGAGTACACGACCTCGACAAGGTCGCCGACCGCCTGCTCGCCCTCTACGCTCGCCTTTAGGAGCGTGGGTCTGAAAACGTCCTTTGGGTCGACCGGTCGGTGCCGAGGGACGGACGGGCGGAGCCCGCCCGTCCTGAGTCTAGGCACCGCGAGCGGCGCCTAGGAGCGTGGGTGTGAAGACGTCCTTTCGCTCGACCGGTCGGTGCAGACGGACGGACGGGCAGGCTCACGCGTCAAGCGACATCGCATGCGCTCCCGGTCGGCGGCGCAGACGGACGCCTGGGCAAAGCCCAGGCGTCCTGAGGATCGGCGCCGCAAGCGGCGCCTCAGCCGTCCTGAATCTAGGCACCGCGAGCGGCGCCTAGTGGCCGGCCTCGGCAGCGAGCTCAGGCGCCTCGCCAAGCACTCGGTGATCTACGGCCTCGGCGGCCTCGTCTCGCGCATCCTCGCGATCTTCCTGCTCCCGCTCTACACGAGCTATCTCGAGCCGGAGGATTACGGTCGAGTCGAGACCCTGGTCGCACTGACGGCCGTGCTCGTGACGATCCTGCGCGGCGGGATCTCGAGCGCGTTCTTCCGCTTCTACTTCGACTCGCCCGAGCCGAGGGAACGCCTCCGGGTGATCCGCACGGCCTTCTGGTTCACGATGGCGAGCGCGACGGCGGGCCTCGTCGCCGGGCTTCTGCTCGCCGACGTGATCGCGGATCTGCTGTCCCTCGGACCGGATCAAGACGGCCTCGTCCGCGCCGCCTTCGTCGGGCTCTGGGCGCAGATGAACCTCGAGCAGCTCACCTCGCTCTTCCGCGTCGAGGAGCGGTCGGTCAGCTTCGTGATCGCAGCGCTCGTCCGTGTTGCCGTCACGGTGCTGACGACGGTGCTGCTCGTCGTCGTCCTCGAACAGGGCGCCCTCGGAGTCGTCCTCGGAACGGCCATCGGCACGCTCGCCGTCTACCTCGGACTGCTCGCGTACCGTCGCGTCCAGCTCGGCCTCGAGTTCGACCGCGGCCTGCTCAGAGAGATGAACCGGTTCGGCCTGCCGCTCGTGCCGTCCGCGCTCGCGCTCTGGACGGTCAACTTCAGCGATCGCTTCTTCCTCGCCCATCTCGCCGGTCAGGACGACGTCGGCCGCTACTCGCTCGGGGTGCGGATCGCGTCGGCGGTCGTCCTCCTGCTCGTCGCGTTCCGCACGGCCTGGCCCGCCTTCGCCTACTCGATCGACGACGACCGCGAGGCGCGGAGAACGTACGGCTTCGTGCTCACGTACCTGCTCTTCGTCGGGTGTTGGCTCGCGCTTGCCCTTGGCCTGCTCGCTCCCTGGATCGTGCAGGTGCTGGCCCCGACGAACTCGGACTTCTGGGGCGGCGCCCGCGTCGTCGCGCCCCTCGCTTTCGCGGGCGTCGCCTGGGGCGCGTACACCGTCGTCGCGATCGGCGTCGGCCGCGCGCGCCGAACGCAGTTCAACTGGGTCGTGACCGGAGCGGCGGCCGCGCTGAACGTCGTGCTCAATCTGATCCTGATTCCCGCGATCGGGATCATGGGCGCAGCTCTGGCAATGGTCGCGTCCTTCACCGCGATGTTCCTCGGGATGACGTGGCACGCGCAGCGCATCTACCCGGTGCCGTACCAGTGGCGCCGGGTCGGCACGGTCGCCGGAGCGGCCGTCGCGCTCACGATCGTCGGGAAGCTGCTCGACGTTCCGCTCGGGGTTGCGATCGCGCTTGCCGCCGCGTACCCGCTCGTGCTCCTTCCACTCGGTTTCTACCTGCCCGCGGAGCGATCGCGGCTGCGCGCGCTCGTCGCCAGGTGACAACCGGCCACATGGTCGTCGACGAGGCCCGCGGCCTCCATGAACGCGTAGACGGTCGTAGGACCGACGAAGCGGAAGCCAAGCCGTCGCAGCTCCTTCGAGAGCGCGGTCGACTCCGCCGTCGACGCCGGCAGCTCCGCTAACGAGCTCGGCCGGCGGGCTCGGGGCGACGGCGCAAACGACCAGAGGAGCTCGCTCAGCGGGGTCGGAAGAGCAAGCGCCGCCCGGGCGTTTCCGATCGTGGCCTCGACCTTGCCGCGATGGCGGACGATGTCTGCGTCCGCCAGAAGCCGGTCCAGGTCACGCTCGTCGAACTCTGCGACCTCGGCGATGCGAAAGCCGGCGAAGGCCCTGCGAAATCCCTCGCGCTTGCGAAGGATCGTGACCCACGCCAGGCCTGCCTGGAACCCCTCCAGCGTCAGCAACTCGAACAACGCGTCGTCGTCCTCGACCGGTCGGCCCCACTCCGCGTCGTGGTACTCGATCAGCAGCGCGTCTCCCCCGACCCAACGGCACCGGGTCAGGCCGTCAGTGCCGGTGAGGAGATCCTCGGCCATTCATCTCCCGGTCGTCTCACACCACCACCCGGTAGACCTCGAACACCTCGGCGTACTCGCGGTTGACGTTGATGCCGTGCGTGCGCGCGATGTTCCAGATGTACTCGGGGTCGGCGTAGCGGCGATGCTGCTGCGAGGCGTACCTGGCAAGCGCGGCGGCCTTGCGCTCGATGTGCGTGCGCTCGAGCGAGACGTACGCCTGGTAGGCGAAGTCGAAGTTGTTCCACGGGATCTCGTACCCGAGCACCGTCGTCCGCTTGAAGGCGCGCAGGCCTTCGGCGGCGATCACCTGGTGATCCTGGTGCACGTCGTGGTGGCTCGGCTGGAAGACGGCGTCGGGACGCCACTCCTCCCAGAGCTCGATCAACAGCTCGAGAATGTCCTGACGACGGTCGGGGAACGTGCGCACCTCGAAGTCGTGCACCGTCAGGCTCTGCTCCGGGATGCCGAGCGCGGTGGTCGCCTCGCGAACCTCACGCGCGAGCGTGTCGGGCGGAAATCCTTCGGGCAGCGACTTGGTCGCGATCGAGAACGCGACGTAGCGGACATCGGCACCGGCGTCGACCAGCCGGGCCATCGTGCCGCCGCAGCCGAACTCGCCGTCGTCTGTATGCGGGGCCAGCACGAGCACACGGCGCCAGCTCCCGAACATGAACTAGTCGTATCACGGATGCCGCAGGCCGTTAGGCTCCCGGCGCCCCCATGGATCACGCTGACATGGCTCAGGTTGCGGCAGTCATCGGGGCTTTCGGGGCTGTCCTCGCCCTCGTCGGCGGCACGCGGCTCACCCTGCTTGCCGGCTTCGCCCTGCTTGCGATCGCCGAGGCCGGTCTGGGCGCGGCGCTCACAGGCGGGCCGAGTCTCGACGCCGGGCTCGGCGGCCCGGTGCTCGGGCTCGCGACAGCCGGAGCGCTCTTCCTCGCCCTCGCCGCGGCCGGCCTGGTTCGCTATCCCGCGCTCGTGCTGCCGCTCGTGCTCGCGGCCGCGCCGTTTCGGCTTCCCCTCGACGTCGACCGCCGCCACCGCTTCTTCGTGGACGTCGCCGAGTCGGGCGAGCTCGGACGCTTGCTTCCGCTCTATCTCGTGCTCGCCGCGAGCGGGCTCGCGCTGGTCTACCGCACGGTTCGCGGGGAGCCCGTTCGATCGCTGCCGCGGGTGCTCGCGACTCCCGCCGCCGGCTTCTTTGCCCTTGCGGCGCTGTCGCTCCTGTGGTCGTCCGACGTCGTCGCCGGGTCGAACCTCCTCGCTTTCTTCCTGTTTCCGTTCGCGACCCTCGTCGCGGTGATCGGGCGCGCCCCGTTTCCCGACTGGATGCCGCGCGCGCTCGCGGGGATTGCAGTCGCTCTCGGCTGCCTCTTCGCAGTGATCGGACTGTGGGAGGCGGCAACCGAGCGTCTGCTTTTCTTCGCGCCCAATCTCGAGGTAGCGAACACGTATGGCTCCTTCTTCCGCGTGACCTCGCTGTTCCGGGACCCGAGCCTGTACGGGCGCCACCTCGTCCTCGCGATTGCGGTCCTGCTCGTGGCGCTCTGGCTGAGGCGGCTCCACTGGACAGCCGCGACGGCGCTGATCGCCGTACTCTGGGCCGGCCTCTACTTTTCCTACTCGCAATCGAGCATGGTCGCGCTGTTCGCGATCACGCTCGGAATCACCGTCGTTGTCGGCGGAAGGCGCCTGCGCGTCGCCGCAGCCGGGGCGACGGCGGTGCTTGCGCTGCTCGCCGCCGGCTTCTTCGCGTTCGAGCTTCGAGACGAATCGGCCCGGAGAGTGACGGGCGATCGCTCCCGGCGCGTCGAGCTGACTGCCCAGGTCGTCCGCGAACATCCGGTGTGGGGCGTCGGGGTCGGCGCGCAGCCGACCGAGAGCCGGGACCGGTCCGAGCGGTTCGGCCCGACGTCAAACTTCGTCTCCCACACGACGCCGCTGACCGTCGCGGCCGAGCTCGGCGCGGTCGGGCTCGCTTTCTATCTGGTCCTGCTCGTGGGAGCGGCGTTGCTGATCGAGGACGTGCGGCGTCGTAACGCCTCCCTCGGCCTCGCCCTCGGCGCCGTCGTCGTCGCACTGTTCGTCCACGCCCTCTTCTACAGCGGCTTCTTCGAGGATCCGATCACGTGGGTCGCGCTCGGAGTCGCGGCGGGGGCGCTCGCCGTCCGCGTGCCCGAACAGGAGCCGGCGCTCGCGCTCGCTCCTCGCCGCGAGCTCGTCCGGACGCCGTGACCGAGACCGGGGGCCGCCCCAGAACTGGTTTCAAAACGAAGCACGATGCCGCCGGGCCGCGATCCGCGGCGCGCTGCTTCGTCCTCGGTCGCACCCATATCTCGATATGGGTGCGACCTGCGTCCTTGCATCGCATCCGCGGATCGCACCCCGTCGGCGGGTGGTCATTCTGAAACCAGTTCTCAGCCGGGGCGAGGCATACGGCCTGCTCGCCGCGCTGGCCGCGCTCGTAATCGTGAACGTCCCCGAGCTCGGTTCGCAGGCGTGGCCGTTCCGCCCGCCCACCGTCGATCCGACCGGTCCGCTTGCCCCGCTCGTCCGCGCGGCGGGAGAGGAATGGGACGTGGACGTGGTCCGCGCGCCCGGGATCCTCGCCGGCCTGCTCGTCGCTCTGGTCGCGGCGGGCGCCTGGCGGGTCAGGTCCTGGCGGGCGAGCGCCGCGGTCGCCCTCAGCGTCGCCGTGCTCCTCCTGCTCCTCGTGCCCGCTGTGTTGCTGCAGGTCGGCTTGCGCGAGGCGAGCGAGCCCTGGCTTCACACCAACGACTCGACCTACCAGATCGAGCTCGGAGGCGAGCGCGTGCTCGAGGGACACACGCCCTACGGCTTCGACTACCGCGGCACCGACCTCGACCGCTTCTATCCAGCCGTCGGCGCGCCCGTACGGCCGGTTGCGCTCGACCACTTCGCCTACTTTCCCGGCACGCCGCTGACGGCCGCTGCCTGGCGGCTGCTTCCCGGGCCGCTCGACGACTACCGGATCTTCGTCCTGCTCGCGACGCTCGCGACCTTCTTCGCCGTCCTCCTCTTCCGGGCGCCGCTGGCATGGAAGCTCGCCGCCGGCGCCGCTCTCGCCGGAAGTCCGCTCGCCGTACGCGCAGCGTGGTTCGGCACGGCCGACGCACCGAGCATCCTCGCCCTCGTGATCGCGTTCGCGCTCGTGACCCGATCACGGTACGTCGCGGCCGCGGCGGCGCTGGGCGTGGCCGTACTGCTGAAGCAGTTCGCGCTCGTCGCTGTCCCGTTCTTAGCCGTGATGCTGCTGACGCGCCGAGTGCCGCGGGAGACGCTCTGGCGCTCCGCTCTCGTCCTCGGGGGCGTGGTCGCCGTCGGAGCGCTCCCGTTCGCGGTCGCCGACTCGGGCGCCCTCTGGGACGACACGATCGCCTACGGGGCCGAGACCTACCGGATCATCGGCTACGGGCTCGCCGGCCTGCTCCTGCGCGCCGGCATCCTCGACGACCGGTTCGGCTCGTATCCGTTCCTCCTGCTCGTCGTGGTCCTGTGGATGCCGCTAACGGCCTGGCTGCTCGTGAACCAGCTCCGGGCACGCCTCCTCTGGGTCGGGGCGGCCGGCTTCGCCACGTCGATCTTCGTCCTGCTCTTCCTCGCCCGCGTCTTCCAGAGCTCCTATCTCGTCTGGCCCCTCGCCGGGGTCACGGTCGCCGCGCTCCTCGCCGCCGCCGAGCGCGCCGGCCGCCGCGGGGCGAGCGCGTAGACGCGCGTGCGACCCGCCACGTAGAGACGCTCCTGATCGGCAACCGCCGGTGAGTACTGGCCGTCGGGAAACGTCCAGACGAGCTTGCCCGTGCGAGCGTTGAGCGCGAACGTGCCTCGTGGCCCGAGCTTGGCGTAGCGAGAGCCGTTCTGCCCGCACGTGCCGCAGGTGGAGAAGTAGACGAGCCCGCGCAGGATCGTCGGTGCGCCGTGGATCGAGCCCTGCGCGCTGTAGCGCCAACGCAGGTCGCCCGTGGCAGCGTCGAAGGCGTACACGTTGCCGTCGTAGGAGCCGACATAGACGGTCTTGTTCCACACAGCGGCGGCCGAATAGACGTACGTGCCCGCATCTTGCGCCCAGAGCAGTTTGCCGCTTCTCGCGCCGTACGCGTACATCGTTCCATCGGTATTGCCGATGAAGACGCGGCCGTACGCGACGGCGGGCGTGGCGTAGAAGTACTCACGCCGGCCGAAGCGAGAGAACGACTCGGCGCGCCAGCGGAGCTTTCCGGTCTTCAGGTCGACGGCGTAGACCCGGCCGCCGTCGGAGGCGATGTAGACCGTCCCGGCAGCGTAGGCAGGCGAGCTGTTCAGCTCGTCGTCGGCCTCGAACACCCAGCGCAGCTTGCGCGTCTCGAGATGAAGGGAGTAGAGCTTGTGATCCCACGAGCCGAAGATGAGGTAGTTGCCGACGCGAAGCGGCGACGACTCGATCGCGCCCGTGCGGAACTTCCAGAGCACCTTGCCTCCCCTGGCCCGCATGGCAACCAGGAAGCCTCTCGCCGTGCGATTCCCTTTCGCGCACGGGTACGGCTGCATGTACGGCATGTAGACGACACCGTTGTAGACCGTTGGCGAGGCTGCCGAGCAGTGGCGGAAGTGCTTTCGCCAAAGCACACGGCCCGTGGCGGCGTCGATCGCGAAGAAGCGACCGCGCTGCTGTCCGACGAAGACGCGTCCGTGCGCGACCACCGGCGGAAACTCGAGCACGTTGCCGGTGCGGACAGTCCAGAGCGTGCGGTACGGCGGACGCAGGTTGAACTCCGCCACTCGCGTGCGGGCAAGGTCGTAGCCGTACGTCGGCCACGGTTGCCGCACGACCTCGCGTTTCGGCCGGATCGCCTCCGGCGGCTTCCGCACGGGCTCGAACTCGATCGTCGGCGAGCCGCGCTTCTCTTTCGGACGGGACTCGTTCCACGCCCAGAGGCCACCGAGCCCGGCGGCGGCCGCCACGAGCAGCGCACATCCGATCAGAAGACGCTTCATCACAGGAGAAGCCGCGCGCCGCGGCCTGACGATCCAGGTTAGCGAGGCCTGCGGCCCGCTCGCGGGATCACCACCACGCTTGCGAAGGTGCCGTGCCGGTTCGCCGACACGAACAGCGTGTAGCGGCCGGGCTTTCGCGGTGCTCGCAGCACGAGCAGGCCCGAAGGCGCCGCTCCCGTTCCGCCGGCGAATCGCCAGCGGAACGCGCGCGCGTCGGTCGTCACGCGCACGCCGAAGCGCGTGCGCGCCCGCGCGCGCAGCCGATCCCGGGCGAGCGAGATGTAGCGGATCGTGACGAGCTCGGCTTCGGTCCGAGGCCCGACGTTTCCGGCGACATCTTCGGCAGCGAGCGCGATCCGGTATCGGCCCGCGGGCAGCGGGCGCCCGTCGGCGATCCCGAACCAGGGGAGCTGCCCTGCGAGTGGCCGGAACCGTGTTCGCACCTGCCTCCGCCCGTTGACGAAGAGCAGGGCGTTCGCGGGCTCGCTGACCGCATAGCTCACGGTAAGGCGGTCGTTGCGTCCGTCACCGTCCGGAGAGAAGCCCTCCGGCTCGACGTCGATCCGCATGACCGACGGAGGCTTCGTGTCGACGCGGATCGGGTTCGGCAGGATGATCGTGCGCCGGCCGCGGGCGAGGCGAAGGCGCGGTCGGTAGATGCCCTGCGGCACGAGCTCTCCCGCCTCGTCGCGACCGTCCCAGGTGCGTACGAACGGGCCGGCGGCGACCCGTGCCGAGTCGGCGAGGCGCCGGACGATCCGACCCTCGAGGTCGACGATCGCGAGCGAGATCGTGTCCCGCCGACGGAGTCGAAAGCCGATCCGCGCTCGATCGGAGTCACAGTCGCACACCGGCGAGAAGACCTTGTCGATCTCTGGTGCCGCGATCGGGCTGCGCTCGAGCTTGAGCCGCTCGGCCGCGCCGAATGCGAGCGCGGTCGCCACCAGGAGAACGAGAACGACGAGCGTCGGTGCCAGCCGGGTCACGGGGGCGGATTCTAGGTTGCCGCCGCGTGCTAATACTTCCCATAATGAAGTCGACCCGGTCCGCAGATCCCTACCGAGACCTCGCCGTCATCGACTCCCGGGCGCCACGCTTCAACCAGGCGACGATCGGGATCCTGTCGTTGCTCGCGGTGCTGACGGGCTGGTGGGGCATCCTGGTCGCGCTGGCTCTCCAGCTTGCGATCGGCCTCGTGCTCGGCCGCCGCTTCTGCCTACCCTGCCTCGCCTACTTCGAGCTCCTCCAGCCGCGGTTCGGTGAAGGGCCGCTCGAGGATTCACGGCCGCCGCGCTTCGCGAACATGGTGGGCATCGTCTTCCTGGCTGCCGGGAGCCTCGCGTATGCGCTCGGAGCGACGGTCGTCGGCGCCACGCTTGGCTCGATCGTCGCAGGCCTGGCGCTCCTCGCTGCCCTCACGGGCTTCTGTGCGGGCTGCGAGGCCTACAAGCTCGGCTACCTGCTCACCGGGCGCAGGTTCGTCGCCTGTCCGGCGCCGAGGCGCCTGTCCGCGTAGCGGACCGGTGGAGGGGGTCTGGGGGAACCCGGAGGTTCCCCCAGCAGAACTCGACCCGCTAGTTCAGCACCCTGGCAGCCGGAGACTGGCGATCCTCGTCTGCCAGCCCGCCAAGGAAGACATCTGACCCGCGAGGGTGTAGTACTCGTTCACGTACCAGAACGTGCAGTCGTCGACCGGGTCGATATTCATCGACGTGTAGTCGCCCCAGCGCGAGTTCGTCGTTCTCTGCACTCCGGTGCCGTCGATGATCGTCCCTTCCCCGAGTGTCATCTCGTTGAGCGGATCGCCGGCGAGGCGGCCCGTGTAGCGGATCCCCGGATAGACGTCGGTGCCGTTGACGACGCTGTAGCCGAGGGCCATGTTGCCCTTCCGGTCCTGAGCGATGCTGCCCATCCAGCGGTGGATCCCGTCACCGGGAGCGTAGGTTCCCTGCTGGTAGACGGAGTAGGCGCCGTCCGTGCGCCGGATCTCGTACCAGCGAGTGCCGGCTTCGGCGGGCAGCGCCTCGACCGACTGGTTCGTCACCAGCGCCTCGTAGTCCTTGAAGTTGCGGTACGCGAGGCGCCAAATCGGCCGCTGGCGATACGAGAGGATGTCGAGGTATTGCGCCGGATTGGTGATGCCCGGCTGCGGGAGGCAGTCGCGGGAGGTCGGTGCGCACGGGAAGATCGAGTCGAACTCGGCGACCGGTAGTTGCGTCTTCAGGATGAGGGACGCCGTTGGCCTCGAGCGCCACTTGACGTCGAGGTCCCAGATGTTGAGCGCGTCGAATGTCGCGCCGTAGGGCCCGCCGTCGTCTTGCGTCCCGACGATCGGGATCGTCACCTCGTTCTTCGGCTTCTGCTTGCCGTCGATGTCCGCCGGCAGCAGGCCGTCTCCGATCAGGTTGATCGGGACGACGTCGGAGTCGAGGAAGAACTGCACGGCGCGGGCGTTCGGATTGCCGTCCACCATCTTGTTCTTCTCGAGCGCGTAGACGCTGATCCCGTACCCGTCCACCGTTCCGAAGTCGCGCGTCGTCAGGGCGTACGAGTCGCGCCAGACCCCGTACTTCGGGTAGTCCGGGAAGAAGTAGCCGCCGTCCGGATCCGGTTGAGTGATGAACGCATAGCGGTAGTAGCTGCCCGTCGGGTCGCCAGTCGTCGAGATCGCGACGCAGTTATAGAACGGCAGACTCGGATCGTCAAAACCCCTGGTCGTGAACTGAGTGAGGATCCACCGGTCGACGAACTGGTCGTAGAGGACGATCGGGTCGCCAGATGGATCGGTGCAGTCGGGGACCTCGAACCCGGTCCAGAGCGTGCCCGTGTCGACCGGGCCGAGCAGTCTGGTGCCGGTCTTCGAGTAAACGGCGAACACGAGGTTCACCATCTCGACGTAGTGGTTCGGGCCGACGTCGCCCACCGGATCGGGCGGATTCACGCGGAAACCGAAGACATTGAAGTTGTCCTGGTTGCTGAGCCCCTCGAAATTCTGCAGCGGGGCAGGGATCGCCTGTGCCGCTACCGCGGCACTTGCCCCCGCCTGGAGCGCCCCGTCGCCCGAGTAGCCCTGATCCGGGACGACCGGACCTCGCTCCGGCGGTAGGTCCTTCGGATTGACTGGTTTGGCGGTTTTGGCGAGCTCGTGCAGCGGTGGCGATATGTCGAATGCATCCGCCTCCTTGAAAACCGGCTTCATGTCGACAGGCGCCGCGGCGCCTGTCTGAGCGGCCGAGCCTGTCTGCGTGGCGCCGGCGGCCACGACGGTTGCTAGCACAGCCGCCAGGAATGTGACCATCCCGAGCAGCCGAAGCGTTCGAGGCAACCCCCTGGGCGTTTCGTGCATCGCGTCCCCTCCTTTTCGAATGACGGCGCGGGGGACGCTACAACGTTGGAGCCCGACCGCAAAGCGGGGGCGCTACACTGGCTTCACTCATGCGCGTCGTAGCGATCACGCTCGCCGCGCTCGCAGTTGCGGCCGCGGGTGCCGGCTCGGCTACTCCGTCCCGCCCTCCTTCAGGTCTTCACGGCACCGTGATGCGCGGCCCGACGACGCCGGTGTGCAGGGAGGATGAACCGTGCGAGGCTCCGGCGGTGGGTGTCGTCCTCCAATTCAGCCACGCGGGCAGGGTCGCCGCGCGTACGAAGACCGGCGCCGGCGGCGGCTATACGGTCAGGCTGAAGCCGGCGACCTACTCGGTCACGACGCAGCCACCGCGGATGCTCGGGACGGGGCTGACTCCGCGCCGTGTGCGGGTCCCCGCAGGCCGCCTCGCTCAGGTGGACTTCCACCTCGACACCGGGATCCAGTAGCGCGGGAGGTCAGCGACACCGACCGAGCCCAGGGCTAGCTGAAGACTCTCGCACAGCGTGGACAGCGAGGCACGCGAGAAAGCGAGGGTCTGCTAGCGGCCGCGGCTGAGGGCGACGGCCGGGCGAGCACCTAGTCGCCGACGCAGCAAGGCCAGCGCAAGCAAGAGTGCTCCGGCGGCGAGCCCCACGAGAACGAGCGAATCGCTTCCCGGCGGATCGAGCAGCTTTATCCCGCTCAACAAGAGCGTCGACGCGAGGCCCACACGCAGAGCCTTCTCGGGCAAGCGCACGGTTAGCCGGCTGCCGAGTAGTACGCCAGGAATCGAGCCGACCAGCAACCAGCCCATCGCGCCGAGGTCGACGTTGCCGTGGAAGAGGTGGCTGAGGCCGGCGACCCAGAGCAGCGCGGCGGCGTGGAAGATGTCTGTCCCGACAATCTTCACTGCGGTCAGCGGGAAGACGAGCAGCATCACGAGCGCGAAGAACGTGCCGCTGCCGACCGAAGTCAGACCGACGATGAATCCGCCCCCGACACCGAGCGCAAGTGCGCCCAAACGGTCGCGCCGCTCGAGCAGAAACGGCGAGTCGTCTGGCTGCACGCCCCGTTTCAGGAACGTCTTGGCGAAGAAGCCGAGTCCCCCGAGAACGAGCGCAGCGCCGATTACCTTCGCCGAGATCGAGTCGACGCCGTCCCCGTACTGCCCTTCGAGCCAAACGGCAAGCTGCACACCGACAAGCGACATCGGCGCAGAGCCGAGCAGCATCCAGAGTGTCAGGCGAGCATGCACAGTCCCGAGGCGGCGGTGGCGGGCGGCACCGAAGGACTTGAAGATGGCGCCGTGGAGGATGTCGGTGCCGACGGCGAGCGTCGGCTTAAAGCCGAAAAGGAAGATCAGGAGTGGAGTCAACAGCGCTCCGCCCCCCATTCCGGTCATCCCGACCAGCAGTCCGATCAGGAGGCCGGTGAGCGAGAGCTGCCAGGTCAACGGCCGCTCCGTTGACGTCGAGCGTGTCGACCGGTGCTACAGACGGACGTACGGGCGAAGCCCGCACGTCCTCTGGTCGGCACCCCAAGCGGCGCCTCAGCAGACGGGGGCACGGGCGAAGCCCGCGCCTCCTGGTTGCGGCACCGCAAGCGGCGCCTCATCTGTAGGCCTCGATCAACACCTTGGCCACCTCTGCGCGCGTGAACTCAACCGGCGGGATCTCGCCGGCCGTCAGCAGCTCTCGCACCTTCGTTCCCGAGAGGAAGACGTGGTGGTCGCCGCCGTGAGGGCAGGTCTTCGCGCTCGCCATCGAGCCGCATGCGCGGCAGTAGAACGAGTGCTCGAAGAACATCGGCTCGATGTCGAGCTCGTGCGGCTCGAAGTCGTCGAAGATCCGCTGGGCGTCGTAGGTGCCGTAGTAGTTGCCGACTCCGGCGTGATCCCGCCCGACGATGAAGTGCGAGCAGCCGTAGTTCTTCCGGCAGATCGCGTGCCAGATCGCCTCCCTCGGGCCCGCGTAGCGCATCGCGGCCGGAAACGCCGAGAGGACTACGCGGTCGGCGGGGTAGAAACCGTCGAGGAGGACGCGGTAGCACTCGACGCGCCTCGCGGCCGGGACGTCGTCCGACTTCGTGTCACCGACGAGCGGATGGACGAGCAGGCCGTCGACGGTCTCGAGCGCGACTTTGGTCAAGTACTCGTGCGCTCGGTGAATCGGGTTCCGGGTCTGAAAGCCGACGACGCGGCTCCAGCCGCGCTCGGCGAAGATCCCGCGCGTCTCGGCGGGATCAAGCGCGAGTTCCGGGAACTGTGGCTCCCCGCGCTCGAACACGGTGACGCGGCCGGCCAGGTAGAGGGGCTTCTGGGCGAGGAGGCGCGCGACACCAGGATGAGCGTGGTCAGTGGTGCGGAAGCAGCGCTCGGCCTCGCGCTCTTTGTCGTAGCCGTAGACGTCGTCGACCTCGAGCAGGGCGAGCGGACGACCGTCCTCGGCCGCGAGCACGACCCGATCGCCGCTCGGCGCGTCGTCGACCGCGAGGCAGACGGGCAACGCCCATGGGAGTCCGCTCTCGAGCCGCATCTCCTCGACGACGCGCTCGTAGTCCGTACGGCCCAAGAAGCCTTCAAGAGGCGAGAGCGCGCCCGAGGCGAGCATGTCGAGATCGGACAGCTCACGCGAAGTGAGCGTGGCCGTCTCCAGCGCATCGAGTCCCTCGGGCCGTCCGCCAGTCCGGTCGACAAGCTCCCCGCCGTGCGGCGCGATCAGCCGGGCGGTCGCGACGGCACTCACTGACCGGCCTGACGGCGACGCCGCAAGCGGCGTCTCACACCGGCACCTGAGCCTGGACGAGCCCGAGCTCCTCGAGCCTCGCAAGCACGATCCCCGCACTCTCCTCGGGCTCGTGCTCCTCCGTGTCGAGGACGACCTCGGCGCTGGCCGGCGGCTCGTACGGATCGGAGACGCCCGTGAACTCCTTGATCTCGCCGGCGAATGCCTTCGCGTACAGCCCCTTCACGTCCCGGCGCGCACACTCGTCCACCGACGCGTCGACATGCACCTCGACGAACGCGCCGTGCTCCTCGACCATCCCGCGCGCGGTGGCCCTGGTCTCGACGTAGGGCGAGATCGCCGAGACCAGCACCGCGGCGCCGTGTCTCGTCAGTCGCGAGGCAACCCAGCCGATCCGCTCGATGTTCGTGTCGCGGTCTTCCTTCGAGAAGCCGAGTCCCTTGGACAGGTGGGTGCGAACGACGTCGCCGTCCAGGTACTCGACGAGGTGCCCGCGTCGCTCGAGCTCGGGGCCGACGAGGTCGGCGATCGTCGACTTGCCGGCACCGGAAAGGCCGGTAAGCCAGATCGTGAAGCCGTCAGGCATGTGTCTCCTTCGTTTGCGTGTCGGTGTGGATGCCGCACTCGAGCTTGTCGGAGCCGGCCCAGCGACCGGCACGCTCCTCCTGGCCTTCGAGCACCGGCCGCGTGCACGGGATGCAGCCAATCGACGGATAGCCGGCGTCGTGCAGCGGGTTGTACGGAATCTCGTTGACGTGGAGATAGGCCTGGACACGCTTGGCGTCCCAGTCGACGAGCGGCTGGATCTTCCAGACGCCGTACCGCTCGCTCCACTCGACGCGCTTCGCGCCGGCGCGGCTCGGCGACTGCTCGCGGCGGATCCCGGTGATCCAGGCGTCGTACGGGTCGAGCGCGGTCAGCAACGGCTCCACCTTCCGCACGTGGCAGCACCGGTCCGGGTTCGACTCCCACAGGTTCGGCCCCTCGGCGACCGCCTGCTCGGCGAGGGTGTAGCGAGGCGGGACGGAGGTGAGCGTCAGGCCGTAGCGGTCGACGAGCCGGTCGCGCGTCTCGTACGTCTCCCTGAACAGGATCTGCGTGTCGAGCTCGATCACGGCGACGTCGAGCGCGAGCTCCGAGGCCATGTGGACGAGCACAGACGACTGCCGCTGCCACGAGCAGGTCAGGCAGAGGCGCTCGCCGAACTCGGCGGCCGCCCAGCGGAGCACGTCTTCCGCCGACATCGCCTCGACGTCAGGAAGTTGCAGGCTCACGCTCAGCGAGCAGCACCTCCTTCAGCGTGTCGGCGCGCAGCCCGAGGCGAAGCGTCTCGAGCGGGATCACCTCGTCGGGCGGGATGTTGCCGAGGTTGACCTCGGGCCCGAACTCCTTCACGAACCAGGCCTGGGAGGACTTCGTCGGCGCCTCGAAGATGAGGTCGCTGACGTCGATCTCGTGCGCAATCTCGTCAACGAGCCCGGTACGCATCTCGCCCGACGGGCGGTAGATACCGGCGGTACCGCCTTCTCGGCCTTCGGTGATCACCTTCCAGGCGCCCGCTTCGAGCTCTTCCTTGATCCACTCGACCCAGAGGTACGGCGCGTAGTTCACGTCGGCGTCCTTCGAGCCAACCTCGGACATGACTGTGAAATCGCCCGAGAACTCGGCGATCAGGTCGAGTTTTCGCTCGCGCGGGATATCGATCGTCCCGTCCGAGATCTCGACGTGCGAGAAGCGCTGCTCGACGAGCCACCGCTTGTACTCGTCGACCTTTCCGCGCGCGACGACGGCCTCGAAGAGGGTGCCGCCGCAGACGACCGGGGTGTCGAAGGAGCGGTAGAGCGCGATCTTCTTCTCGAGGTTCTGCGTCACGTAAGACGTTCCCCAGCCGAGCTTGACCACGTCGACGTACTCGCCGGCGGTGTCGAACAGGCCCTCGATCTCGCGCAGATTGAGGCCCTTGTCGATTACGTGGGTAAGCCCCTCGCGCCGGGGCTTCGGCGAACGGATGGGCAGGTCGAGAAAGCCGTTAGATCCGGGCAAGAATGTCCTCCAGTCGTCGTTGGGCGGCTTCCTGGACGTCGTGGAAGACGGAATTGCCGTGCGAGTCGATCCCAACGGTGAGCGGCCCGAAGTCCTTGACGCGGAACTTCCACAGGCACTCCGGCATCAGCTCCTCCCACGCGACCTCCTCGATCTCCTCGATCTGGGTCGTCTCGAGCGCCGCCGCACCGCCGACGATCGCGAAGTAGACCATTCCGAGCCGCTGCATCGGCTCGATCGCCTCGTCGGGCAGTCCGCCTTTGCCGCAGATCGCGCGCACGCCGTACTGCCGGCCGAGCGGTTCCGTGAAGCGCACCATCCGCGCGCTCGTCGTCGTCCCGATGCAGACCTTTTCGTACCGGCCGGGGCCGAGCTTGCGCACCCCGGGCGCCGTGTGGAGCAGGAATGCGCCGTTCAGGTCCATCGGCGGCTCGATCCCCTGGTCGAAGATCCGGATCTGCGTGCGGTCGCGGATGCCGAGGATGTGGCCATCGACGACGACCTCGTCCCCCGCGCGCAGCTTGCGGATCTCGGCCTCGGTCGTCGGAAACTTCATCCGGTGGCTCGCCATGTCCGAATCAGCCTTGTCTAGGGTCTGACCCCGGACATGTCCGCCGGAGCCGGTTTGAGGCGTGCCAAAAGCGTGTCAATTCATGCCTCGCGGTCGAAGTCGACGTCGCCGGCGGCGCTCACGTGGGCAGTTGCGCGCCGGGCGGCCCAGCACTGGTAGTTGACCGCGACCGGGTTGAGCGTCATGTGCGTGTCGGCGTGCTCGATGTGGCACTGGAGCACGGTCACGTCGCCGCCCAGCCCCATCGGCCCGATCCCCGTCTCGTTCAGGAGCGCGAACAGCTCGTCCTCGAGCTCCGCCACGATCGGGTCGGCATTCCGCGTTCCCACCGGCCTCGTGATCGCCTCCTTCGCCAGGTACATCGCGTAGTCGGCCGATCCACCGATCCCGACACCGACGATCCCGGGCGGGCAGGGCTTGCCGCCGGCGCCGACGATCGACTCGAGCACGAACTGCTTGATCCCCTTCACGCCGTCGGCGGGGACGCACATCTTGAGAAAGCTCATGTTCTCGGAGCCAGAGCCCTTGGGAACGCACTTGACGTCGAGGCCGTCCCAGTCCGAGATGAACTCCCAGTGCACAATCGGCAGGCGGTAGCCGGTGTTCGGGCCGGTGTTCTCGCGCGTGATCGTGTGGACGGCGTTCGAGCGCAGCGGGTGCTCGAGGGTCGCGCGCTCCGTGCCCGTCTTCAGCGCCTCGTAGATCCGCGCCGGGTGGAGCGGAAAGTGCTCGCCGACGCGGCAGGTGTAGACGGCTATGCCGGTGTCCTGGCAGACGAGGTTCTTCTCCTCGTCCGCGATCGCAATGTTGCGCGCAATGATGTCGAGCACGCGCCTGCCCGGAATCGAGGTCTCGCGGCCACGCGCCTCCTCCAGTGCGTCGCGCAGGTCCTGCGGGATGTCCTTCAGCGCCCAGACGTACAGATGGGCCGCGGCGTCCTCGACCACGCCCTGAAGGTCTGTCTCGACCAGGCTCATGCTCTCGCCCTCTCTGCCGCCGCCCGGCCGGCGCGCCGGCCG